>Ga0247813_10000053_pt1 | contig 173452 bp, 134 predicted proteins | sample UWRJL169409C1_FD_180719 | JGI IMG/M metagenome (GOLD analysis project Ga0247813, IMG submission 180719) | Plant litter microbial communities from Arlington Agricultural Research Station in Wisconsin, United States - UWRJ-L169-409C-1 | ecosystem: Environmental > Terrestrial > Plant litter >...
GCAGTAAGAAACAAAATAATACATAGGGTTTTTGCCGTAATAAAAAACCAAATCCCTTATCAAAAAGATTTGGTTTTATCATAGAAATCGGAATGACAAACTTTGTGGTTACTCGCTACAAAAACCTCAGAACCTCAGAATCTTAGCAACTTAGAACCTTTTTTACTCAACAAGTACTTTATTCACATAAACATTTTTAAAAGTCACTTCTTTGATCAAACTTTTATCAATCTCTGTTTTAGTCGATTCTATATTTAAATTTTCGAAAGTAAAATTAGAAAGACGCACATTCGGGTCATTTTCTACTCCGTAAAACGTATCACATTTTAATTCGATGTTTTTTAACGTCACATTATCGCCATATGAAAGCGGAATATCAGGACGTCCTTTTAAATCAAAAAACTGTTTCCATGCAAAGACTGCCAAACCCGTTTTTGCTGAACCTTTGATGTCTTCTACTCTAATGTATTCATATCTTTGAGGAGTATCCGGACGCATTTTTAACCACAATAGTCTTGATGCTCCTTCAATTTTGCAATTACGCATAATTACATTTTTGTTATGAATCGCTTCGCTTCCGTTGGTTAAGGCTGAATGACAGAATCCAAAATTAGAGTCTTCGATAATGATATTTGAATTAGGCCCGTTGTTTTTATCCTGATCGGCGTACGGCCCTTTTCCGCCTTTCAACGCAATAGCATCATCGTTAACTGATAAGAAGCATCCTTTTACTAAAAAATTATTACAAATATCAATATCTATGGCATCTGTACTTGGTGCCTTATCTTTAAGATGTGGTGAAAAGATGTACAAATCCAACATTTTCACATTATTGCATTTGTAGAAATGATTCGTCCAAAAACCTGAATTGATCAGTTTTACATCCTGAAATTGTACGTTGTTTGAGTTCCATACAAAAACTAATCTTGGTCTTGAAACTTCAAGATTCGTGCATTTTGGATTCTCTTTACGGCGTGCCCAAAAAGCATCCCAATATTTTTTTCCGTTTCCATTAATGGTTCCTTTTCCCGAAATCGAAAAATGATCAACGCCATACGCATTTACCAATGCCGGAAAATAATCCAGATTCTGACCTTCCATTCTGGATGGCATAATTGGGTAATTGGCGATATCATCTGATCCTTTTAAAACACCGCCTTCACTTACGTATAAAGCTGTTTTTGGTTTGAAGAATAAGGCACCACTTAGAAAAACGCCTTTTGGAATCACGATTACACCTCCTCCATTCGCAGCGGCCTTATCAATTACTTTTTGAATGGCAACAGTTTGAATTTTGGTACTATCTGTGCTAACTCCAAAATCCGTAATGGTATATTGTTTTCCTAGATCTTTCAATTGCAATTTGGTATAATCTTTAAACCAAGGCGTGATTTCACTTCCGTCAGGAAATTTATCATTGGTATATTTTTGCGAAAATGTGGCCTGAGAAATTCCCAAAACACATAGCGCTAAAGCGAGAAACTTTTTCATTGTTCGTTGTTTATTTAAATATCTATTTTTTAATTTTTATTTGATTTACAGAAATATAACATCCTGTACTTCCGTAATTTGTTTTTCGTTTATCAGACCAATTTGGTCTTTCTCCCGTCACAGAAACAGTCATTCTATAATTTCCTTTCTTCAAAATTGGAGAAACAAACACTTGTGTTTCCATTGGGGACTTACTGTACATATCTACAAGTGCTGTTATTATTTCCTTGCCCTTTTTATTCGTTAAAACCACCTTCGCATAACCATTTTCCAAACCAACCAAACTGCTGAATGCGATTTTTCTGCCGGTAAATTCAATCGTAAACGAAGCATCTTTTTCATCCGATTTACTTTCGGAAACTTCATTATTTAGGTGTTTCCAATTTCCATTATATTGAATTTGTTTATCGGTATTTTTAATTACTTCATCTTTAATTTCCTTTTTAGAAACAATTCCTGTTGAAGTATTAATTTGCCAGGCTTCCTTATATTTAGGCATAGAAATCGAAGTTCCTGATATTGAAAGCGGCTGCCAGACATAAGTTGCCGAAGAAGCCTGCTTAGGAAACGACCAGCGATCGCCCATAAAAATATAAGTTGTTTCTTTTGAACCCTGAATCGACAATACAAAAGTTGATTGGGAATTCCACGTTAAAGTATTTTCAGGAGCAATTAATCCCTGAGAAGTCCAGGGGCCTTTTAGCGAATTTGCAGTATAATAATAATTATCATTTTTCTCCCAGCTTGTCAAATACGAACCTATAAAATAATACATATCATCTTTTCTGAACAGCGTTGGCGATTCAAATCCTGTTGTCAAATTTTCATTTATTTTTTCTGTAACCGATTTATAATCATCACTTAATTTATAAATTTCACCGCCATGAACCAAAATATAACCAGAACCGTCGTGATCCTGAAAAGTTCCCATATCCCATTTTTTAATTGGTTTTCCCTGAAACAAAACCGGGCCTTTAAACTGGTATGGTCCTTTTATTTCTTTTGAAACAGCATAGCCAACAAACTGATCTTTATAAGTTATACTATCAGCATGCATGTACATAACATATTCATTGGTTTTGGGACATTTCATTACTTTTACTCTTTCGCCCACTGTATTGGGACCTAACTTTCCAGATTTTTGTAGAGGGAGTGCAATGTTTTCAAACTTCCAATTGTAAAGATTTTTTGACGAATAACAATTAAATCCTGCAAAAGCATTACTGTTATCTGTGTGTGCTTCTCCAAAAAGATAAAATGTATCGTTCTCTTTAATGATATTTGCGCCATGTGCACTTACAATATTTCCGTTTTGATCAAACCACGGAACTCCAGAATAAATTGCATCAATTTTTCCTGGCTGTTGCGCAAATGCAAAAACCGAATTCAGCAAAAGAATAATAAAGTTTAGTTCTTTTTTCAAGCCTTTTAAATTGTAACAATTTTTCATAACCATCTTATTCTCTATATTCGATCCTCTTTATTCTATTCTCTTTATTCTATTCTCTTTTTCCTCTATTTACGTTGCAGCCATTCTTTCGGCACATTTACAATACAAATATTCATTGTTCGATTATCTGCAGAAAGCATTGCCGACTGAATTTGAATTTTAGTGCCGTCACGGTTAAAAGTAGGATGAATATGATCTGCCGCTGTGTCCTTATGTCCGGTTGTCAGCAAGAGCATTTCGTTTGTTTTTCTATCGATTAAATATAAACTTCTCGAAAAATCATCGCCTACCGCCCATCTTCCGTCAGCAGAACCATGAACGTGCCATAAACCGCTGCCGCTTTTGGTTTGTCCGGCAATAATCATTTCGCGGGTTCGTAAATTGACAATGGCCAATCCTGTTGGTTTTTCGCGTGTTCCAGAATTTCCCCAATTGCTTTCCTGACCCGGATTTTGCGGATTACGAACTTCTTTGCTATCCGTAACTTCAATGGGAGTTTCCTTTTGAATGTCTATTTTTCGATGTCCCAAAATCGCCATCGCAACCTCATCTTTCGAAATTACGGCTTCATGTGTTACCCATTCAAAATCAGATTCCGGATATAATGGTCGTAAACCCGTTCCATCTGCCATAACCGTCCAGGTTCTTTGCGGAGATTTTCCACCGGTTTCCCAGCAAAAAACCAGTTCACCCGGATTCCAAATATTCGATTGAATATGACCAACCTGAAACGGAACCGAAATTACATGTTTCAGTTCGCCCGTCTTTATATTCATACTAGCGATTCCACCAGGGCCGGCACCCATATTTCTAGGACCAAAACTTTTTTCTATTTTAATATTGGGATCCAAATGTCTGGCTGCTTCTTCTTTTCCTATTCTAAAATAAACGCGATCTTCATCAGCATCCAAAGCCATATCGCCAGAAGCACCCATCTCTGGATTTGCAATGCCACAAATACGTTCGTAAGCCGATATTGGTTTCATTTTTCCAGCCTGACTGTCTTTAAAAACAGCTTCCAGATTCACTTCCATAATCTGCATTTTATCGCCTTCGGCTTTTCGCATAAAATACAATTTCATCGATTTTTGGGCCATGCATAACGTTCCGGTATAACCGCCTTCGGTAACCTGAACCATTATACCTGATTTTTCATTTACCGCTACTGCTTCCCCATTGGCCCTTTTGGTTCTAAAAATAAGCCATTCACCATCTGAAGTCCATTGCGGATGTGTTGGATATGTTTTGGAATCACCAGCAGATTTTGTTGTCAAAAAAATTAAATCAACACCGGTTACGGGATCTTTTATGATCTTTTTTTCGGATGGGAATCGGGTTCCTATCTGGCCAAAAGTCGCTATGGTGAATAATAGAAAAAGTATATTTAGGGATCTTTTTAATTTCATAAGTTTTTTGTTTGATTTCTTTGTCATTTAATCTCGCAAAGTCGCAAAGGCGCGAAGTTTTTTTTACTGTGCTTTAGGTTTGCTACTAAGGCGCAAAGTTTTTTTACTTTGAATAATTTGGCTAAAGCCGATTAACTAAAATTAATTTTATCTCCAGCTAAAGCTGGAGGCAATTCAATTTAAAAACTTTGCGCCTTTGCGCCTTTGCGAGATTAATTCAACGCAATGCTAAACTTCTAATATTTAACTTCTAACCTCGCACATTATTTATGTAAATTGTCTTTACCTTCAATTTTTAATTGAATAGAACTGTCGTTGATTTGGAACTGACTATCTTTCAACAATAAAATCACTTCGGCTCCAGCTAATAAAACCGGGCCGTAACCGTGCGCAGCGAAAACATTTACAGGGCGATAATAATAAAATGCCGGATCAAAACCCATTCCGGTTCCAACGCAGGTTCCTTCTACCTGACCTTTATCGTTTACTTTTGTTGCTACTGCATTCCACGCCAATAAAACTGCTGGCGCATAAGTCATTTTATCAACATAACCGCGATTGATTGCCCTTGCAATAGAATAGGCATAAATGGCTGTAGCCGATGTTTCTAAATACGAATCATTTCGATCTAATAACTGATGCCAAAAACCAGTTCCGTCCTGATATTGGACTAAACCTGCAATATGTTTTTGCAATTGAGCCAAAACCTGAGGATATCCCGGATGATTTTTTGGTAAAACTTCTAACAGTTCTACCATAGTCATAACCGCCCAGCCATTGGCTCTGGCCCAATGAAACTGTGGATGAACCGTCATCGACTCTACCCAGCCGTGCATGTAAATGCCTTTTTGTTCGTTGAACATTCTTTTAGAAAACTGATTGACTTGTTTTACCGCATCATCAAAGTATTTAACATCACCGGTCGCACTTCCCATTTGGGCCAAAGCCGGTACGCTCATAAACATATCATCTAACCAAAGTGTGTTGTCCTGCGGTCTGTTTCTGGCTAAAGTTCCGTCTTTTAATCTGAATTGTTTATTGCTGATAAAGTCAATATAATTATTTATTAGTGGATCAGCATTTGCTTTTAAACCTTCTTTTTTGGCTTTAATGAATGCGGCACAAAGCGCTCCTGCAAAATCTAATGCTTCAGGATGAAGCGTTTTGAGCATGTCTTTGTCTTTGATGTTTTTCTCATCGTAATTGGCCGCGATATCCGCAATCAATTGTATTCTTTTATTGGTATAATTTGCGAAGTATTTTTCGCCTGTGGCTTTAGAGGCCAAAAGCATTCCGGCGTAGGTTACACCCCATTCGTAACTGGTTAATCGAAAAGCGCCCGGCTCAAATATGATGTCCTGATTGGCTTTTTTATAATCTGTAATGGCAACTTTTGTATTGGCATCAACAATTTTTGAAGCCGAATTTTTATCCAAAAAATTATAGACTCTGTCTAAAACCACTTTTATATTTTCTTTTTGCGGAATCACATACGGCGTTGGATAATCCGGCTGCATTAGGTGCAATGGTGCGGTAGCATCGGTTTTTTGTGCAGTTGCAACTGTACATGCTCCAAACACGAGTAAGGTTATAATTTTGGTTGCTTTATAGTTCATGGTTAGTGTGTTAGTTTAGTCAAAAATGAAATTATTATTTACTTACCTCAACATTTATTTTGGCCGAAAGCTGTTTGGCCAAAGTGGTTACATAATTGCTGAAATAAGCTGAATCCTTAAAGTTTTTATCAGCACTTAGTTCCCAACCTGCGATGGCGTAATAACTGATTTCTTTATTATTTTCTATGGCTAATTTTGCTAAATAAGAATCCGTCAATTTTCCTGTTTTTGGAGCTTCAAAATAACCCTGATACAATTTCTTCGGAACCAAAATTGCAGTTCCTAAAATCCAGGTACGCTCGTAGGTTAAATAATCGTGCTGAATCAGGCAAACCCAGTCTCCTGCATCCACAACTTGCAATGGATTTTTATTATTAAGATTTGAAATTGCCGCCAGAAAAGTTTCTTTTCCTTTAATTCCGTCAATTTTAACCGTGTTTTTATAACCATACATTCCAGGCCAGATTGAAGTTGTTTCCTCTACCTGATATTTATTTCCTGAAGCTTCCCAATTTTGATATTTATAACTTAAAACCGAATTGACAGGACCTTCGCTTACAATTTTAAAAGTCGTTTTTTCAACATTATTTACTGTATCGGTTCCTAAAATTCCAAGTCGGTTGATTTGATCATTAATTAATAAAGCGTATCCACCCAGACCAGCTGAATTTCCAACCGGAAAAATATCTCTTCCCCAATCGTACATTACGTGGTAGTTATCCTCCACGGCACCTTTGCTGTTAATTCCAACATCTTCAGGAGTAATCGCAGGTATTTTTTTTCCGAATACATCTTTAGAATTTCTTCCATCAAGATAATGTCTGAAACCTACTTTATCATTTTCCCAGGTTGGTCCATCAGTTTGATATCTTTGAAAACCTAATGCTTTATGCACCTCATTTGCCATTAAAACCTCTTCGGTAGCTGGTTTCACTGGTGAATTTTTCGCTTCTCTTTTTCCAAAACGGGCACTTGTTTTTATTGGAAATTTAGGATCTGTTGAAGACCATTTCAATGCAACAATTTTCTTTTCACTTGGAGTAAAATCAGTTACGAGGAAAAGTTCATCCCATTTTCCATCACCATCCAAATCATTAAGTTGTGCCGGAATCGTATCGTTTTTATAAATTAAAATCGGATAAACAGTTCCGGTTTCTTTTACCGAAAGCTGACTTCTTTTGATTGTAATTGCTTTTTGTGGCACTACAAGTTCAGAAGTGTTTTTTAAAGTGATTTTAGTTCCTGTTGTTCTTTGTTGTGCTTTACAACTTGTTAATATAGTTGCCGTTATTGCAATTGACAGATAAAGATTTGTTTTCATTTTATTTTGTTTCAGGTTCAGGTTCAGGTTTTCTTTGTATAATGTTGATGTTTCACATTTCACATTTCACATTTCACATTTTCACATTTCCACAGTATAAATTAATCCAAATGAAATACTTCTTTTAAGGGAATGGCAACTGGCGAATTATCAGGATTTGTTTCCATAATATCTCCCATATATGCCCACCACTTTTTTACTATTGGATGATTTGGCAATAAATTTTCATCGAAATCCGGACTGATTTTTTGAACCGCAAAAAGTATTAATGTTTCTTCATCTAAAAAAATACTGTAATCCTGAATACCCGTCTCCGAAAGCAAAGACTGGAGTTCAGGCCAAATTTCGTCGTGTCGCTTTTTATATTCTGTTTCAAAACCAGGTTTTAATTTCATTTTGAAAGCATTTCGAATTGTATTGCTATTTGCCATATTTTCCTATTTTAAATTAATTTGAACTTGTTTATCCCGATTACAAACAATTTCGCCATTTATATATTCTAACGCTGCCACTTGTATAGAGCTTCTTTTAGTTTCATAATTGTCGACACCTTTGTTTTCTGGTGTCCTGCCAGGATGCGTAAAATAAAAAACATATGCCCGGTCTCCATTTATAACAACATCCGGATGTCCTCCAATTACTTTGTCATCTTCACCGGTTCCCGGAGTTTGAAGAATGTTTTTTTCCTGACGTTTCCAATTCAGAAAATCCTCCGAAGAATAGATATTTAGTCCTCTCCACGAATCCGTTATCATCCAGTTTTTACCTTTCCAAACAAATACTTTTGGACCTTCGCCTCTGTCTTTTATGATTTTTGTTCCGCCATCAACCCAATTATATAAATCTTTGCTATCTGCATAATAAATGGATTTTCCTTCATTTTCGTTATTGTAAAACATTCGCCAGCTTCCGTTTGGTAATCTGAAAACTGAGGCATCAATACATCTATCAGAGGCTAATTTCAACTCCGATTCAAACTTCCAGTCGATCAGATTTTTACTGGTCAAATGGATAATCGAGCGCGGATGATACCAATCATTAAAAATTCCAGGCACAATTGTCAAATACATATGATATTTATTTTTGTATTCAATTACATCAGGCGCCCAGTACGTAACGTCTTTTATTTTATAATCAATAGTACAAGTATCTTTATAGGTCCATTTTGCTCCGTCCGCTGATGTTGCAATACCAATTTTTGTGCCGTGAACCCAGGTAATCCCTTTCGCAGTAGAATCTTTCGCTCTACGATTGGTGTAAAACATGAACCATTTTTTTTCTTTTTTATTCCAAATAATGGTTGGATCTGCGGCACCATCATAAATTGGATCGCGATACAACGGTTTATCCGCTATATGATTGTTCTCTTTTTTTGTTTCTTTTTGGGCCAAAATTATTTGGCTAAACAATAGTAAAGCGAAATTTAGAAAGAGGTATCTTAGGGTTTGTTTTGGCATTTTTTTATTTTTACTCTCTGATTTTCGTATGACAGACTGAACGAAGCAGAAACTTTAAAATTTATTTCTTTTGAACTCCAACTTCCCAATCATCTGTTCTGAAAGGCGATGCCGGTAAATTTTCATTATTGAATAAATTGGGTTGCGGAACTGCTTTCCAGGCAAAACGCACAGCTGTTGGATTTTTTACTTTTGATGAAGAGACCAAAATCGTTTTTCCATCAATTTTAGTTACTGCCGGATAAAATAACTGATCAGCTCCGGCAATTTCAAATTCTTTTAAATCCTCTGATGGCTTTTTAAAACCTGAATCTACACCATCAAAAAACAATTGTGCACGATCTTTTTTAACTTTCATATGATTATACACTGGTCCTGAATATACCAATTTATTCTCACCATACGTTTTGGCTCTGGCTATTAAAGCCAATCGATAACCAACAGTCTGCTTGTCAATTGGATGGATATTTGTTTCATTTCCAACATCTGTAGTAACAACCATTCCACTATTATTTATCTTACTTAAAGACATTAATTGTGCTTCTCTTATATCGGGATTCTGGCCTTTGTGTGGTGCAATCTGAACGTAATAAAATGGAAAATCCCCCTGTTTCCAGTCGTCTCTCCAACTTTTTACCATTGCCGGAAACAGACTTCTGTATAAAAAGGCTTTCTCAGCGTTGCTTTCGCCCTGATACCAAATTACGCCTTTCATGGTATAATTAATCAAAGGATGAAGCATCGCATTGTAAAGCACGTAAGAAGTTTTATTTTCTTCTTTTTTGGGTTTTTTAAGCTCCGTTTTAGAGAGATTATTGTTGTTTGCGATTCTTTCTTTTTTTAAATCGGCATAATAGGTTTCCAGTTTTTCCTGAAATAATTTTTCGTTTTTGGCGTCTTGTTCCAAAATGGGCAAGAACTCTGGATTCTCTTCTAAAACAGTTTGGGAAGTCCATGCTTCGGCTTTTGTTCCTCCCCATGAAGACGCAATTAATCCGATTGGAACTTTTAAGTTTTGATATAAATCTCTTCCGAAAAAATAAGCAACAGCAGAAAAAGTTTTTATGTTTTCAGACGAGCAGATTTTCCAGCTTCCAGTAACATCTTGTAATGGTTTTGGAGAAGCTTTTGTGAGCACCGTGAATAATCTGATGGATGGAAAATTGGCATTCTGAATTTCTTCTTCATAATTTTTAACGCCGGTTTTCCAGGTTCCTTCTTCCTTCCCTACAGGAAAGTACATATTCGACTGACCAGAGCAAATCCAGACTTCACCAATTAAAATATTTTTTAGAATGATTTTATTGGAAGCTTCAATTACAATATCATAGGTTTTTTCACTTCCAATTGGTGTATTAACAGTCGTTTTCCAATTTCCATTTGAATCCGCTACAATTTCCAGAGGAGTATTTTGCCAGCCTGGCAGAATATTTATTTTTTCATTTGGAGATGCCCAGCCCCACAAATTTACTTTCGTATTTTGCTGTAACACCATATTATCACTTACTAAAGCAGGCAATTTTACCTGAGCATTAGCCGTCAATTTTAATCCTAAAACAACAAATAATAGCAGTAGTTTTTTTATATCCATCATTCGGAATTTAATTTCTATAGTAAAACTTTAAAGATAAAGCACTAAAACGATATCGGTATCCTGTTCTGCCCTGTAATTTAGAGAATAGAATAAGGGTTATCTGATCTAATTCAAGGTTGATTTTGACAACTTAAAATGTCGTTTTTATTAGTGAAAAAGGATATACAGAGATTAAACTTAGTCCCATTTAAAACTTTTGAAAAGGTGTCTCAAATAATCTCTCTGGATGAAAACCTGCCAGAAATCAAAAACAAAAAAGGCAGCAACCGGAGTTACTGCCTTTTGTAAAATTAAAACCACTTAATTTTACTAATTACCACTTAAATTTTAAACCATTTTTTAAAAAATTCAATAGTCAAATTTATTCATTAAAACATTGACAACTATCCTGTTGTACCCTGCAAAATAGGGTAAAAATGACATCAATCTCCTGTTTTTTTTCAGCATACAGAAAACATCTCAAAAACTTCGCAAATTTTTATTTTATGACATAAAAAAAACCGTCTCTAAATAGAGACGGTTTTTAAAAAATTGAAAATTTAAAGGCTTAATAACCTGGATTTTGCCATGCTTTCTTTTGATCATCTGACAAGTTTGTACCATCTTCATTCATTAATCCATCAATAAATGATTGTGGAATTGGACGAAGTTCATGTTTATTTGCCGTTATTCTGGTTGCAGCTTCTGCATTAAATGCTTTTGCACGTTTTATTAATGTTCCTGTACGAGAAAGTGTTTCCCAACGTTGGAATTCGCCCAGTAATTCACGAGTACGCTCATTAAGAATGAAATGCAATGCACGCTCATAACTGCTTCCGGCTCCAACTTTAGTAAGAACTTCTTCGTCTTCAGCTGGCAAATTATTAGGGAATGTTGTCAATCTTAAATCAGATGCAGCTGTCGTAACAGGCACAGTAGGATTAGACAAATAGTATGTATTCATGTTTAGGTTTGAATTTATAAAATTTGTTGCAGCCGTTCCTGTATTTAATGGATTAACCTTAAACGCTACAGAACCATCATTGTAATAAGATCTGTTTTCACCGCTTTTCCATTGTGCTCTTTCTCTAACAACGTTTATATCTTTCATTGCATTACCGTAGTCCTGCAAACGCACGTAACATTCTGCACGCACTAAATAAGTTTCACCAAGACGGGCCATAATTACATCACGATGTGCATCTCCTCTTTCGGCAGTACGCGAACCATCTTCTGTTTTGTTAATACCAGCAAAGAAATTACAAATAGGCTGGTTTTTAAAGTTTGGTGCTACATAATTTCCATTTTGATATAATACTGATGAGTTAGGAACATACTGTCCAACTTTAGATGTTAAAGTTCCTGAAGTAGGAGTTTGTCTTTTATCTGCAGCCCATTCAGGTAAACGTCCGGCATTATCTTTCCATGTTGGATTTTGAACAACAGCTCCAAATGTAGATGCGTTATAAGTATTATCATTTTTACTATTTAAGATCATAATAATACCCGGATCACCTAATTTAACTCCATTCGGATTAGGAGTTCTTACAGTATTTACACCAAAAACAGTTTTAAAAGTTTTCCACATACGGGCATCATTTACGTGATTAAAAACACCGTAAGAATACTCCGTTGGACGACAACGCTGAAAGTCCATCGCGCCTATCCATACTCCACGCGCAACCCAGCCTCCTGAAAAACTCGAGATTTGCGGGCTAAAATAGCTATAAGTACGATTTCCAAAACGACCTACAGTAGCAGCATCACCATTATGACCTGCCGCCATCAAAATTTCATTAAGCTGTTCGTTAGGGCAATCAATTCCTGTCCAGTTAGCATAAAGATCACTATAGTTAGGCGTTAAAGCTCCACGTGCGCCAATAGCATACGTACAGGCATCAATTGCTTCTCTAAGATCCTTTTCTTTATATGCACTGTTCCATTTATCATTACGTTCAGATGCACGGAATAATAATGATTTTGCAAGGAAATGCGCAGCAGTAGCCTTTGTCCAGGTAACTCCTTTACCATAAGTAAAAATTTCACCTTCAAAAAGATTATAGGCCTGACGGAAATCAGAAATTACCTGCTCCCAACATTGTTCATCTGTAGCACGTGTATAATTACGAACTACGCCCTCAATAGGTTTAGTTTGAAGAACAACACCACCATATTGAGCAGTAAGTCTATAATAATTATATGCTCTTAAAAAATAAGCATGAGCCAGACAGCGATTTCTAATTTTAATATCTGGAATTACTGTTTCTGCTTTTGCAATGATTGTATTTGCAGATGCAATACCATAATACATTTCATCCCAAAGCGCTGCAGGAGAAGTAGCATTTCCATTAGCCGCTCCAGTAGCTGGCGACGCACCGGCTGGTCCAAAACGGTTATCATAAGTATTCCACATTTCATTGGTCAGGTCATTTGCATTTGTAAACTCATCTGTTCCATAAAGTGTATTTCCATATGACCACTCAAAACCAAAATGCCAGCGAATATTACCATAAAGAGATACTGTTAAGGCTTGAAGACCTTCAGGTGTATCAAAATAAGCTGTAGAATATGCATTTGTCTGTTCTTCATCCAAAAAATCTTTTGTACACGAGGTAAAAGACAACCCCGCGATTAATAAAAGACCGATTCCTATATTTTTTATATTATACATTTTTTTACATTTATTGTTATACTTCATTTGTCACAATATATTATTAAAACCCAACTTCAATACCCATAACAAAACTGCGATTGAAATAAGTTCTATCTGTATCAAAATCATACCAGTCTAAAGATTGATAAATACTTCCAGGATTCACAGCCTGTACATAAAGTTTCATATTTGCCAATCCTATTTTACTTAGGTTTTCCTTAGTCAGGTTATACCCCAAAGAAATATTACGAATTTTTACAAATGATGCTTTTTGAAAACCAAGAAGTCCTGAAAAAGGATCTTGTGAGCCTGAAGTTGCCTGACCAAGAATTGGTTTTTGGAACTCTGCATCTGTGTTCTCCGGAGTCCAGTAATCTGTTTCTCTCTGGTTAGCATGAGATGTTAAAGCCTCTCCTCCTAATGAAGCGGTGTAGCCCATACGTCCGTAAAGGTTCACACCTAATTCAATACCATGAAATCTAAAGTTGTTATTCCATCCCATTGTCCAATTCGGATTATTATTACCTACAACTACACGATCCGCAGCATCCATTTTGTAATCACCATTTTGATCAACCGGACGTACATTTCCCGGTGTGAATTTAGCACCGTTAGCATTCCATTTTACCATTTCAGCCTGGTCTTCTGGCGTATCTTGCCATAGTCCCTGATTATCATAACCGTAACGAACAGCAATAGATTCTCCAATAAACCATGAATTACTTATCATGTCGTTGGCACCATTTGCCAATTCAACAATTTGATCCTTTTGCCAGGCGCAATTCAAATTACTTTCCCATGTAAATCCGCCTTCAGTTTGTATCGGGATAAGATTAAGAGTTACCTCCACACCTTTATTTTTTGTTTCACCGATATTACTAACTATATACGGATAACCTGATACAGGTGGTATATCTACTCGCAATAACAAATCATTTGTATTTGATTTATAAGCATCAATTGTACCACTGATTCTATTATTTAAGAAACTAAAGTCAACACCAATATTGTATTGCGTTGTTTTTTCCCAACCTAAATTCTTATTAGGCATACCTGTTTGAGTATCGGTATAATAAGGTTCATTTGTTGTAAAACCTATTTGATTACTCATACCATTAAAAGGAAGAAATATTTGACTGATATTACCTAAAGTTCCATAAGGATTAACTGAAGAGTTACCTACAACTCCAAAACCTACACGAAGTTTTAAATCTTCTAACCAATCTACACCTTTTAAAAATTCTTCATTATTTACACGCCAAGCCAATGCTGTAGAAGGAAAGAAATCCCATTTATGTCCTTCAGACAATTGTGTAACCCCATCCCAACGTCCTGACATTGTAAGTAAATAACGATTATCAAAACCATAATTCACACGAGCCATATAAGAAGTAATCGCACGTTGGTTAATACCAGATCCCATACGGGCATTATTAGCTGGATTTGTTGCATCTACAGAAGACATCGCATTCCATAAAAAAGAAGGCTTTGGAATATTATTAGCACTCATTGAAGAAGTTTCATAATCCCAAGACGATGCTGTTTGAAGTAAAGTTGCACCAACTTTATGTTTAGCTGCAAATGTACGATCATACGTTATTATATTATCTACAGTCCATGACAAGTCGCGACGGTTTTGAAGACGTGCATAATTTGTTCCTGCACTTCCATTTGCGTTAACTTTAAGTGATGATGTTCCGTCGATATAAACACCTTCTCTCCAATGACGGAAATCAGGTCCAAAATTTAATTTGTAAGTAAGTCCCTGTAATGGTTGCCACATTTTACCAAAATCAAAAGTAGCAGAAAAATTACCTAAAGCACGCAAGGTTTGAGATTGTTGTGTACTTCTGTTCCATTCATCCATTATAGTATAAACCCCTGACTCACCACCTGGGTTGATAATCACATTACCATTTGCATCATAAGGAACTGCAATATTATAAATTTGCTTAGCTGTACCATAAATTGCGTCTGGCGAAGTACCGCTTCTGGCACTCAATGTAGACATACCATAATCTTGTTCACTCCATGAAACATTTAAAGAAGCGTTCATTTTAAACCATGGCACAGGAGTGATATTTGAAGTCAGTTTTGCCGTATAGCGTTTATACCATTGCCCCTTTTGAGTACCTACGTTATCTAAATATCCAACAGAACCATAAGTATTTACTTTTTCAGAACCTCCACTAGCACTTATCACGTGTTCTGTACTAATTCCTGTTTGAGTTACATAATCAGTCCAATTGGTATTGGTTACTTTTGAAGGATCCCAAGTACCGCTTGCCCATCCTTTCAATACATTGTCTCTTGATGTTTGTCCGTCTAGTGCACTATCAAAAATCAATTTGTCATTTGCCATAGTAGGTGAATCAGGATGCGCATATGTAGTTGAATTAAGATTGTATGCTGCCCAACGTCTAAACGTAATAAAATCAGATGCACTCATTGAAGGCGCTCTGTCTACAATATCAGAAGTAGATACTGTACCTGCATAATTTAAAGTAAATCTGCCTGTTTTTCCCTGTTTAGTTGTTACAATGATTACCCCGTTTGCACCACGTGAACCATAAATAGCCGTAGCGGAAGCATCTTTAAGAATATCCATCGATTCAATATCTCTTGGATTTAATGTTTCAATAGATGACTCTGACAATAATGGAACACCATCCACAACATACAGAGGATTATTACTTGCTGTTAAAGAACGGTTACCACGAATACGAACCGAACCAACAGTTCCGGGACGTTCGTTAGTCGTCACATCAACCCCTGCAACTTTTCCTTGTAAGGCTTCCATTGCATTTGGAACAGGACGATTCATTAATTGTTCTGCACTTACGCTGGCAACTGCACCCGTTACATCAGATTTCTTTTGAGTACCGTAACCAACAACGACTACCTCATTAAGCTGAGATACATCATCTGTAAGTTTTACGTTGATCTCTGAAGAAGATCCCACTGTCATCTCCACAGTCTTAGAACCAGTAGACGAGAAAACCAATACTTGTCCCGTACCGGCACTAATAGAATACCTACCGTCAAAATCAGTACTTGTACCCTGCTTTGTTCCTTTAAGAAGTACATTTGCTCCTGGAATCGGCAATCCCGCAGCATCTGTGATAGTTCCTTTAACCACTTTGTTCTGCGCATAACCTGCTGTCTGCAGCAGTGCAAACATGGCCAAAATCAGCAAAAGACTAAATTTGTTTTTCATAAAAAGTTAAATTTGGTTAATTAATTAGTTTATCCAAATTTATTTAGAAGTGTCTTGCACAGCATCCTGTAGTATCCTGTTAACTTTCAGTATATTAAGTTTTTTTTTAAGTTTTTTTTAGGAAAATATTTAGAACTGATTGATTTTCAATATTAAAGATACCGTATTCACTGGAACTATTAATATCAAAATAAAAGAATATTTTTTTTTCACATATCGTATTTATGTTCTAAAAAAAATAAGAAATAAAAAAAATTTTACACAAAACATCTTTAAAAGTTTTTAAACTTAAATTATTTAACAGCCTATTTCGTCTAATTCAAAAGCTATTTCCAATTTACTTGCTTCAATACTTTAATTCATCCCTTTATACATTATTTAGACAATAAAATTTTAACCTACAGTACGGGATAGTATATAAAGAATTATATAATATATTGCGCCAAAATAATGAGTCAATTTAAGATTTTAAGTGCGTCAATATTAAAAAATTAACTTATTTACGATATTAAATGCAATCTCATTTTTTCAGTAACAAAGTATTTACTTATCTCTATTTATTTCTTTATGATTCCAGAAACAGAGCCTATTATAGTCAAAGTTAAAGAGCACTCCAGTGTTCCTAAATTTATTCAGGTAGCAAACAGCATAGCAGCTGATATCGAATCTGGCATAATAAAAACAGGACAGCGACTTCCGTCAATTAACGAACTCAGTGAGAAAAATGCTATGGCTCGAGATACAGCCGAGAAAGCATATAAGGTGCTGCGTGACCGTTATCTGGTTTTCTCGGTAAAAGGAGTTGGTAACTTTGTAAGCGATATAAACGCGGAGATCAAAACCGATGTTTTTTTTCTGATTAACAAACCCAGCTCTTATAAAATGGAAGTTTACAATGCCTTTGTGGATACAATAGGTTTAAAGGGTCGTGTAAATATGTATATTTATTATTGTGATGAGCAGCTATTTATTAATTCCCTCAAGAAAAACATTAATAATTACAACTACTTTATCATTATGCCTCACTTTATAGGCAAAGGAAAAACTCATGTTAACTATACCCCAAAAGTGATTAAGGCTATCGAGGCTATTCCAAAAGAAAAACTAGTCATCCTCGATAATTCTTATTCTGAAATATCAGGTAATTTTACCGCTATTTATCAGGATTATAAAAAAGATATTGCTCAGGCACTTGAACAGGGTGTAGAAAAAGTAAAAAAATATAAAAAATTCATATTGGTATACCCTAGCAAATCTCTTTTTCCCTATCCAAAGGCCGTTTTGCAGGGGTTTGTACAATTTTGCAAAAAACATCAAATGGATTTTGAAGTTCTTGATGAGATCTATCCTGATCAGGAATTTAAATCTGAAGAAGCATACATCACCCTTGAAGATAGTGACCTTGTGACTTTGATCCAGCAGATAAGGGCAAAAAATCTGACTATTGGCGTTGATGTCGGGATCATTTCTTATAATGAAACACCACTGAAAGCGCTCTTAGGGATAACGGTAATGAGTACTGATTTTAAAGCTATGGGAGAACAAGCCGCAAAACTAATGCTAAGCGGTAAAAAAGAATTTATTAAAAATCCCTTTCAATACATCGAGCGTAATTCCTTATAACAAAAATGGATTATAATAATTAATCTGAAGTATTTTCTTTTCTCCTATAATTAAGATCTTATATGAAAAATCTCTGCACACCCTATTATATTCTGGTTTTATTACTTTTAACATGTTCACCGTTTGAGCTTTTGGCACAGGAAAAATTTCCTGACGGGACGCTCATTCCGGAATGGTTTAGAAAAAATGAAATCACAAATATTAATACACTAGGCAAACAATATAAAATAACTGATTTTGGAATCTCCTCTGACAGTACTCTGGTACAAACTCAGAAAATACAAGATATAATAGATAAGGCTTCAAAATCCGGAGGCGGCGTTATCGTTATTCCTAAAGGAACTTTTATTAGTGGTGCTCTCTTTTTTAAACAGGGCACACATTTATATCTTGAAGAAGGAGGAGTATTAAAAGGCAGTGATGATATCAGTGACTTTCCTGTAATCATGACCCGTATAGAAGGCCAGTCAGTAAAGTACTTCCCTGCTTTGGTTAATGCCGATAATATTGATGGTCTGACTATTTCCGGCAAGGGTACTATAAATGGTAACGGACTGCGTTACTGGAAAGCATTTTGGCTTCGTAGAGAGTGGAATCCAAATTGTACTAATATGGACGAAATGCGCCCGAGGTTAGTTTATATTTCTAATAGTAAAAACATTCAGTTATCTGGTCTCAAATTAAAAAACTCTCCTTTTTGGACCACACATTTTTATAAGTGCCAAAATGTTAAGCTTCTAAATTTACACATCACTTCACCTACAGAACCCGTTAAGGCTCCGAGTACAGATGCTGTCGACATTGATGTCTGCACCAACTTTCTTATCAAAAATTGTTATATCTCTGTCGATGACGATGCCGTAGCGCTAAAAGGCGGTAAAGGTCCTTTTTCTGATAAGGATGAAAATAATGGCGAAAACAGAAATGTTATTATTGAAGATAATGAGTATGGTTATTGCCATAGCGCCCTTACCTGCGGAAGTGAGTCTATACACAATTACAACATTATTTTTAGACGAAGCAAACTACACAAATCAGGTAATACATTACACCTAAAAATGAGACCTGACACACCACAGTTATACGAATATATAGTTGTAGAAGATATTACAGGAGATGCATCAACTCTAATAAGCATAAAAGCCTGGACACAGTTTTTCGATTTAAAAGGCCGTACAGAACCATTAATGTCTTATGCACATAATATAACCATGAAAAATATAAAGCTAACGTGCAAAACCGGCTTCTCAATAAAAGAATCTGACAAGTATCAGCTTAAAGATTTTACATTTGAAAATATATCTTTAACAACAGCTAAGGACGAACAGGAAAATACGAAAATTATCAAAAATGTTACTTTAAAAAACATCACAATACATAAAAATTAGGATCATAAAATTCCGTCGTCTCCTTATTTTCTGAATCAACAAAACCTCCAAAATCAATTGAATATGGAGGTTTTTTGTTTTTAGTATAGCATCAGATTCAAATTTCTGACAATTGTACTGTTTTATAAATTATTTTTATATTTATTTTTCATAAAACCAAGTTTCATTCAGTTGCATGCGAATGTTGAATTCATAAATATATTATACTGAATTTAAATGAAATATTTTTCAGCATTCCTTACCAATTTTGCTCAAAAAATCATAATTGCCAAAAAAAAATTAAAATTTATTATACATATTACTTTTTGCAAATTCATTTTTAACAGGATGCTACAGGATAGCAATTTTACTAACTACCACTACTTTTACCTTAACTAACTGACAACCATCGAAGATCAATAATAATGAGATCAAACAAACCAAATTACCTTATTTTACTACTGTTTTATTGCACTATAAATTCATTTGCACAGCAAACAATTTCTCCATGGCCAAAAACCAGCAATATCAATCAGCCATGGGCAAGATGGTGGTGGATGGGAAGCGCAGTCGACAAACCCAACTTAAAAAAGAGTCTTGTAGATTTTCATAATGCCGGAATTGGCGGCGTAGAAATCACCCCAATTTATGGCGTTAAGGGAGAAGAAAATAATTTTATTGATTATCTCTCTCCAAAATGGATGGAAATGCTGGACTATACTATTCATGTTGCAGACAGTCTTCATATGCAGGTAGATATGGTTTTAGGAACAGGCTGGCCGTATGGTGGTTCTCATGTTACTTTACCACATGCCGCTACAAAGTTGGTTGTAGAAAAATACCAGGTAAAAAAGAATGAAACAATTGATCGCAATATTAAACTGGAAAACACCAAGGAAAAACAGCCCGCAGAACTTTTGTATGTTGTGGCTTACGGTAGTGATGGATCCTATATTAACTTGACTGATCAGTTGAACAAAAATTTATCAAAGCCAAAGGATAAAGCTGTTGATGGAAAATCGGTTTCTATTCCTAATTCTTTGGAACCAAATAAATTAAAGTGGAAAGCTAAAAAAACAGATTATACTTTATATGCCGTATTTAGCGGAAAAACAGGGCAACAGGTAAAAAGGTCGGCTCCGGGAGGAAGTGGTTTTACATTGGATCATTATTCTCAGGAAGCTTTAAATGAATATACTGTTCCTTTTAACAACGCTTTTAAAGGACGTGAAGGAAAAATAAGAGCTATTTTTAATGATAGTTACGAAGTTTATGGAACTGATTTTACCCCTAATTTTTTCGAAGAATTTCAGAAATTAAGAGGTTATGATTTGAAAAAGCAAATGCCTTTGTTGCTAAGTGAAACTGATAATGAAATTGGCAACCGCATAAAAAGTGATTACAGACAAACTATTGGCGATTTATTGCTGAATAAATTTGATAAACCATGGACGGAGTGGGCACATTCAAAAAACTTTAAAACTAAACTTCAGGCACATGGATCTCCCGGGAATTTGATTGATTTATACGCTTCCGCGGATATTCCGGAATGCGAAACTTTTGGCTCTATGCCTTTTGATATTCCCGGTTTTAGAAGAGAAAAAGAAGATATCCGAGAAGGAGACGCCGATCCTGTAATGCTCAAATTCTCCTCTTCTGCGGCTCATATATCAGGAAAAAATTTAGTTTCATCAGAAACATTTACCTGGCTGAGAGAGCATTTTAAAACAGCATTATCACAATGCAAGCCTGAGGCAGAAGATTTAATGCTTAGCGGTATCAATCATATTTTTCTTCATGGCTCTACTTATTCACCAACGAGAGCTGCCTGGCCGGGATGGAAATTCTATGCGTCTGTAAATTTTAATGCCAATAATAGCATTTGGGAAGATGCTCCTGCCCTATTCTCTTATATATCAAACTGTCAATCGATGTTGCAGCAGGGAAAATCAGACAATGAAATACTGCTTTACTGGCCCATTTTTGACAATTGGGCTAAATACAAAAAAGGAAGCTTATTTGTTGAATATAAAATACACTCACTATCTGATTGGCTGTATGAAACTTCATTTTATGACACTACCAAAAACCTTATGAAAAAAGGATATGGTGTTGATTTTATATCTGATAATTTTATTGCTGAAGCTAAAGTTGTAAACGGAAAAATTAGTTTGCCAGGAGGAACTTTTAAATCGATGATTATTCCTGCCTGCAAAAAAATGCCTCTCGCCACTTTGCAGAAACTTATTGAACTGAAAAAAGCAGGTGCAAATATTATTTTTGAAGGACTTCCCGAATCGGTACCTGGTTTTAATGATTACCAAAAACAGGAACAGGAACTTAAAACACTTTTAACTTCAAATAATGAATTGGTTAAACCCACAACTGACGTTTTTAAAACATTAGAAAATGCTCAGATTTACCCGGAAACACTTGTAAATACAGGTTTAAAATTCATTCGAAGAAATGTTGACGGTGAAAAAATGTATTATTTAGTAAATCACACTCCTAAAACAATAGATGAATTTATTCCACTTCAAGTTGGTAATAAAGAAGTGGTGATTTTTGATCCGCTAAACAGAAATTATGGCAATGCTATTGTTAAGAAAGACGCGAATACAACATTAGTAAAAATTAAAATAGAGCCTGGACAATCTTATTTTTTGAAAACAGAAAATACAGCTTCGCAAAAGAAATGGAATTACTACGAACCTACTGCTGAAGCTATTCCGTTAAAAGGAAACTGGAAAATTGCTTTTGATAAAGGCGGTCCGCAATTACCTGCTGCTGCAACAATTTCAAATTTAGAATCCTGGACAAAGTTAAGTCCAAAGGCAGAGGCTTTTTCCGGTTCTGCAACATACACGCTTCAATTTGATAATCCGAATACTAAAACAGAAAACTGGAGTTTAAATTTGGGAGATGTCCGCGAAAGCGCAAAAATTTGGTTAAATGATGAATATGTGGGTACCGCTTGGTCTGTTCCTTATAAATTGAATATTAGCAAATTAAAACCGGGAAAAAATACATTAAAAATTCAGGTTACCAATCTTTCAGCAAACCGTATTCGTGCGAAAGAATTAAAAGGCGAAGAATGGAAGATTTTTTATGAAATTAATATGGTTGATAAAGATTATAAAAAATTCGACGCTACAAAATGGGCATCAATGCCATCAGGATTACTGGGACCTGTAACTATTACTCCATTAAAACAACAAAACTAACTCTTAAATAACGAATACTAAAAATGAGAAAATTACTTTTAATCTTCGCTATATGCTTTTTACATACTGCAAATGCGCAACAACCATTTGATAAAAAATTGGTGCTTAAGCAAATGATTTTGGCCAATGATTATTTTATGCAAAAATGGCCAGAGACAGGCAAAACTATTATTACTAATAAAGAACGTCCAAGTAACATCTGGACACGCGGGGTTTATTATGAAGGACTCATGGCCTTACATGAAATTTTTCCAAAAGAAGCGTATTATGACTATGCTTATTCCTGGTCAGAATTTCATAAATGGGGTTTTAATGGTGGAAATGTAACACGCAATGCAGATAACTATTGTGCAGCCCAAACCTACATTGATTTATACAATTTAGAACCAGATTCTAAAAAGCTAAAAAATACGAGAGCCAATATTAATATGCTTTTAAACACAGCGCAATTAGACGATTGGTCGTGGATTGACGCGATTCAAATGGGAATGCCGGTTTTTGCCAAAATGGGTGTACTTGAAAAAGACAATCGTTATTTCGAAAAAATGTACGAGATGTATATGTATTCAAGAAACAAGCATGGCGACAATGGACTATTTAATCCAAAAGACGGTTTGTGGTGGCGTGATGCTGATTTCGATCCTCCATATAAAGAACCGAATGGTGAAGATTGTTACTGGAGCCGCGGAAATGGCTGGGTAATTGGTGCTTTAGCGAAAGTGCTTACTATCATTCCTCAAAACGCGCCTCACAGAGAGCAATATGTAAAAGATTTAAAAGCAATGGCAGCAGCATTAGTTCCAATTCAAAGACCTGACGGATTTTGGAATGTAAGTTTACATGATCCCACAAACTTTGGTGAAAAGGAAGCTTCGGGTACTGCTTTATTTGTTTATGGAATAACATACGGAATAAACAGTGGAATCTTGAAAAAAGAAACGTACTTGCCAGTTGTTCAAAAGGCATGGAATGCTTTAACAACTGAGAGTTTACATACAAATGGATTTTTAGGTTATTTACAGTCAACAGGGAAAGAGCCTAAAGACGGTCAGCCCTTATCCTACGATAAAATTCCAGATTTTGAAGATTACGGATTGGGATGTTTTTTGTTGGCCGGATCAGAAATTTATAAAATGAAATAATGAAAAAAGCGCTATTGTATTTTGCTATAATCCTTTTTAATTCATCTTTGTTTTCGCAGGAATTTAAGAGAGAAAAATACAATTTCAACTCTGATTGGAAATTAAAAACCGGAGACTCTGAAAATGCAGAGTTTCCTTCTTTTAATGACAGCTCGTGGAAAAAAATAACACTCCCACACGCTTATAATCAAGAAGAAGCCTTCGAAAAAGACATCGAACATCTAACCACTGGAATTGTTTGGTACCGAAAGAAATTCAAACTTCCAAAAAGCAGTAAAGACCAAAAAATATTTATAGAATTTGAAGGAATCCGTCAGGCTGGCATCATATACATTAACGGTCAAAAAGTGGGTTTACATGAAAATGGTGTAATGGCTTTTGGATTTGATATTTCAAATTTGGTAAAACCTTTTCCACAAGAAAATTTAATAGCGTTAAGAATCGACAACGATTGGAAATACAAAGAACAAGCCACCGGGGCATCATATCAATGGAATAACATTAATTTCAATGCAAATTATGGAGGCATTCCTAAAAATGTTTTTTTGCATATTACCAGCAAATTATATCAGACCCTTCCACTCTACTCTAGTCTAAAAACAACGGGAGTTTATATTTATCCATCTAAAATTGATATTCAGGCTGAAAGTGCCGTTATAAATGCCGAAACAGAAGTTCGTAATGAATTTGAAACCTCAAAAACAATTCAATGTGATGTTATTATTGAAGATCTACAAGGCAAAAAAATAGCTTCATTTTCAGGAGAAAAAACCACTATTTTACCAAATGAAACCAAAATTTTAAAAGCTGGTAATTTAGTTCCTAATCTGAAATTTTGGAGTTGGGGTTACGGGTATTTATATAATATAAAAACGATTTTAAAACTTGACGGAAAAATCATTGACGAAGTCTCAACGAAAACCGGATTTAGAAAAACTGATTTCAAATACGGTCAAATTTGGCTTAACGATAGAGTCATTCAGGTAAAAGGTTATGCTCAGAGAACCAGTAATGAATGGCCTGCTATAGGGATGTCGGTTCCTCCCTGGCTAAGTGATTTTAGTAATAAATTAATTGTTGAAGGTAATGGAAATCTAGTTCGATGGATGCATGTTACGCCTTGGAAACAAGATATAGAATCTTGTGACAGGGTTGGTTTATTACAGGCAATGCCTGCGGGTGATGCTGAAAAAGATGCTCAGGGAGACACTTGGAAACAACGAGTGAACCTTATGCGGGATGCTATTATTTACAACAGAAACAATCCGAGTATTATTTTTTATGAAAGCGGAAATGAGTCAATCAGTGAATCTCACATGCATGAAATGAAAAGTATTAGAGATACTTACGATCCTTTTGGTGGCCGGGCCATTGGTTCGCGGGAAATGCTGGACAGCCAGGAAGCGGAATATGGCGGAGAAATGCTTTATATTAATAAAAGCGCGAGAAAACCACTTTGGGCAACCGAATATTCCAGAGACGAAGGCTTGCGTAAATATTGGGATGAATTTTCGCCCCCGTATCATAAGGAAGGCGATGGTCCTTTGTATCGTGGAAATCCAGCCAAAGATTACAATCATAATCAAGATCATCATGCTATTGAAAATGTTGTGCGTTGGCATGATTATTACAGAGAAAGACCTGGAACGGGTACAAGAGTTAATTCTGGTGGAGTAAATATTATCTTTTCTGATTCTAACACACATCATCGTGGTCAGGAAAACTACCGAACCAGTGGGGAGGTTGATGCTATGCGTATTCCCAAAGATGGTTTTTGGGCTCATCAGGTCATGTGGGATGGCTGGGTTGATGTAGAGAAACATCGCACGCACATTTTAGGACATTGGAATTATACAGACACTGTCGTAAAAAACATTTATGTAGTTTCAACAGCTTCAAATGTAGAATTGTTCATTAATGGTATTTCTCAAGGTTTAGGAAAAAAAAGCAATGAATTTCTTTTTACTTTCGAAAATATTGCCTGGAAATCCGGAACCATAAAAGCAATTGGTTATGATGAAAGTGGAAGTATTTTAAGTGAAGATGAGAAAATAACCGCTGGAGAACCCTCTGAAATCAAACTAAAACTACATACACAGATTCAAGGAATATTGGCAGATGGCGCCGATGTAGCCTTAATTGATGTTGAAGTAATAGACAAAAACGGAAATCGTTGTCCAATTAGCAATGATTTGATTTCGTTTTCAATAGATGGTCCGGCAACTTGGCTTGGAGGAATTGCTCAGGGTCCTAAAAACTATATTCTTTCAAAAGATATTCCCGTAGAAAATGGTATCAACCGGGTTATGATTCAGTCTTTGGCGAAAGCGGGAAAAATACGTATTACAGCAAAAGCTAAAGGATTAAAATCGGCTGCATTATCTTTTGAAACCAAATCGGTCATTGTTAAAAATGGTCTTTCAGAACAACTCCCGGGAATAAATCTTCCATCAAATTTAGAAAGAGGTCCGACTCCTAAAACGTCATCATATACGCAAAAGAGGATTCCTGTAAATATTTTAAATGCCGTTTCTCCATCGAACAATAATGATACTTACAAAAGTTATGATGATAATGAATTGACCGAATGGAGAAATGATGGAAATATCAAATCCGGTTCAGTAACCTATTCACTTTCAAAACCATCCATAGTAAATGAAGTAGTAATAAAACTAACCGGCTGGAGAACTAAAATATATCCAATTAGAATTTTAGCTGATGGAAAAGAAGTTTTTAAAGGAAATACAACTCAAAGTTTAGGCTATATTACAATTCCGCTAGAACCCCTTTCTGCTGAAAAAATTACCATCGAACTGATCGGCGCAAATACCGAAAAAGATGGTTTTTCAAAAATTGTCGAAGTAGACCCGACAAAAGAATTAGATTTATATAAAGATAAAACATCAGTAGATGCAACTGGACAATTACGTATTGTTGAAATAGAATTTTATGAAAAGATCGAGTAATTTAAACAAGGTAAGAGCAGCTGTGTTTTTACTATCTATATGGACAACAATTCCAGTATTCTCTCAAAAAAAGGAAGTTCCATTATGGGATAAAATCCCAGATGAAATTATATCTAAAGATTATTCGGAAAAAATAGTAACCAATAAAGATGGTATCGCAGAAGATGTCCGAAAGGTAACCACGCCCACACTTACCCTCTATCTGGCAGATTCTGAAAAATCAAATGGAACTTCAGTTATAATTTGTCCTGGTGGTGGTTATGGAATGCTGGCTATTAACAAAGAGGGATTTAAAGTTGCAGAATGGTTTAATAGTTTAGGAATAAACGCTTTTGTACTTAAATACAGGCTTCCGAGTGATTTGGTTATGAAAAATAAAACTGTCGGCCCCTTGCAGGATGCACAAGAAGCTGTAAGATTGGTAAGAAGAAATGCAGTTAAGTGGAAACTAAATCCAAATAAAATTGGCATTATGGGGTTTTCGGCTGGTGGACATTTAGCAGCGACGCTATCAACGCACTACAATGATAAAATATACACGCCCGCCGATACAACAAGCGCAAAACCAAATTTTTCAATTTTGATTTATCCTGTTATTTCAATGCAGGAAGGTATAACGCATCAGGGGTCAAAAGATAATTTATTAGGGAAAAATCCGGATAGCCAAGCAGTTGAAAAATATTCAGGCGAAAAACAAATTTCTTCTGCAACACCAAAAGCCTTTTTAGTTCATGCTACTGATGATAGAGCCGTTCCTGTTGAAAACAGTATCAATTATTATCTGGCATTAAAAAAAGAAAAGATTGCAGCAGAAATGCATTTATATGAAAACGGCGGCCATGGTTTTGGTTTAGGCGTAAAAGGTACTAATGCTTCATGGCCAAAAAACTGCGAAAAATGGCTCATGGCTAATAATTTGATCTTAAAGCCAGACGGTTATGTTTTTTCTTATTTTAAAGGAAATGGAGAAGATGGTTTGCATTTAGCCTATAGTGAAGATGGATATAAATGGACAGCTTTAAAAAATGACACTTCATTTTTAACTCCCGAAGTAGGAAAAGATAAACTCATGAGAGATCCTTGTGTTATAAAAGGAGGTGATGGATTGTATCACATGGTGTGGACAGTGAGTTGGACAGATAAAGGTATTGGCTACGCGTCATCTAAAGATTTAATTCATTGGTCCAAACAGGAATTTATTCCCGTGATGGCACATGAAACAAAAGCCCGAAACACCTGGGCTCCCGAAATTACCTATGACGAAAAATCAAAAATGTATATGATTTATTGGGCTTCTACAATTGACGGTAAATTTCCTGAAACAAAATCAGATGAAGAAAAAGGATACAACCACCGAATTTATTATACAACCACCAAAGATTTTATAAAATTCGCAAAAACAAAACTATTGTATGAGCCCGGTTTTAATGTTATTGATGCATCAATTGTAAAACAGGATCAGGAATATGTTATGTATCTAAAAGATGAAACCCGTAATCCTGTTCAAAAGAATATAAAGATTGCAGTGAGTAAAAATCTTACTGGACCATACAGTAAAGCCAGTGTACCGATTACCGGAAACTATTGGGCAGAAGGTCCTACAGCAGTACAAATAGATAACAATTGGATTGTTTATTTTGATAAATACACCCAAAAAAAATATGGCGCAGTAAAACAAACTTCCAAAGGTTGGGAAGATATCTCAGACCAGATTACTTTCCCTCAGGGCACACGTCATGGTACCATAATAAAAATTTCAGCAGCTGAAATTAACAACTTAAAAAGAGAATAAAAAATTACTTTCATTACATATAAGAAAATAAAAAAGTAGGATATTGAGCAACCTCTATCCTACTTTTAAAATGAATTAATAAACTTCTTTATTAAGCTAAAAATTACAACACATAATACATTAAAAAAGCAAGCTTTCATTACTGCTTCTTTCATGAAAGGCATAACCTTAAATAAATAATACAAAAGTAAAGTGACCTATAAAGCTAAAAAGTCACATTACGTCAAAATACAAATAAAATAGGGCTTTTATTTATTAAAATAATAAGCAAAGACTTTACAAATAACCAGTAAGGATTTGAAATATACTTACACATTTCATTCAGAGAAAAATAAATCGATTATAATGGCACCTGTTAAAATCGCAATTTTGTTATTCAGGTAAGAATAATTAGATTCAAAATTTACGTTGTATTTATCATCTGATCGAAACAATCCTTTCATCTCTTTGGCCCATTCTTTATCTATCGAGCCTATTTGACGCTGTGAAGAATCATTTATCACAAAACTCCAGGTTTTAAAACTACCCGAAATCTCAGCAATAATCTCATCAGATGCATTCATTATTTTAAAGCCACGCTTTAGTTTAAAAAAATGAGATCTTTTTTTAATGCTCCCAATTTTTCCTCCTTTTGCATCCTGTATAATTGCTTTAGACTTTAACAAACCCCAGCCTCGCGACACTGATGCTTCTAAAGCACCATTGGCACTTCTAATTTCAAATAAAAAAGGAAATATGGTTTTATTAGTAATCAATCCCAGCACACTTCTGAATGATTTTCTTTGTTTAATTAAACCAATGCATTCACGTTTGTCATTATATATTTGGTGACAACGGTACAAATTATGGAGAATATTTTTTTGATCAATAAAATAACTATCTCCGCCAAAGAAACCTGCATTCATTTTTATTATTTTAATTTTTAGGCATCATTATACTATATGCCATCATTAGAAATTTATTTTTTTGTTGCAAAATATTTTTTGATAATATGTCTTTAGCAATAAAACTGCTTATTGAAAAAACTTTTAAGAAGACAAAAAGTAAAAAAAGAAGAAATTGATATTAAAATCGTCTGTTTAAATTCTGAAAAAATAAGCAGTAAAATAATGTCCCAAATAATTGTAAAAAATAAACTTAATAGCAATTGACTACAATAATTAAATTTTGAAAAAAGCATATTTGAAATACAATTTTACTGACTCTTATTAAAATTCAAAACATAATTTCTTTTAAACTTTTGTAATACAAGTCACATTATTTTCTATAAAAGTTATCAATTTATCGAGGTTCCGCTCTTTATTTTTGTTAGAAATCGAAATAATATATCCATTTCGCTCCTTCACATACAAAAGGAAAAAATCTTTAGTAAGAATTGCTTTTTCAATTTGAGTCCATTTGTGTACAAATTCTCCTAATGGCGAGTGCACATAAATAGAAGAGCCTGTAAAGTTGAATTTATATTGATCAACAAACACACGGGATTTTACTAACTTTTTAATCAGTTGAAAAATTAATTTACAGACACTATTCACAAAGGAATATTGAAGCAGTAAAAAAATAATTACAAAAGCCAAATCGCGTATTATCCAGTTGATAAAATCAACATCGTTACTCTTATCCAAATCAAAAAAATCGTAAAAAATTGAAACAACTAAAAGAAGAACAAAAAAGATCCTAACTCTTTCTATATATAAATTTTTAAAATACATTTTATTGAGCTTCTGTATTTCAACTGCATTCAATCCAAATTCCAGCGAAAAATTGGTGGTATTCATATCAGCTATATTTCATTAAAAGGAATCTTTCTCTTTTTGACTTTTCTAAAAATAAAGATTAAACCATTCAAAATTTGAAGCAAAATTACACTAACAATAGCGCTTACTACTTTCTCTTTAAGGTATTAAAATATCAGATTAAGACTTTTAAATTATGAAGATAAAAACGCTGATTAAGATCTCCTTTTTTATCTGAAAGAAGAAATTTAAAAATTATTCAAATTGATAAATTTTGTAGTAATAATAAAGTTGTAATCGGGTCTGTAAACGTCAAAAAAATAGCAGAAAAAGACTTAAAAATAGAAGTTATTTAGTTTGTTTTCAAATAGTTACACAAATATACTTTTTTTAATACACGATTAAAATAATTAATTACATTTGATTTTAATTTAAAACAATTATAAATAATTTCCTACAAATTAAATTTAATATTCTACATGAGAAAACGTACGTAAATAGCTAAAAAACTTGATTGGAATAGTTGAAAATTTTTAAAACAATTTCAAACTGAAAATATAGTGAGAAGCTTTTGAAACAAGTTTTCCTGGCTGAATAGTATGAAAATTTAAGATAGGATGTAATCAACAAAATAACAAATGGAAACGACGATGAAAAAAGAGAACGAAATGATTTTAGAAATCGAAAAAGGAAACAAAACTTTACCTCAGATTGACATGAAAGAACTGGAAATTGCCAATGAAAACACCTGGGATTTATTTTTCTTATTGCTTTCAAAATATTATGAGATAATAGATACCGTAACAGAAGATGAGTTTAACAATTCGCAGCATACATTAATGGCTTATAATATATTGTACGGAGAAATTACAAGCGGAGGTTTTCTTGAGTTAATTAAAAATGGCTACGGCACCTATATTTTTGATACCTTATTTTCTGAAACATTAAAGAAATGGGGTGTAATAGAAATGGCAAACAATATTGACAAAGCCAAAGAGATTTATTTTGAAAACAAAAGTGATCTTGAAATTGCAAGAACCCCTGAAGAACTTTCTCAAATGTATCAAAGATATCCTGCCTTTAACAAACTGGATAATGAGTTTTTCCGCATTATGAATTCAGAGGCAGAAAAAATAAAATCGCACATTCTACAGCATATAAATGATTTTGCCATAGTTGCCTAAATTCAAATTAATCAAACACTTCAAAATGTTCTATACCAATGATTAAATATAAAGTCAGCAGAAAATTTTATTGCTGGCTTTATATTTATAACTACTTGGTATATCGAAAAAGCATAAATGAAAACTTATCTTAATATCAGTTATCATGAAATACAATCAAATAATTATTGAGGAAAACGAATTTGAATTACTAAAGAATATTACTTCAAAAACGAAAATTATTGGTACAAAAACAAACCAATCTTCAATCAAAAAATTAAAAAAAGAGCTTCGGTCAGCTAAAATTCTCCCTAAAGAAAAACTACCTACTGATATTGTCACAATCAATTCGATAGTCACTTTACAAATGTCAAATAATGTAATTCGAAGTTTTCAGATTGTTACGCCAGAGCATAGTGACATTATTCAAAACAAGTTATCCATATTATCTCCTATCGGATTATCCCTCATTGGCTATGCGGCTAATGACGAAATTTCATGGCAATTACATTCAAATCCAAATAAATTAAAAATCTTAAAAGTATTGCAGAATTAAAATTGTCTAATAAAAATAATATTATAATAAAAATGAATTCAGTGAAAACAATCAAACATTCCTACAGCGCAGACTTGAGCTGGATTGAAGGTCTTACAAGTCAATTGGGAGGAAAAATTGATGGTAATTTCATCACAATGCCAGAAGAGTTACAAACCGGCACAAGATACTTTCTCGATTGTGGAGAAGGTATAATAGCCTACTATGTTAATGTCATGTACAACAAAAATTTTCGTTTTATTCAGAAAAATTTAGATAAAGATTTTGTTGGAATCTATTATAACCTAACGGAGGGCGAAGCAACAGTAGATAGCAATAGTAGCAGCTATGATGTTGGACGATGGCGATATAATTTATGTATAGTCGATGGTTCCCTGGAATCAGATTATAACGTAAAGGCTGGCAGCGCTACTTATGCCCTTTCTATATTTATAAAAAAATCCATGCTACGAGAGTTTATTGAAAAAAACAATATTCATTTTCAGAACATAGATAAAATTGCCGATCCATCATTGAATACTATTGTACGATTTGAGAGAATGAGTAGCGACAGTTACCATTTACTAAATGATTTAAAAAAACAATCAGTGGGTGGTCCTATATTTAATTTAAATTTAATTGGGACTGTTCAAATGTTACTATCAAATTGTTTAAAAAAACTATCCACGGAAAGAATTATTATCCAAAAACTTAATTCATCTGACTTAGCCAATATTATTGGTATTCAAATGTTTTTAATAGAGCATATTGAAGAAAATTTTCCAAGTATCGCAATTATGTCGCAAAAGGCAAACATGTCAGAATCAAAATTTAAAAATTTATTTAGAAAAATAACGGGATTGACTCCTAATAATTTCTTTATGACTAACAAATTACTTAGGGCAAAAGAGCTACTTGAAAAAAAGCAATTATCCATATCCCAGGTTTCAGATCAATTGAGCTTTACCAATAATTCTTACTTTGCTTCGAAATTCAAAGAGCAATTTGGAATCTCTCCAAAGATTTTTATAAAACAATTGTAAATAGTTATAGCGTTAAAAACAGAACAAACTTCATTCTGACGTCCAACTATTTATTTTTCTATTATGTGTTATTATAATATAATTAAGTAAAAAAAAAGAGAGAACATATGTTCTCTCTTTTGCGAAAAAATCAAAATATTTAAAAGCTTAAATGCTAAGGGTAAAAAACAATAAACTTTCTATCAAGGATACAAGTCTTAGCATTCACTACAAAAATCTTAATAAGCAGTGATATAGAAGTACTCTAAAGGCTATCAAAATTGTAAATTAAGACATATTCTTAAACACAAAAACTATAACACAGAAAATTGTTTTCATGTTATAGTTTTATAATTTTAGTCTGGTACCATACTTTTCCTAAAGAAAATATTTAGACCTTAAATCGCCAGCACACTGAGTAAAATTTATCTGATTGCTTTTTTAAGCTTTTCTAAAGATGGATCCTCTAAAGTTTTAAGTTGATTGACAACTATTTGAGCTATTTTATTGGCTCCTACAGAAGAAAGATGCGTATCATCTGCTTTATCTTTATCATAATAAGGGTTTTCTCCTGCTTTGAAATGTAAATGTAATTCCTTCGATTTTACTGGCCCGTATGATTGTTCCAACAATTCTGTATAATATTCTAAATCAATAAAAGGTACTTTATATTCCTGGGCCACAAGCCTGGTTTCTAAAGGATAATCTCCGTGTGTTGGTACTAATACTCCTTTTTCATTAAAATTTCGTCTTGCGATGGATGTAAGCAAAATTGGAGTTGCCCCTTTTGCTCTGGTTTCTTTTACAAATCGAATTAAATTATACCTGTAACTTGTATGTGGATTTGTATATCTCGTAGAATCTTCAATCTTTTCATCATTATGACCAAATTCGATAAAGACATAATCTCCTTTTTTAAGTTTTTTAGTGATCGAATCCCAACGCTTTTCATTAATAAAACTTTTTGTACTTCTGCCATTTACAGCCTTGTTTTCTACTACTATATCTTCTGTAAAAAAGGGTTGAAGTACTTGTGCCCAACCGTGTTCAGGATTCCGGTCAGGGTCTTTTTTATTTGCCATAGTTGAATCACCAATACAATAAACTGTTGCTTTTTGAGCAAAACAGGTTGTTGTAATTAAAAAGATAATTAGTATGTACTGTTTCATTTTTAATACTTTTAAAATTTGTTATTTCTTGCAACTTTGTTGATTTACTTTGGAGAGTTCTTCTGCGATCCTTCTTCCAGCAGCATGATAGAATTAAAAAACTTTGAACCTTTGCCTCTTTGCTCCTTTGAACCTTCAAAAAAACTATTTTGCGGCAGAAGGAACGGTAGCTCGTTTTCCAATAAAAACATCCGTCATTAAAACATTTTCTGCATTTTCGTTTGAAATGGCATTTTTAGCTGATTTGATCTCAATGTTAGTCAAAGATATATTCCTGATTTTTTTATCTGGAAATCCCTGAATCACAATTCCTGATTCGGATGCTTTATTGCAGGTAATGTTTGAAAAATGAACATTTGAAATATCCGATTGAAAACCTTTGCCCTCTCCATGATAATTCGCTGTCATATAAAGACAGTCTTCGACTTCGTCTAACTGAATATTTCTAACAAAAATATTCTTTATAAAACCGCCACGATCTGCATTGGTTTTGATGTAAATTCCTCTTTTTAGATAACCAACTGTTTTACAATTTTCTACAAATACATTTTGAACTCCTGCAGACATTTCACTACCAATAACCACTCCGTGTAAACCTTTAAAATTACAGTTTCTAATTACAATGTTTTCACTTGGAGTCGCAGTATTTGCTCTTCCTTCATGATCCCTTCCTGCTTTGATTGCTACGTTATCATCACCGTTATCAAAAGTTACGTTCTCAATTAAAACATCTTTTGCATATTCAGGATCGATACCGTCATTATTATAATTCAAAGATTTATAACTGATTCCACGAATTGTAATACTTTGCGATTTTAATAAATGAAGGCACCAAAATGGTGAATTTTCGATTCGAATATTTTCGACCAAAATGTTTTTACAACTAAAAAACTGAATCATTTGCGGACGCAGAAAATAACCGTCACCAAATGTTCTCTCTTTTAAAGCAACATTTGTATGATTCATTTCGCGGCTTCTGTTTTTACCCGCTTCTTCCTTAGCTTTAAAAGTTTTCCATGTCTTGCCTCCTTCTCCATCAATTGTTCCCTCACCTGTTATGGCAATATTGGTACAGTTATAAGCATAAATTAATGGACTATAATTGTATAACATTGTACCTTCCCAACTGGTTAAAACCATTGGTAAATAATCCTGAGGATTATCGCTAAACTTAATTTTTGCGCCTTTCTCAATCTTAAGATTTACATTGCTGACAAAATGTATTGGGCCGTTGATTTTATAAATTCCTTTTGGAACAATAATAGTTCCTCCATTGTTCTTTTTACACAACGCCATTGCTTTATCAAAAACAGCTTTATTGTTGGTCAATGAATCTCCTTTTGCTCCAAGCTTTACAACATTTACCTGATAAGAAGCAAAAACCGGAAGTTGAATCCTGTTTACAATTGAATCAACTTTAGCCGATGGAAAATCTTTATTCTGAGCAAATGAACAGCACGAAATCAATAAAAAAATAAGGTGTCTAAAATTCATATTTTTAATTTTTATAAATCAGATTTACTTTGAAAACCAATTTGGTGTTGAATCTTTCAGAATGTTTTCTGTTGTATATTTTTCAGCTTCTTTTTTTGTCAGCTGATGTGACCATGCAACTCTTTTAGCCGGCTGAAAACCTTCTCCATTGCAATTATATTCTGCATAAAAAGTATTTTTCTCTGCATCTGGTTTAGACCAGTTTTCCCAACCTTCAACTCTGATTTGTTTTCCCATATTGCAGTTTATATAGGCCGTCTTTGCATAAACCCTCCAAGGTCTGCCTAAATAAACTGATGTAGCTTCGGGGTTTGCGGTAAGCTTACAATTTTTAAAAACAAAACCAAACGGAACTCCTTCAGGTGTTGAAGCAGCTGTTATATACGAACTTTTAATACTGTTAATGGTGCAGTTTTCAAATAAGGATGTCGCTTCTCCAAAAATAAAATCGGTTGTTCCTTCGATATAACAATCCTTAAAATATTGTTTTGCCTGATTTCCGGAAAGGTATAAAGTGTCCTGATTTCCTAAAATAGTACAATTAAAAATCTTTGCACGATTGGCTACCACTGATAATGCAATTCCCTGCCCGTGATCTCCTGAAGTATTTTTTATCGTTAGGTTTGATGCCGAAAAATCATCTGCTTCAACTAAAACCGTATAAGTATAAAAAGTACTATTTCGCCCTAAATTGATTTTCTTAAAATTGTCATCGAAAGTAATAATGGTATTTTCTCTACTTTCTCCAATCAGAGCTAAATGAGTATTCCATTCCGGAATTCTCACTTTCTCATAATAAACACCATTTTTAATATTAATGGTTACTTTTTCATATGGAAAAGCCGGGGCTGCATATATTGCATCCTGTATTTTAGTAAAATCTCCAGATCCATCTTGCGCAACAGTTAAAATGACGTTATCATTTTTTTTTGCCGGAGTATCTTTAATACCCACTTTTACACCACTCTTAATTGCCCACTCCGGATATTTCTTCAAAACTTCTTTTGGCGCATCAGAATACCAGGCATAACCGTTTCTTCTTTCAGATCCGATTTGGTCCAGGGATTTCTTCTTAATTCCATCACGATCGCAAAAGAAAGGCTCATTGGTTTCAAGATCCATGAATCTTGCCCAAATCGGCGCGGCATTTGTTGTGGAAATCATTTTTTTGTCAATGATTTTTCCAGCATCATTCAAAACTCTTTTTTCCTCCAGATCAGTAATTTTTGTTTTTTCAAACCAAGCCTGCGCACTTTTTACAGCCGTGATAATTTCTGGTGAAGGTTTGTCTATCGACATCAAAAGCAATACAATCTTTGCAGATTCAAAACCGCTTAAGGATGCTAATTCGAAAGCCCTTGCATTGGCCGGAGCCAAAGTCACTTCGTCGTGTTGTGCACACCAGGCCGTTAAAACACCGTTTTGTTTGTATTGCGTTTTTAAAATACAATCAATTCCTTTATCAAAAGCTTTTTTCGTTTTTTCTACTATTTCTTTAGAAGGTTTTATACTGTAATAATCGGTTTCTTCGCTGATTTCTTTCAATATAATTAAGATGTTTACCATCGAATTATCATTGTAAGTAATATGTGTGTAATAACCTTTTTTCAACGGATAAAACTGAGGCCAGCCACCGTTAGCATATTGCGCTTCTAATATATAGTTTAAACCTTTTAGAAAAGATTCTTTGTAACGCTCGTCTTTAACCTGAGCATACATTTTAGACATAAAAAGCATTTCCTGGCTGGTTGCTCCGTTATCTGTTGTAATCTCATGCAAATCACTTTTTAATGCAGTCAGCTTTTGCTTTTCTGTTTCGCTCAGTGCATTTTGCATTTGAATGTTTTTTGGCCAGCCACCAATATTTCTTTGGTACAATAACACGTTTTCTGCAATTGCTTTTGCCTCTGTTGTGCCAAACCAGGCTGCATCATTTTTACGAATAATGTCAGGCCAGTTTTTATAAGTGTTTTGTGCCTGCAAGCTTAAACTTAGCACTGATAAAAAAAGTAATAATGCTTTTCTAAATTGAATCATCTTCGTTTTATTTCGTTATTCTAAACCAATCTACGGCAACATTTCCAGAATCATTTGTCACTTTTTCGCTCAAGGCAAAAAGTCCAACTTTGGCACCAATCCATTTTCCTTCTTTCGACGTAAAATCATTTCCAATTGGTAAATATTTTTTATCATCTAAGCTATAAGAAAAACTACAGATTCCTCCTTTTTTAACTTTAACTCTTAAATAAATTGTACTGTTTGAAATTAAAATTGGAGTCGTTTCAGTTTCAGAAATTTTCTTGTCAAAAGTTCCTGTTTTCTGATTTAAATATATTTTTCCGTTATCATTTCTAAGACACAAATAGCTGTAGTCTAATCCCATGATTAAAAGTCCTGTCGACTCACCGCTTAATCTTGTATTAAAAGTTAATTTGGTTGTAGTTGTAAATTCCTCAGCAGGAAATTTTTGCAATAATAAATTTGGCGCTTCAAAGATTTTAGTACTTTCTTTTATTGTTGGCAAACAAAATAAATTAAGATAGCCTAAACTCGTTGGAAATCCCCATTGTACCTGGGCATTTGCCTGCCATTGCCATTGTAATCCCAATTTTGGTGCGTTAAACTCATCTGATTCTGCAGGAGTTTCAATTGGATATTTCTTTCCAACGTTTGGCTTTTTAAAAGTCGTTACCGGTTCTCCAATTCCGTTTTTATCAAAATCCTGTCCCATTACAGGCCAGTCTTTTTCCCATTTCATAGGCTGAAGATGAACAATTCGTCCGTATGCTCCTTTATCCTGAAAATGTAAAAACCAATCTTCACCTGTTTGCGTTTGTACCCAGGCTCCCTGATGCGGACCGTTAATCGTAGTTTTTCCTTGTTCTAAAACTTTCTTTTTCTCGTACGGACCAAAAACATTTTTAGATCTTAAAACGGTCTGCCAGCCTGTAGAAACTCCACCAGCCGGGGCAAAAATGTAATAGTAACCATTTCTTTTATAAAACTTTGGTCCTTCAATTGTGCCTTCGCTTTCATGGCCGTCAATTACCATCACTTCGTCATTATTAGCGATAGTTCCCTCGGCATTCATCGTACAAACCGTAATTAAACTTTTAATTTTGGCACGACTTCCTGCATAAGCGTGAACCAAATAAACTTTTCCATCATCGTCCCATAACGGACTAGGATCAATTAATCCTGATCCGCCTTTTACTAACACAGGTTCTGACCAAGGGCCTTCCGCTTTTTTGGCTTTTATCATATAAATTCCAAAATCTGGATCAGGGTAATAAATATAGAATTCATTATTGTGGAAAGTTATACTTGGCGCCCAAACTCCATTTCCATGCTGTACTTTATCAAAAGTTTCTGTTGGTATTTGTTTGGCAAGTGCATATCCAATAATTTTCCAGTTGACCAAATCTTTAGAATGCAAAATTGGTAAGCCCGGAATACAGTTAAAAGACGATGCTGTCATATAAAAATCATCACCTACTCTAACGGCATCGGGATCTGAATAATCAGCATGAATTATGGGATTTGTATACGTTCCGTCTCCGTTATCAGGTACCCAAACCTGGGCGAAATTCTGTTGCACAGAAAACACTGAAAACAAAAGAATAATAATTTTTATATTTTTCATTTTGTAGTAATTATAAAACTTTGAAAATTGACCAGACAATTCCAAAGTTTTGGGACTGTCTGGTCAATTGTATTAAAATCAAAAAATTGAATGAAATTATCTATTCAATTCTAAAGCAGCTAAAATAAATGGGCCTGTTGCTTTAGGGTCATTGTCTTTTTTTCTTTCGTTTACATAGTATTCGTAAGAACCATCTCTATATGGAGTACCTCCTAAACCTGCAACCTGGCAGCAATTTGTCAAGGTAATACCTCCGTCTTCATCTACCTTTTTGATCAAAACTGTCGTTAAACCATCAAAGGCTTTGTTTGCCAGTTTTTTATATTTTGCTGGTAAATATCCTTTATTTGCGCCTTTTGCAAAAGCATACGCAAACATTGAAGATCCTGAAGCTTCTAAATAATTTCCTTTTTCACCACCTTTATCCGTTACCTGATACCATAAACCTGATTTGTCCTGGTATTTTGCCAAAGCAGCGCAGGCATTGTTTAAATACTTTACTAATTCTTTTTGTTTTGGATGCTCTTTTGGCATATAATCCAAGACATCAACTAGCGCCATTACGTACCAGCCTAAAGCTCTTGACCAAAAGTTTGGTGAATTTCCGGTTTGCTTATTTGCCCATGGCATTGCTTTACTTTCGTCCCAGCCGTGGTATAACAATCCTGTTTTTGGATCTGTTGCGTGCAATTGGATCAACTCAAATTGTTTTGCGATATCGTCAAAACTTTTTCCTCCTTCAAAAGTAGCAGTGTATTGTGCATAATATGGTTCACCCATATACAATCCGTCCAGCCACATTTGGTTAGGATAAATTTGTTTGTGCCAGAATCCTCCACTTGCCGTTCTTGGCTGTTCTGCTAATTGCTTGCGTACTAATTGCATCGCTTTTAAATATTTCTCCTCTTTGCTAGTTTGATAAACATCAAAAAGTAAACGTCCAGGTACAACCAAATCGATATTGTATTTATCAAACTCATACGTTTTGATAGATCCGTCTGGTTCTACAAATTGATCTACATAACTTCTTACATAAGCATTGTATCTCGGATCTGGATTTTTCTTGTATAATTCCTCGAATGAGTGTAAAACTAAAGCATGTACATAATCCCATTTTGGTTTTTTAGAATCATCTATCATGTAGCTTTCAGGGTGACGTTTCATTAATGTTAACGCCATTTTATCAGACCATTTCGCGTTTTTAGAAATTACGATGTCCTTGCTTGCCGGTTCTTGCGAAATCACTTTACAGCTCGTAAAAGCCATAACACAAACTAATAAAGCCGATACAAAATAACCTTGTTTTCTCTTGTTCTTCATTTTAATATATTTAAATTCTACTACTTTTCTAATTCTAATGCCGCTAAAATAAAAGGGCCTAAACCATGAGAGTTGTCTAGTTTTATTTTTTCTTTAATGTAATACTCAAAAGAGCCATCACGATATGGTGTACCACCTAATCCTGCACTTGCGCAAACTTGTGTAATGTGTATTTCACCATCCGGATCAACGGTAATTAACCGCTTTGTGATACCGTCAAAGCCTTTTATAGCCAGCTCTTTATATTTTTTAGGCAAGTATCCTTTGTTTACTCCTTTTGCAAAAGCATAAACAAACATTTCTGAACCCGAGGCTTCCAGATAATTTCCTTCTTTTGAACCAGAATCCGTGACCTGATACCATAATCCTGATGGATCCTGATATTTTGCAACTGCCACTGAAATTTCATTTAAAAACCCTATTAATTCTTTTCTTTTTGGATGGTCTTTTGGCATATAATCCAGGACATCAACAAGAGCCATCATATACCAGCCAATCGAACGCGACCAAAAATTTGGCGAAGTTCCTGTTTCTTTATTAGCCCATCCCATTTGCTTGCTTTCATCCCAGGCATGAAATAAAAGACCCGTTTTTTTATCAAGGGTATGCGATTGAATTTGTTCAAATTGTTTCGCAATATCATCAAAGTCTTTTCCCTTGTCGAATTCAGCTGTATATCTGGCGTAAAATGGCGTTCCCATATACAAACCGTCGAGCCACATTTGGTACGGATAGATTTTTTTGTGCCAAAAACCACCGGAGTTTGTTCTTGGATGCGTTTCTAATTGTTTTCTCAACGTTTGCATTGCAATTAAATAACGATTGTCCTTTGTTCTGGAATACAAATCAAACAGCATTTTTCCTGCATTGATATTGTCGATGTTATAATCTTCCAATTTGTAATTCAGAATTTCACCTGAACTATTTACAACCGTTTCACCATATTCTTTAATATATTGAGCATAAACTGGATTGTTTGTTTTTTGATACAATTTTTCAAAAGAAGTCATTAACAAACCTATTTTATAATCCCATTTTGGCTTTTCGTTGTTGTCCACCTGCCAGGCTTGAGCATCACGTTTTATAATAGAAAGTGCCATTCGTTCTGACCATTTTAAATCGTTCGAAATAGCTGTCTTCGAATTTGAAGTTTCCTGAGCCGTTATTTTTCCCAGCCCAAAAATCATCAGTCCAATAAGCAAGACACGCATGAAATAACTTTTCTTTCTATACTTTACCATTTTTGAAACTTTATTAGTGTTATTTATTGAGTTGAATTGCGCTTAACAAAAATGCTCCAATACCAATTGCTCCATTCTCTTTTGTTTTTGCAGTGAGGTAATAATCATTAGTACCATCTCTGAAAGGCCTTCCTCCTAAACCAACATTTGAAGATACATTTAGGATGTTTACTTCTCCTTTTTTATCTACTTTTACAAATTCTTTTATAAAACTGTCAAATGATTTCTTGGCTTCTCTTTTATAACTTGAAGGTAAATATCCTTTATCTGCCCCTTTTGCGAAAGAATAAATGATCATTCCCGAAGCAGATGGTTCTACGTAATTCCCATACAATTGAGGCTTATCTGCAACCTGATACCATAAACCTTCCGGACTTTTGTATTGATTTACATTTTTTGCTATTTCATTTAAATACCCAACCAAAACTTTATATTTTGGATGTGATTTTGGAAAATAGTCTAATGTTTCTACCAAAGCCATCATATACCATCCAATGCCGCGTCCCCAAATAGTTGGAGAGGTTCCGGTTTGTTTGTTTGCCCATCCAATTGCTTTGCTTTCATCCCATGCCTGATAAGGCAAACCTGTATTTTTATCTAAAATATTATTATGTGCCAATTCAAACTGTTTAGCAATATCGTTTAGACTTTTCCCTTTTTCATACTTCATAGTAAATTGAGCATAAAAAGGTTCTCCCATATACAAGCCGTCAATCCACATTTGATCCGGATAAATCTGCTTGTGCCAAAATCCTCCACTTGGAGTTCTGGGCTGCGTTTCAAGCTGATTTCTTAATTGACCTAAAATTTTTGGATAACGCGGATCTTTGTTTACATCATACAAATTAAACAACAGTTTTCCAGGATTTAAATAATCGATATTGTATTCTTTAACGTCGTATTTTTTAATATTTCCCGTGCTGTCAATCATTCCGTTGACATAATCTTTTATATAATTTAGGTATTTTTCGTTTTTTGTTGTCTGATATAATTTTTCAAAACCAGACAATACAAAACCCATTTTGTAATCCCATTTTGGCTTGTCATTTCCATCTAACTGCCATGCATTAGGATATTTATTTAAAATAGAAAGTGCTGTCCTTTCTGACCATTTTAAATCATATGAAATATTCATACTATTATTTTGAGCCATTGTTTTATTGCTTATTAACAGCAACAAAACAAATGCCCAAATGATGTAATTCTTTTTTATGAAAAGGGTTTTAAGCATCCAGTTACATTTTTGCTTTTTTGTTCAAAATCTCCAATTTTTCATCTAAATATTTAACAAACTCTTCTTTAGATTTTATTCCGTTTTTCTCCTGTTCCCAAGCTCCTAAAAGATAAAAAGTAGTAGCTTTTGTTGTCGGTTTAAAAACCAAAAGATAATCTAAGTCTGTTTCAATACTACTTTCAATTGTACCAGTCTGATAAAAAATAGCCATTCCTAATTTATCAGGAACCAATGATTGCTCACCATAAGTTGCTATATAAGCCCATTTTTTATTTTTACTGTCTTTCTTAAATAACTCCGTATTTTTTTGTTTCGCAATTCCCGTACAAATTCCCTTAATTTCTTTTGAAGCTTTGATCGTATGTTGCGTATACAACTGATCTGGTTTAATTGTTAATTCTGAAGTAAAATCAATTTTATCTGACGCTGTTTTCCAACCGTAATAATTTACTTTTACACCAGATTCAGTCGTTTTGTTTACTACAGTTGCGATCGTAGAATCGACTTCACGAAAGTGTAGTTTTTCATTGTTTAAATAACGATCGATTGAACCAATTCCAATTGCTTTACCGGCTTTTAAAATATCGGCTCCCCAATCGCTCATTTCGTGGTACGAATCAAAATTATCTTGTCCTACTCTTGGCAAGATCATTTCTGATGTCTTTTTTCCGAAAATATCAATTGCATTTCTCCAATCTAAATACAAACGATATCCTATTCTGTTACTTTCCCAGCCCGGACCTTCGTAACGAATGTCAAAAGAATGGTCGGTATGTTGAGGAGCTAATTTTAGTCTGTCAACATTTTTAAAAGTTGTTCCTCCAATATATTTGCGTCCCTCCCATTTCCCATCTGTTTTAGAAGAAATCTCAGCATAGGTTTTTGCTGTTTTAATATCATATTTTTGAGCGCTTACTGCCATTGAACCTAATAAAAGTAAGCTTGTTATTGTGATTTTTGTTTTCATCTTGTATGCAAATTATTTAAAAATTTTATCTAAAAATTGTGTGGTATAAACAACAGTTTCTGTAAACCATGGATCAAAAAACCAAAAGGAATGCGGTGAATTTTCAATTGTATGTACCTCATTATAAATTTTGTATTGATTTAAAATGGCAATCATATCATCTCTGCCTGCATGAAATCTCGCAAAACTGCTATTTATGAACAATATAGGAGGCGAACCCTTATTTGTATGATTTAAGGCCGATGCATTGTTCCAATTCTCAGGTTTTTCATCATACTTACCTCCAAGCCAAAATGATGCCATATCTCCTTCCGACGATTCAGGATGTTTAAATGCCAGTACTCCATCAATATCAATAATTCCCTGTACTTTTGAAGAAGATTTACTTTTAAACGATTTATCTTCAAAATCTAAAATATCATTTGTTGTACCAATCAATGCTGCCATTTGTCCTCCTGAGGAGCAACCTAAAACCGCAATTTTGTTTGGATCTACATTGAATTTTTTGGCATTATCTTTTATATATTTTATAGCATTTTTTACATCAATAACTCCGTCAGGGTATTTTGCTTCTAAAGATAATCTGTATTCAATTGCAAAACAAGAATAGCCTTTTGAAGCAATTTCTCTGGCCATATCCTGCATTTGATTTTTATTTCCCGATCTCCAGCCACCACCATGAATCATGATTACTGCCGGGTTTACTTTTTGTTTTGTATTGAAAAAAGCATCAAAATGTAATGCTCTGTCTTTATGTTGTTGATAAATAACCTCCCTGATTTCAGAAATGGCAGCATTACTTTTCTCTTCTGGAATCGATATAAAAGGGTATTTCTTTATTAGTTTATTATAAGTACTTTTTATAGTATAGGAAGTATCGATACTATAATTGCTCTGGGCAAAAATAGTATTGGAAATCATTAACAGTATAAAAAATATCCTTTTCATATTAAAAAAAAATTTAGTTAAGAAAGGAGTTTGATCAATTGTCAAACTCCCTCTTAACTTCTTCAAAAAACAACTTCTCAAAAAATTATCAAATTACTAATAACCAGGATTTTGAGGGAAATCTTTATTTTGATTTAAATCTAACGCACTTTGTGGGATTGGTCTTAAGATTTTAAGTTTACCATCAACTCCAACAAAATTTGCAGCTTTAATTTTATAATTATGTGCAGAAGCTCTTGCAACTAGTGTACCAGTACGTTTCAAATCAAACCAACGTTTGTACTCTCCTAGTAATTCTCTTCCTCTTTCGTCTAATATATAATCGATATTAAACTGTCCGATAGTTGCATTTGCTACACCAGCTCTTCTTCTCACTTCGTTTAAACGATCTAAACCTGTTGTAGGAACTCCTGCTTTTAAATATGCCTCAGCAGCAATTAAATAGGTTTCTCCCAGTCTTGATACAATGATATCTCTTGTACTTACAGGACCTGTACTTGATGGTGTAGTTGGATCCGGATCATCGAATTTCTTAACCGGAATAGTATAACAATCCAGGTTTTTAATTAGTGTATATGCCGCTGAATATTCTCCCCACGGGTGATATACAAAAGTTGCTGCTTTTCTTGATGCATTTGCTGTTTCCCAAGCTAGTCTGTCAGCAGGTGTAAACCATTTTGGTGCATAAAAATGTCTTACTTTTAATGAAGCCGGATTTGAACTTCTGTAATATGGATAATACAAGATCGTTTTTGTTACTCCGTTTGTGGTTTCAGGTCCTTCAAGGATTTCTGTCATAAACGTAGCGTCCCATCTTTTATCACCTTTTTCATATAATCCCAAAGCATAATCAGTTGGACATAAATTGTAGCTTCTTAATGGAGCTCCCGTTTCTGCACCACCTAAATAAGAACTGAAATAGTAAAACTGATTGTTTCCTAATTTTGTAGGATCTGTACTTGTTGAAGCTTTATCGTATTGTACAGAGAAAATAGTTTCTGCATTCAAATCATTTCCTGGTTTGAACAATTGATCAAAAGCTAGATTTAAGGCCTGTCCTGCAATAGCTGCATCTGCATAAGCTGCTGCTTTTGTAAAATCAGCAGGAGTTCCAAAAGTTTCGTAACCTCTTGTCAAATAAACTTTTGCTAATAAATCATTTACAGCTCTTTTGTTTACTTTTCCTGTTGTGCTGTATGTTCCAGTACCAACGCTTGCAAGTGAAGCATCAAGGTCTGAGATAATTTGGGCATACACTTCTTCTGCAGTATTTCTTTTGAATGATAAAACCGGGCTGGTAATATTATCCAATACAATTGGAACACCACCGTACGTTTGAACCAATAAAAAATAAGCGTTCGCTCTTAAGTATTTTGCTTCTCCAACAAGCGTATTTAAATTTGGCGTTTGCGCTGTTACAGTAGAATAATAAACTGTTTTATTTACTGACTGAATTAACTGATAACATGAGTTATATAAATCATCTACATTGCTAGATGATGGAATCAATAAAGTATATTGACTAATACCAGCTGGCTCAGGAGTTCTTCCTTCAGCATACATATCTGTACCTGATTCAAACAACCAAGGGTTTCCGCCATAAATTCCTTTAAGCCAGGCATAATTAGTATTCACTAATAATTGAAAACCGGCTGCGGTTTTATATGTTTCATCAGCAGGAACATTAGAAAGACTCTCTTCTTCAATATAATCATTACATGAACTAAAAACAGCAACGATTAATCCTAAAATTAATATTATTTTTTTCATTTTATATCTTATTAAAATTTAACACTTAGTCCCAATTGCGTAGTAACAGATGCCGGACGGTTTACACCAAAAGATGAACCAGCCCATTCCGGATCGTATCCGTCAAACTTCGTGAATACAAATGGGTCCAAAACATTTACGTAAATTCTGAAATTACTCATTTTTAATTTTTTAAGTAATTCTGAATTGAAAGTGTATCCTAGAGATATATTTTTAATTTTTACGTAAGAAGCATCTCTATAGTAAGCAAATAAAGATGTCCAATAAGCTCCTGCTCCAGTTGCTACTGGCCCCGGACGTGGGTTTGTGTTATTTGCATTAGCTTCAATACCTGTACCGCTTGTTGGAATAAAATAATCCATTTTTAATTTTTGACGGCCTCTATCACTTACATCAGCAAAATTCTGGTGAAAAGTACTTAGTACCGTTTGACCCTGACTTGTCAATACAGAGAAATTGAAATCGAACTGACCTACATTCAATTTAGAGTAAACACTTCCTTGCCATTCTGGATTTGCATTACCTATTACGGTTCTGTCATCCTGATTGAACTTACCATCTCCATTTAAATCTTTTGGTCTGGCCTGCCCTGGAGCCTGCCCGTATGAAGCTGCCTGAGCCGCTTCGCTTTCTTGCCAAACACCATCATAAATATAGTTATAATTAGGGTTTAACTCTGAACCAAGAATCAGTTTATTCCCAATATCACTTACCTGATCCTGATTGTAGATTGACTCTAATTCATTAATATTTTTAGTAAATGTAAAAGTAGTCTCCCAACTTACATTTTTAGATTTAATGTTTTTAGTAGTCAATAATACCTCAATACCTTTATTACTTACAGAACCAACATTGGCATAAGTATTTTTCCAACCTGTTTCTGCAGGTAATTGTTGCTTGTAAATTAATTTATCTGATAATCTGTCATAAACATCAACACTACCTGTAATTCTGTTATTTAAGAAACCATAATCAAGACCAAGGTTAATCTCTCTTGTTTTCTCCCATGTCAAGTTTTGATTTGCTAAGTTTTCAGACTGCCATCCAGCAACTACATTTGCTCCGTTAGCATAAAATGTTTGCTGATTTAATAAAGCCTGAGAAGTATATGGAGAAACGTTGTCATTTCCTGTATAACCTAAACTTGCTCTTAATTTCAAATCTGAAATTGTAGAATTGTTTGCTAAAAATGATTCTTTGCTTATTTTCCATCCTAAAGCAACTGATGGGAAATTTTGCCATTTATTACCTTCTGATAAAACAGACGAACCATCCCATCTGTTTGATGCTGTCAATAGATATTTATCTTTAAAAGTATAATTCACACGAATAGCATACGAATTCAAAGTATTTTTACCATAACCTGAACTCATATTGTAACTTGTCTGTACTCCTGAACCCATATTATTTGAACCAACATCAAAAGGTTGATTGTTAGAATACATATATGAAGTTTCATCAACATTTGAATACATACTTTGTAACAATAAAACACTAAAATCATGAACATCAGCAAAAGTGTGTTTCAAATCAATCTGGTTATCCCATGTATAATTGAAATTATTGAAGTTTTTAATAGATGCTGAATTCTTACCATTTAAAGTAACACCGGCATTCGATTGTGCACCATAAGCTGCACTTGTAACTGTATTTTCGATTCCTGCAGCAAACGTTGTTTTGAATGAAAACCATTTAGCAGGTTGGTATTGCAAATAAACATTACCCACAGTTTGCCATGTTTTTTCTGTTTGAGATGAATTTGCAATCTCTACTAACGGGTTAACTGTACTCGTTTTATTGATCGCCCATGAATTATCAGGATATGTCAATTTTCCAGGAAGGAAGAAATTAGTTCCAACTAGTTCGTTTCCGGCTGCATCAATTGCCCATGGAGACATTAAAGGACTTAATCTAAAAGCATCCTGCATCGCTAAATCACTACCTAATTGTGTATTTAAACGTGCCATAGTAACATTCGCACCTGCAGAAAATTTGTCATTGATTCTATGATTAACACCAAGTTTAAATGAATATTTATCAGTTCCGTCGTTTTCAATAAGACCTCTGTCTCCTTGTATACCAAAACCTAAATTATAGCTTAAACCCGATTCAGAACGACCTGAAATATTTACATAATTATTTTCTGTCATACCAGATTTAAGAACAGCATCGTACCAATCATAGCTATAGCCAGCATTGGCTCTTGACACTAATAATGGACTTTGATTTCCAGCTAATGCAGCAAGTTGAGCAGGAGTTTGAGTTAAAGGAGTTGCACTCATATAAGCTACCTGATGAAATTTCCACCACTCTGCACCAGACATCATTTCTGGCAATCTTGCAGCTGTTTTTGTTCCGTATGAAGTGTCAAATGAAACGCTGATTCCAGCTTTTGCACTAACACCACTTTTAGTTGTTACAATAATAACCCCACTAGCACCTCTTGAACCGTAGATTGCAGCAGAAGAAGCATCTTTCAATACGTCCATTCTCGCAATATCTTGTGGATTTAAAAAGTCGATTCCATCTGTAGGTACACCATCAACTACATATAAAGGAGAAGATCCTACCAATGAGTTATTTCCTCTGATCACAACTTTAAAACCGTCACCAGAACGTCCTGTACTAGACGAAATCTGAACTCCTGGCGTACTACCCTGAATTGCTTCTAATGGATTTGTTGTATTTCTTTCTGTTATTGTTGCAGCACTGATCGTACTAACAGAACCGGTAAGATCTGTTTTTTTCACCGATCCATATCCTACTACAACAACTTCTGTAAGTGCATTTGATTGTTCAGCAAGACTAACATTTACTTTAGTTTTTCCGGCAACGCTAACTTCTTGCGTTTGAAAACCTAAATAAGAGATAACTAAGATCGCTTTGTTGTTTGATACATTTAATTTAAAACTTCCTTCAAAATCTGTTGAAGTTCCGTTTTTTGTTCCTTTTTCAAGAACGTTCACACCCGGCAAAGCTAATCCGGCAGCATCTGTAATTTTTCCTTCTACTACGCTCGACTGAGCGTTTATTGCATTACTGCAAAGAAGATTTAAGAAAAATAAAAACACAAGATTGTATTTTATTCTCTTTAAGAATGATTTAATTTTCATAGTCTGGTTTATTGGTTAAATGATAGTTTTTCTTTTAATTTTTAATTGGTTCTACTTTTTTTTCATTGATATAGGTGTTAATAAAATTTATATTCTTTACATTTTTCAATTTATAGATCGAATCTGCTTTTTGTATGACCACATTTTTAAGTGTAATATTTTCTACCGGAGATTCTTTATAACCTTCTGCCCAAACACCATATTTACCGCCATTTTTCACGTTGATGTTTTCTAGGTTTATATTTCTGATTACAGGTATAAAATTTCCTGTTTGTGATCCGTAAACATTATAAAACATGTTTAATTTTAAAACACATTCTTTTACTGTTCCTACTTCGATATTTCTAACAAATACATCCTCGATAACGCCGCCTCTTTTTGAATTTGTTTTTATACGAATGACTCTGTCCAAATTAGGACTGTCCATCACACAGTTTTCTACAAATACATTGTTTACACCTGCAGAAATTTCACTTCCAATTACAACTCCGCCGTGACCATCAATCATTTTGCAATTCTGAACAATGATATTTTTACTTGGTATTGCTACTCGCCTTCCGTCAGCATCTCGGCCAGCTTTAATAGCGATACAATCATCACCGGTATTAAATGTGCAGTTTTTAATAATTATGTTTTGAGAATATTCAGGATCGCAACCATCATTATTAGGTCCGTGACTGTTTACTGTTACACCGTCAATAATCATATTGTTAGATTTCAAAGGATGTAGAATCCAAAACGGAGCATTTATTATGGTTATATCTTTAATTAGAACTGTATTACATTCAAAGAATTGAACAAAACCTGGTCGTAAATACCTTCCTTCACCAAAAACTCTTTCTGAAACAGGTACTCCTTTTTCAGCCATATCTACTAAGACTTCTCTGTTAGTTGGATCATTTTGTGATGGAATTCCTTTTTGCCAGCCATAACTTTTACCTCCAGACCATACCCACCAATTTGAACTATTAGCCTGACCATTCAGAGTACCTTTTCCGGTTATAGCAACATTGGTTTTGTTTTTAGCATATATTAGAGGTGAATAATTCATCACTTCAGTTCCTTCCCAGGAAGTATGAACAATTGGATAATCTTTTGGATTTATACTGAAAAGGATTTCAGCTTTGTCTTCTAAATGCAAATTCACATTACTTTCTAAATGAATTGCACCAGTAAGATATTTTCCATTTGGAACAATTACTCTTCCACCGCCATTTTCTGAACAGGCCTTAATTGCTTTTTCAAAAGCTACCGTATTCATTGTTTTTCCATCGGCTACAGCACCAAACTCCTTTATGTTATAATCCTTATTCAAAAAGTGCGTTTCAGGAATACTTTTTATGATTAAATCCATTTTTTTCCATGGACTCGTTTCAGAAACAGCAGAGACTTGTTTACCGCAAGACAGAATTAGCGTAATTAAAACACTAAAAATCACAATTGATTTAAACATTAAAGTCTTATTTGCAATCATTTACGTTGGGTTTAGTAATTTTTTAAATAAAAGTCAACAAATATGTAATCGATTACACGAAAGTAGAAAAATACATCGGATGCACCAAATTAATTTAGAAAAAATTTATATATTTAATTTTTATTAGTAATTTTATTTACACTTTGTGTAAAAAAAGACATAATTTATTATCATTGTAGGATTTGAAACAATTTAATTATAAATTATGGTAATCGATAACATTATATGTTGGATTATACAAAAAAAATGTATTTTTGTCTGTAAATTAATCAAAAACTATTTTTGAATGAGCGAAAAAATAACTATTTATGATATTGCCAAAAAGTTAAATATCACTGCAGCTACTGTATCAAGGGCATTGAATAACAATCCCAAAATAAAAGAGAGCACGCGTGACCTGGTAATTAAAACCGCTGCTTCAATGAACTACAAGCAAAACAAACTTGCTCTGGCATTGAAAAGCGGCCGAAGTAATAATATAGGTGTTATTGTTCCTCGTATTGATAGTAATTTCTTTGCCTCTGTTATTAGAGGTATTGAAGAAGAACTTCAACCACATGGTTATCAGGTAATTATTTGTCAGACTCATGAAGATCATAAAAGAGAAAGCGAAAACCTATATACCTTAATAGACGCTCAGGTAGATGGAATATTAATGTCTGTTACAGCTGTAAGTGCCGAAAATGATGGCGCTTTTCATAATGTTTTAGAAAAAAATGTTCCCCTTATCTTTTTTGACCGAAGCAAACATATTGATGGTGTAAGTTCTGTAACAATCAATGACTTTAAAGGTGGTTACATAGCAACGAAACACTTAATAGACGAAGGCTGCAGATATATCGCTCATTTATCTGGAGAACAATCACTTGAAATATTCAAAAACAGGTTTTTAGGTTATAAACAAGCTTTGCTGGATAGCGGAATGACCTTTAAAGAAGAATATGTTATTCCAGTTAAAAGTAGCGTAGATGCCGGAAAAGATGCTGTTGATATTTTATTACAACTTGAAACTCCGCCAGACGCGATATTTTCTTCGAGCGATTTTGCTGCCTTAGGAGCCATCCAGGAATTAAAAGAAAGAAACATCAGTATTCCAAAAGAATTTTGTGTAGCAGGTTTTAGTAATGAGCCTTTTACCAAATTTATGGAGTTGTCCATAACTTCTGTAGATCAGTCTCCACTTGAAATGGGTAAAATGTCAGCTCGTGTTTTCCTTGAACAGGTAGATAAAACAGATACTATAAAAATCGAAAAAAAGGTAGTTCTCGCACCAGAATTACACATTCGTAAATCGTCGTCGCGAACTAACTTTTAATATTTTTTTTTACCATATAAGTCATGTAAGTTCATTTAAACTATACTTAGACGCAAATCAAAAAGGCAGCTCATAAAATAGCTGCCTTTTGTTTACTTAAAAGTTTCAAATTATAAGTTCATATGTCGTTTTATTTATAAACTATAGTTTAATAAAAAAGACAGCTCTTATATGAGCTGTCTTTTAGTTTTATTATTCAAGTAAAAACTTAATTTACTTATATCACTTATATGGTGAAAATTTTACAAAGAAACCCCTCTTTTCCAAGGAATAAAGTCGTTTTGATTTAAAATTGCAGCTTTAGTTTTGATTGTTCCACTTGCAACATCAATAATAAACTCAAGCATTTCATCTGCCATTTCATCAATTGATTTTTCTCCGGTGATAATTCCACCAGTATCAATATCAATAATATCTGACATCTTTTTAGCTAATTCTGTGTTAGATGAAATCTTTACAACCGGTGCAATTGGATTTCCTGTCGGAGTTCCTAAACCTGTTGTAAACAAAACCATATTAGCACCTGAACCTACCATTGCAGTTGTACATTCAACGTCATTTCCTGGCGTGCATAACAATGTAAAGCCTGCTTCATTAATATATTCTCCATAATCGTAGACCCCTACAATTGGTGAAGTCCCTCCTTTTTTAGCAGCACCAGCCGATTTCATTGCATCAGTAATCAAACCGTCCTTAATGTTACCCGGAGATGGATTCATATCAAATCCTGAACCTGCATCTACAACAGTTTTTTCGTACCATTGCATTAAATCTAAGAAACGTTTTCCGTCCTTATCATCTACACAACGATTTACTAACTCCTGTTCAACTCCACATAATTCAGGGAATTCAGAAAGAATTGTAGTTCCTCCTAAAGCAACTAAATGATCAGATAAAACTCCCAATGTTGGATTAGCTGAAATTCCGGAGAATCCATCAGAACCACCACACTCTAAACCAATTCTTAATTTAGATAAAGGAGCTGGCTCTCTTTTTATTTCATTTGCCTTTTTAATCGCTTCAAAAGTATCTTTTACAACACTGCTCAACATCGTTTCAATTGTTCCGATTTGTTGTTGATCGTAGATTAAAACAGGCTTTTTACTATTTGGATTAATAGCATCTAAAGCATCTTTGAAGATCTGAATTTGAAGATTCTGACATCCTAAACTCAAAACTGTAGCTCCCGCCACGTTTGGATTGTTTACGTAACCAGCCAATAACTTAGCTAAACTATGCGAATCCTGACGAATTCCACCACATCCACCTTGGTGTGTAATGAATTTCACTTCAATATTGTTGAACAAATTAGCATCGTTAGAAGCCGCTTCATTACCAGCACCACCTGTTTCTGTTTTTACCAAAGAACGAAGTAACAATTGATAATCGTTCTCTTTTGGTTTCATTAATTCTTTCTCAAAAATATCTTTTAAGATTTCAATATTTCTGTTTTCACAAAAAACTAGTGGAAAAAACAACCAAACATTCTCAGTTCCAACTTGTCCGTCTTCTCTATGATAGCCCTGCCACGTTCTGTCTTTCCATTTATCGATATTTGGAGAATTCCAACCGATAGTTTCTGTTTTACCAGTTACTTTATCACTTTCGTGTTTTACGTTTACAGTAGACAGCAATCCTCCTTTTTCGATTCTTGCACTTGCTTTACCAACCAAAACACCATACATAATAATACGATCTCCCACATTAAAGGGAACCATCGCAATTTTATGTTTCATTTTCACATCAGATTCGATAGTGATATCTTGTCCTTCAAAGTTGATAACTTCGCCACCAACCAGATTAACCAATGCAACAGCAACGTTATCTGAAGGGTTTACTTTTATTAATTTTTTTTGCATGATCGTTTTTTTTTAAAGTTGCTAAGATTCGTCTCAAAACTTGGAAACTTAGAAACTATTCCAATTAATATTCTTTGCTGAAATTAGCAAATCCTTGTTCTATTCCGTTTTTTTCAATTTCATTTAAGGCCAATACTAAAGCTTCTGATAAACCTTGTACTTTAGTTAAGTCTTCACCCCAGAAGTCAGTGTTCGATAGTACTTTAGCTACGACTAAATCTGTAGATCCTAATTTCCATGCGTTATTAAATGCTTCAACAATCTCTGGAGAATCTTTTACAGGTAATGCTTCGTTATTCCATGTTCCTTTGTAGAACTGAATTAAACTCGCTAACGAAAAAGTCAAATTAACAGGCAATTTTTTGTTAGTATTATAATATCCTAATAAGCTAGGTAAAACTCTTACTTTGAATTTTGAGATAGAATTTAATGCAATATCAGCAAGTGCATGTTTGATAAATGGATTTTTAAATCGGTCCATTACCTCTTCAGAATAAGCTGTAATTTCATTTTTGTCCATATCAAGCGTTTCGCTAATTTCACTAATAACGCTGTTTACGAATTTTCCGGTAAAATCTCCGTTAACAGTTTCCATTACTAATTTGTTACCGTACAAAAGTGAAAAAGGAACCATTGCGGTGTGTGCACCGTTTAGGATACGAACTTTAATCATTTTAAAAGGACGTATATCATCAACGATTTTTACATTCAAATCTGTTTTATCAAAAGGTAATTTTGCTTTTAAAGCATCGCCACCTTCAATAGCCCAAAGGAAGAAAGGTTCAGCAGCAACAATCAAATTGTCCTGATAATCTAATTTATTATTGTATTCTTCAATTTCAGCTCTCGGATATCCAGGAACAATTCTGTCAACCAAAGTACTGTGATACGTACAAGCATCTGATACCCAAGTTTTAAATGCATCCTCTAATTTCCACAAATCAACATATTGCAAAATATATTTTTTTAGCGTCTCTGAGTTATAATCAATCAATTCACAAGGAATAACTGTTACAGCTTTCGAAGCATCTCCCTTGAAATGTTTGAATCTTTCATATAACAAAACAGTCAGCTTTGCAGGAAATGAAACTGGCGGCTGCATATCCGGAGTATCACTTTCAATGAATTCAATTCCGGCTTCAGTAGTATTTGAAACAATAAATTGAAGTTCTTCTTCTTTGGCTAAAGCTAAATAATCCGCAAACTCAGTATATGGATTTATAGCTTTTACAATGTTAGTAATCAACTCAATATCTTGTATTTTTTCACCTTTTTTAATACCGTTCATAAACAAAGTATAAAGACCGTCCTGATCATTTATCATGTTCACCATACCGTCTTTCAAAGGCTGAACCATTGCAATACCAGCATTAAAATCAACTTCTTTATTTAGTTTGTGAAAAGCGTAATCAACGAAAGCTCTTAAGAAATTTCCTTCTCCAAACTGAACAACTTTAATTGGCTGTAATTTTTCTAATCCTGTATTTTTTCTGTTTAACTGTTTCATTTTAATTCGTTAAAGTGTTATAAATAACCACGATAAATACCTTATTGCTTTATAAGAAGTTCTTTTTAATTGTAAAAGAAACATTACACTTGTAAGAGTAAAATACAATTTGCTGTGAGGAGTGACAAGTTGTATTTAGCAAGCGTAATGTTCAATTACAAAACGTTAAAATCTAAAAAAAACTGCAATCTAAATAAGGAATCGGTATGATTACTCCTTATTTATTTTCTAATATTTTTGATGATATCCAAAACCTGACTTACTTTATTTTTTAAGCCGTCATAGTCATTTTTATCTAATATATCTTTCGAAATTAATTGTGAACCAAGACCCACACAAGTTGCTCCTGCATTTAACCAAGAAGACAAACTTTCAACAGTTGGATAAACTCCTCCGGTCGGCATAATGTTAGTCCAAGGACATGGCCCTTTTATTGCTTTTATAAACTCTGGTCCGTAAATATCCGCAGGAAATAATTTTACAATTTCGCAGCCTAATTCTTCGGCTCTTGCAATTTCAGTAAGTGTTCCGCAACCTGGCGACCACAATACTTTACGACGATTACAGGCAATTGCAATATCTTCTCTAAAAACAGGCGTTACAATAAAATTAGCACCCAAACTCATATATAAAGAAGCTGAAGCGGCATCTGTAATCGAACCAACTCCTAACATCATCCCCGGCAATTCAGCCAAAGCATATTTGTTTAAAGCTCCAAAAACTTCATGAGCAAAATCTCCTCTGCTGGTAAACTCCATTAGTCGTGAACCACCATCGTAACAGGCTTTTAAAACTTTCTTGCTTACTTCGATATCAGAATGAAAAAACAACGGTACCATACCATTATCCTTCATTTGCTGCGCTACTTCAATTCTTGAATATTTTGCCATTTTTTTATTATTTATCTTGATACTAATCCTGCTGAATCACCACCAAGCATATTTTCAACTTCTTTTAAGGTCACTAAATTATAATCTCCTGCAATAGTATGTTTTAAGCAACAAGCTGCCACTGCAAAATCTAATGCTTTTTGATTATCATTTTCGTATTGTGACAATCCGTAAATTAATCCTCCCATAAAGGCATCTCCACTTCCTACTCTGTCTACAACAGGTGTTACTTCTTTTACAGCTGCGTGATAAATTGCTTTTCCGTTAAATAAAACTCCTCCAATTCGTTGGTGTGAAGCACTTACAGAATAACGTAAAGTTGTGGCTACTGTTTTTAAATTCGGAATCAAATCAAACAGCTTCGTGTACAAAACAGGAAGCGATTTTTCATCCTGATAGTTTGGATTTACTTTCGGTATTCCCAACATAAAATAGGCTGTGTCAATATCACCTAAAATAACGTTGCTATATTGAAGCATTTCTGGCATCACCTCACTTGGCGCTTTACCATATTGCCATAATTTCGATCTGTAATTTAAATCACAAGAAATCATAATTCCCATTTTGTGCGCCACTTTAATAGCTTCTAAACAAGCTTCAGCAGCGCTTTGAGAAATAGCTGGTGTAATTCCACTCCAGTGAAACCAGGTAGCGCCTTCTAATACTTTTTCCCAGTCAATAAGTCCTTTTTCAATAGTTGCCATCGAGCTATGTGCGCGGTCATAAACTACATTACTTCCTCTTGTTCCGGCTCCGGTTTCCAAAAAATAGATTCCTAAACGATCTCCTCCAAAAATGATATTTTTAGATTCTACGTTCATTTTTCGTATTTCTCTCAAAGCAGATCCGCCAATTTCGTTTTCAGGCAATCTTGTTACAAATTCTGCATTTAAGCCATAATTTGCCAAAGACACACAAACATTAAATTCACCGCCGCCATAAGTAGCTCCAAATGCTGTAGATTGTGCAAAACGCAGGTGTCGCTCTGTCGAAAGACGTAACATAATTTCACCGAATGCAACTATTTTACTCATATTGTTTTATTGTTTTACCAGTAAAAGGTCTTCTTTTTACCATTAAGAATTAAGAAAAATAAAGTCTTGAGATTAATCAAACGCAACATCGCATAGTATAAACTCTTTCTTCTTGCTTCTTTCTTCTTGCTTCTTTATTCTATTCTCTATATTCTATATTCTATATTCTCAATTAAAATTTGAAATATTCTTTTGCATTGTTGTATGAAATATCAGAAACTAATTTTCCAATCCATTCCATATCAGCAGGCAATTCTCCTCTTTGAATTTCATCTCCTAAAAGATTACAAAGAATACGTCTGAAATATTCGTGTCTTGGGAAAGACAAAAAGCTTCTTGAATCTGTCAACATTCCCACGAAACAACTAATTAATCCCATGTTTGAAAGGGCGTTTAATTGTTTTGTCATTCCGTCTTTTTGATCTAAAAACCACCATCCTGAACCAAATTGTACTTTTCCTCTAACACTTCCGTCATTGAAATTTCCAATCATCGTAGCCATAACTTCGTTATCAGCCGGGTTTAGGTTATAAATAATTGTTTTTGTCAATTTATCTTTACTATCTAATGCATTTAAAAAAGAAGATAGTTTTTGTGCTTGTGGATAATCCCCGATAGAATCCCAACCTGTATCAGGACCTAAAATTCTGTGCATACGTGCATTATTATTTCTTAATGCACCTAAGTGAAATTGTTGTACCCAGCCAAATTCATGGTAAGTTTCTGTTAAGAACAATAAAATTGCACTTTGGAATTTCAATGCTTCTTCTGGAGTTATGATTCTGTTCTCTCTTTTCTTTTTGAAAATTGAAGCCACTTCAGCTTCTGTAAACTCTTCAAAATAAATTTGATCTAAACCGTGGTCACTTAATTTGCATCCGTTTTGATTGAAGAATTCAATTCTTTTTCTCAAAGCATCACGCAGATCAGCATATGTGTTAATCGCAATTCCGGACACATCCCCCAACGTGTCCAGATATGCGTTATAGCCATCATTTGAAATAAGGATAGCTTTATCGGGTCTGAAAGCCGTACTCATTTTTGTACCAATTGGATTTTTAGTCAGTTTCTGGTGAAACTCTAAAGTATCAATTGGATCTTCTGTCGTACAAACTAATTCAGCATTTACTTTTTTAAGCAAGTTCTGTGTGCTGTATGCTTCTGATTTTATTTTCTCAGAAGTTTCGATATATATTTTCTCAGCTGATTTCTCATTCAATAAATCATAAATATCAAAATAACGAGCCAATTCTAAATGTGTCCAGTGGTACAAAGGATTACGCATTGTATACGGAACCGTTTTCCCCCATTGTAAGAACTTATCTTTATCAGAACCATTTCCGGTTACAAATTGTTCGTTAATTCCTAACGTACGCATTGCACGCCATTTGTAATGATCGCCATTAATCCAAACCTGCGTGATATTGTCAAAAATTTTATCCTCAGCAATAAATTGTGGATTCAGGTGATTGTGGTAATCTATGATAGGCTGATTTTTTGAGTAATTATGATATAACTCTTCAGCGTATTTATTTTCAAGTAAAAAATTGTCGTTTATGAATGTTTTATTTGAGCTCATTTCTTTTATTATTGAGAATTATTCTTCGTTTGATGGTTTACCGATAGTTGCTAAAATTCCGCCATCAACATATAAAATATGTCCGTTAACAAAATCACTTGCCTTAGAAGATAAGAATATCGCTGCACCAGCTAAATCACTCGGATCTCCCCATTTTGCAGCAGGAGTTCTACTAATGATAAAATCATTAAAAGGATGCCCATCAACTCTGATTGGTTTTGTTTGTTCAGTAGCAAAATAACCAGGTCCAATTCCGTTGATCTGAACGTTATATTTTGCCCATTCTGTCGCCATATTTTTAGTCAGCATTTTCAAACCACCTTTTGCAGCAGCATAAGCACCAACTGTATTACGACCTAATTCGCTCATCATCGAGCAAATGTTGATTATTTTTCCTTGTCTTCTCTCAATCATTCCTTTAGCAACATGCTTAGAAACAATAAACGGAGAAACCAAATCAATATCAATTACTTCTTTAAAATCAGCAACTTCCATTTCAATTAAAGGGATTCTTTTGATGATTCCCGCATTATTAATTAAAATAGCAATTGGTCCAACTTCACTTTCAATTTTTGCAACAGCAGTTTTAACTTCCTGCTCATCGGTTACATTAAATTTATAACCTACTGCATTTATTCCTTCACTTTTAAGTTCTGCCACAGCAGCATCAATTTTTTCCTGAGAAGAGTTTCCGTTTACTACAATTGTAGCTCCAGCCTCACCTAGTCCTTTTGCCATTGCCATTCCCAATCCGTGAGTACTTCCTGTGATTAAGGCAACTTTTCCTTTTATATCAAATAAGTTTGTCATCTTCTTATCTTAAATCAGTTATTTTACAAACATCCATATCTCCATAATCTAAGTTTTCACCGGCCATTCCCCAGATAAAAGTATAATTACTAGTTCCTGAACCAGAGTGTATAGACCATGGCGGAGAAATAACTGCCTGGTGATTGTTCATCCAGATATGTCTTGTTTCTTGTGGTTGTCCCATAAAATGGCAAACAGCCTGATTTTCGGGAATATCTAAATAGAAATAAACTTCCATTCTACGATCGTGTACGTGCGCTGGCATTGTATTCCAAACACTTCCCGGACGTAATTCTGTCATTCCCATTTGCAATTGGCAAGTTGTAACCACACTACCAATAATCATTTGATTTACGGTACGGTGATTAGCCGTTTCCATTGTACCTAATTGTAATTTATTAGCTTGTTCTAAGCTTACTTTTACCGTTGGATAATGTGTATGAGCTGGTGCAGAATTGATATAAAATTTAGCCGGATTCGCGCTGTCGTCACTTTTAAAAATTACTTCTTTATTTCCGCTTCCGATATATAAAGCATCTTTAAATCCTAATTCATAAGACGTTCCATCAACAACAACAGAACCACTTCCACCAACGTTGATGATTCCCATTTCTCTTCTTTCTAAAAAATAACCCGCTTTAAGAGGATCAATAGTTTCCAGAGTAAGATCTTTTACAGGAACAGCAGAACCAGCAATATATCTATCATAATGAGAATACGTCAATACGATTTCGTTCTCCTGCATTAAGTCATCAATTAAGAATTCATTTCTCAACTGTTGTGTATCATATTGTTTTACTGCCTCAGGGCTTGACGCGTATCTTGAACTATATTTTGTCATAATTTTTATTTTAATGTAATCGATTGCACAAAATTATATTTTTATCTTCAAATATCATAATCCAAACGAAAATTTATTTGTGTAAATATTACACTTCTACCTTTTTCATTCGGGGAACTAAAATATGCATAATCAGCCAAGCCAGTAAATATGAGCCTCCGCAGATGCAAAACATGATAAAATACCCTGTTTCGATTTTACATAGTTTAGTATAATAAACAAACATATTTTTTTGAACCACTAAAGTTAGTAAAATTCCACCAAGTGCTCCGAACATTCCTCCAATTCCTGTTACTGAGGCAGTTGCTTTTTTTGGAAACATATCCGAAACTGTTGTAAAAATATTAGCACTCCAGGCCTGATGTGCAGAAACTGCAAAACCAATTACCAAAATGGCCCACCACATGTTTATTGATCCTAAATATTGAGAAAATAATACTGGTAAAACGGCAAAAGCATAAATCAACATACTTGTTTTACGTGCTTTATACGCCGGCCAGTTTTTTTCTATTAATTTTAATGGTAACCATCCTCCACCAATACTTCCAACACTTCCAATAACATAAACCAAAGCACAAGGCCAGATAATTTCTGTAGCCGAAAGTTTATATTCCTTCATTAAGAAATCAGGTAACCAGAATAGATAGAACCACCAAACAGGATCTGTCAGTAATTTCCCTATGGCAAAAGCCCAGGTTTGACGAAAAGTAAGCAATTTAAACCATGAAACTTTCTCCGTATCTTCAACTTCAGTCGTAACTACTTTATCTGAATTGATATATTCTAATTCAGCCTGAGATAAACGTTTTTGTTTTTCCGGTACTTCATAGAAAATAAACCACAATACCAGCCATATAAAACCAACAATTCCCGTTAAGATGAAAGCCCATTGCCAGCCATAATTTTCAGCAATAAATGGCACGGAAAGCGGCACAATTATAGCTCCGATATTACTTCCTGAATTAAAAATACCTGTTGCTAAAGCTCTTTCTTTTTGTGGAAACCATTCAGCCGTAGCTTTTATGGCTGCCGGGAAATTTCCAGCTTCTGTAATTCCCAAAAAAACACGTGCTATTAAAAAACCAGGCGTTCCTGTTGCCAATGCGTGACCAATTGCTGCCAAACTCCATAAACCGGTTGCAATAGCATAACCAATTTTAGTTCCCAATTTATCAATAATACCTCCAGCAACCAACATTCCCAGGGCATAGGCTATTTTAAAAGCCAATTCAATATTAGAATAATCAATAACTTCCTGCTCCGGTGTCCAATGAAAAGCCTCTGCCATAAAAGGTCGGAGGTAACTTATTACATTTCGATCTAAATAATTTACTGTAGTAGCAAAAAATACTAAACCGCATATCGTCCATCGGTACTTTCCGATTGCTTCGTTGGTTTGATTCATAATTTTGAGTTGGTTTGGTTGGTTAGTTAGTTGGTTTGGATTTTATTATAAATCCGTAATTGGGCTGTATTTAGGAACCAAAGATTTCATCACAATCCAACCTGTCAAATAACAAACAGCACAGATAGAAAAGATGATAAAATACCCAGCTTCAATGCCTTTAAAGCCCATAAAAGCCATATTAGTTTCTTTTGTATAATCGAATAACATTCCTGATCCTTTGTTAATTAAAGTCGAACCAACACCTCCTGCTAAGCCTCCAATACCAGTAATCGTTGCAATTGCTTTTTTAGGAAACATATCTCCAACCGTTGTAAAAATATTTGCTGACCATGATTGATGTGCAGCACCTGCAATACCAATGATGATAACTGGCAACCAGTAACTGATATAACCTAAAGGTTGCGCGATTAAAGCTAATAATGGAAAAAAGGCAAAAATCAACATCGCTCTCATTCTTCCTTCGTATGGGTTCATTCCTTTCTTTTCTACAAAATAAGTTGGCAGCCAACCCCCAATGATAGAAAGTAAAGTAATCATATATAAAACAAATAATGGCAAAGCAGCTTCAGTAGAATCCATTCCGTAAACCGAACTTAAATAAGCTGGTGTCCAGAATAAAAAGAACCACCAAACTCCATCAGTCATAAATTTTCCAAAAGCAAAAGCCCAGGTTTGTTTGTATTTAAAACAATCTACAAAAGAAACTTTTGTACTTGTATCAGGAACATAACCTACCAATTTACTGTCAGCAATATCATCTTGTTGAATATATTCTAATTCGGCAGCGCTAACTTTTGGATGTCTTTCTGGTTTATCATACATAAAAACCCAAAATCCCATCCACACAAAACCTAAAGCACCAATGATTATAAATGACATTTCCCAACCGAAAGATTTTGCAATAAACGGAATAGAAATTGGAGCAGCCAATGCCCCAACAGTCGCACCTGCATTAAAAATACTAGTAGAAAATGCTCTGTCTTTTTTAGGAAAATATTCAGCAGTAGTTTTGATCGCTGCCGGAAAGTTTCCTGCCTCACCAATTGCCAAAATAAAACGCGCAAAAATGAATAAACTAACACTTACGTTAATTACCATACCGGTATCATTAACCGTTTTGATAACCTCTTTAGCACCTTCAAAACCTACAAACCAGTTTCCTGTGATAATTCCAGATGTTGCAATTCCGCAAAAGGCGTGTAAACAAGCTCCTATAGACCATATTCCAATTGCCCATAGAAATCCTTTTTTAGTATCTAACCAATCCACGAATCTTCCGGCAAAAAGTAATGATACAGCGTAAAAAATAGAGAATAAAGCCGTAATATTTCCGTAATCGTTATTTGTCCAATGAAATTCAGGAGCTATAAAATCATTCCATGTCAAAGAAAGAACTTGTCTGTCAAGGTAATTGATAGTGGTTGCGAAAAACAACAAAGCACATATACTCCAACGATATCTTCCTGTTGATTTAGTAGTTTTGCTATTAGAAATTTCATTTGTTTGATTCATGGTAATAGTTTTATTCTAAATTTATAATTTTTGGTCTTTTGGAGAATCGATTATTTTCAAGTCAGAACTTAAAAATCAATTGATTAGTACAACAAAATACAATTAATGTAATCGATTGCACAAATATACTTTTAAATCTTAATAATACAAATAAATTGTATAAAAAATTATTTTACTACTTTAAATTAACATTTCACGTAAAAAAAAGAACTCAAAATTACACATTAAATAATATATATGTTAAATAAGAACATGTGAAATTTGTCCGTTTCGTATGTCAAAATTGTACTAAAATCAATAATTTGAAATCGATTTGTGAAGTGTATTCCTATTCTAAATTTAAAGTTCATATAAGGTGAGAAAGTTGATAAATCAATAAAAAAAATTAAATTTGAAGCTCTGCCTTCAAATTGATTAAAAACTAAACTCTTATAACATTGAAAAACTCAAAAAACCTCATTATTGCAAAGTCTTTTTTAAAACTAATTTTATTATTGGGAATCACAACTCAGCTACAGGCACAGAATCAGGTGATACCACTTTGGAAAACAATTCCACAAGAAATTAAAGCTTCTGATTATCAGGAAAAAGAAATCATAAAAGACGGAAAAGTACAAAGTACAAGCCAGGTTTCAATACCTACTTTGAGTATTTTCTTTACAAAAGAAATAAAACAAAATCAAGCCGCCGTAATCATTCTTCCTGGTGGTGGCTATTCGCATTTGGCCATTGATAAGGAAGGAACTAAAGTTGCAGAATGGCTTAATAGTTTAGGAATTGTAGCTTTTGTTTTAAAATACAGATTGCCAAACGATTTAATAATGACTAACAAAACTGTTGGTCCATTGCAGGATGCGCAGGAAGCCATGCGTATTGTACGCCTAAATGCTGCAAAATGGAATATTGATCCAAATAAAATTGGGATTATGGGATTCTCTGCAGGAGGACATTTAGCATCTACACTATCTACTCATTATGATGAGAGAGTATATGAAACTTCATCAAAAATAAGCGCACGTCCAGACTTTTCTATTCTGATTTACCCTGTTGTGTCTATGGAAAATGACATCACACACAAAGGCTCGCAAACAAGTTTATTAGGTGCTAATGCTTCACCAGAACTAATTACTTCATTTTCGAATGAGAAACAAGTAACGGCACAAACGCCAACTACTTTTATCGTACACGCTACTGATGACACAGCCGTTTTACCAGAAAACAGCATCAATTATTACCTGGCACTTAAAAAAAACGGAGTTACATCTGAATTACATTTATACGAAAGCGGTGGACACGGTTTTGGTCTTGGCTTAAAAGACACCAGCAAATTCTGGACGAGAGATTGTGAGGAATGGCTTAAAGCCCATGGATTTTAATAATTGACATTGTACGCGATGTGCCTAAACATTGCGATCATTGCCTAAATCTTAGCGTTCCTTGCGGCCAGGATTTTATGTTTTCAGAAAGTATGAAATAAAAAAGGGTTTTTAAATTTGGCTAACGTGTAACCAAATCTAAAAACCCCATAAAAATTTCGACTTTATTGTATGTCTTGCAAATTTACACAATGAATTCACGGTAAGTGAATAGTCAAATTTTCATTAAAAAAATGTTTCTCCAAAAACAGTTTTAAGAAGATCATATACTGTTAAAAAAGGCAAAGCAGTATAACTTTTGATCTTCTATGGCGCAAAACTACAAGCAACTTTCAAGAAAAACTTACGGTTTTCCTCATTTTCACACTTTTTTTTCACTTTTAACATTTATTCAATTTTCATTTTATTGAATTCGTTTTAGTTAGCTAATTCGCATAAAAAAGACTTATTCATAATAGTACTACATATTTTTAGAGTTATTAAGATACTAAGGGACTAAGGAACTAAGATGCTAAGATTTGTTTCTTATTCTAGATTAAGTTGAAATTGAAATTTAAGAAATAAATTTGTAAAGGAAATTCGTTCTTAAAGTTGATAACTAAGGCACGAAAGACAACAAGATTTCTTTCTTATTCTAAATTAAGTTGCATCAAGAAATTACGAAATACTTTTGTGAAGCAAATTAGAAGTTCTATCAACAATTGAAACACAAGACTTAGAATCTTAGAATGTTAGAACCTCAGAACCTTTCTTGTCCTAGATTAAGTTGAAATTATGATTTAAGAAATACCTTTGTAAAGGAAATTAGTTCTTAAAGTTGCTAAACTAAGTCACTAAGATAATAAGATTTCTTTCTTGTCCTAGATTAAGTTGAAACAGGAATTTATGAAATAAATTTGTAAAGTAAATTAGAAATTCTATCAACAATTGAAAAGAAAGCCTTAGCGTCTCAGTCACTTAGAACCTTTAAAAATAAAAAAATGAAAATATTTGAATTCTTAATACTCGGAAAAAACGAACCAATACTGGAGATTTTACTTCGCTTGGTGAATGCGTACGAAGACTGGAATGCAGTTGGCTTCAGCGATGAAAATACTGCTCAGGAATATTTTCTAAACAACAAAATAGACATTGTTCTGCTGAGTTCCGGAATCGAAGATCATGTCGAAAAAGAGTTTACTTCTTTTTGTTTAAAACAGCAACCCGATGTCGAAGTAATTGAGCATTTTGGCGGAGGAAGCGGTTTATTAAAATCAGAAATACAACACAGATTACATCTTAAAGGAAAAATTTAGGTACCAGAATTTTTCACATCAACGCCTTTTTATTAAAACATTTACGAAGATCGCCTAATCATTGACGATATATCGTTAAAATCACTATTGCCCTTTTTTCAGAAAATCATTATAAATCAACGCCTTGCAAACAAGGCACTGCTTTTGAACGCAATAAACTGAAAATCAAAATGAATATAAATTTTTAAAAAACCTTTTATTAACACACAAAATTAAATTACCATGAAAAAATTAATCTCAACAGCAGTTTTATTATTCGTAACATTCATTGGATTCGCACAAAAACCAAGTCCAGCGTTATTAAACCCAACAAATCACACTTTAGTACTTGTTGATTATGAAAGCCAAATGGCCTTTGCGGTTGGCAGCACGCCAATAGATCAATTACGTAACAATACCGCACTGGTTGCCGGTGCTTCAAAAATATTTAAAGTTCCGACTATCGTAACTACAGTAGCAGAAAAATCATTCAGCGGACCAGTTTTCCGTGAAATTGAAGAATTCTATCCACAAAAAACGTCAAACTATATCGATCGTACTTCAATGAATACCTGGGAAGATGGTCCTGCTCATAAAGCTATAACTGAAAAAGGTAAAAAGAAAATCGTTTTTGGCGGTTTATGGACAAGCGTTTGTATTGTTGGGCCAACATTATCAGCGATAAGCGAAGGTTATGATGTTTATGTAATCACAGATGCAAGTGCAGATGTTTCTAAAGAAGCACATGAAATGGCTATTACACGTATGGTACAGGCAGGTGCTCATCCAATCACTTCATTACAATATTTACTAGAATTACAACGTGACTGGGCTCGTCAGGAAACTTATGTAGCCGTTACAGACTTAGTTAAAAAATACGGTGGGGCTTACGGTGTTGGTGTTCAATATGCACACGAAATGCTAAAACACTAATTATCCAATTAAAAATTGAGAATTAAAAATTAGCTATGACTGTGTAAAAAAAAATTAAACACATAAAAACATTTTTAATTTTTAATTCTCAATTTTTAATTAAATCAACCCAACAATAAAAACCACTATTATGAAACCAAAAGCCTTACTTTCAGCATTACTTCTAATTCTTTCACTGCCTATTTTCGCTCAAGGCAAAAGTACCACACTTATCGTTCATCATGCTGTTATTCATACTCTCGATGATAAAAACACGATTGTTGAGGCTATGGCTGTCGCCGATGGAAAAATCCTGAAAACAGGAACAAACAATGAAATCTTAAAATTAAAAAACAAAAAAACCACGATAATTGATGCAAAAGGAAAAGTAATTATTCCGGGGATATTTGATTCTCACATGCACATTATTCGAGGAGGAAGATTTTTTAATACCGAATTACGCTGGGACGGCGTTCGTTCCCTTAAAAGAGCTTTGGCCATGCTAAAAGAGCAGGCACAAAGAACACCAAAAGGCCAATGGGTTCGCGTTGTTGGCGGTTGGAATGCTTATCAGTTTGAAGAAAAAAGACTACCAACTTTAGCAGAAATAAACGAAGCTACGGGCGATGTTCCTGCTTTTGTACTTCATTTATACGGACATGCTTATTTAAATAAAGCAGGTTTGGAAGCTCTAAAAATTGATGCCAATACTCCAAATCCAAATGGTGGATTGGTTGAAAAAGATGCTGCCGGAAATCCAACAGGATTATTAGTGGCAGAACCAAATGCATTCATCTTATACTCTACCCTTTCAAAACTTCCGGAATTAACTCCGGATGAAAAAATAAATTCGACCAAACAATTTATGTCTGAAATGAATCGTCTTGGTGTAACCGCAATTATAGATGCCGGAGGCGGATTCCAAAACTTTCCGGATGATTATGGCGTAACAAACGGTTTATGTAAAGAAAGCGACTTAACAGTCAGAATGCCTTATTATTTATTTGCTCAAAAAGCAGGAAGTGAACTTAACGATTATACTAAATGGGTCAGCACTGTTGAAATTGGCGAAGGCTGTGACGATCATGACGACGATAAAGTAGAATATCATGCGCAAGGTGCCGGAGAAAACCTGGTAATGAGTGCCGGAGATTTCGAAAACTTCGATAAACCAAGACCTGAATTAAGTCCGGCGATGGAAGGGCAATTAAAATCGGTTTTGTCCTTATTGGTTAAAAACAGATGGCCGTTTAGAATTCACGCGACTTATAACGAAAGTATTACCCGTTTTTTAAATGTGATTGAAGAGATTGATAAAGAAACACCTTTAAACGGATTATTATGGTTTTTCGATCACGGAGAAACGGTTTCATTTGAAAATTTAAAAAGAATCAAAGCTTTAAACGGAGGTTTGGCTATTCAGCACAGAATGGCTTATCAAGGGGAAAGCTTTATAAAAAGATATGGTAAAACGGCTGCTGCAAACACGGTTCCACTTAAAAAGATTCTCGAAATGGGAATCAAGGTCGGAATGGGGACCGACGGAACCCGTGTTGCCAGCTACAATCCGTGGGTTGGTTTATATTGGCTGACAACCGGAAAAACGTTGGGAGGTACAAAATACATGTTGGATGAAAATATTCAGGACAGAACAGCGGCTTTAAAATTATTCACTTACGGAAGTGCCCAATTGATTAACTTAGAAAAAGATCGCGGGATGCTTAAAACCAATAATTTAGGCGATTTTGTAATCCTGTCTGATGACTATTTCAATACTTCAGAAGAGAAAATTCTAAATATCGAATCAAAACTAACTGTCGTAAACGGTAAAGTAGTTTATGCTGATAATGACTTTAAAACGTTTGCAAATCCAATTCCGAAAGCAATTCCAGAATGGAGTCCGGTAAATTATTTTGGAGGTTATCAAAAAAATTAAATCACATGAAAATTACATTCCGATTATTGCTGCTTTTGGGATTCTTTTATTCCGCAAATGCGCAACAGAAAATGGAATTCCAAAAGCTGCGATATGACGATGATTTGACTTATCTGAAAGATTCTACCAGAAATTGGTATGAAAAAATCAAATACATTCCGCTTGGCAAAAACAGTAACTATTACGCCAGTATTGGCGGCGAAGCAAGATTGCAATATACTTATACCGTAAACGACAAATGGGGTGATGATTCTGATGAAGGTGATGGTTATTTACTTTCCCGATATCTCCTTCATGCCGATGTTCATTTGGGAGCTTTCAGAACTTTTGTGGAGCTGCAAAGTAGTTTAGCGAACAGTAAAATTGATCCAAGTCCTGTTGATGAAAATGAATTAGATATCCATCAGGCTTTTCTCGATATTGATTTTATTCACAATGAAAACGAACGATTGACCTTGCGTTCAGGAAGACAGGAAATGTCATATGGCTCTCAGCGTTTAATTGCCGTTCGCGAAGGCCCAAACAGTCGTCTTGCTTTTGATGCGATCAAATTATTTTATAAGAAAAACAATTGGCAAACCGATGCATTTTACACGCATCCAATCGCCAATAAACCCGGATTTTTTAATGACGGTTTTAATGAAAATGCACAATTCTGGGGAAGTTATACGGTAATCCATAAAGTGCCATTTATCCAGAACATTGATTTCTATTATTTGGGATTATGGAAAAAAAGAGCCGTTTTTGATAATGCCATCGGAGAAGAAAACCGTCAGTCCATCGGAACCCGAATTTGGAAAAATAAAGGAAACTGGAAATATGATTTAGAAGGATTATATCAATTTGGAAATATAAATCAGCAATCCATCTCCGCCTGGACGATCTCTTCTTTTGCCTGTTATACTTTTTCAGAAATAAAATTCAAACCTGAAATTGGTTTGAAAACAGAGATTATTTCCGGAGATAAACATTCAGATGACAATCATTTGCAAACTTTCAATCCGTTATATCCAAGAGGTGCTTATTTTGGATTAGTGGCTTTAATTGGTCCCTCAAATTTAATTGATATTCATCCTTCTCTAAGTTTGGAATTAAGCCAAAAATTGAGCCTCGGTTTTGATTATGATATATTTTGGAGGGAGACTTTAAGTGATGGTTTATATGCACCTAATATGCAGCTTTTATATTCTGGAAAAGATACTACAGAGCGTTTTATAGGTTCTCAATTGATTACTAATTTAGATTATACTGCGAATGATTTCCTGGCCTTTACATTAGAATCAGGTTGGTTTAATGCAGGCTCTTTTTTAAAAGAGGTTGGAACTGGAAAAGATTATTTTTATGCGGCTTTGACGATGCAGTTTAAGTTTTAAATTTGCATAAAAGCAGATGCAAAATGGAAAAGAAATATTCAGTTGTTTTTCATCCCTCAGAAGATGGAATTGAAGTTATCAAAAAACTAAAATTAGATTTTTTCAATGTAATTGGATGGTACGGCAGTTGTAATTCTGTAGCGCATATTACAATTGGCGGATTTAAGGCAAATGAAAATCAGCTTGAAAAGTATAGACAAAAGCTTTCTAAAATCGCTGACACTTTAACTCCTGTTCAAATTTATTTAGATCACTTTGATGCTTATGAGGAAAGCAGGGCTTTCTTCCTATCTCCTAACGAAAACTCTAAAATAAATTTAAAACCTATGATGAAAAAAATTCAGGAAGCACTTCAGATTTCCAGTAAAGACAGAAGCGATGATCCGCATATTTCAATAGGAAGAAACCTAACACCCGAAAACATTCAAATTGCACGCAATTTATTCACTATCATCAATATGGATTTTTTATGCGATGCCATTATTTTAAGAGAATTTGATCCGGTCAAAAAACAATATTTTATCTTAGAAACGTTCCCTTTTGGCAGCAATCCTCAGCCCGAATTAATTCAGGGGAGTTTTTTTTAACCGCAATCCCGATAGCTATCGGGAGCAAGGAGTTTACGCAAAGGCCGCTAGTAATTTCTCGCAAAGACGCAAAGTCGCAAAGAAAATAAACTTTGCGACTTTGCGTCTTTGCGCGATTAAATAAGCCAGCCTTGCGAGCCTTGCGTAAATCTTTGCGCACCTTGCGGTTAAATTCACACAAAGTAAAGCAACCTGAAACTAAGAAAACCTGAAACTTCAAACTAAAATCTATTTTTCGTATATTTGAATTTTACAATTCACACCTATGAAATCCTTAGATTCATTTTACCAGGATATTACCGAAGGTTCTTCCGTTGAACCAAGTTCATTATTACCCAACGACATCAAAAAAGAAATTGGTCATTTTAATGTTTTTGACATTAAAGAGCTGCTGGAGAGAATGAAAGACAAGCCTTCTATGCCTTATGACAGAAGAGCTTACTACAAAATCAGTTTGATTCGAGGAAAAAATAGAGCCGAATATGCCGATAAAATAATCGACATCGAAAAACAAGGTCTTTTATTTGCTACACCAAAAATTCCTTATAATTATTTACCACAAGACACCAATCAATCGGGACAGTTTTGTGTTTTTACCAGCGAATTTTTATCCAAAAATAAAAGCGGAATTGATTTAGACGATCTTCCTATTTTTGCCTCTGATGGTTATCCTATTTTTCAGCTTTCTGATGAAGAAGTAAACGAAGTAGAATTGATTTTCAACAAAATACAAAAAGAAATCAACTCTGATTATATCTATAAATACGATTTAATTCGAAATTATGTAGCTGAGTTAATTCACTTTGGACAAAAATTACAACCTATAACAGCGCTTTATTCTAAACATAATTCGGCCGCAAGAGTTTCTTCTTTATTTGCAGAATTATTAGAAAGACAGTTCCCAATTGAATCGCCACATCAGCGATTAGAACTAAGAACAGCAAAAGATTTTGCTGGAAGGTTATCGGTTCACGTGAATCATTTAAATAAGGTTTTAAAAGAAAACACCGGAAAAACCACAACCGAATTAATAAGCACCCGTTTAATAAACGAAGCCAAAATCCTTTTAAAACAAACAGATTGGAACATTTCTGAAATCGCTTTCTCTCTAGGTTTTGAAGAACTGGCGCACTTTTCTAATTTCTTTAAAAAACAAACCTCTTTTACGCCTTTAGCATTTAGAAGTTAATTTTTGTTTCAGGTTTCAGGTTTTCCGATTTGAAATTTGGAATTTAAAAATTGGAATTTAAAATCTTCTGGTTTGAATTTCGCAAACTTCGGTTTGAAATTTACAATTCCCCACCTCTGCTTTGCTCCTACCTTTGTCTTATCAATTTAAAAGATCAAAAAGATGAATTTAGCAAACAACAAAATTTTAATAACAGGCGGTGCAAGCGGAATTGGACTTGGCCTTACTGAACGTTTTATTCAGGAAAATAATACTGTAATTATCTGCGGAAGAAGAGCATCTGTTTTAGATGAAGTTAAAGCAAAATTCCCAACAGTAATTACAAAAGTATGCGACTTATCAGATGAAAAAGAACGCATCGCACTTTACGAATGGATTGCCCAAAATCACCCTGATTTAAATGTACTAATCAACAATGCCGGAATCCAAAAATGGGTTTCTGTTACTGATGCTGATTTCTACGAAAGCATGAAAACAGAACTTAGTACCAATATCGAAGCGCCTCTACATTTAATTTCATTATTTATTCAATTAGAATCACTTACAACGGTAATGAATGTAACTTCAGGATTGGCATTTTCGCCTTTTGCAAAAGTTCCGGTTTATTCAGCTACAAAAGCTTTCTTCCGTTCGTTTACGCTTTCCCTTCGTCACATTTTAAAAGCAAAAAATATTGAAGTGATTGAAATTATTCCACCAGCATTAAATACCGATTTAGGTGGAGTTGGTTTACATAACGCGCACCCAAGTGTAGCTGACTTTATTGTTTCCATTTTCGAACAATTAAAAGAGGGAAAAAACGAACTTACTTTCGGTACAAGCGAAACAAGATTAAACGCAAGTGTTCCGGAATTAAAAGCTTCATTTGAGGCATTACACGGAAATTAATTAAAAATTAAAAATTGAGAATTAAAAATTAAAAATCTGTGGTGGTTATATTTTTAAACACATAGAAACATAGATAATTGGAACGTTTAAAAAAGGCATTTCATTTACCTAAAAAACACATAGAAGCTATGTGTGAGAAACTAGTTTCTTTCAATACCCTTTTACAGCCAAAGAAAAACTATGTTTCTATGTGTTTAAAATTTCTCTCGCAGATTTAGCAGATTTTTTAATCAATTTAATCCTTTAATCTGTGGCTATATTTCAAATAATCAACAATCTATATTCTATATTCTATATTCTAAAATCAACAATCTAAAATCTAAAATAAAATGGCAGTAAATACAAAAATCGCTTTAGTAACAGGCGGCAGCAGAGGTTTAGGAAAAAACATGGCAATTGCGATTGCACAAAAAGGAATCGACGTTATCATTACCTACAACAGCAAAAAAGAAGAAGCGGATTCAGTTGTAAAAGAAATCGAAAACTTAGGTCAGAAAGCAGCTTCACTTCAATTGAATGTAGCCGATTCAGGTACTTTTGATTCTTTCTTCGGAAGTGTTTCTGAAGTCTTAAAAAGCACTTTCAAAACTGATAAATTCGACTTTCTGGTAAACAATGCCGGAATCGGAATTCATAATTCTTTCATCGGAACAACAGAAGCCGAATTTGATCAATTGACTAATATTCAGTTCAAAGGGCCATTTTTCTTAACACAAAAAGCATTAAACGTAATGAATGACGGTGGCGGAATCGTAAATATTTCTACAGGATTAGCAAGATTCTCTTTCCCGGGTTATGCGGCTTATGCATCAATGAAAGGCGCAATCGAAACCTTGACCAAATATCAGGCTAAAGAATTAGGCGCAAGAAAAATCAGAGCCAATGTTGTGGCTCCAGGCGCAATCGAAACCGATTTTGGCGGAGGTGTTGTTCGTGACAATGAGCAAATGAACCAACAAATTGCTTCTGTAACCGCATTAGGAAGAGTTGGTTTACCAGACGATATTGGAGGTGTTGTTGCCTTTTTATGTACCGAAGAGGCACGTTGGGTAAACGCACAGCGTATTGAGGTTTCTGGGGGAATGATGTTGTAATTTATCTTTAAATATTCTCAAAGTATGTCATTGCGAGGAACGAAGCAACCACATTACCAAAAGCTGCTGTAACTCAGCTAATGAGATTGCTTCGTTCCTCGCAATGACAAAAAAAAGCAAAACAAAACCCGATAGATTTAATCTCTATCGGGTTTGTCGTTTCAATATATTTGAATTAGTAAGTAAGCGTAATTTAGTTTTTCTCTATTGTGACATCAAAACCTCCGTTTTTATCGAAAACAACATCATAAAATCTGGAAGCTTTTTCAACCATCACTTCATAGCTTGTTTTGTTTTTATAATCTACCACAACTGCAATTTCCTTAATCGCTTTTGGTGGATAATTTTTCTTTAAGTAAGCTTGCGCTTTTGCAGGTAACTGACTTAAAGGAATCTGCAATTCATAAGCTTTTAAAACACCTAAATTGTCATAAACAGCAAGAGCTTCTGCATTTGTGTCGGTTTTGAATTTCGCTTCGTATCTAACTTCATCGTTATCATCTCCAACATATTCCATTGCCCAAACGGGTACTTTGTTGGGATATTCTTTCTGAAAAGTAAATAAAACTTTCTCCGGCGGCGTTATTTTCTCTTTCATATTCGTTCCTTCCTGTGCCATCAAAAAGCCGCTGCATAAAAAGAAAACAGCTATAAACACGTTTTTCATGATTTCAACTTTTAAATTAATTACGCTCAATTTAGCGTATTAAAAGTACTACTTTTTAGGCAAGAAAAAATAGATTTCAGAGATATTTTTTAGACAAGATTTTATTTTTAAAAAGTATAAATACACTTTTAAATAAACATTAAAAATGGTCATCACATCAATCAAAAAAGCCTGCAAAGAAATTAATCTTCAACAGGCTTTTTCTTAAATAACTGAATTAGTAAGCAATCTTTTTTTAATTGTGAATTGTGAGTTGTGAGATGTGAAATGTGAGATGTGAGATGTAAAACGTAGCAATTTTAAAATTTACAATAAACTTTTACTACTCACATTTCACATTTTACCTTTTACATCTCACAATTCACATTTCACATTTTTCACTACTTTTTAAGTCGATCAGACAATTCTCTTTTATAAGTAATCCCAATTGGGAGTTTTTCGTTTTTAATGGTTACAAAGTCTTTTTCCGTCGCATCAATTTTATCCAAAGCCACGATATACGATTTATGAATGCGCATAAAGCTCTTTTCCGGAAGGCATTTTTCTAATTCACTTGTGGTTATGGAGGCCAGATACGTTCTTTTGATCGTGTGCAGTTTCACATAATTTCCAAAACTCTGTGCGAATAAAAGCTGGTCCAATTCTATATTCATAAAATAACCATCCACTTTTACGCTGATAGAATTTACGGCAACTTCCTCTTCCTTGGCTTTTGCATTTTCTGTTGAAAAAAATCGGTCAACTGCTTTCAGGAATCTCGGAAAATAAATGGGTTTAAGCAGATAATCAATCACACCGTAATCATAACTTTCCAATGCAAATTCAGAATAAGCCGTCGTTAAAATGGTTTTAGGATGCGTTGGAATAATTTTCAGCAATTCCATACCCGAAATCTCCGGCATATTGATATCCAAAAACATCAAATCAACATGATTTTCGCGTAAATAATCCATCGCCTCAATGCCATTATAACCCTGAAAAACCAATTCTAATTGCGGGTTTTGTTTGATGTAGTTCGCCAACACGTAATGCGCTGCCGGCTCATCATCCACAATTATACATTTCTTTGGGTCTTTCATTACAGAAACTTTTTGAGTTGCAATTTCAAATCAACGATGTAGGTGTTTTTATCATCCTGAATGTCTAATTTATAGTCTTTCCCATAAATTAAATTCAAACGTTCAATCGTATTTTTTAAACCGATTTTAGTCGAAACCACATCGGTCTTTTTCGTCGGGATGGAGTTTACCACATGCAAATGCAGCAAACCGTTTTCTACCGTAACAATAATTCTCACAAAACATTTTTCAATAGCGCAGGTTCCGTGTTTAAAGGCATTTTCTATAAAAGCAATCAACAACATTGGCGATACTTTATAGGCATTTTCATTATCAATTTTACAATCGTATGTAATCTCGCAACGGTAACCTACTCTTTCTTTTTCAAGCTGTACGTAACTGTTTATAAACTGCAGTTCCTCTTCTAAAGATACGCATTGTTTGTTATTGCTTTCCAGCTGATAACGCATTAATTGCGATACTTTCATAATCAAATCCGGTGTTCTTTCCGGAAATTCCAAACTGATTCCGTAAAGTGTATTGAAAGTATTGAATAAAAAATGGGGATTCAATTGTCCTTTTAAGGAATTCAATTGCATTTGATTGAACAACAACGTTTCATCGGTTTGTTTTCTGTGAATTCTGTAGAATTTAAAAACAATAATCGGACTCAAAATACAAACCAAAGTCCCTAAAACACTCGCCAATTGGTACACATAACTTCTTTGATGCGAGTTTTGGTACAAGCGACAATTGCTAAACATATCGAGCATGGTGATCTCGTATAAAATGACCGAAAACACGAACACTCCAAAAAGCGTTAAAAAAATATAAGTTAAAGGACGACGGGTTTTGAATAATATCGGCAGCAAAAAAAAGCGATTGAACTGGGCGTGCATGTATAATATGCAATAGAAAAATATGCCCATTAAGACTGATGTAAGTGAACTAAATAACATCCAGTCGTTTTTTAAAGTATATATGGTAAAGGAAAACGCGACGACGGCAATTTCCTGCCACCATTTGTTATCCAAGATGTTATCAAACTTTTTATTCATTTTAATTTTCAAATAGTTTACAAATTAAAGACAAATATTTAATTATCATTCGCAATAAATGACAAATTCAATTGGTCATTTTTAATCGCATTACATCATTTAAGAACGCTTATATCCGCATAAGAGAAATAATTTTGGGACATAATTTCACACTTTGAGTTTTATGTATTTCAAAAAAATTACTTTATTATTTTTCTTGATTTTTGCCTCAATTGGTTATTCACAAACCTTGTCTTTAAAAGAAGCAGTAAAAACAGGTCTTGAAAACTACGGTTCTATCCGGGCAAAAAGCAATTACACCAGTGCTTCGCGTGAGACTCTTAAACAATCCAAACGCGATTACTTACCGAATCTGAACTTATCAGCTCAACAGGATTACGGAACAATCAACGGGCAAAATGGTGCTCTTTACGGATTAAATGGTTTGGCCGCCGCTTCTTCAGGTCCCGCTTTACCTAATCAAAACTGGAACTCTGCTTTTGGAGCTCTTTATTTAGTCAATATGAACTGGGACTTTTTCACTTTCGGAAAAGCAAAAGAAAAAATCAATTTGGCTAAAGTCGATGTTCAGGCCAAAGAACGCGATTTGCAACAGGAAATGTTTCAACAGGAAATCAAAATTTCTGCTGCTTATTTGAATTTACTGGCAAGCCAAAGATTACTAATCTCCCAACAAAAGAATTTAAGCCGCGCAGAAGTTTTCAAAAAGACAGCTGTTGCGCGTGTTAAAAACGGATTATTGGCGGGAGTCGATTCTACATTGGCTACAGCCGAAGTTTCAAAAGCTAAAATTGCTTTGAACCTGGCTCGTAATTTCGTTAAGGAACAAAACAATAAGTTAGTCGATTTAATGGGCGTTGCGCCACAGGATTTCAAAACAGACACTTTGTTTGTCAATCAGATTCCGAAAGCGATTTTAACAGCCGAAAAAACTACTGATAGTCTTCATCCGTTACTTCAATATTACAAAACAAGAATTGATTACAGCGATCAGCAAACCAAATTATACAAGCGTTTTTATTATCCAACGATGAGTGCGTTTGGTGTTGTACAAACCCGTGCTTCTGGTTTTGATACGAATTATGTTCAGGACCAAACGGCTTTCACCAGAAACTATTGGGATGGTGTAAATCCGGATCGTTCTAATTATTTAGTCGGAATTGGGATTAGCTGGAATTTGACCACGCCGTTCCGAATGAGCAGACAAGTTAGCGCTCAGAAATTCGTTTCTCAGGCTTTGAAAGAAGAATACAATCAGGCGGATAGAGAATTAAAATCGCAAATGAGTTTTGCAGAAGATAAAATAAAAATCACGCTGGAGAATTTTGCCGAAGCGCCTATTCAGGTCAACGCAGCTCAAAAGGCATATCTGCAAAAATCGACTTTATACAAAAACGGCTTAACCGATTTAACCGATTTGACACAAACCATGTTTACGTTAAACCGTGCCGAAATTGACCGTGATATCGTCAACAACAATGTCTGGCAATCGTATTTGCTAAAAGTAGCCGCATCAGGCAATTTCGACTTATTTATAAATGAATTTTAATTATAGATCCTAATGAATTTAATACGTTTTGCACTCCGCAAACCCATCTCCATATTAGTTATGGTGGCTGGTTTATTTTTCTTCGGAATTGGTGCCATCAAGGACATTAAGGTAGATATTTTACCTAAAATGAATTTGCCGGTAATTTATATCGCGCACCCTTTTGGAGGTTATACGCCAGACCAAATGGAGGCTTATTTCGCTAAGACTTATGTCAACATTTTACCCTTTGCAAACGGTGTAAAATCGGTTGAAACCAAAAATATTCAGGGGTTAATGATTATGAAATTAACCTATTATGAAAACACGAACATGGCGCAGGCTGCTGCCGAGCTGAGTTCACTTTCCAACAGAATCCAGGCGGCCTTTCCTCCGGGAACACAGCCTCCGTTCATCATTCGTTTTGATGCTTCTTCGTTGCCAATTGGGCAATTGGTTTTAAGCAGTAAAATCAGATCGAACAATGAATTACAGGATTTAGCCAACGTTTATGTTCGTGCTTCGTTTACTTCAATTCCCGGATTACTTTCTCCGGCACCTTTTGGAGGAAGTCCAAGAACAATTGAGGTTAATGTTGATCCGGATTTATTGCGTTCGCACAATATGACGCCGGACCAAATTGTGGAAGCGATTCGTATCAACAACCAGACGGCTCCATCCGGAAACGTGAGAATGGGTAATACCAATTATATTACACCAACCAACAATACGATTAAAGAAGTTAAAGATTTTGAAAACATTCCGTTGTTTAAAGGAAGCGTTCAAAACTTAAAATTAGGCGATGTGGCAACTGTAAAAGACGGTGCGGATATTACACAGGGTTACGCTTTGGTAAACGGAAAACGTTCGGTTTACATCAGTATTGCAAAAGCCGGAGATGCTTCGACCTGGGATGTAGTTCAGAAATTGAAAGCAGAATTGCCTAAAATTCAGAGTACACTTCCGGAAGACGTAAAATTGTCCTACGAATTTGACCAGTCGGTTTATGTAATCAACTCGGTTAAAAGTTTAATTACAGAAGGAATTATTGGTGCGGTTTTAACCGGATTAATGGTTTTACTTTTCCTTGGCGACAGACGTGCGGCATTGATCGTAATCTTAACCATTCCGATTTCGATTATTTCAGGAGTTTTATTCCTGAAATTATTCGGGCAAACCATCAACTTAATGTCTTTAAGTGGATTAGCGTTGGCAATTGGAATTTTGGTGGATGAAAGTACCGTAACGATCGAAAATATTCACCAACATCTCGACATGGGAAAACCCAAGGCACTCGCCATTTGGGATGCCTGTCAGGAAATTGCGTTGCCTAAATTATTGATCTTGCTTTGTATACTAGCGGTATTTGCTCCGGCATTTACCATGGTTGGTATTCCGGGAGCGTTGTTCTTGCCGTTGGCATTGGCAATTGGATTCTCAATGGTAATTTCGTTTTTACTTTCACAAACCTTTGTTCCCGTAATGGCGAACTGGTTGATGAAAGGACATGCCAAACACGAACATGGTCCAGAAATTACTGATGATGAAGCAGAGTTTAACGATTGCGGATTAACACCGGAATCAGAGAAACATTTGATTACGCAGAAAAAAGATTATGTTGAAAGAACCGATACAGACGGAAACGGAAAAATAAGTGCTTTCGAGCGTTTCAGAATCCGATTCATGCGAACATTAGATCGCTTGTTTCCATTCAAAAAAACAGCTGCTTTGGTCTATCTTGTTTCTGCTACCCTTCTTGCTGTTGGCTTTCTTACTTTCATCGGAAAAGATGTTTTTCCTAAAGTAAACTCCAGTCAGTTTCAGTTGAGAATGCGTGCTCCTGATGGAACCCGTTTAGAGCGTACCGAAGAAAAAGCGGTGATTGTATTGAAAGAATTGCAGAAAATGGTTGGGAAAGAACATATCGGAATTTCGTCTGTATATGTGGGGCAACACCCGTCGCTGTTCTCGATTAACCCGATTTATTTGTTCATGGCTGGTTCGCACGAAGCCGTATTCCAGGTGAGTTTGAAAGAATATCACGTGGATATGGATGACTTTAAAGATGAGTTCAGAGCGCGAATTAAAAAAGTATTACCAGATGTAAAACTGTCGTTTGAGCCAATCGAATTGACAGATAAAGTTTTGAGCCAGGGTTCTCCTACTCCAATTGAAGTTCGTATTGCCGGAAAAGACAAAAAACGAAATGAGTTGTACGCCAACAAAATTGTAGAAAAACTACAAAAAATAGCGTATTTCAGAGACGTACAAATTGGTCAGCCCATTCACTATCCAGCGATGAATATTGATATTGACAGAACCCGTGCTGCCGAATTAGGCGTTGATATGAATGATATTTCGAGATCACTTGTCGCTTCGACCTCATCATCAAGATACACGGAGAAAAATACATGGGTTGACGAAAGAGCCGGATTGTCGTACAACGTTCAGGTTCAGGTTCCGTTAAATCAAATGAAAAGCAAAACCGATATTGGAGAAATTCCGGTATTGAAAAACTCGCTTCGTCCGGTTTTAAGTGACGTTGCCAAAATTACACCCGGCTTTGTAAGCGGTGAAAATGACAATTTAGGGGCTATGCCATACATTACCGTTACAGCAAACATCAACCAGACCGATTTGGGGACCGCGTCTAAAGATGTAGCTGCAACAATAAGCTCATTAGGAGAATTGCCACGTGGTTTGTTCATTTCTCCAATTGGTTTAAGTAAAGTATTGGAAGAAACATTAAGTAGTTTACAAGTAGGATTATTGGTTGCCATTTTTGTAATCTTCTTAATGTTAGCCGCTAATTTCCAATCGTTCAAGGTTTCGCTGGTAATTTTAACAACCGTTCCTGCGGTGGTTTTAGGAGCCTTATTAATGCTGACCATTACAGGTTCAACCTTAAACTTACAATCGTATATGGGAATCATTATGTCGGTTGGGGTGTCGATCGCGAATGCCGTTTTATTGGTTACCAATGCCGAGCAATTGCGTAAAATAAACGGAAACGCCTTAGAGTCGGCTCGTGAAGCTGCGGCGCTGCGTCTTCGTCCGATTATCATGACTTCGGTGGCGATGATTGCCGGAATGTTGCCAATGGCAATTGGTCATGGCGAAGGTGGCGATCAGGTTTCTCCGTTAGGAAGAGCGGTTATTGGCGGATTATTATTCTCGACTTTTGCCGTATTGCTAATCCTGCCACTTATCTTTGCGTGGGCGCAAGAACATACAACGACACAATCGGTTTCTTTAGATCCTGAAGACGAAGAAAGCATCCATTATATCTCATCATTAAATAAGCCGAAAGTTTGAAAGTCATAAAGCTGAAAGTCACAGGTGGTGGAAATATTTTGAAACACTTTTATCCTTTCCGTTTATTTATTGAACAAGACATTACATTATATTCTATCATATAAAATCAAAAAATGAAGACTAAAATATTACAATCGAGCGCGCTGTTTTTTGCAGCACTATTTTTCCTGAACAGCTGTAATTCTAAGAAAGAAGAAGCGCCTGTTGCAGAATTGGAACCTAAAACAGAAACGTTTCTGTTAGAAAAAGAAAAACTAACAACCGAATTGCGTTTGCCAGCCGAATTAACCGGTTTTCAACAAGTCGACTTGTATGCTAAAGTGAGCAGCTTCGTAAAATTGCTTAAAGTTGATATTGGTACAAAAGTAAAAAAAGGACAGCTTCTGATCGTTTTAGAAGCACCTGAAATCAGTTCGCAACTGGCGGCAGCCGAATCAAGACTGAAATCGATGGAAGCTATTTACGCGACCAGCAAAAGTACCTACAACCGTTTGTACGAAACCAGCAAAGTCGAAGGAACAATTTCTAAAAATGATTTGGAAATGGCCAGCGGAAAGAAAAATTCTGATTACGCACAATATCAGGCTGCAGTTGCAGGACACAAAGAAGTTTCGATTATGAGAGGTTATTTGGAGATTCGTGCTCCTTTTGATGGTGTTGTAGCAGCAAGAAACGTGAATTTAGGAACATTTGTTGGTCCGGCAGGAAAAGGCTCCGATTTGCCTTTACTGACGATTCAGCAGCAGGATAAATTGCGTTTGGCAGTTTCTGTTCCGGAATTGTACACGGGATATTTACACACCGGCGACGAAATGACTTTTAACGTAAAATCATTACCTGAACCTTTTACAGCAAAAATCACAAGAATGTCCGGTGCTTTAGATTTAAAACTGCGTTCGGAACGTGTAGAAATGGATGTTCACAACACTAAAAAAGATTTATTACCCGGAATGGTAGCCGAAGTTTTGTTACCGCTTAACGCGAAAGACAGCACCTTCGTAATTCCGAAAACGGCTTTGGTGAGTTCTGCTGAAGGTACTTTTGTAATCAAAGTAATCGACCACAAAGCCACAAGAGTGAATGTAAAAAGAGGAAGAGAAATCGACGATAAAATCGAAATATTTGGCGACTTAAATCGCAAAGACAAACTGGTAAAAATTGCCAGCGAAGAGACTAAGGAAGGCGATATCATAAACGAATAACCTGCGTTTTGCTTTCTGTTTAGTGATTACCAAAAACTGTACGCAATTCATTGCGGCATTTTAAAATTTGATTTGGTTTTAAAATGTAAATTAAAATTTGCCTAAAAGGGCGGTGCTATCGGTACCGCCCTTTTTTTGTTTTCGTAAGTTTGGGAGGTTTTGGAAGGTTTTGGAAGTTTCACAGAGATTCGCTAAGATAGCACGGAGGTTCGCTAAGTTTTTTGTTGAATGCTTCTGATTTTATCTCGTAATCCCGGTAGCTATCGGGAGCAAAGACGCAAAGTTTTTTACTCTCATTTTTTGTCATCCTGATCCCGAGGCTTCGGGAGAAGGATCACACTAGAAACTCGACAAAGATTGGCTAAGTTCTTTAATTAAAGCCGTAGAAATATTCGCGCAAAGACGCAAAGTCGCAAAGTTTTTCACTTCAAACTGTGAATTAAGTGTGCAGAGTTTTCTCATTTTTGTCATTTCGAGGAACTAGAAATCACACTAGAAGCTTGACAAAGATTGGCAAATCACTATGCGTAGAATGGATTGATCCCGAAGCCTCGGGACATCCCTACAATATCTTTTGTTCCTCCGGAACTGCTCGCAAAATTCCATAATTAAGTTTTGCACGTACAGTTTGTCATTCCGATCCCGAGGCTTCGGGAGAGGAATCCCCGCAAGTAACTACACAAAGATTGGAATTTGGAATTTAAAAAATTGGAATTTTTAATTCAATTACAACCCCAAATTATCCAAAACAAAAGACTTAGCATTAGAATGCAACCTAATCCACAGCCCCGGATTTTTATTTAATTGCTCTAACGCTTCCTCTTTATCTGAACTTAGCTTTGTATTAAGCACGTTTGCATACGTTTGAATTTTAGCAGGAGCAGAATCAGCATCTACTACAGACTGAACGATTTTTTTGGCTTGTAATATCGCAGCCGGCCCTAAAGTGAGAATATATTCAGCAGATCGACATTCCTTTTCATCGTTTTCATTGATAAGGCTTCCACCCGCTTTAAACTTGCTAATGTGGTGCTCCAAAATACTACTCGATATTGGAATTATCCCTGCAATATGATGCGATTGCGCTCCGGAGAAAGGTTTAATATACGCCAAATGTGAAGCTTGATTTTCTTCCGGACCATGGCCAATAAAAAAGATATCCAAACCACCTAATTCCTCCAATTTAGTCAAATACTCCACAAGTGCTGACTCTAAATCTTCTGTATCAGTTCGCATTGGTGTAAAGCTTTTTATCTTTTTGAAAAAGGCCTCACCTAAAATACGCTCAAAATCTCTAACAAAACTTAAACCATTATCCATGCTCAAAGGAGCAAGTGCATCCTGGGTAAATACATTCAACCTCGCCAAGAGCTCATCCTGTTCCGTTGACTTTGCTAACGCTCCCAACAAACGGTGTAACTCCTGAGCTCCTCTCCCACCAAGAAGCGCAATATTAACATCACCTTCTTTTGATTTCGCAGTACTATAAAGTTCGTTTAACATGGCCTGACCCACTTCAGCTTCACTGTTAAGAATAACAGGTGTTATGCCATAATCAGTAAAATCAAATTCTTGTTTGCTATTTTGAGACAACCATACCGTATTATTGTCTTCATATCTTGTAAATGGTGAGTTATTCATTTTATTATAATTGCTTATTGGTTTTGATTCATTATCATGATGTAGCCACAAATATAAAACATAACTACAATATCTTTTGTTCCTCCGGAGCATCTCCCAAAAAATTCCGTAAGCATGATCTAACCATACAGTTTGTCATTCCGAGGCATGAGGAATCCCCGCAAGTAGCTCGACAAAGATTGGTAGTTTTCAATAAAATTTGGAATTTGTTTTTTTTTTATTGAAATTTTAATTAGAAGCTATTTCCCGCTGTTCCTTCCAATCTTTTGTGCCGAACCCCGGCATAAAAGGATTTTCCCTCCCATCGGGGCTAGCGGTCTGGTTTAAATAAGGAAGAATCAGGTATAAGTACGTGGTTGTTTGGATTTGTAAATTGATATTTTTGGAGAAATGAAATTACTTTAGTAAATATATCTGAGAGATACTGTATTAAAATAAGAATGAATAATATTGATGTTTAAGTTGTTAATTTTGATTGCATTCCCTAATTAATGAACTTAAAAAATTTGAAAGTAAGAATTAATTAAAAATTTTAAAACATATTAATGGTTGAAAACTACAACATAGGAAATTTTTTAAAAATAAATCATGTCGAAAAAGCTTTTGAGTTAATCAATTTACAAATCGAAGAAGATAAATTTTCATTTAAAACTCTTGAATTTGAGATTTATCGCAAAAGTAAAATTATAGACAATTTTGATTGTAAGAAATTTTATGATGATTTAATTCAAAAAGACATACTGTATAATTACAATAACATTTTTTATAATATTGAATATTTAATACCAAAAGGTGTTTACGGAGTAAGGAAATTCAACTTCTTATCCTTTGAAATGTTATTATTATACTACTCTTTGGGATTTTATTTATATGAATTAATAAAAGAATCGTACGATACAATTGAATTAAAAAAAAGTAAAAGACATAATATATCAACTTATTATGGAGGAAAAATAGACTTTGAAAACCCAAAAAAATCAGTTCTATATTATCAAAGCGACTACATAGATTTTAACAAAAAAGTTAATACCCAAATTGAAAGCATTCTGGGCAAAAACAAAAAAGCAATCATAATTAAACTTGATATTCAAGATTATTTCAAATCAATAGATTTAGAAATTTTAATAAAAATAATACGTGAATATGCTGTTCCTTCGAATTCGAAACGCCAAAATTTTAATAGCTCAACAATTGAAGAATTAAAAAATCTATTTCTATTTATAAATAAGTCTTTACTAGGAGTTCCTTTATTCTCACAAAATATTCTTTCAAATTTTCTAAGCTACCTTTATCTATTTGAATTAGATAATTTTATACAAAATTTAAAGGTTTCTCGCGAAGAAGACTTTATATATTGCAGATATGTAGATGATTTTTATCTTGTATTCAAACGAAATAAGGGACTTAAAAATAACGCTATTGGAGATGAAATTTTTGATATAACTACAAGTATTTCTGAGTTTTTACATGAGAAACTTGGACTGAAAATAAATGAATTAAAAACAGACACAATAATAATTAATAATGAAAATGATTTTGAAAAATTCATTAAGAAAGAAAAAGTTATTAGTATACCCGAAAGCTTAAAACCAGATCAAACGCCTTTAGACAAATTATCAGAAATTAAGAGTATTGTTGAAAATCTTAAAAAAGATTATAAGCTAAGAGGTAAAGTTTCAATAACAACAGGAGATAGCAATAAATTAAAAGAAATTTTTTCAAAATCAATGAAACAATATTTAGCAACACAGAAAGCTAAAGTCATAATTGATAAAATGTTTGTTAATTGGTATCCGATATTAACATTATCAAGCACTCAAGCATTGATATATTTACTTAAGAACTCTAATCAAAATAGTTTACTAAAAGATTTTTTAATTGAAAACAAGGAATTGAAATTAAGTAATCCCCAATATTTATTTTTATTAGAAAAATATTTACTTTCAAATGTCCCTGATGAAGCTTTTGATCAAGAGATACGCGAAAGTGTAGAATCTAATAACTACTTGGATCTCATAAAAAAAATGATCGGTGATAATTTTTCTCTATCTGAGAATAACGATATTTTAATTAATAATAATCTGCTTTCTTCTAAAGATACATTAATGCAACAAATTAAAATGCTTACACTAGCAGAGATAGAAGGCAAGTATAATCTTGCGTTTAATCACCTACTAAACATTTATCATTATTATTGCTATACCAATGATCCTAAAAAAGGAGAATTAAAAAAATACAATCAAATTTCTGTAACTGATTTTCTCGACTCACTTGGAATTTCAATTAAATATCTTAATTTTTCAATTCAATTTTTTGATCGTCGAAATAAAAATAACATATCACATCCTGGAGAAGAACTAATGGAAAGTTGGGCTGTAAATAAAGATGAATATTTTCAATATAAAAATAAACTAAATAAGCTTTTAAAAAAAATAGATGAATATCTATAGTTAAAACCTTGACTAGTCATGATAGCGCAAATTTGCAATGCGTGCCACAATTTTAAGACATAACTCTTACTTAACCTCCTTGAGTAACTTTATGGGCACGCATTGCAAATCTGCGCCATTAAGGTAGCATGATCTTTATATGTTTTTCACAACCCACAGCTTTCACGAACTGAATTTGCAAACTGATCTTTTGATCTTTTGCTGAAACCCAGCTGGAAATCACCAAAAACTATATTCATTTCTTCGGAATGCAAATCTAAAATTTGCCTTGGGACAGCTCTCATGAATATAGAAGGTGTTTTTTTGTTTTATTATATATTATAAAAATATTATTGAAGTTATTTCAGTAATTAAAGACTTCAGTATAAATAGAAGCTGTATCTATTTTTTATAGTTCAACTGTTTTCTAACACCAGTAATATTTATTCTATACTGTACCATTTCAGTACTACAATTATAATGTTCTGCAATTTTCTTAACAGTCATTCCATTATTTAGTGAATAAAGTAGAGCTGGTCTTGGTAGTTGTAAACAGGAACCTAACCACTCAGCTTCATCTTCTTGTTCTGGATCTAAATTTCTCAAAAAACCTGCTAATCCGGTTTTTTTAGCCTTTTCTGAAATTGTATGCTCGCAAATAATATGTGATAATTCGTGCATCAAGTTGCTTTGTTGCCTTGCTGGAGAGTGAGTTGGATTATGAATAATAATGTATGTTCCATTATCTAAAGGAATAGTAACTGCAGACCAATGATTAGAGCCATTATGTAGTAATACATCTAATTGTTCTTGAGAGAGTCCTTGAACACTTGAGGGTACTAAAACAGGTATTCTTAAAAATTCACATAACTTAAATGCACAAAGAGGAGAAGATGGGTATAGCCCTAATTGTTTTCTTAATTCAATTACTTTTTCATCTGACCATTTCTTAAAACCTCTTCTATATTTAGTAGTCTTTTGTGGCAGAGGCATAAGCTAAATTTATCATTTGTATTAAAGCTTCAGAAGTTGCTGATGGCAATGTTTTATCGGCCCTTAAATGTGCTATAACTTCGTTTTGTACATCTTCAATACTTGAATTTGAATGAGTAAAATAATCGGTTGAAACTTCAAGCCAATCACATAATCTTAAATATGTGTCTATATCGGGTAAATTTCCCTGCTCTATCCTCGAAAGTGTTGATGCACTAACGCCAATTTCAGAAGCAAGTACTCTCAAACCTTTACTTGCTCTTTTTGATTTAATCATTTCTGAAAATCTTTGAGTATCTAATGAAGTGCTCATTGTGAATAACTTTAAGTTAATTGTTAATAATGTCTCTGCAAACGTACAAATGTTTCTTTGGAGAAACAAATAAATTTTGTTTCTTTGCAAAGACAATCGTCTCATTTAAGAGACAGTAAAAAAAATGGTCAAGCAAATATAATTATTTCGTCAAATCTTTCATGTCGAGAAGTTGAAAGAATTAATCAAAAAATATGAAGATTAAAATAATTTGATTTAATGATTTCATATTATAATAACATTTAAAACAAAAATTATGGATCCATAAAAAATATTAAAACATTAATACAGACTAAAAATAGTGAAAATGTAATAGTCACTTGCACAAAACATTCATAATTATTTGACAAACAGTATTAACAGTAAAAAAGCTATTAGCTTAAATACCCAATCATTTTATTAATTCAAATAGAAATTTAATTTTAATTCAAATAGTTATGAAAGTATATACTTTTAAAGATAATTTTAGAATAAACAAAAGAGATTTTGTAGAGTTCGTTAACATCCCGCTCGATGGGGATTTATTAGCATTTATTTGCCCATTTTTAATTGCAAACAACAGAGATTCTGAAATTGGAGATAAAGTTTATCTACAATTAGTAGATTTTTTTACAAACTTGAATGCAAAATATATAGTTCCTAAAGATAAACCTAATGGGCTGGTTTTTTTATCTGATTTGCATGAACCAAATGAATATCATTTTGGATATTCAGATTCAAATAAAGGAAAAGCTATTGCTCATGAAAAAGCGGAACTAATTTTTGATTCTCTAAGCAAAAATGTTTTTGCACAGCAAGGTATCTCAATTACTAATGAAGCTCATAATATATTATTACTCGTAGAAGGAATTGGGCAAGATATAATGTCAGATACCATTTCAAATGTGTGTAGAAATATATTTGCAGAATTTACTGAAAAGCAATGTTTAAAGCATAAAATTAAAACTTTTAAAACAAAAGTTAGATTTTATAATCCGATAATTGGGAAGTGGGATACTAAAGAGTACAATCTTCCACACTATAAAGGAAAAAAAATAATTTTAGTTCCAAAAATTATTGTTTCTGGAGGAAGAGCCTACTCTACTAGATATAATTATTTTATATCTAGCAATTATATTTCTAAAGATATTATGAATCTCAAAGTTGTTGCCAAGAATGATAAAATGGTTTCAACATTGAAAGATGGAACAAAAAAACTTATAATTAAGGAAATCTATAAATCATATGGAAAACCTAAAAGCGGTCTAGTTGAATTTGTCTTAGAATACCAAGGTTCTCTACAAGACTTTTTGGATTACAGCAAAGAGCATTATCCAGCAATAGATTTAGATAATATTATTAAAGATTAAAAAAAACCCAAAAATGCCCAAATCACTCCTGTTCAGGTTACAGCATTTCGCTCTTGAACATAACCAATATCAAAAATAAAAACCTCGATTTAATTAAAATCGAGGTTTTTATTTTTATTCATATGCTAAAGAAAATTCTATTCCTTATCCAAATAAGGATTTAAGTTAAACTGGCAATTACAAACATCTTCCTAAACTTTCTGACGCTCGTGCTTTCCTTCTTTAATTTCTTCGACCATTTTTTTATTAAAAGCGGGCAAATCATTCGGGTTTCGGCTGGTCACCAAACCATTGTCTACGACTACTTCTGAGTCTTCCCATTGTGCTCCGGCATTTATCAAATCGTTTTTAACAGAGAAGAACGAAGTTACTTTTCGACCTTCTAAAACATCAGCATCTACCAGAATTTGAGGTCCATGACAAATAGCTGCTACTGGTTTTTTACTTTCAAAAAAGGAACGTACAAAATTTACTGCAGCCTCTTCTCTTCTCAATGAATCAGGGTTTAAAACGCCTCCCGGAAGAACCAAAGCATCGTAATCTGCTTCATTTGCCTGATCTAATACTACATCAACATTATATTCCTTGCTCCAATTTCCGTCTTTCCAGGATTTGATTGTTCCAGATTTCAAACTGATGATATCTGCATTCCAACCTTGCTCTTCGAGATAGGCTTTAGGCGATGCTAATTCTGATTCTTCAAAACCGTTTGTTGCTAATATGGCTATATTCTTTTTCATAATTTTAAATATTTAAAGTGTTATTAATTTGATTTATCTAAAATTAGTTATTTCAGAGAGCCAGCGAAAAGAGATCCTGTTAAACCTTTCTTTAATAAAAGTTAATTAATTGTAATTCAGATTATTATTAAAAATTAAATTGAAATTATATAAGATTGCTGTCATTTTGGTCCACTATTTTATAGGATGAAAACTAAGAAAGTAATTGTATTTATTAGTCAGTACAAAATAAAATGGCATTTCAGGCTAACGAAGTAAATAGCTCCTAAAATCCAAGTATAAATTCTAACTAAAGTTTATTAAAAAAGTGCGTTCTTTGAATATACTTACGAGCGAGATGTTCAAGTATGTTACCTAGATTATATTATAATAGTATTTTATTAATAGAGATTTACTTAACAATGAAAAGTCTATTTGCATTAATTTTTATATTTATAAATCATTTGGTTACCTATTCCCAAAATGACTTAATCGGAAAATATTATTCTATCAACAACAAGTTTGAAAGGTGGTCAATCATTGAATTGAAAAACGATGGGAAATTTATCTATAAATATGGTTTAAGTGGATATCAATCTGAAATCAATGGAACTTATTTAATTACAAAAAATAAAATTAAATTTAAAAATGATACTGAATTTATAAATCAATCAATAAAGACAGATTCGCTTACTCCTATATATCCCGATATGAGCTTAACAGCGTGGATAATATCCAAAGATTATATAAAACCAATTGAACAGATTAATACTGGTTGTATAAAAGAAAAGGGGAAACACAGAAAGCATAACGAATAACACACACTGGCGAGCGAGTCTCGCTAGTAAACGCAAACAAAATTACCAATCTACCTAAAAAATAAAAATGAAAAAATCATTGTTAGTATTAGCTTCACTCTTTGTCCTATCCTGTGCAGATAATAAAAAAGAAGCTGCAAAAACAAAAAATCCGGAAACAGAAATAAACAACGCAAAAAAAGAAAACACAGTGAATGAATTAGAGAAATTTAGAGGGATTTTCGAAAATAAGATTGTCGTGCTTTTAGACAAGAAAGGAACCAATCTCAAAACTAATGATGTCAGTTTTCAAACGTACATTGATGAAAAAAATGTTGAGTTTATACCCGTATTTACCTCAAGTGCTAAACTTTCAGAATCGACTGGTGGTGTTGTACTTGGAAACCAAATGGAGTTGGATGGCTTTTTGTTTCTTTCGCAAAGCGGTAGTGCAAAAGATTTGGTTGTTCTAAGAATTAATCCTGCTCTTAGTGATGATACTTACGTGAATTTGCACGACTTAAAAAAGTACTTCGCTAAAGAAATTAAAGAGAAAACAGAAGAATTAAAAATTAATATAGAATAGTTATTTTTTATTCCTTCACTAACGTGCCTGTTCCGTTTTTGAACAGAAAAAAACATACAACTAACTAAACAAAAAAAATCCATTTTTTATAAAAATGGATTTTTTATGGATTGTATTTTAAAATTACTATTCAAATTTTTCAACTCGTTTTGAATATAAATTATTACCAAAAATAATGGCTGACATTACGAATGGAACAAAATGAGAAATTCGCCAGATTTAAAGAAAAAACTTGGCTTCCGAAGCCTCGGGATCGTGCTATCTCCGAGAATCTCTGTGAAATTATAGCTTTGAAAAAAATTATTTACTTGGTGTTATGATAATATTTCGGTATTCTACAGGACCGTGATCGCCCTGAAGAAATATAGGTCCGGGCTCTGCTTCGTTGCTGTCTATCGCTCCGCCGGTAATTCCGGGAATATCCTGATTGCTGATTACGGTTTTACCATTTGCAACAAGTGTTACCATTTTCCCGATCAGGGTAATGTCATACGTATTCCATTCGCCGGCTTCTTTGGCAACCATTTCATTTGGAACCAGAAGTCCGTAAATGGCTCCCATTTGATCCAAAGCGGGTTCCATTCCCTTTCCATCGGTTACCTGCACTTCGTAGCGACCGCGAAGATATACGCCACTATTACTGCCTTTTGGAATACGAAATTCTATATGGAGTTTAAAATCATTAAATTTTTGATTTGTAAAAAGGTTTACACCCGATTTTGGACTTCGCAAAATACCATTTTCTACCACCCATTGACTCGTTCCTTCTGCATGCCAGTCTTTGATTGAATTGTCCTTGATAAGATGAATTGGTTTGCCCCAGACTGGCGCAGCGGTGCGACGCAATACAGGTGCACGAACACCCGTCCATGTTTGAGTTTTACCGTCAACCGTATGGAGGATTCCGGATATTTTTTCACCTTCAATTTGACCTTCTACGCGAAGATCGTTGCTTCCCTGCTCCCATTGATGCGGTATTGCAAAATTAAATTTTCCATCTTTCAAATGGATTTCGGATATTGGTCGGGCACTGCCCACTACGCACATAAATTGTCCAACAAGCGTTGTTCGGCCTGAGCGTCTGATTTCGAGCCAGGCTGGCGCAGGTTTTCCATCGACATCAATTGTTATATCCCAACGCCCTTTTAGAGAGTCTTTTTCGACAGCATAAAGATTATGGCTGATTATGTTTATAAAAACAATAAATAATAAACTGATTCCCTTCTTCTTATTAAAGAAACTGGCGAATGATTTGGTTGTGGTTTTCTGGTTCATAAAGTTTTTTTTGGAAATTAAAGTTAGTCAATTTACGATAAATATTGATTCGTGTGAATAATAGGTTTCTCGCCAAACTTAAATTACCATATAAGTCATATAAGATAATTTAAGCTTTGGGTTAAGGTTAAAGTTTTAGAAAATATAAGTTTGTATTGTTCTCATTTTTTTGTCATCCTGATCCCGAGGCTTCGGGAGAAGGATCACACTAGAAGCTCCGCACAGAAATTCCCCAATCTTTGTCGAGTTCCTTTTGTGATCCTTCTCCCGAAGCCTCGGGATCAGGATGACAAGATTGTGCGCCAAATCCGCGCAACCCTGTGAAAGAATCCATCCTACGCTCTCAAAAAAACTTATATGCCCTAAGATCCCAACTCCGCACCAATACTTAAATTATCTTACATGACTTATATGGTGGAAAAAACTTTGCGACTCTGCGACTTTGCGCGATTAATTTCACAATCCTTAACCATACAAACCTTAGCGAATCTCTGTGCAACCTCTGCGCAACTCTGTGAAATAATCCTTCCTACGCTCTGAAAAAAAACTTATATGCTCTAACGTTAAAGCCTCCGTACCAATAGTTAAATTACCTTATATCACTTACATGGTGAAAAAAAATCACTAAAAATTTGCGAAACCGAATAGTTGCATGTATATTTGCAACTGATTGGCTTCGTAATAAAATTGAATACTATGAGAAGAGATATTTTTCAGGCTATCGCCGATCCGACAAGAAGGTCTATTCTAACCTTAATCGCGCTACAGGCAATGACACCAAATGCCATTGCGGAGAACTTTAATACTACACGCCAATCTGTGTCGAAACACCTTCGCATCCTTACGGAATGTGATTTAGTAAAACAGGAACAGCGCGGCAGAGAAATTTACTATTCACTTGAAATCGAAAAGATGAAAGAAATTGATAAATGGATCGAACAATTCAGGGAAATTTGGGAAACCAAGTTTAATCAATTAGATGAACTATTAGTAACACTAAAAAACCAAAAAAAATGAAAACAGATTTGCTATTTGATTTTACCGTTGATAAACCATCCAAAACGGTATACATAACAAGAGAATTTGCAGCAGAATTGCCGCTAGTTTGGGATGCTTTTACAAAAGCCGAACTTTTAGACCAATGGGTTGCGCCAAAACCCTTCACAGCCAGAACAAAATACATGAATTTTGAAGTTGGCGGAAGACGATTTTACGCTATGGTAAGTCCGGATGGGCAAGAACGCTGGTCGGTTCAGGAATTTACTTCGATTAGTCCGAAAACTAATTTTAAGATGTATAATACTTTTTCAGACGAAAATGAAAACCGCGTCTTACCTGGTTCTGATTGGGATTATAATTTCAGCGAACAAAACGGAATCACAAAAGTGAATATTAGCATTTTTAATGAATCGCTTGAACGTTTAGAGAAAATGATTGAAATGGGCTTTTCAGAAGGCTTTAAAATGTCTATTGATAACTTAGACGAGTTATTAGAAACTTTATCTAAAAATAGAAATCATGGCAGCTATTAATCCTTACATACATTTCAACGGAAATGCAGAAGAAGCATTTACGTTTTATAAATCTGTTTTTGGTGGCGAGTTTGCCAATATCAGTCGGTATCGCGATATCTCGAGTGAGCAATATCCAATACCGGAGAACGATCAAAACAGCATTATGCACATTGCCTTGCCTATTGGCAAAACCGGTGTATAATGGCAAGCGATGTCATGCAGGCTATGGGAAAAGTCAACGAAACCGACAACAGATACACCGTTTCCATCATTGCAGAAAGCAAGGAAGAAGCAGATAAATTATTCAACGGACTTTCAGAAGGCGGAAAAATTGAAATGCCTTTATTTGACGGTCCTTCAGGAAATTATTTCGGAATGTTTGCGGATAAATTTGCCGTTCAGTGGATGGTCAATTATAATCCTAAATTCAGTGGAGAAGTATAATATTGGTTGAGAAATAATCTTGCAAACACGTATTCCAAAAAATTTAAAATTCCACAAAGTTACTCGGAGAAGACACGATCCCGGGGCTTCGGGAGCAAAGTTTTTTTAAAGCTGATGAATTAATCTCGCAATCCCGATAGCATCGGGAGCTAAGACGTAAAGTTATTATTCTCATTTTAATTATATCACACGGCTTCAACCGTGGGATACGGATCGCGAAATATATTGTAAAAATATACTGCGTTCCAACGGTTGAAACCATTGGCTATGTTTTAAAGACATTCTTCCGAAAGAAATTAAAACCTTATATGCCCTTAAGCGCCAGACTTCGCACCAATGCTTAAATTTCCTTATATGACTTATATGGTGAAAAAAAAATCACGAAAGATCTTTCAATACCGGATACACTTTTTTGAACTTATTAAAAGCAGCTTCATAAACACTTTTATGAGATGTATTAGGGTAAAAAGTCTTTCCGGTTTTGTTTTCGTAAGTGATATCCTTCCCTATCGATTTCATGCCTATGAGTACAGCGCCCCACGCAGAACCTTCAATTGTTTGTGAGGTTTCAACTTCCATCTGAAAAATATCGGCCACCATTTGCAGCCAAAATTCACTTTTGCCAAATCCACCGCTGGCCATTACTTTGGTTTGTTTTCTTTTTTCAGGATCCGGAAGCAATATTTCAGTTATCTGAAACAATCCATATAAAATGCCTTCTAAAGTGGCTCTGACCAAATGCGCCTGAGTGTGGGTGATCTGCATTCCTAAAAGCGATCCTTGTGCAGCCGCATCCCAAATTGGTGCTCTTTCACCCAATAAGTAAGGCACAAAAAGCAAACCTTCAGAACCAGCCGGAATTTTTTCTGCTTCTTCAAAAAGGCTTTCAAAAGACTGATCGGTTTTCAATAAAGTTTCCCTGAGCCATTGCAAAATAATGGCACCGTTATTTACAGCTCCCAAAGTAAGATATTGATCGTTGATCAAATGATAACATTGGGTTCGCATTTGCTCGTCGAGATAGGGTTTATCAATTGGTAATCGTACAGCTCCGCTGGTACCAATTGTAAGAGCAATACAACCTTTATTCATAGCTCCTGTTCCCAGATTGGCCAAGGCACCGTCGCCACCGCCAATTACATACAGAAAATCATCTGACACTCCTTTGTATTGATGTGTTACTTCGCAAACTCTGGATAACTGCTCCGGTTTCAGGTTTAAGAATTCTAAAATTTCAGGATCCCATTGTAAAGTATGAATGTTTAGCAATCCTGTTCCGGATGCCATTGAAGTGTCTGTACAATATTCATTCGTAAGATGATGCCATACATATTCTTTAATGCTAATGAATTTATAGGTTTGGGAAAAAATATCAGAATCAAACTCTTTAAACCAGGCAATTTTGGTCATGGGTGAAAAAGGATGAATCGGGATTCCGGTTGTCTGATAAAAATATTTTCCTTTTTCAGAATTTTTAAGTTTTTCGGCAATGGCATTGGCTCTGTTATCGGCCCATAAAATAGCATCGGTTAAAGGTTTACCAGTTTCATCAATAGCAATAATACTTTGCATGGCTGAACTGAAACTAATAAACTGTGGATGAATTCCTTTTGTAATTTCTGAAATACAATCCATAACCGTCTGTAAGATCTCTTGCGGATTTTGTACACTCCAATCCGGTTTTGGATGATACATCGGATAGGCATTTGAAACCTGCTTAATAACATTTCCTTTTATATCAAAACAAATGGCTTTTGTAGCCGTTGTTCCAATGTCGATTCCTATATAAAATGATTCCATGTTTTTTATTTGATCCATATATTCAATACCAATACGCCAATTAATCCCATTACTCCTATTATGGTTTCCATAACCGTCCAGGTTTTAAAAGTATCTGAAACGCTAATGCCAAAATATTCCTTGAACATCCAAAATCCGGTATCGTTTACATGAGAACACATTAAGCTTCCCGCCCCAATAGACAATACCATTAATTCCGGACTTACACCAGAGGCGATTACCAGAGGCTGTACAATTCCTGCTGCCGTTAATCCTGCAACTGTCGCAGATCCTAATGCAATTCGGATTATAGTCGCAATGAGCCAGCCTAACAATAAAGGAGAAAGAGATGATTTTTCGAAAAATGTACTTATATCGGTTCCCATTCCGCTGTCTATCAATACTTGTTTAAAAGCACCTCCGGCAGCAATGATTAAAATGATCATCGTAGCCGAACTCATAGCAGTACCTGATTTATCCATGATATCCTGCATTTTTCTTCCACGGAAAATGCCCAGGGAGTAAATCGCAAAAAGCACCGCAAATAACATTGAAGTGGTTGGATTTCCTATAAAAAGCAAAAGAGCGCGCAAATCATTTCCTTCCGGTAATAACAATTCGCTGAAAGTAGCCGTCGCCATTAAAAAGACCGGAACTAAAGCCGTCAGAATACTAATCTGAAAGGAAGGCATTTCGGCTTCTGTAAAAGTTTTGCTCTCGAATAAGCCTTTCGGAGGAAAAGCCTGAATTTTTTTTATGAATTCAGGAAAAACAATTCCGGCAACAAAAAGCGCAGGAAGTGCCACTAAAAGTCCGTAAAGTAATGTTTTCCCGATATTAGCTTTAAAAATAACTGCAATTGCTGTTGGTCCGGGATGAGGCGGTAAAAAGCCGTGCGTGATTGACAGCGCCGAAGCCATTGCAATACCCAGATAAATCATAGGTTGTTTGGTACTTTTAGCCACCGCGAAAACCATTGGAATCAAAATTATAAAACCGGCATTATAGAACATCGAAATTCCGACAGAGAAACCTGTAATTACCATTGCCCACTTAATGTGCTTTACACCAAATGACCGTATCATTACTGAGCTGATTCGCTGTGCGGCACCACTATCTGAAAGCAAATTCCCTAAAACAACACCAAATGCAATAATTAGAATTAAAGATCCTAAAGTGCTTCCAATACCTTGCTGAATGGAATTAATCAAATCGGGAAAAGGCATTTCTTTTGCAATTCCCACAAAAAAAGCGGCGATAATTAGGGCGATAAATGCATTAAGCTTTACACCCGAAATGAGTATTAACAACAATAGTATACTGGCAATTAGAATCAGTAGTGACATAGATCAGATTGTAATAAAGGATTAATAAGCAACTATCGTAAAAATATTACTTTCTACACTTTAAATTTTGTCAATTCTAATTTAATATGTGAAATAAAAGCAAATACCCGCTGTTACTTTAAGTCTTTTTTAATCACTAAATATTTCAAATCGGTTTTTCCAACATTGCTAATTCCGTGCTCCATGTTTGATGGGCAATAAAAACTGGTATTTGGACCCGCGGTTACAGTTTTTCCGTCAAGATAGAATTGAGCAGTGCCTTCCAGGATAAAAAAGAATTCTTCTTCAACATGGTGATGTGGCGCGTGCGTCGATTTCCCGGGTTCGACGATACTCATTTTGAGGGTGTTTTCCTGAGTGAAATTTTTATCGCCAAACCAATATTGATAACCTACTTTTGTTTTGGTGGCTTTGTCTAACTCAAAATGATTGACACAATTTTCAATCGTATATTTTGGTTCTGTTGAAGTTGTTTCTTTTTTTACTTCCTGTGCTTGCGTAGCTTGTCGGGCGACTAAAGCAAAGATTGCAATCGTAAATATTGAGGCTTGTTTCATTTTCTTTTTATTGTAATAATACAAAAAATGCTTTTACGTAGCTCTTAAAAACAAAAAACAAGCTGTATTAGCTTGTTTTTTGTTTATGATTTAATCTAAAATTTAATGGCAATTTTTCCGATCGTAGCTCCTGATTCCAATAACTCGTGTGCTTTCTTGAAATTGGAAACAGTCAGGCCATTCAGCGTCGTTTTTAAAGTAGACTGAATCGTACCATTATCTAATAAATTTGATAATTCATTTAAGATATGATGTTGTTCGATCATATCTTCTGTTTGGAACATAGAACGTGTAAACATCAATTCCCAATGGAAACTGGCACTTTTCCCTTTTAATTGACGAAGATTTACATTTTCAATCGGATCGCTAATGGAACCAATATGTCCCTGCGGTTTTATCAGTTCAACAAATGCGTTCCAATATTGATTAACGTCAACAAAATCCAGAATAAAATCGACATGCTGAAAACCTGCGTTGCGAACTTCTTCAATCAAATTTTTATGATTTACTACGAAATCGGCGCCTTGTTGTTTGCACCATTCGATAGATTCAGGACGTGATGCCGTAGCAATTACGGTTAACCCAGCCACTTTTCTCGCCAATTGAATGGCAACTGATCCCACTCCGCCAGCTCCGCCAATTATTAAAATGCTATTGCCTTTGTCTTTTTCCGGATTGATGCGAATTCTGTCAAATAAGATTTCCCAGGCTGTTAAGCCGGTTAACGACATTGCTGCAGCTTGTTCTATGGAAAGAGATTTTGGTTTTTTACCCACTATACGTTCGTCAACAATTTGATATTCGGCATTACTGCCTTGTTTGGTCAAATCACCTGCGTAGAAAACTTCGTCTCCCATTTTAAATAAACTGACCTGATCACCAACGGCTTCTACAATTCCGACAGCATCCCAGCCAATAATTTTTGGCGTTTCTAAAGTCGTTTCTTTGGCGCTATTCTGGCGAATTTTAAAATCTACCGGATTCACAGAAACGGCTTCAATTTTAACTAATAAATCATGCGCTCCCGGAATTGGTTTTGGTGTTTCAAATTCAATGAAACTATCTTCCTTATCTATTGGTAATGAGTTTTTAAATCCTATTGCTTTCATCTTTTTATCTTTTGATTTAAACTAATAACACAAAGATACTCACAAAGAAGGATTTGGAAATTGTAAAAATTCGTTATGAATTTGTATATGTTTATCGTTTGGAATAATATTTATTGAACCGTGAACTGGACTGAAGTCCAGCCCTACAATATTGGGCATTCCTACGGAATTTTTACTTGTTTGCTTTTTTTATCTTATAGTTCTACTGCTAAAAGTTCTTTTCCTAAATTATGTAAGGCGCTTTCTATTTTTAGACGCTGTTCTAATCTTGGATTTCTATGACCTGATGCATAGTGCTGAATTTGTTTTTGATTTATGCCTGTAATTCTTTCAAGTGCTGAGTTTGTAAATATTCCTTTGTAATAATTTAATAAACTCGCCGTATCGAACTTATAAACTAACATATAATCTTTTTCTAAAAAACCTGGTTTATTTTCTTCATCTAATTCTTTTAATGTCTCAATACAGTCTAATACATCTTGTTTGCATTCCTGAACTGTGTTACCACCACCGACTATAGCTTTTTCATTTTCAGCATAACCCCAAAAGCCATCTTCGTTTCTTTCGATAATAATTTTAATTGTTTTCATAATTACCTATTTTTTAAGATGCTAAAGCCCCATCTCTTTTCTCAATTTCTGTTCTAATCCTTTTCCAATTTCTTTTGATCCGTGATTCGGAATAACAACTTGTTTACCGTCTTTTTGATAAATCTCATGACTTCCTTTGCCCTGCCTTACGAATACCCAACCGTTTCGCAAAGCTTCTCTAATAAATTCTTTTGATTTCACTATCCAAATCGTTTTACAAAGATAGTAGAATTACTATCTTAAATTATTTTTTTTATTACAAATTTTAAAAATCAAATATAGCATGCTAAAACAAAAAGTAAGAAATTATTTATAATTATTAACTTCTGAAAAACTAAATCTCTCGTCTAGCCCCGATAGAAGTGTAAATCCTTTTGTGTCCGCCGCGGCGGATACAAAAGATTACTTCACTTAATTTTATTTAATTTCGGAGTTCAGTGAACTTCGTTTGAAACGGATAGCGGGACAAGTCGTCTTAAAAACATAATTCTTCTGCTCCTAAAAAAGAATATCCCAATGCTAACAATGGAATCTTAATTATGACCACAAAGAAATTAACATGAGAACCGTACAAAACATACTATATTAGCCTTTCATTTTTTTCAAAGTAATCTATACTCCTTTTCATTATGAACCACCTTCGCCTTAAAATAAAATCAAACCTTCTATTTTTTATTGCTTTTGTTTTTACCAATTTTACATACGCTCAGAAATCAGAAGACAGCAACCATAACTTAATAGCAAAAGGCGCAGTTCTCACAAAACTATCCGATCAATACAGTTTTACAGAAGGACCTGCGGCAGATAAAAAAGGAAATATTTATTTTACCGATCAGCCTAATAATCGAATCATGAAATGGTCGGTTAATGGCGAACTTTCTGTTTTTATGGAAAATACTGGAAGAGCTAACGGTTTGTATTTTGATCACGAAGGCAACCTTTTGGCTTGTGCCGATGAAAAAAATGAAATTTGGAAAATAGACCAAAACAAAAATTATACTGTATTACTAAACAACTTCGAAGGAAAAAGGCTGAATGGCCCAAATGATCTTTGGGTCGATCCAAAAGGCGGTATCTATTTTACAGATCCTTTTTACAAAAGAGATTACTGGAAACATACTTCCAAAGAAATAGAGAAAGAATGTGTTTACTATTTATCTCCGGATAAATCCAAAATTATAAACGTTGACAATGAGCTTGTAAAACCCAATGGCATTATTGGAACTTCGGATGGAAAAATGTTATTCGTAGCGGATATAGGGGCAAACAAAACGTATTCTTATACTATCAATAGTGATGGTTCTTTAGGCAAAAAAACGCTGTTTACTGAATCAGGTTCAGATGGAATGACAAGAGACGAGGCCGGAAACATTTACCTAACCGGAAAAGGACTTACTATCTTTAATCCAAAGGGAGAAAAAATAGCCCATATTGATGTTCCTGAACCGTGGACGGCCAATGTTTGTTTTGGAGGGAAAAAATTTAAAACATTATTTATTACGGCCAGTAAAAGTGTTTATACGTTAGAAATGAACGTTCGGGGAATGAAATAATTAATGTAAATGAAAATTAAAATTTTCTATAACAGGATAAAAAAACATAACCTAGACTGGACTAAAGTCCAGCCCTACAATATTATTAGAGCCTATGGCTCTTTTTGATTACCCACATAGATTTTAAAATTCCGTAGGAATGACAGATATTGTAGGGCTGGACTTCAGTCCAGTCTCGCATAGTTTTGCATTTTTTGATTATCGTTTTATGAAAATTAAACTGGACTAAAGTCCAGCCCTACAAATTTGCTGGAGCCTCTGGCCCTTTTAGATTGCGCAAATAGATTTTAAAATTCCGGAGGAATGATCAATATTGTAGAGCTGGACTTTAGTCCAGTCTCATATAGTTTTGCATTTTTTGATTATCGTCTTATGAAAATTAAACTGGACTAAAGTCCAGCCCTACAATATTATTAGAGCCTATGGCTCTTTTAAATTGCCCACATAGATTTTAAAATTCCGGAGGAATGATCAATATTGTAGAGCTGGACTTTAGTCCAGTCTCGTATGGTTTTGCATTTTTTGATTATCGTCTTATGAAAATTAAACTGGACTAAAGTCCAGCCCTACAAAATTGCTAGAGCCTATGGCTCTTTTTGATTACCCACATAGATTTTAAAATTCCGTAGGAATGACAGATATTGTAGGGCTGGACTTCAGTCCAGTCTCATATAGTTTTGCATTTTTTGATTATCGTCTTATGAAAATTAAACCTCTCGCCTAGCCCCGATAGTCCCGAAGTCTCGGGAGGTATCCTTTTATGGTGGGGTTCACCATAAAAGATACAAGTGGATAGCGGGAATAAACGGGTAAAGAAAACGGAAATTTCTGCTCCTTAAAAATCAACTTATATTAAAATTTGAAAGGATTTTTATTCTTCAGAAACAAAACGAGACGTTTTTTGGAATTAAAAGAAGCAAAATGATCTTAATTTGTATTGAATTTTAGTTAAACTTTAATTAAAATTAGATTTCCAGGAAAAATGATATCTTCCTGAAGGCCTTGTTTTTCAAGGCTTTTAATATTCTCTATGATAAGATAAGAAAAAATTATAATGAATTTGTACTATAATCAGAAAATCGGTATTACATTTGCCTAACAGTGTTAGATTATTTAATACTCATCAAAATGGCAAGTAAAGATCGTATTTTAAGACAAAAAGAAGAGACAAGAAATAATATTCTTGAAGCTGCTTATGCTATCGTCAAAGAAGAAGGATGGCAAGGTCTTAGCATGCGAAAAATTGCTGATAAAATTGAATACACTGCTCCTATTATCTACGAATACTTCTCGAACAAAGAAGCAATTTTAACGGAATTAACCGGTAAAGGTTTTATTAAATTATCTAAGGAGTTGCAAAACGCCAGAGCTAAATTTGATAAACCGGAAGACCAATTAGAAGCCATGTGGATGGCGTATTGGGATTTTGCCTTTACAGATACCGAAATGTATCAGGTAATGTTTGGTGTGCAAATGAATTGTTGTTCCCAACAATGTTCGGCTGCAGAAGCACCATATAAATTGTTCACCGCAGTGATTGCTGAAATAATGAAAAACAGCAACCCCGGTCCTGAAGTTATCAAACAAAAATATTTTACTTTCTTTTCTGTTATTCACGGTTTAATTGCGATTAATATCATTAACAAAAGCGAAGTAATGGAAACAATCAACAATCAAATCCTGAAAGATGCGATTGGTGGTATCATCAAATCAATACAGTAAAAAAATTTTCCATTCCACTTAACAGTGTTAGAAAATTTAATTAGAGTAATTTAGTAACCTTTTTTTACTATTTACTTAACAGTGATAAATAATTTAATACCGATTTCTTAAGGAATTCGGAATGGGCTCACTATACGGAATTTTGCGCTCTTTAACTTAACAACGTTAGATAATTTAATTCAATTAAACATGAATACCCAGAATGCCAGAATACAAAAGATTTTAACTCAAATGAATGTCCAACAAATTAAAACCAATATGAAAATGAAAAATGTAATTATAACCAGTTTTATTCTGGCACTTGTACTAAGTAGTTGTGCAGATAAAGCGCAGGCTCCTGCTCCGGCAGCTCCACTTTTGCCTGTTTTAGCGATTCAAAACTCTGACGCTGTTACAGATGCTGAATATCCAGCTTCGATACAAGGAACTGTAGACGTAGAGATTCGCCCACAAGTAAGCGGAAACCTTGACCGTGTTTTAGTAGACGAAGGTGCTTATGTAAGTAAAGGTCAAACTTTATTCAAAATAAACGAACGTCCTTTCCGTGAGCAATTAAACAATGCTTTGGCCAGCCTTCATGCTTCTGAAGCGGCTTTAATAAATGCTCAGTTAGAAGTAGACAAATTAACGCCTTTAGTTCAAAACAAAGTAGTTTCTGATTATCAATTGAAAACGGCTAAAGCTTCTCAAAAAATTGCTGCTGCAAATATTGAACAAGCAAGAGCAATGGTAGCATCTGCCAAAATTAATTTAGGATATACTAATGTGACAGCCCCTGTTAGTGGTTACATAGGAAGATTGCCTAAAAAACAAGGAAGTTTAGTTTCGGCTACTGATATTGAACCGTTAACAAAACTTTCAGATGTCCATGAAGTTTTTGTTTACTTCTCTCTTGGTGAAACTGATTTCATCAAATTTAAAACACAATATGCAGGAAATACATTGGGTGATAAAATCAAAAAATTACCTCCTGTAACTTTGATTTTGGCTGATAATAATGCTTATGCACAATCAGGAAAAATTGATATGGTAGATGGTCAATTTGATAAAAACACTGGTGCAATTACTTTAAGAGCAACTTTCCCAAATGCTAACGGAACGCTACGTTCTGGAAACACAGGAAAAATTCGTTTAGGAATCAATCACGACGATGCGATTCTGGTACCACAATCGGCTACTATCGAGATGCAGGATAAAGTGTTTGTTTACACCCTGAACAAAGGAAATAAAGTAAACAAAATGCCTATCACGATTATCGGTAAAAGCGGAACTAATTATCTTATTGGCGAAGGTGTAAAATCTGGCGACCAAATTGTTTTAAGCGGAATCGACAAACTTCAGGAAGGACAAGTGATCCAGCCTCAAAAATCGACTGCTGAAGTTGCCCAAATAATTAACAAAAAATAATTTTTACGACAATGTTCAAAATATTTATACAAAGACCTGTACTGGCAACCGTAATCTCCATTTTATTGGTGATCCTGGGTGTACTTGGACTTACAAAATTGCCTTTACAACAGTTTCCTGACATTGCGCCTCCCTCGGTTTTGGTTACGGCGGTTTATCCGGGAGCAAATGCCGAAACGGTTTTACGTTCGGTTGCACCCTCTCTGGAAGAATCTATAAATGGTGTTGAAAACATGACATACATGAGTTCAACAGCGAGTAACGATGGTACACTTGCGATTACTGTTTTCTTTAAATTAGGTACAGATGCCGATCAGGCCGCAGTTAATGTTCAGAACAGAGTTGCCCAGGCGACCAGTCAGTTGCCTGCAGAGGTTGTTCAGCAAGGTGTAATTACCGCGAAACAACAAAACAGTTTCATCATGGCAATTGGTATGTACACAGAAGACGAATCGAAATACGATCAGACTTTTGTTGCCAATTATGCTCAAATTAATATTATTCCGGAGATTAAACGTATTCCGGGTGTAGGTTCTGCCAGTATTTTTGGTGGAGTTAAAGATTACTCGATGAGAGTTTGGCTGAATCCAACTCAAATGTCGACTTACAATGTTACGCCAAATGAAGTTATGGCAGCGATTCAGGACAAAAGTTTAGAAGCTGCTCCGGGTAAATTTGGGGAAAGAAGTAAAGAAGTTTTTGAATACGTAATTAAATACAAAGGGAAACTTACTAAACCGGAGGATTATCAAAACATTGCGATTCGTTCGAATGCTGACGGTTCTATCCTTCGTTTAAAAGATGTTGCCAGAGTGGAGCTTGGTGCTTACTCTTATAACAGTTTAACTCGTTTGAACGGTAAAAAAGGAGTTGTAATTGGTGTTATTCAGTTAGCAGGTTCTAACTCAAATGAAATTCAGATTGCGATTAATAAATTGATGGTGAAAGCCTCAAAAGATTTCCCACAAGGAATAAAACACAATATTTTCTACAGTACAAAAGTATCATTAGACCAATCGATCGAACAGGTTGAACATACTTTAATTGAAGCTTTTATACTGGTATTTATAGTTGTTTTCATCTTCTTGCAGGATTTCAGATCAACATTAATTCCGGCCATTGCTGTACCTGTAGCAATTTTAGGAACGTTCTTCTTCATGCAGTTATTCGGCTTTTCGATCAACCTTTTAACGCTTTTCGCTTTAATTCTGGCGATTGGTATTGTGGTGGATGATGCGATTGTCGTCGTCGAAGCCGTGCATGCGAAAATGGAGCACAAACATCTGTCTCCAAAAGTAGCCACACATGAAGCAATGCACGAAATAACGGGTGCTATTATCTCGATTACGCTGGTAATGGCTGCTGTATTCCTGCCGGTCGGTTTTATGGAAGGTTCAACCGGGGTTTTCTATCGTCAGTTTGCCTTTACGATGGCGATTGCAATTGTAATTTCAGCAGTAAACGCTTTGACATTATCCCCTGCCCTTGCCGCTTTATTCTTAAAAGATAATCATGCTGCACACGAAGGAGATGCTCCATACAAAAAACAAGGATTTAAAGAAAAATTCTTTACCGGATTCAACAACAGTTTTGAATCACTAACGAACCGTTATGTTGGCGGATTAAAATTCTTAATTCGTAACAAATGGGTTAGTTTAGGTGGATTGGCCTTAATTACTTTCGCTACGATTGTGATGGTGAAAACTACTCCTGCCGGATTTATTCCAACAGAAGATCAAGGTTTTATCGCGATTGCTGTTAATACACCTTCCGGAACATCATTAGATGGAACGCAGAAAGTAATGACAGAAGCAGAAAACACTTTGAAAAAATTGGATGCATCACGATTTGTAACCGCTATTTCAGGTTTCAACTTATTGACGAATTCTACAAGCCCATCATCGGCCGTTGTTTTCGTATTGCTTAAACCAAATGAAGAACGTGGCGAGGTTAAAAATATTGATGAAATCATGAATCAGGTTCGTGGCCAATTGGGTGCGATTTCTGGAGGAAGTTTCTTCGTATTTAGTTTCCCAACCGTTCCCGGATTTAGTAATGTTGAGGCATTGGATTTAGTACTTCAGGATAAAACCGGAGGTAAACTGGATAAGTTTAGTGGCATCTCTCAAAACTTTATTGGAGAAGTGATGAAACGCCCTGAAATTGCTGTAGCCTTTACCAGTTTCAAAGCTGATTATCCTCAATTACAATTGGATATCAATGACGAAAAAGCAGATCAGTTAGGTGTTAAAGTAAAAGATATCCTTCAAACAATGCAGGCTTATTTTGGTAGTGCACAAGCTTCTGACTTCAATAGATTTGGTAAATATTACAGAGTTGTAGTTCAGGCTGATATTGCCGACAGAGCAGATCCGTCAGCAATTGACAGAGTTTTTGTGAAAAACAAAAATGGCGAAATGGTTCCGATAAATACTTTAGTAAAACTAAGCCGTATTTATGGTTCTGAAACCGCTTCGAGATACAACTTGTTTAATTCGATTTCGATTAATGCGATTCCGAAACCAGGATTTAGTTCCGGAGATGCGATTAAAGCAATTGAAGAAGTAGCAGCTCAACAATTACCTGCAGGATATAGTTATGAATGGTCAGGACAAACCCGTGAAGAAATTTCTTCCGGAGGTCAATCGGCAACTATTTTCTTACTGTGTTTGATATTCATCTATTTCTTACTTGCTGCACAGTACGAAAGTTACATTTTGCCTTTAGCAGTAATCTTATCTATACCTGCAGGAATTTTTGGAGTATTCGTAGCCATTGGTTTAACAGGAATTGAAAATAACATTTATGTGCAAGTTGCCTTGGTAATGTTAATTGGATTGCTCGCCAAGAATGCGATTTTGATTGTCGAGTTCGCCGTCCAAAAACGAAAATCCGGACAGGCCTTGGTTAAAGCTTCCATTGATGCAGCCAAATTACGTTTACGTCCAATTATCATGACATCACTGGCTTTCGTAGTAGGATTAATTCCTATGATGAGTGCCAAAGGACCATCAGCACAAGGTAACCACTCGATTAGTATTGGTGCCGCTGGGGGTATGATTTCAGGAGTAATTCTAGGGTTGTTAATCATCCCGGTTTTATTCATCGTATTCCAACATTTACAAGAAAAAGTTACCGGAAAACCGGTAGCCGTAGTTCATAACGAAGAAGAAAAATAAATATGGAAAATTATATAACGACAATTCTGGTGGCCATCATTTTCGGCATCGGCTATATATCGTACAGAATCTCAAAAGATCTTGAAACTAAAAAAGATACTTGTACAGAAATTTAATGACAACTTATAAAATGAAAAAGTATATAACCAAAATCGTGATGGTCGCTATTTTGATCACCACATTGATATCCTGTTCTGTTTCGAAGGATATTGAAACTCCAAAAGATGCACTTCCTGAGAATTTCAGGAATGCATCGGTTTCAAAAGATACGACGAGTATTGCTGATCTGGAGTGGAAAAATTTCTTTACAGAAAAAGATATTATCAAGCTAATCGATGAAGCAGTGATCAGAAATAACGATTTACAAATCGCTACTAAAAACATCGAAATTGCACAATACCGATTTACACAATCAAAATGGAATAATGTTCCTCAGATAAATTTGGGTGTTAATGCAAGTACCAGCAATCCGTCAGATAATAGTTTTACGGGAAAAAACCTTGGTCAGGCTTTGGGTCAAAATCACATTAATGATTTTACAGCCGGAGCAACACTTTCCTGGGAAGCTGATATTTGGGGTAAAATCAAAAATCAGAAAAAAGGTGCTTATGCTGAATATCTTCAGTCTGAAGAAGTAAAAAAAGCGTTACAGACCACTATCGTTGCGGATGTTTCTAAAGGATATTACAATCTTTTGATGTTGGATGCACAATTGGAAATTGCAAAACAAACCTTAAAACTGAATGACAGTACAACTAGCATCATCAAATTAAAATATGATGCTGGTCAGGTAACTTCATTGGCTATTCAGCAATCAGAAGCGCAAAAATTAAACTCAGCGCAATTGATTCCGTTATTGGAACAAAACATTGCGATTCAGGAAAATGCTTTGAGTGTATTGACAGGATCTTTTCCGGATTCAAAAGAAAGAACCATTCGTTTGAGCACTATCGCTGTAAAAAACAATGCTGCTGTCGGAATTCCATCTTCATTAGTAAGCAGAAGACCGGATGTAAAAAGTGCAGAATTGGCTTTAAAAGTTGCGAATGCGAATGTCGGAATCACAAAAGCCGATTTCTATCCAGCCTTGAGAATTACAGCGCAAGGTGGTGTGAATTCATTTGAAGCCAGCAATTGGTTTACTATTCCGGCCTCATTATTCGGTACTGTTGCAGGAGGTTTAACACAACCTTTATTCAACAATAAAAGAGTAAAAACAGAATATAATATCGCTGTTGTTGAAAGAGAAAAAGCGGTTATCAATTTCAGACAATCTGTTTTAATAGCCGTTAGTGAAGTTGCTGATGCTTTGGTTGCAGTTGAAAAATTACAACAACAGGAAGCTTTCTTGCAAGAACGCGTAAAAACGTTGCAACAAGCAATTAAAAATGCTAATCTGTTATTCAAAAACGGAATGGCAGAATACCTGGAAGTTCTAACTGCACAAGCAACTTTATTGCAAAGCGAATTAGAATTAGCTGATATAAAAAGAGCACAACTTTCTGCCAATACCGAGTTATATCGTGCATTGGGCGGTGGTTGGAGATAATACCCGTTTTAATTATTTATTTGAGATGACGCTGTGAGACTTCGGTTTTGCAGCGTTTTTTTTTGCTTAACCGCAAGGGGCGCTAAGGGTTTACGCGATGTTCGCAAAGGTTCTTTTTGTTTAGCTCTCGTAAAGTCGCAGGGTCGCAAAGTTTTATTTTATAGTGTGGGAAAATAGCACGCAGATGACACGGATTTGAATGGATTATCGCGGATTTTTTATTTAATTATATTTGATACTCTCTTAGATTTATCGTCATTTTACTGCTTTAATAATTTCATATATTTACTTCTAATTAATTTAGAAATCATTAATGACGAAACATTTCATACTTTCTTTTATTATTTTCCTTTTGATTCTAAGCTGTAAAAAAGAATTAAATAGCGAAACCGTTAATACGCCAAAACTACCTGAAGTACATAAAGTGCCTCCTGCGCTTGATTATTCTAAATACATATTAAATCCAAGAAAAACAGATACTTTATGTCTTAATGAAATTGAGCAAGCAAAAAATGATTTAAAAGAATATCTAGGCGTGTATGTTCAAACAATATGTTTTGGATGCGACTTTAAACCTTACGAAGAAGAAATTAAAGAAGTTTTAAAAAAGAGAAAATTTAAATTAGGAATTCAGGATATTGGTTGTGTAAGATATGAAGGACAGACACAAGGTTGTTATCGCGCCTATGTCGATTTGAAGATGAAAGAGAAATATGGCGACAATTATAAATCTGAAATAGAAACTGAAGCTCAAAATATATTAATTAAAAACATAAGTATAAACGATAAAGTAATAAGTATTTATGATTTGGAGGATAAAGAAAGACCTAAAGTATTTCTTCAAAATGTCTTCATCGATGTAGATTCTAATATTACAATAAAAACGGATTTACCAATAAACAAAAAAAGCAGTCATAATTTATTTGTTGATATACAGTTTATAATTGAGAAAAATGGTAGTATTTCTAATTTGTTGGCAGATAACTGGGTGAATGAAAATGGAATAGATGAGAAATTCAAATCCGAGTTAATTGATTTTGCTACCAAAACATTAAAAAAGGATTATAATAAATGGCAACCTGGAACTTATAAAGGGAACAAAGCAAGAGTTGAAAATAATCTAAGAGTTAGTTTTGATTAAATAACATCGTAATCGTCAATCTTTGTCGAGCTACTTGCGGGGATCCCTCGTTCCTCGGGATGACAAAGTATGTGGTTACTTTATTTAAAAAGTCTCTCGAAGATTTCTTGCTTCTTGCTTCTTTCCTCTATATTCTATATTCTATTCTCTATATTCTATTCTCTTCCTTCAAAAATCTAAAAATCCTTCCAATCTGTCGCAAATGCCCCTAAAATAGTCGTAAATACCTATTCCGTAAGAAAAATAACATTAGTAGATTTGTATTAAATAATTAACTAACAACTATTTAAATATTAACTAATGAAAAAAGCAAAGATGATTTTCTGGATTACAACTATTATTATTTTCTTGTTCGAAGGCGTTATGCCAGCCTTGACTTCTCAATCTGAAATGGCAAAAGAAGGAATCAGACATTTAGGCTATCCTGAATATTTTGGAAACGCTTTAGTTGTATTTAAAATATTAGGAGTTTTAATTCTGGTGATTCCGTCAATTCCTAAGAATGTAAAAGAATGGGCTTATGCCGGATTTGGTTTTGACTTTATATTTGCTTCTATAAGCCATTTCGCTGTAGACGGAGTTAATTTTCAGTCTTTCTTTCCGTTAATCTTTTTAGTGATTCTAGCTATATCTTATCATTATTATCATAAAATCGAACGCTATAAAAATATTGCGTTATAAACTTTTAGGCGATGATAGAAGTTTTCAAAACAAATGTTCAGGAAGTTGAGCAATCTATTTTGATTGTGGGGAAACTTCTTGAGCATTTTCCAAGTAGTGCTATCAATTTTGATTTGGAAGATTGTGATAAGATTCTGCGCATTCATGGTGCTTCCATTTCACATAAAAAAATTATCGAACTTCTTGATTCGTACGGTTATCATTGCGAAGTACTTTCATAATCAAAACATAATCATTTGGTTTTTAATTATTTAATTTAAAATTGTAAATTTGGGTAATCAGTAATCATCAAATCATACCAAATGAATATTCCCAAAAATCATCAAACCGTAATGCCGTATTTAATTTTAGATGGCGCATTAAAGTTTATCGACTTCACAAAAAACGTTTTTAATGCCACTATTTTACACGCACCTCAATTGCGCGAAGACGGAACTGCATTGCATGCTGAAATCAACATTCACGGTAGTACAATTATGTTTGCCGACACCACTAGCGATTGGAAACCGCAAACGGCAAATTTATTTGTTTATGTACCGAACGCCGATGAAAGTTTTAAAAAAGCAGTAGAGGAAGGCGCAACAGAATTAATGGGATTAAGTGATCAGGAATATGGCCGTACTTGCGGTGTAACAGATCCTTTCGGAAATGTCTGGTGGATCACCTCAGTAAATGAATTCACAATTTAAATCAAAAAGATGAAAACAGAACTTCAAACCAACATTGTCGAAACATTCAAAAATTTAAACGAAATCCATTCTAAGTTTTCTGAAACCGAACTCAATAAAGTTCCTAGTGAAGGAAGCTGGACAGCCGGCCAGACCACGCAACATATTCTCAAGGCGACTTCTGGTTATGCTGCCTTATTTATAGGAAAAACAGAAAAAACAAATAGAGAACCTTATTTATATATTGACGAATTGAAAGCGCTATTTCTAAATTATGATATAAAAATGGAATCGCCGGATTTTCTACGACCTGAAATTATCGACTATGATAAAAAGGAGCAAACTTTAGAACTACTCAATAGAGAAGCTGATTTATTGACATTATCAGCAATCCATGATTTAACCTTGACTTGTCTTGATTTTCAACTTCCGGGTTATGAAAATTTTACTATTCTGGAGTGGATTTCTTTTGGACTTATTCATACCCAAAGACATACCCATCAATTGAACGAAATTTATAAAATACTGAACAAAGTATAAAACCACAACTTTCCAAACCAAACCTCAAAACCATATGAAATCAAAAAGCGGAACCATTTTTTTATCTGGCTTAATTGCCGGTACACTAGACATTCTTGCTGCTATCCTTGTTTATGCTGTTATATTGCAAAAAACGACAGCCATTAAAATCCTGCAATCGATCGCGTCTGGAATATTTAAAAAAGATGCTTATTCTAATGGATCACAAATGGCTTTATATGGTTTATTATTGCATTATTTTATTGCTTTTGCCTTTGCCTGGTTCTACTTTACTATTTATCCTTACTTTACTTTTCTGAAAAAGAATGCACTTTTATCGGGAGTACTCTATGGTATTTTTGTCTGGATTATTATGAATTTGGTGGTTTTGCCAATTGTATTTCCATCCTTACCAGAAAAACATTTCGATTTTCCGTTGATCTTATCCGTACTTATTTTAATATTTTGCATCGGGATTCCAATCGCATTTATTACTAAAAAACATTATTCTTTTCACCGTTAAGAGTTTTCAGTCTCAGTCTCAGTAACAATTTTTAAAATGAGATTGAAAACTGAAATTTAAACGTAAAAAACTAAATTTTAAGTAAATAAAAAATTAAGTCCATTAAAAAAGCGAAACTATTAATTTGGTTTCGCTTTTTTATGGATTATGTAAAACGTCATAAAGTTAACGTTAATTTTATCTGGTAAACCTTTAAAAACCAGTTTTTTGAATTAATTTTATAATCCCCCACTTCTTATTATATAATTCCCACATCTAACCTTTTGAGTCAATTTTTTGATCGATTGGATTAATTGCGCCTGTATTCGTAAAGTAATTTTATCTCATTAAATGGAAACATATGGAATTAGCAACAACGGAAACCTTACTCGCAACAAAACACGGTGTAGTTTTAGAAAAAACAGATCGTGCTTTTGAAGAACTAGGTGTTTTAAATCCGGCTATTTATCAGGATGGAAATACCGTTCACATGTTTTACAGAGCTGCTAAGAAAGGTAATTTTTCAACTATTGGGTATTGCCGTTTTGAAGGTCCTACAACTTTAGTAGAAAGACATAAAGAGCCCATTTTTGAACCTGAATATATTTATGAAATTCATGGAGTTGAAGATCCTCGTATCACAAAAATTGATGATACTTTTTATATGACGTATGTTACATATGATGGTATAAATACTAGTGGTGCTTTGGCAACTTCAAAGGATTTGACAAAATTTAAAAAGAAAGGAATTATTACCCCTAAGTTCATTTTGCATGATTTCAGTAATCTGATAAAAAATCATTTACAAAATCCAGGTGTTGCAAAAATATTGGCTGTTAATACTGCTAGAAATTATCCGTTAACAGTAACAATGAAAGAACATTTATTGGTTTGGGATAAAAATGTAGTGCTTTTTCCAAAGAAAATAGATGGGAAGTTTGTCGGTTTACATCGCTTATTTCCATCCATTCAAATTTTTACTTTCGAAAAAAAGAAAGATTTGACTCCAGAATATTGGAAAGAATATTTAAAAAATCTGCCCGAACATATAGTGTTGGAGCCAGAATATGATCACGAAACAAGTCATATTGGTCCTGGTGCTCCGCCAATTGAAACAGCAGATGGCTGGTTATTAATTTACCACTCGGCAGAAAAAAGAGAAAAAGGATTGGTTTATCATGCTTCGGCAGCTTTATTAGACCTTGAAAATCCGCAGAAAGTTTTGGCCCGATTGCCAAAGCCTATTATTACGCCGGCAGAACATTACGAACGACATGGTTATGTAAATTATGTGGTTTTCCCAACCGGAACAGCCATTTTTAATGACCTTTTATATATTTATTACGGTGCCGCCGATGACAAGATTGCGGTGGCTTCTTTGAACCTTAACGACTTATTAAACGAACTAAAACAGCATCCCAATGAAAACGATAACAAATAAATCGAAAATAGTTTTTCTATCAACATTTCCTCCAACACAATGTGGAATAGCAACTTATACGCAGGATACCATTAAAGGAATTACTGATGTTTTTGGTAAAACAGTAACTTGTGAAATTTGCGAATTGGTCAATGAACCAAAAGCAAAACCAACACAGGCATTTACCTTAAACACAAAAGATAAAGCAGAATATGCAAAAGTTGCTGAACAAATCAACAATGATAAATCGGTAAAATTGGTTCATATCCAACATGAATTTGGTTTATTTGGCGGGAATTATGGCGATTATTTGCTTGACTTTTTAAACGTAATAAAAAAACCACTTACTTATACATTTCATTCGGTTATTCAAAATCCGAATAACGAATTGAAAACATTCGTTAAATTATTATTGAGCTATAGCAATTCGGTTTTTGTAATGACCAATCAATCAAAAGAAATTTTGATGAGAGATTACGATATCGCTGACGAAATAATTAGTTTGGTACCACACGGAACGCACATTGTGATATATGAAGCGCCGCAGCAGGCAAAAGAGAAATTCGGATTTCAGGACAGAAAAGTGCTTTCTACTTTTGGACTTTTGGGTGAAGGAAAAAACATTGAAACCGGACTTCAGGCATTACCGAAAATCATTGAAAAAGAGCCAAACGTTCTGTATTTAATTATTGGAAAAACACATCCAAACTTAATTAAAGACGGCGTAGATGCTTATCGCGATAAATTGGAAGGCATTGTTGAAGACTTAAATTTAACGAATAATGTTCGTTTTATCAATGAATATCTGGAGACCAATCAGCTTTTAGAATATCTGCAGGCAACTGATGTTTATCTGTTTACTTCAAAAGATCCAAATCAGGCAGTAAGCGGTACTTTTTCTTATGCTATGAGCTGTGCTTGTCCAATGGTAGCTTCAAAAATTCCGCACACCTTAGAGGTATTAACGTCTGACTGTGGTATTTTAGTTGATATTGGAAACGTAGACCAATTTGCAGAACAAACAATAAAATTGCTTGCTGACGATACTTTAAGACAAGAGATGGGAATCAATGCATTTACAAAAATGCGTGCTTCATCTTGGGAAAATGTTGCCATCACGCACATGAATACCTATAAAACTTTAATGGATAACCCTGCTGAAATCAAATTCAGCTATCCTTCAATTCAGATGCGCCACATCAAAAGATTAACTACAGATTTAGGAATTATACAATTCAGTAAAATTTCAATTCCAGATCTTGAATCAGGTTATACTTTAGATGATAATGCACGTGCCTTAATTGCTTTTTGTATGCATTACAAACTGACAAAAGACAAAGAAGATTTGCCTTATATTCTAATTTACCTTGATTTTATCGAAAGATGTCAAAAACCGAAAGGAAATTTTATCAATTATGTTGATCAGGACAACCGAGAACATATTGAACAAAATGCCGAGGTTAATTTAGAAGATTCAAATGCAAGAGGTTTATGGGCATTAGGAACTGTTGTTTCAATGTCTGATATTTTACCAGAATCGATTTCTAAAAAAGCATCAAAAATATTATTGAATTCTTTAAAATGGGCAGAAACTATTCAGTCGCCACGTTCGATTGGTTTTGCAACAAAAGGACTTTATTTATACCATACTGCGGTTCCAAATTTATATGTGGCTGCTATTATAAATAAACTTAATGCGAAATTACTTTCTAACTACGAAATTCATGCTTCAAGCGATTGGAAGTGGTTTGAAAATTATATGACATACGGAAATGGAATTTTACCGGAATCTATGTTGTTTGCTTATTTAGTAACCAACAAACCGATCTACAAAAAAGTAGCTATGGATTCATTAGATTTCTTAATGTCGAAAATGTTTGTCAATAAAAATTTCAAAGTTATTTCTAATAACGGATGGCTGCATAAAGGTGAAGAGCCAAAAGAATATGGAGAACAGCCAATTGATGTGGCCTACACTATTCATACGCTAAATTCATTTTACGATGCTTTTGGAACTCCTGAATACAAACATAAGATGAAAACAGCCTTCAATTGGTTTTTAGGAAAAAATCACCTGAATCAGATTATGTACAATCCTGTGAGCGGTGGCGGTTATGACGGACTTGAAAAAGAAAACGTAAACCTAAACCAGGGTGCCGAATCAACAGTATGTTATTTAACGTCCCGATTAATAATGGAAAACCTTAAGGTATCTGATACCAAAGTGATTCCGTTAATGAAATCAAATTCAGGTGTAGCGATTAACTCTTAAATATAATAGCGATAATAAAACTGACCAAAACGCTATAAACCCAGAAAATCCCTTTTTTTCGAAAAAGGGATTTTTTGTTTTTATAAGTTGCACACAACGTCTATTCATTGATATTATTGTGTTTATACAATGTTAATTATATAAACTTCCTAAAAAGTTGTGTAATGCATTTTCTTTTGTTATAAAATATCTTTAATACTTGATAATCAAGTTATAATCAATTCCATAAGAAGCTGATATATAAAGGTTTTCGAAACAAAAACTAAAACATAATATGATTCTCACTTTAAAAAATACATTCAACGAAATAGGAAGTGCAACCTTGTTTGCAAAGCAGTTTTTTAAGGAGGTTTTTGTTCCTCCTTACGAGGGCAAAGAATTCTTGAAACAATGTTATGTAATTGGCTATAAATCATTGCCTTTAGTGGCGATTACCGGTTTTATTATGGGATTGGTACTTACGCTGCAATCCAGACCTACTTTAGTCAAATTTGGGGCCGAATCGTGGTTACCGGGAATGGTAGCACTTTCGCTAATAAGAGAAATCGCTCCGGTAATTACAGCTTTGATTTGCGCAGGTAAAATTTCGTCTGGAATTGGTGCCGAATTAGGCTCCATGAAAGTAACAGAACAAATTGACGCCATGGAAGTGGCAGCAATTAATCCTTATAATTATTTGGTTGTAACGAGAATTTTGGCCTGTACCTTAATGGTTCCGCTATTAGTATTTTTTGCTGATGCCATTGGAATTTTGGGAGGTTATATTGGTGTTAATATTCATGGCGATGTAAATCTCTATCGATACATGACCCAAATTTTTCAATCACTTGAATTTTTGGATTTATTTCCAGCCACAATCAAAACATTCTTCTTCGGATTTTTTATCGGAATGATTGGATGTTTTAAAGGATTCAATGCTGCAAATGGAACTGAAAGTGTTGGTAAGGCTGCAAACTCTGCAGTGGTAACAGCATCTTTAGCCATTTTTATTCTTGATATGGTCGCAGTTCAAATAACCGATTTATTCTTTGTACAATGATTAAAGAGAAAGAAAATATAGAAGCGAAAACAAAAGAGGCAAAAGAAAAAAGCAAAACACCTATGATAGTAATCAAGGATTTGCATAAAACTTTTGGTAAAGATAATAAGGTCCTGCAAGGTGTAAATCTGACTGTCAATAAAGGAGAAGATTTAGTGATTTTAGGGCGTTCTGGTTCAGGAAAATCAGTTACCATCAAATGTATTGTAGGTTTAATTGAACCTGATAAAGGCGAAATTAAAGTGTTTGATGAAAACGTTTTAAACCTGAGCAAAAAAGAATTAAACGAAATCAGAGTCCGCATAGGGTTTTTATTTCAAAGCGGCGCTTTATACGATTCAATGTCGGTTAGAGAAAATCTGGCTTTCACGTTAAGAAAACACAAAAGTGAACTGACCGCCGAAGAAGTCGAAAGTGAAGTCATACAAGCTCTTGATAATGTGGGCTTAGGCGATGCAATTGATAAAATGCCATCAGAATTGTCCGGAGGAATGCAAAAAAGAATTGGCCTGGCCAGAACTTTAATTTTAAAGCCCGAAATCATTTTATATGACGAACCCACTACCGGTTTAGACACGATTACATCGCGAGAAATCAGCGAATTAATATTAGACATCAAACACAAGCAAAAAACGACGTCTATCATCATTACACATGATATGGCCTGCGCAAAACTAACCGCTGACCGCATTATGGTTTTGAAAGACGGACAAATACACGCTGAAGGAACATACGAAGAACTAGAAAAAGACGAAGACGAATGGGTTCGTTCTTTTTTCGAATAAACCAAAAAATAAATTAATAGAAATCATGGAGAAGCAATCTGGATATACTTGGAAATTAGGAATGTTTGTAACAATAGGCTTACTGCTATTTGTACTGGCAGTTTACTTTATTGGTAAACAAAAAAACCTTTTTGGCTCAACATTCAACATTACATCACAATTTAAAACCGTAAGTGGTTTAGAAGTCGGAAACAATGTACGTTTTTCAGGAATCAATATCGGAACGGTTGAAGAAATCAGATTAATAAACGATTCTTCGGTGGTAGTTTCAATGGTCATAAAAGATGAAGTTAGAGAATTCATTAAAACAGATGCCCGTACCAGCATTGGTTCTGACGGTTTAATGGGAGACAAAGTCCTAACCATTTCTCCGGGAGTGAAATCAACGAAAATAATTGAAAATGGCGGTCAATTGGCTTCTCTTAAAGGAATTGAAATGAATGACATTATGAAAAGCGTTAAAAAGAGTATGGATAACGTAGGGGTAATATCTGAGGAATTAGCCACTTTCAGTCACAGTATGAACAACGGAAACGGTGCTTTGGCAAGATTGGTTCGTGATGATAAAATGGCAAACAGCGTTTCTAATACACTTTCTAATTTAGAATCCGGTACAAAAGGATTTAGTGAAAATATGGAAGCGGCAAAAAGCAATTTCTTATTTAAAGGTTACTTTAAGAAAAAAGAGAAACAAAAAGAAAAAGCAGCCGAAGAAGCCAAAGAGAAAAAGGAAGAGCAAGCTGAAAAAGCGGCTAAAGAAAAAGAAGCGAAAGAGAAAGAAGCAAAAGAAAAAGAGGAAAAAGCCAAGGAAGAAAAAGCTAAAGAAGAAAAGCAAAAAGAAGAAGACGCTAAAAAAGCAGCTGAAAAAGCAAAATCGTAAACTTAGAATCACATGTCATGAAAGCTTCCTATAAAAATATAAGCCTAAAAATCCTGAAAATAACGGGAATAGTAATAGCAAGTATCTTGCTATTATTGTTTTTAATTCCGTTACTATTTCCAGGAAAAGTCGCAGCCGAAGTTAAGAAAATTGCCAACGAACGTCTAGATACTAAAATGGATTTTTCGAATTCCAGATTGTCATTCTTCACGCATTTCCCGTCACTTACAGTATCCCTCGATGATTTGTCAATGACGGGATCTGCTCCGTTTAGAAACGATACTTTAATAAAAGCAGAACAAGTGGCTTTTGGTATCAATTTAAAAAGATTAATTTTTGACAATGAGGTAAAAATTAACAAACTCTACGTTTCTAAAGCGATGATCAATGTAATGGTCAACCAAAAAGGACAGGCTAACTACAACATTTATATCTCCGATCCCAAAAAAATAAAAAAGGACAAGCCGGAAGAAGGCACAGCGATTCGATTAGAACGTATTGATATTGAAGATTGTCACGTTAAATACAATGACAGATCTGCTAAAATTTTGGTCGATGCCAATGGTTTCAATTACGTTGGAAAAGGAAATTTAAGCGAAGACATCTTCGATTTAAGTACCGATGCTGATATTGACAAACTTGATTTTTATTATGACCGAACAGGTTATGTGAGAAGAAAAAGAGTTCATGCCGATTTAATTACACGAATCAATACAAATGCGCTTTCGTTTATTCTGCAAAAAAATGAATTACAGATCAATAAATTGCCTTTAAAATTTACTGGTCTTTTTACGATTTTGAGAGACGGTTATAAAATCAATATTAAAGCCGCTTCAGAAAATACGACTGTAAAGGATTTACTTTCGGTTATGCCGCCGGAATATTTAACCTGGTTGGACGAAACCGAAATTTCAGGCCGCAGTGATTTACTTTTTACTTTCAAAGGAAATTATAATGTGGCCAAAAAACAAAAACCAAATTTAGCTTTCAATCTTAAAATTGATAAAGGTGCCATCAATTATCAAAATGCACCGGTTCCACTAACAGATTTTAATATGGATTTGAATGCGCTGTTGCCAGAGCTGGATCCTGAAAAATTAATCATCAATTTGAGAACTTTACAATTTAAAGTGGGCGAAAAAGATTATTTCAACGCTTATTTAAGAAGTAGAGGACTTAGTGAAATGACCGTTGATGCCAGCGTAAAAGGCGCTTTGGATCTTGCTGTGGTTGATGCCGCAATAGGGCTAAATACTATCGATTTAAGAGGGATTTTAAAAACCGATATCAAAGCAAAAGGTGTTTTTAGTACTTCAAAAAAATTATTTCCGAAAACTATTGGAGGAATTTCGTTACGTCAGGGCTGGCTAAAAACCGAATCTTATCCTAATCCAATTACAGATATAACTTTTGTTGCAAACGTGTTGAATAAAGCCGGAACTTTTCAGGATTTAATTGTAGCCGTAGCACCAGCATCTTTCGTTTTCGAAGGAAATCCGATGTATGTCAATGCAACACTTTCTGATTTTGGTGATTTAGCTTATAATGCCAAAATAAAAGGCGAATTAAATGTGGGCCGAATCTATCAGGTTTTCTCGCAAAAAGGTCTTGATGTAACGGGTTATGCAAAAGCAGATCTTTCATTAAAAGGAAAACAAAGCTATGCGACAACCGGACAATATGACAAACTTGATAATCGGGGAACTCTAGTATTGAGAAATATAAAAGCAACTTCAGAATTATTTCCGAAAGCTTTCTTTATCAAACAAGGAAATTTCCGTTTTCAGAATGAGAAAATGTGGTTTGAAAAATTCTACGCTTCTTATGGAAAATCGGATTTTGATATAAACGGATATCTGCTGAACACGATTAATTATTTTCTGGAATCGAACGGTACGCTGAACGGAAGTTTCAACATGAAATCAAAACTGATTAATGTAGATGAATTTATGGCGCTTGAAAAGGGCGAAAATAAAGACCGAAACCTTGAAGTGGAATATGCAAAAGAAGATCATCCAAAAATGAGCGGCGTGGTTATTATTCCGAAAAACTTAAATGTCGCGCTTACAGCAAATGCAGATAAGGTAGAATATAACGGACTTGTTTTAAACAAGCTTGCCGGTAAAGTCGGAATTGCAAAAGGTGGCTTCTTTTTAGAAAACACCACTTTTAATATCATCGACTGTATTGTAGGAGTTGATGCTACGTATAAAGATGAAACTCCAACCACTGCCCATTTTGCTTCACATTTCACAGCCAAAGATTTCAGTGTGCAAAGAGCTTACAAGGAAATTCCAATGTTTCATGATATGGTAAGTGCAGCCGAAAAAGCGCATGGAATCATTTCTGTTGATTACACTGTTAAGGGAGATTTAGACGGAAATATGGGACCGATTTACGCCTCTCTTGAAGGTGGCGGAACTATAAACTTACGTGATGTGGAGGTTAAGGGTCTAAAATTATTTGACAATATTAGTTCGCAAACCGGACAAAAGGGTTTAAATAATCCGGACATGAAGGGAATTGAAATTATATCTTCAATTGATAATAATTTAATTCATATTGAGCCTTTTACCTTTAGTGTTGCAAGTTTTAGACCTACCATAAAAGGTACAACAAGTTTTGATGGCTTGTTAGATTTAAGAATGCGATTAGGATTACCGCCAGGCGGAATAATTGGTTTTCCGATTGTTATTACCGGAACGCATGAAGAACCAAAAATAAAAATCTTCAGTAAAACAGGTCAAAAAATATACGATGCTATTTATGATGAAAAAAATAATAAAGTCATTCGGGAAGAAAAAGTAAGCAAACGAAAAAGTTAAAAATAAAATGGAAAAGAAAAAACCAAAAGGCAATAGTGCCTTCGAAAAATTTGCAACCAAAGTTTCAAAAGCTGCGGGTAGTACAACGGCATTTATCGGTGCTTTTTTACTTGTTGTGATTTGGGCGGCCTCTGGTCCTATTTTTGACTATTCTGAAACCTGGCAATTGGTTATTAATACCGGAACTACGATTATAACTTTTCTTATGGTTTTTTTAATTCAGAAAGCGCAAAATAAAGATTCGCTTGCTATTCAATTGAAATTAAACGAATTAGTTGCTTCGAGCGAATATTCAAGCAATAGTTTGGTTGACATAGAAAGTATGACCGAAGAAGAAATGATGATTGTTCAGAAATATTACCAAAGACTGAGTGAATTGGCAAAGAAAGAGGAAAGTATCAGAACTTCTCATTCTATTGGCGAAGCACACGATCAGCACGAAAGAAAAGACAAAAACAGAAACCAACAAAAATCTGCCAGAAAAATTGCTCAACCTACTAAAGCTGCAAAAAAAACAAATAAGAAATGAAACTTCGGTCAACAGAAACCTTCTGGCCTTTAAAAAGCGCTATGAGATACAGTTATCCGTCGATCGACCAGGATTTAAATACTGAAATTTTAATTATTGGCGGCGGCATAACAGGTGCTCTAATTGCCTATAAATTAATCAACGAAGGAAAGAAAGTTGTACTGGTAGACCGTCGTGATATTTGCAACGGCAGTACGGCAGCAAGCACCGCATTACTGCAATACGAAATTGATGTACCATTGCATGAACTCATTAAATTAAGAGGATTAGAATGCGCTGTTGACAGTTATAAAAATGGTAAACAAGCTATTTTTGATTTGAGAACGATTGTAGAAGATATCAAAAGCGATTGTCAGTTCGAATTCAAAAAGAGCATCTATTATTGTTCTTTCAAAAAAGATATTCCGTACTTAAAACACGAATTTAAAACACGAAAACAACACGGATTTAATGTCAACTGGCTCGAAGAATCAGATTTAAAGACAATGGGTTTACACGCTATGGCAGCGATAGAATCAAATACCGCAGCCGTAATGGATCCGTATCGTCTGGCCAATGATTTACTGCATTATTGCCAGCAAAAAGGCATGCAGATTTTTGACCGTACTAATATTACCTCCATCCAAAATCAGAGAAAAAAATTAATTGCCCATACTGAAAATCGGCATCTTATTACCGCAAATCACATTATACACTGCAGCGGTTATGAAAGCACAGAAACGCTGACCGAAAAAGTAGTCGATCTTAAAAGTACTTATGTAATCGCTTCTGAAGCTTTGCCTGAAGTACCAAATTCTTTTAAAAATGCTATTTTTTGGGATACAGGTTCACCCTATTTTTATTTTCGTATCACAGAAGATAAGCGTATCATCATGGGAGGCGGCGACGAAGAATTTAAAGACCCAAAAAGAAGAGATAAATTATTGCCGAAAAAAGAACAATTTCTTTTGAGACAATTCCAGAAAAAATTCCCTGATATTCCTTTCAAAATCGATTATTCCTGGGCAGGAACTTTTGGTGAAACAAAAGACGGACTTCCCTATTTCGGAAAACCAAATCCAGACAAAAATGAACATTACGTGTTAGGTTTTGGAGGCAACGGAATTACGTTCAGTGTTTTAGGAATGAATTCTATTTTGGATTCGATTAATGATAAGAAGAATAAGGATTTGGAGTATTACAGGTTTGGGAGGTAATTTTTTAAGGTGCTGAGGTGCTGAGGCACTAAGGTTCTAAGGTTTTTTATCCATAACCTTAGAACCTTAGCATCTTAGTATCTTAGCAACTTCCTATGCTGTAATAGCAAGCGGATTCAAATTAAACTTATACTCCTTAGGACTACAATTGAATTTTTGTTTGAAGATTTTTGAAAAGTAACTTCTGCTGGTAAAACCAATGCAGTATACTATTTCAGATATATTTAAGTCAGATGTTCTAATTAAAAGTTCGGCTTTTAGAACTCTCATGTGTGTGATATAATCGTTGACCGTGCGGTTGTGAATCATTTTAAAACCTTCCTGAAGTTTATTTGGAGACAAACCTGATTTTTTACTCAATGATTTAATGGTAAAAGGCTCTTCCGGTGAATTTTTGATGAATTCTGAAAGCTCTTTTATTTCTTCCATTTCTCTTAAAGTCAGGCAATTTGCATCTTTTGAGAATGCATTCAGATCGTCTGTATGTTGTTGAATTTCCATTGCCAGAATAATTCTCAAAATACCTTCTTTCAGTAATTTTCTAACGATTCCGGTTTGAGTTACGGCATTTAGCTGCTCGATTTTTTCAGCAATTTGAAGGTTGTAAGAACCCAGATAAAAGAAATCTTCGTCGTTACTACTTTCAAAAAAGGTCTCTTTTACTTTATCACTCAACGAATTGTCCAAAGCATAAAGTTGATTATCAGCTTCAGTTCCTACAATAATTAAGGTAAACTTCGTGTTCTTTTCTTTTTCAAAAAACAAAACATTTTCCTGGTTTACTTTAGATGAAGTAATGGCCGTCTGAAAGGTTTTAAATGTTCTCTCTTCACCCAAAACACCAAAACTATGCGACAAGCTTCCTTGCGAACAATAGGCAAAATAAATTGGCGATGACTGTACGTTTGTAATATCAATTCGAACATCAACAGCAAAATTCATATCGAATTGCACGTATGAAATATTATCATTAAAAGAAGCTCCAATAATAGATCCTCTGGCTGTACTATTATTAACTTCTAAAGTAAATTCATCTAAATCAGAAGTTACTTTTCCTCCAAAACTAGAGTGTAACTGTTCAAAAATAGCGTCAATTTTTTCTGTATTAATAGTAACTGTTTTCATTTTGCTTGTAATTAAAATTGAGATTCAACGTTAAATAGATTTCACTAAAAGAGGAATTCACAAGAATGACTGAATACCGCGAAAACTATAAGTTCAAAGTTCGCTTACTGAACCCCTAAATTTGTTATATAATTTTTACAATTTGTTTTATAATTACTTATAAATGATTATTTTAACAGTATTTATTCTAAGCCTCTAATTAAAAAACATGAAAAGCTTTTCATTTGCCCCCATTACTTCAGACGACGCTAACATTTTGATTTTAGGCACTATGCCCGGAACAAAATCGTTAGAACTGAATCAATATTACGGGCACAATCAAAATAATTTCTGGAAATTTATGTTTCATATTTTCGACGAAGATTTTTCAAACGACTATCAAGCCAGAAAATCACTTTTACAAAAAAACAACATTGCATTATGGGATGTACTCCAATTCTGTGACAGAGTAGGAAGTTTAGACAGCGCCATAAAAAACGAAATCGCCAATGACTTCGAAACTTTCCTGGCAGAACATCCAAACATCAAAACCATCCTCTTCAACGGCCAAAAAGCAGCAGCGTTTTTCAAGAAATATGTCCACTTAAAACATGAGTATAATTTAATAACCTTACCGTCAACAAGCCCAGCCAACGCAGGAAAATCATTTCAATCAAAACTAGAAGAATGGGAAAAAGCGGTAAGCCGTAGGCTGTAAGCAACAAGCGTGATGCAATAACCACAAAGTCTTGCTTCTTGATTCTTGATTCCATTTTAAAATTCACAATTACCATTCACAATTACCATTCACAATTAACCATTCACAATTTACCATTCACAATTAACCATTCACAATTTACCATTAAGTTGAAATCATATAACAATATCGTCTTAAAATATAACAAGAAATCTCACATATCATTCTAATTTTACTTCAAGATATAAAAGCCATTTGAAAGTGAATACATGCAATTGAGGCTTTTTTTTAAATACAATCACTAAACAAACTCCAAAGAAATCTTTAGGGTTTTACATATAAAAACATTGGTTATGTTAGTTTATTTTTGAAAAAAAGCTATTCTATTCTTAGGGTAGCTTTCTTTTTTTAACTTAAAACCTAAATAAAAAAAATTATGAAAATTCAAACCTATTACAATCACATACGTTTTTACACTCCCCATCATTTTGTTTATTATCCTGTTTTAACAGTCTTTCTTATTGCCAGTATTTACTTTGCGTTCACGACAGATCAGCCGTTAATCTGGTCATTTATAAGTGTTGCTTTTGTATTCCTGTTTTGTCTAGCCTTTATGCTACGCCAGCATTACGCTTTAATTTTACAAAACCGAATCGTAAGATTAGAACTTCGCTATCGTTACTTCACCCTAACCGGGAAAAGACTAGAAGAATTTGAATACAAACTAACCGATGATCAGTTATTCGCCCTAAGATTCGCACCCGATAATGAATTCCTCCCACTTCTCGAAGACGCCATAAAAAACAGCCTTCCAGGAGATTCCATAAAAAAAGCCATAGTCCACTGGAAAGCTGATTATAATAGAGTTTAAATTATAAATTCCAAATTTTAAAATTCCAAATTCCAAACAAAACCTTAAAGTTGGAATTTGGAATTTTTTTATTGGAATTTGAAATATTAACGAAGTAAAACAATTGGAATTTGGAATTTAAAAAATTTTGGAATTTAATTATTATAGGGGCGTGCCACCTTTTAAAAAAAGGCCCAATCAACTTTGCGTTCATTGGGCCTTTTCTTAAAAGCTGTCGGGCTATCCGCTCCGCCGCGGCGGATTCCTCCTATCCCTCACGCAATTCAGTTTTCATAATACAATAATTGATTTATAAATTTCGAGGCATTTTTAAATAATAAATAAGAGACGTACTGCTGTGCGCCTCAACGTTAATATCTTATAATTAATTTGGCTAAAGCCCTTCAATACCATCTATTACAAACTCCAGCTAAAGCTGGAGCCTATTCAAAAAACTTAGAACCTCAGCAGCTCAGAACCTCAGAACCTTCACAAAAAAACCTCTGAACCTATGCCCCTTTGTTCCTTTGAACCTCTCAAAAAAAAACCTTAGCATCTTAGTACCTTAGAACCTTTTTCACTTAACACTCTCAAACCCTTCCTTCACAATCTCCTTCTCCACCTTATCAATCAATTTATTCGTTTTTCCGGTTAAGCGTTCTTTTTTCCAATCGCCTTTAGCATAAATAATTAAAGTGATCAATCCGGTTACAACAGATGAAATAGGAAAAGCCCACCAAATTCCAACTTTACCAAGTGAAGTATTATGCGATAAAATATAAGCCAGCGGAAATTGAATTACCCATTGAGAGACTAATGTCAAAATCATGGGAAGTGTTGTATTTCCAACCGCTCTGAAAACGCCCATTAAGCAAAGCTGTAGGCCAAGAAATCCCCAGGAAAGACAAGTGATCCTTAATAACTCCGTTCCTCCTTTTATTACTTCAGGATCATTCGGAACAAAAAATGCAATTAAATAAGGCGCAAAAATGTAGGCAATAATCCCAAGTCCGCTCAATAAACCGAAACCTAAATAACCACCCAATTTTCCTATTTGAGCTGCACGGGCAATATTTCCTGCACCAATATTTTGACCTACTAAGGTTGCAATCGCCATAGAAAGTCCCAAGGCCGGAATCAATATCAGCTGAATCAAATTAGAGCCTGCTCCATACGAAGCCACAGTTGTGGTTCCAAAATGTACAATCAAAAAAGTAATCGCCATCATACCAATTGCACGCATCGATTGTTCGATTGAGGATGGAAAACCTATTTTAAAAGCCTTTTTAATGTGTTTATAGTCCGGTTTAAAATCTTTTAGCTGCAAATGAATGCCATGTTTTCCTCTGAATAAGATGAAAAACCCAATTATAATCGCCAGACTTTGAGTAAATAAAGTCGCCAAAGCTGCGCCTTTTACACCCATTGCAGGAATAAAATTCCATCCAAAAATAAACAACGGATCCAGTGCAAAATTCAGGATTACAGTTCCCAAAACAATATAGACTGGCAAAGTCACACGACCAACACCACGCATCACCGACTGGAAAATCATAAAACTAAAACTAAAAACAAGTCCAATAAAAGCCACACGCATAAATCCCAAAGCATCACTATAAACTTGTGGCGTTACATTTAATACCTTCAAAAAATACGGACTCAGCCAATATCCAACAATCGATAAAACAACCGAAACCGTAATAACCATAAGCAACGTTTGCGCCGCCACATGATTTACCATTTCCTGCTGTCCGGCACCAAAATATTGCGCAATTAAAATCGATCCTGCAATCGCAAGACCAGTTCCTAAAGCGATCGTTAAAAATATTACTGGTGTACTTACCGAAACCGCTGCTACGGCATCTCCACCCAAACGTCCCACCCAAAAAGCATCAACCAATTGATAAGCCGCCTGCAATAGATTTGCTATCATAATTGGTACAGCCAATTTTAATAATGAGGAAAGTATCGGTCCTTCTAATAATTCTTTTTTATTCATTTTGTTATTTTATAATTTGTTTTGCCGATTGATTTTTTATCCTGATAGCCATTGAGAGTCGCAATCATTCTTCTTTGATCTAAGTTCTATATTCTATGTTCTATATTCTATATTCTATATTCTATATTTCATGCTCTCCTACAGTTGACATATCAACTTTTAATTCTCAAAAAAAATTAAGATCGATCTAACCTATCCGCATAATTCCTAATGGTTTCCAGCGCTTCAACTCTTTCGTTAGCGGTAAAAACAGAAAGCACCTCATCTTCGGATTTTTTCATTAAAGACCGAATATTTTTTGCCAATGCAATTCCTTCTTCGGTAAGGCTTACTACATTTTTTCTTTTGTCTGTTTTATCTTTTCTCACCACAAGCAAACTCTTTTTTTCTAAGGCATTTATACTTCTTAAAATGGATGATTTGTCACGCATGGTTTTATCTGAAAGCTCTCTTTGAGAAAAATCTTTATGCTGTAAAATCATGATTAATGGCAATTGTTCTAACTGCAACGTTATTCCGGCTTCACTCATTAATGCATTCGTACGACGAAAAAGAGCCTTTTTAATTCGGTGAATCTGAAATAAAAAACTGTCTGCAATTTCAGCACTAAATGCTTTACCAAATGGTTCTGAATTTGTATTTGTATCTTTCATAATGCAAAATTACAAAAAAGAGTGACATGTCAACTAATTTTAACAAAACCTATAGTTTACTGACTATCAGCGGAATTAATCAAAATAATAAAAGCAAAAAAACGAATTGCATGATTTTTTTTGTTAACTTTAATTGTTAAAACTATCCACCAAAAACTTAAAAGTAAATCTCATGAAAAACCTATTTTCTTTATTGTTTATTTCTCTTTTTTGGTTTTCGGCAAATGCTCAGAATACTGCTGAAATCTCTGCCGAGAATACTTTACCCGCCGTACAAAATGATTCTGATACACCTCAGGATTATGACCCTGAAGATCTACCCTGGCACGCGAGACGTTTTAAATTTAATGCCGGTTTCTTTTTCCCAACAAATAGTGCAGAAGTACAAGTAGGCACAAACAATGGCGATCCTGGAAGTCTGATTGATTTTGAAAAAGATTTGGGATTTAATAGAACATCTACATCATTTGCTGGTAGTTTTGAGTGGAGAATTTCCAGAAGATCAAGACTTGGAAGTGAGTTTTTCTATCTAAAAAGAACCTCAACTAAGAAACTGGAAAGAGACATCGAATTTGGTGATAATACGTACCAAATAAATACAACTGTTTCATCATTTCAGGACACTCAAATCGCTCGTATATATTATGGTTATGCCTTTATATCAAAGCCAAAATACGAAATTGGAGCTCTTATTGGAGCGCACGTTTTATTTGGAGATGTTGGTTTAAAAGTTGAAGGAGAGAATGCACAAGCAGAATATAAAGATAATTTTGACTTTACTGCTCCACTTCCCGATCTTGGGCTTTGGGGAGAATTTGTTTTAGCAAAAAAATGGGGACTTTATGTCAATACAAATTACTTTGCCATTAAGATTAACGATATTGACGGTCGAATATTGAGTTATAACTTATCTGTTTTATATAATGTCTACAAAAATTTTAGTTTAACTGCAGGATATACAGGATTAAACATAAGAGTTGACGTTGAAAAAGAAAGACTTAACGGATTCTTTAAATGGGGATACCATGGTCCAACTTTAACTGCTACCTACTCATTCGGAAATCATGTTAAACTTTATAACCACTAATTTTTTGTTTCAGGTTTCAGGTTACAAGTTTCAGGTTGCTTGACTTTGAGTATAAATTTAACCGCAAAGTTCGCAAAGTTTTTCATCTAACAATATGTTCAAAATACAAAGTTCGCAAGGCTAGATCAACTCAAAGCTTTGCGAACTTTTCGTTTTATAAAATCACGCAAATAAAAACGTTGCGAACTTTGCGGTTAAATTACCCGTCAAGCTTGCAACCTGAAACTTGAAACTTGAAACTTGAAACAAATAACAAACCCGACATCTTTCTAAAAAGATATCGGGTTCATTGCCAAACTCAAACTTAACTTAACTTAAACTAACTCAATTATTTCTGTATTGGAGAAAATTTTATAGCTGTTCCTCCACCAGCTGCGAGTTTAATATCTAAAACTGTTTTATTGTTAACTTTTTGCTTAGAAATGGTTACAGGATACGGATTTGTTTTGTAATTCGCTCCTGCTCCATCTGCATAAATTTCGGCTTCGTATTCTTTTCCTGCATCCAAAAATGATAATTGCACTTTAAGATCTCTGGCATCTTTGTTTGTAATAGAACCTAAATACCAGTTTTTCTCATCCCAATCTTTACGGGCAATTGTGGTGTATTCTCCAATTTTTGAATCTAAAACTTTGGTAAATGACCAAGTGCACGGAACGTCTTTTATGAATTGAAATTCAGGTTTCCCAACATAATTTTCAGGTAAATCTGAAGCCATTTGCAACGGACTGAAAATAATGACATACAATGCCAGTTGATTCGCTAAAGTGGTTTGTACTCTCGCTCCTGATGGCGTTTTATAATCAAAATTGAAATTTCCCGGTGTATAATCAAACGGACCCGATAACATTCTTGTAAAAGGCAAAGTGGTCAAATGCTCCGGAGTATTTCCGCCATCAACAGACCAGGCGTTGTATTCCTGACCTCTTCCGCCTTCCTGAGACATAAAGTTGGGATAGGTACGCTGAATTCCGGTTCCTTTCATTGGTTCGTGGTTGTCAATCATAATATGATATTTAGCCGCCGTTTCGATTACTTTTCGGTAATGACGCGCTCCATACTGGCTGTCGTGCCATTCTTTTTTATCTAAATATTTATTAACATAACCCGTTTTAACCGAATTCACGCCCATTTTCTGATACAATTTAAAAGCATCTTCCAATTGGTTTTCGTAATTTTTTGTAGCACCTGCCGTTTCATGATGTCCAATTAAACGAACATTTTTGATAGCAGCATATTTGGTTATTTCTTCCAAATTAAAATCAGGATATGCTTTTACAAAACTAAAAGCATTTCCGTCAGCGGTCCAGTCGCCATCCCAGCCTTCGTTCCAGCCTTCTACCAGAACGCCGTCAAAATTGTTTTTCGCAGCAAAATCAATGTATTCTTTTGTATTTTTAGTTGTTGCCCCATGTTTTGGTCCTTGCCCCCAAGTGAATTTTTCTAAATGCATTCCCCACCAAATTCCAATATATTTTGATGGCGTAATCCACGAAAGATCTTCAATTTTTGAAGGCTCATTCAGATTCAGCATAATAGTTGACGTTGCAACATCACCAGGCGTTTTTCCGACTACAATAGTTCTCCAAGGCGTTTGAAAAGGTGTTTCAGCATATACTTTTACACCATCTGCCCACGGCACTAAATCACTTTTGTATTGTTTGTCGCTTGTTTTTAAAAGTGTCATCGAAGCAAAATCAGTCAAATTGGCTTCGTGAATTGCTACATACAATTTCTCTTTGGTTTCAAAAGTGGCCGGAGTATTGATTGTATCCGTTTTGCTGATTGGTGTTTTGCGGTATGTGCTTTCGTAATAACTATTTTCACGATGCACCGGAATCCACCACACTTCATTATCAGACTTAAAAGTGAATTGGGTAACTTCATTCGAAATTTTCACTTTCCCTAAATGAGGTTGTTTCGGAAAAGAATATCTAAAACCTACTCCATCATCAAAAACTTTGAAAATGATATCAACTAAACGCTCTTCTCCTTTTGCTTCTTTCAAATGAACAATCAATTCGTTATGATGATCTCTTACTTTTTTGAATTCTCCCCAAGGCTGTTCCCAAGTTTGATCTGAAGTTTTTTCTTCAAAGGAAACCACTTCAAAACCTTCTGTCATCTTTTGGATTCCCTGAAATTCGAATCCCATTAAAGAAGGTTCAATAACCGATTTCCCATTAGCTGTAAAACTGTATTGCGGCTGACCTGAAGCAGTTAATTCAAAAACTAATTCGGTATTTTTTCCGGGAGAGCTGATTTTGTATGTTTTTTTAGTACTGGCACTGCAGGCGTAAATCAAAATTGACGCAAAAAGAATCAGACAGTATCTATATTTTATGTTTTTCATTATTTAATTGTATTAATTACAACTCTTATTTTATTTCACTAATTAATTGTTTCGCTTTTGCAGGCTGCATAGAAACAAAATAATTAAAAGCCTGATCTAATTTTTGCTGGGCAGTGGCATCGCCTTTCTTTTCTACTCGCAGATTGTACATTTTACTAATATCAGGAAAAACAGCTTCGGTATTTTTTACACCTGCAAAAGCTTTCACTTTTTCGATGTACGTGTATCCAAATTCTACTGTTGGTTCGAACATTGTTCCTTCGCCAAAGTCATTCCATGTAATCAGTTGCAAGTAATTTAAATTGGCATTTTTGGCCAATGCAAGCGTTTCATCTAATGTAGCTCCGTTGTTATGTTCAATCGTCCAACCGATGGCGGAACCGCCGCCACCCTCGGCATAAAAATCTTTAAAACCAGGATAAGCACCTCCCATGGCAACAGAAAGTTTAGGTTTTGTATTAGTGTAAAAATTCGTCAAATAGGTACTGTTTTTATATACCCAGGCATATTCACCGGAAGCATTCGCTCCCGCTTCAACAGATTGATCCCACAGCGTTAAAAAAGTAGGTTTTGTAGTTAGGGTACCAAAAACATTCGTCCACTCAGCAGGTGTTTGCAATACAATTGGTCCAAAGTTCAATAACAAGGGTTTTCCGTTTACTTTGATGTAATTGGCATCACCAAAATAATTTTTCTCCATATAGGCTAAATCAGTTTTGGCCGCGCTTGTTACAGAAATTGCTTTTCCGGCATTGACAACATTGGTCGTTACTCTGTCTTCGTAAACAATTGCATATTCCAATCCAACTTTGTCTAACATGGTAATAAGCTGTTCTGTATTTTCTTTTACCATTCTGTAATCGTTAACATCATAAGTGCCATACCAATCGATTAATACACCATCAATTCCTGAATATTTCATCAATAATAAATGATTTTCAATCACATTTTTATCACCTGAATGATACGGACCAATTAGAGGATAATAATACGATGCAATTTCTCTACGATTGTTTGCTCCTATTGTATTCGGATTTTTGTTGGCCATTGTCCAGTGATATCCCCATTTTTTATCGGCACTACTTTCATTGGTTTCAAACCAAGGCATGTAATGCACGTAAATTTTGGTGCTATTTGTTTTTTCAATCGCAACAGGCTGAATTGTTTCTGGTTCTGTAGGTTTATCTGAGCCTTTGTCATCACTGCTGCATCCGGCGGCGACTAAAATGTTCATGATACCAAAAAACAATAATGTGATATATCTTTTCATATTGAGATAATAATTATGAGTTATGAATTATGAGTTATGAGTTAAACACATAGCTTGGCTAATTTTTAATTATGAATTTTTAATTAAAACCCTTTCTATGAATACTTAAAATATGTCAGCCTTCCACGACTAACCAACGTGGAAGACTGACACTCAATAACCTAATACCCAGGATTCTGTTTCAGGTTTTTATTTGTAGTTAAAACAGTGCTTGGAATTGGGAAAATCGCTCTGTATTTTTCAGTTGCTCCTTTCTCCCACCATGGCAGGAAAAATGTTCCAAAACGGATATTATCCGTTCTTCTTCTTCCTTCAAAAGTAAATTCCTTAAGCAATTCCTGATCAATAAAATTAAGATCTATCGTTGCTGGCATTTCTTCTCCGGCGCGGGCTGTTACCTGTTGTAAAAATGGTTTTGCCAAATCTGCAGACCCTAAACGAACGTAACACTCTGCCTGCATCATCAAGATTTCGGCATAACGAATTACAACTAAATCATGATCACGTTCCCATTGTTCACCCGCTTTCATTTCGTATTTACCTAAACGAACACCTTGATTCTCTTTAGCATCGGCAACACTTGTCACTTCTTCTGTATAAGTCAAAGGCTCACCGTTATCCATAACGATAACCTGTCCGTTTGCTAAATTGATCTGATCTCCTGCAACCATACATTTTTTTCTTCTGTCAGTATCAGCAAAAGCAGAATAAACACCTGGCTGTGCACACATTCCATTAGCACTCCAAGGATAATCACCAATTGGAGAAAGTGTCAATTTATGCAAGTAATGACAAGACATTGATGACATGTAATTTCCAACTGTTCCCGCTTTTGAATCATATGGAATTGCAAAAATGATTTCAGGTGATTTTTGATTTTCAGTTGCAAAATTGGCAAAGAAATCTGGTGCTAAAGTATAACCTGTAACCTTCTGACACATATTGATACAATCCTGCCAACGCGCCGTTCCAACAAAAGCTTCTGAATTTAAATACAATCTCGCCAAAAGAGAATAGGCAACATTCTTTGTAAATTTAGAATATACCACGTTTGCTGTTAAATGCGGAATAGCGTCCAATAACTCTTTCTCCACAAAATCATACACTTGTTTACGAGTAGAATTGGATGGTAATGCAGTATCTTCAAAATTGGTCACGATTGGCACATTCCCGAATAAATCTAAAAGATTATAATAGTAATACGCTCTTAAAGCTTTTAATTCAGCATAAATTGGCGCTTTTGCAGCATCCGTCAAAGATGATTTATCAATTTGATAAATGATCGAATTGATCTTCGCAATTCCGGTATAATTGTAACGCCAGGCTGAAAGAATCATTCTATTATCTGCTTTCCAGGTATGTTTTTGTGCATCCTGATATTGTCCGCCATCGTACCAGTTTGTTCCTCTGGTCGGAATTGTCGCTTCATCAGAAACCGTTTCATTTAAAAAGAATACATATTCGCACGTTGGATAATTATTTGATATCCCATCTGCAAATCCTCTTAACGAAGAATACGCACCTCCAACTAATGCATCAATTTCTTTGGGAGTATTTCCGAAATTCCCATCTTCTACTCTATCATATAATTGTTCATCTAAATCGGTACATGATGATATCGTAAAGAGCATGCTAATTAATAATGCTGCTGTTATTTTGATTTTCATTTGTTCTATTTTTGAGTTAATCGCTTAATTATTAAACGTAAAATTTAATCCAACAGAAATCGTTGTTGGTCGCGGATAATTATTGTACTTATCGATTCCAGGCGCTGCCAATCCGGTTTGATCTGCACCATCTTGCGCATTTAAGCCAATCTCCGGATCAACTCCTTTGTAACTTGTTAGTACAAACAGATTCTCTCCCATAGCATAAACTCTGAATTTTGAAGATTTAGATTTCAAAGGGAAAGTATAGCCCACTGAAAGTGTTTGAAGTCTGAAGAAAGAAGCATCCTCGATCCAGTAATCTGAATATTTTGGAGATGAAGTTATACCGCTGTTTAAGAAATCATCCGGAACATTATACGCTGGTAATCTGTTAGGATCGTTCAACATCATATTCGTAGCGTTTAATGCTTTTTGTCCAAACATTCCGTAACCAGAAACTCCTAAATCAAAATTTCCGTAAGTAAAATTCATTCCGATTCCCAAAGTCAAATCTGGCTGAATGTTTCCTAAATCTGTTTTATCATCATCTGTTAAAGCACTTTCTGCCACTACGGCTCCTGCTGCATTGTAGTACTGAATTTTTCCATCAGCATCAAGTCCTGCATTTTTGAATCCCCAGAAAGTTCCAACCGGATATCCTTCAGCAATAATTTGAGAATATTGTCCGGACATACCCGCTAATCCGTGTAAAGATCCGCTGTAAATAACATCAGTCTCATACGTTGTGTTCGACAGTTTTTCAATTTTCTGAACGTTGTGCCCTAAAGTTAAATTAGCATTCCATGAAAATTTATCTCCTTTAATGATGTCCGCATTCAATGTAAGCTCAACTCCTTTGTTTGACATTTCACCAACGTTTGCCAACATTGTCCCTACTAAGTAAGGAGGCTGAGGCACTTCATAAGTGTATAACAAATCGTCTGTTGTTTTTGAATAATATTCAAATGAACCTGTAACTCTGTCAAACAATGTAAAATCGACACCAATATTTAATTGTTTAGTAGATTCCCATTTTAAGTCAGGATTTGGGTTTTGTTTTGGAGAATAAGCCAAACTCCAGGTTTGTGTAACCGGATCGTAGTAACTGTCATTTCCAACTCCTAAGATTGAAAGCGATTTATATTCGCCAATTCCGTCCTGATTTCCTGTAACTCCGTAACCCACTCTTAGTTTTAAATTGCCTAACCAGTCTTTTGTAGAACTCATAAATTCTTCGTTAGAAATTCTCCATGCTGCAGAAGCCGATGGAAAAGTTCCCCATTTATTGTTTTCTCCAAAACGGCTTGAACCATCTCTTCTTACTGTTGCAGTGAACAAATATTTGCTATCAAAACTATAATTAGCACGAGCATAAAAAGAAACTAAATTTGATTTCCCTTTATAAGAATACACATCTCCTAAACGGTAATTGTATCCTGCACCTAAATTGTTATAACTAAAAGCATCTGATACGAAACCACTTCTTTGTGCTCCAAAACCTTCATAAATATTCTCTAAATAAGAATATCCACCTAAAGCACTAACAGTGTGTTTTCCAAAAGTTTTATTGTAATTCACATACAATTCTCCTTGTGCGTTAGTATATTCTGCGTACGTTTTTTGAGCATAACCATCTTCAGTTCTTCCTTCCATAACAGCATAAGATGGTTTGTAAGTGCTTCCCTGAACTGCATTATGTTCTAATGAAATATTGGCTACAGCGGTGAAATCATTTAAAAATTTAACCTCTGTTTTAAAATAGCCTAAAAGTCTGTGTCTTTCATTATCAACTGTTCTGTTGGTTAAAATTTCAACCGGATTTTCATAAATTGTTCCTCCAACTGAAGTAAATTCTCCATTGGCATCATACACAGGAATCGTTGGATTTAAATTGTATGAACGCTCAAAAATTCTGTAATCTAAAGGATGCCATTTGTCTATATTAGCAAATAAACCCATATCAAATTTTACATCTTTATTGTCTCCAAGATATTGATATCCGCTCACGTTTCCGCTTAATCTTTCCAATCCTGTAGATTTGATAACGCCTTCATTATTTAAATAGGAAAGTGACATTCTAAAACCGCTGTCTGCTTTACCAGAATTAATGCTTAACGTATGTGATTGCGAAATCGCCGTTTGTTCGATTGCTTTTTGCCAATCTGTATTTCCACCATAATCAATCGCATCCTGATTTCCAGTTTGACGGACATATCCTCTCCATTGATTTGCTGATAAAAGATCTAAGTTATCATTCACATAACCAAAACTTGATAATCCGCTATAGGTAACTGAAACACCTTTTGTTCCAGACTTTGTTGTAATGATGATAACTCCATTTGCTCCTCTTGATCCGTATATGGCTGTCGCCGAAGCATCTTTTAAAACGTCTACCGATTTAATATCAGAAGGCTGAACCACATTGATATCAACCCCGGCAATTCCATCCACCACTATAAGCGGACTGTTGCTCGCTGTTAATGAAGTTCCTCCACGTAAACGTAAAGTTGAACCCGCTGCAGGATCTCCCGAAGGACGAATAACATTTAAACCCGCTACTTTTCCTTGCAAAACCTGCTCTGTAGAAGAGATTGTTCCTTTTACTAAATCGTCTGCTTTTAAAGTCGAAATAGCTCCTGTCAAATCTGATTTCTTTTGAGTTCCGTATCCAACAGAAACAACCTGAACTTCTGCCAATTGATAACCATCGTTTTGTAAACGAACATCAATATTAGCTTTGGTTGCCGATGTAATTTGAACTTTCTGCGTGGTTGTTCCTATAAAGGAAACTTCAATCGCACCTCCTACGGCTACAGACAAAGTAAATTTTCCGTCAAAATCTGTTGTGGTGGCATTTTTAGTACCAACCTCAATTACCGAAGCGCCTGGCAACACAGTTCCTATATTGTCATAAACGGTACCTGATACCTGCTTTTTTTCCTGAGCAAACATTCCTGCCGAAAGAAAAAGCATGAAAATCATGAATACCACAGTTTTAGTAGTCCACAGATGCTGCAGGACTATTTTTTTATTTTTACTATTCATATCTAGTTATTTATTTTTTTTTATCGGTCATATGTAATTCGCATATCAATTTTGGCATCACGACCAATTTTTGGGTTATGCTCATTTCATTAGAATTGATGTTTTAATTTGATAGTGAATTATTTGTCTAAAGTTTTAAGAGGAATCGTAGTATCCGAGATTGTTTTGTCCTTATTATCTTTTACCAAAACATGAATTTCAGTTAAACCCGGAATTCCGTTAAGCTCAGAAACCAAATTGACAAATCCTTTTATCTCGGCTGTTCCTCCACTAAATTCACCTGAAATTACTTTACTGCCCGCGTTAATTTTATAAATTAATTTGGTTACACCCGGTTCGTTATTTTTACGTGACATTCCAAGGAAATCTTTTTGACTGATTTGCAAAGGAAAAAATCCGAATACTGGTGGCGGTGGCGGAATGTATTCTCCGGCAAATAAAACCTGATCCGGAGTTGTTGCAGCCCACTCATCTTTTACAAACAGAAAATTCATTTTTTCCATTACAAAACCATCTGGCGCATTAAAGTATGTTTTCGGAATTAAATCCATTTTATAGAAACCGTTTCCTAAATCTTTCAATTTTGTTTTTTCAACGACTTCAGGAACCCACACTTGATATTCTTGTAAAATTGCCCAATCATTCAATCCGCTGTGCATGTGTACACTTGTTGCGCCTGCAAATCCGGGAATCAAATTGGCATTGAATAAAATACTAAGTCCTTTGTCGATCGTTGGTTTTGTCGGATATGCTCTGATTAATTCATTTGCAGTATAAAATGAAGAAAAATCAGTATAGGTCATATTAGCGACATCACTTTGTTTCGATCCGTTTTTATTTTTCAAACGAAACCAAAAACCTGCACTTGCAGCAATCTCATCTGGAGTCTTAGAAAAATAAACAGTTGGAGTTAATGTAAAGCTCCAAACTTTATTTCCTTCGTATTTCAGTTTCGCAAAATCTGATGAGTTTTCCCAATTTCCTGCATCTGGTTCAGATGGCGACCAAATCCAGATATAGAGATCTTCATTTTCTGCAAAAGTAGATCCTGACATATCAAAATACCATGTAACTTTTTCATCGTATTTATAAACTACCGGAAATGATGACATTGCACCTACAGCTCCTGCCGCTTCTTGTGCTTGTGTAAAATTAGGAGCCATCAAAAGGGCAAATAAAATTGTATATATAAACTTTTTCATATTACTTAATTAATAGCATTTAATTTGAATACATAAGACACAAAAGGAGTTCCGTTAGAAGAATGCACCAACTGAAATTCCATTTCGTCGTTGCTTCCCGGAACCGATGTCAATCGAAGTTCATCTGTTTTTTGTGTTTTTTTAGCATCGCTGTACAGATAGATTCTTACTGCACTGGCATTTGTCTGTTGAAAATCGGAGCTTAATGCCCAATATCCTTTTGGAGCAAATAAAGGAGGAACATTGCCCATTACCTCATAACTTGTTGGCTGGTTCTTTTCGTCTACGCTGAATCTGATTTTAAAATCCTCGTAATTAAAGTACGTACTCAAGTTTTCTTCATGTGGCTCGATGGCATTTGCTTTCGCAGATTCATCTACCATTTTCAAATTTGTTAATCCCCAGTCTCCATTTACTTTTTCATAAATGGTAATCGGATCAACATAGCTTCCGTCATCAATACTGTCACAGCCAATGGCAAATAGACACATAATAACAGCTAACCAATAAATACTTTTACATCTCATAAATTTGTGGTTTGTTTGTTAGTTTTTTATCCCTTAAAAGGACACAACGAAGCTAAATGTTAAAAAAACCTAAAAAAAAATATCTGATAAAAATCAAGATGTAATTGAAATAAAATTCAACTTAATTTACTGAAAATCAATATTTTATAATATTTTTGTATTTATAAAAATCAAGACGTTGTTTAGATAAAAAACAGCATATAAATAATGGCATTTATGACAATATGAAAATTAAATACTATATTTTTTTCACTATACATATATATTATTGCTTTTTATTGTATAATTGCAAATTATTAGACTACTTTTAACATTTAGATCTTATTTTTATCGATCATCCAAATTTTATAGCTTTGTTATTAAGATAATTACCAAATTTTAAAAGCTATTAATTTATCAACAGTTCTATTTTTTCCTGAATTAAAAAACGAATTAACGCAACAAACCAAAAAGAACTTTACCCTTAACCAAAACAAACTATGCAAAGAATATTCATTCTATTTTTTTTTATTGCAGGTTTCTCTCTAACTGCGAAAGAGACAAATCCTGTTCTGGAAGAATTAGATAAAGTGCTTCTTAAAAAAGACGTTTACTTAAAACAGAAATACCGTAAAATTGAAGCCTTAAAAAAAGACGTATCAAAATTTACTGTAAGTCAAAACAACGAGCAACTTTATAACACTTATATGTCGTTATTTGAAGAGTACAAATCATTCAAATATGACTCCGCTTATTATTATCTGGAAGAGGCAAAAGTCAAGGCTATTGTTTTAAAAGATCCTAAATATTTAGCCAAAAGCCGAATTAAAGAAGGTTTCGTATTACTTTCTTCTGGACTTTTTAAAGAAGCAATTGATACTCTGAACGTAATTGATGACCAGAAACTTGATCAAAAAAATAAATTCGAATATTATTCTATAAAAGCCCGTGCCTATTATGATTTAGCCGATTATAATAAAGATCAGCGTTTTAATATTCATTATGTACAACAAGGAAATCATTTTCTGAAAAAGGCTTTAGAACTAATAGGAACCAATACTAATGCATATTGGGCTGCCGAAAGTTTAAAAAGATTAAAACAACAAGATTGGCGTGGTGCCGAATTTGCCTTCAGCTACTGGATCAACAATTACAAATTACCACCAGATTATTACGGAATAGCAACGTCCAGTTTAGGTTATATTTATTCGGAAAGAGGATATACTAAGAAAGCCATTTATTATCTCGCGCTGGCAGCTATTGCCGATGTTAAAAATGCAACCAAAGAAACGGTCGCACTCCGAAATTTAGCCAATGAACTCTTTAAAATGGGTTATTTGGACAAAGCCAACGAATACATCAATATTGCGATGGATGACGCGACTTTTTATAATGCCAGACATCGAAAAATTGAAATTTCGTCGATCCTGCCGATTATCGAAAAAGCACAATTAAACAACGTAAAAGAGAAAAATGATAAACTGGAAAGAATCATTATTTTATTGACGATTCTTACCGTAATCATAGTTTTGTTCCTGATTATCATTTTTAAACAATTAAAAGAAAGAAATAAAGCCCGAAAAATAATGGCTTCTTCGTATGCGCAGCTTCAGGAAATGAATATTAGTCTGAGTGAAGCCAATGCTATTAAAGAAGAATATATTACCTATTTTATCAAGGCGACATCGGCGTTTATTAATAAAATAGATCATATTCAGAAAAGCACGCTTCATAAAATCATTACCAAAAAAACAGATGAAGTTATTGCGAGTTTGAAACGCTATAATGTGAAGGAAGAACGCGAGAATCTTTTCCATCAATTTGATGAAATCTTCCTGAAATTGTTCCCGACTTTTGTAATGGATTTTAATCATTTATTCCCTAATGATCACAAGTGCATCGTTAAAAAAGGAGAGCTTCTAAACACAGAACTAAGGATTTTTGCCTTGTATCGATTAGGAATTCAGGACAGTAGCCAAATGGCAGAATTCCTGGAACTTTCTGTAGCTACCATTTATACTTATAAAACTAGAATCAAAAGTAAATCTGATTTTAAAGATACGTTTGAGGAGAAGATAATGGCGATTAAGACGATATAAAATCCGAAAAAAAATAGCCACGAATTCACGAATTATTTAAATATAAATTCATGAATTCGTGGCTATTTTTTTATTTCACTAATAAACAATTAGTAAAAATTTGTGCAATTCTTAGTAGCCAAAACCTAATTCAATATATTTTAATTCGTGAATTCGTGGCTAATAATTTATTCCGAAGTTTCTAACTGCAAAATTATATTTTGATAGCGTTTACTTAGCGAAAACAACTGCTCCGCAAAAATCATTATTGCTAACGGAACAAAGAAAAATGCCGTTAGATTTTCCTCATATAAAAAGTAAGTGGTGATCATAAAAAGACGGGCATATTCCAGATAATAAATCCATTTTCGCTGTTCTAATAATGCACCGCAATTAACCAGTGTAATAAGAATAAAGAACAACACAAAAACTTTATCTAAACCATTTAAATACTCAAAATAATAAGTAAAAACGGTTAGAAACAACGTACAAACTCCTAATTGAATATAGAGATAATTTCGAAATTTCAATCGTTGGTGTGGATTCTCTTTATCTTGCAGAAAACGCTTTTCTAACGTTGGCCGAATATCCTGATCCATATGCGCCGGACTTCCAAAAATGGCTTTCCATCTGGCTTTAAAGCCTATTGAACGTTTCCATAATTCATAAATTTCGAAATAATAATGAAAATGCTGCCATAGAAAACTATAGCTTTTTAAGGGATGTGTTAATCCGTATTTTGGTTTTTCTTCTTCTTCCTGGAAAGTACCGAAAAGACGGTCCCAAAAAGTAAACATATCTCCGTAATTTTTATCAAGGTATTTTTCATCTGAAGCATGGTGAACACCATGGACAGAAGGCGTTACAAAAACATATTCCAGCCATTTTATGCTACCAATAAGCTGCGTGTGCGTAAAGAAGGAATACGCTCCGTGAACAATCAACATCGTAATTACCATTGTTGGATGAAAACCAACAAAAGGCAAAACACACCAAAATCCCGTTCGAATAATAGCCTGAAAAGTGGTAATTCTGGCGGCAGCGGTAAAATTAAACTCTTCACTATGATGATGCACAATATGTGCGGCCCAGAAAAAATTGACTTCATGACCTAATCTATGGTACCAATACCAAACAAAATCGGTAGCGAGAATTAAGGCAAACCAAACAAAAATGTTAGCCGGAATTTCAAAAAGTCTGTAATTATCATAAATCAGATAATATAGCTGATAAAAACTGGCCGAGATAAAAAGATTAATTAACCTCTCGGCTATACCAATACTAATATTTGAAACAGAACTTTCATAATTGAAAATCTCAGGTCTCTTTTTTCGTTGTGCCAGCTTATATTCCAAAAACAAAAAAAGGAAAAAAGCAGGCATTGCAAAGGCAAGAAAATTAATATGTTTCATTTTTAAAAAGTACTTTTTAATAAAGAAGAAAGTCATTTATAAACCAAGAGAGAAAGATATTTTTACTTAATTAATTTCGTTTACTAACCAAAAACGATCTCAATACATAAAAAATCTTTCTCCCAAACCAATATTTAATTCTGCTTAAATTTCGGAGCATCTAACGCTACCTCTTTCACGGATTGTGTATCTGCCACTTTTTGCAAAGCAATAATGTATGCTGCAATTCTTGGCGTCACATTATGTTTTAAAGCGATTCTGAAAACTGTTTCAAAACCTTTTTCCAAAATATCTTCTAAGCGGGTATTAATCTGATGAATTCTCCACGATTCTAAAAGTGAATTCTGAAGCCATTCAAAATAAGAAACCGTTACACCACCGGCATTCGCCAAAATATCAGGAACAACCAAAACGTTATTGTCATGCAATATTTTATCTGCATCTGAAGAAACAGGTCCGTTAGCGCCTTCCACAATGATTTTAGCTTTAATATCAGCGGCGTTTTTCTGTGTAATAACGTCTTCTTTGGCTGCCGGAATCAATACATCAACATCTAATAACAACAAGTCTTCATGTTTGATGGCAACCGAATTCGGATACCCTTTAATATTTTTATTGTTCAGGTTGTAATACAAAATTAACTCTGGAATATTAAGCCCTTCCGGATTATAAAAAGCTTCTGAAACATCACTAACCGCAACAATTTTCAATCCTTTTTCATATAAAAACAAAGCCGAATGCAATCCTACGTTTCCAAATCCCTGAATGGCAGCCGTAGATCTTGCTGGTCTTAATTTTAATTTTTGAAGGGCTAATAATGTGATTATACTCACACCTCTTCCAGTTGCTTCTACCCTTCCTAATGAACCTCCGGAATGCAAATGTTTACCGGTTACCACAGCGTGAATTGGTTTACCATGAACTAATGAAAATTCATCCATTAACCAGCCCATTTCATCTGGTCCCGTTCCCATGTCCGGAGCAGGAACATCTTTATCAGGGCCAAAAATATCAGCTAATGCTTTTGTGTATCCTCTTGTAATTTTCTCTAATTCTGCTTTAGAATGTTTTCTTGGGTCACAAATAATACCGCCTTTTGCTCCTCCAAAAGGAATTCCCGTAACAGCTGATTTCCAGGTCATCCAGGCTGCCAATGCTTTTACTTCATCCAGATTTACACCTGTATCATAACGAATTCCGCCTTTTGATGGCCCTAAAGCTGTATTGTGAATTACGCGATATCCTTCAAAATTTTGAACGTTTCCGTTATCTAAAACAATCGAAAAATTAACCACGATTTGTTTTTCCGGACGTTGCAGTTTTTGCCTGATTGATTCGTCCAGATTAAGAATATCGGCTGCGATATTAAAACGATCAATCATTGATTGAAAGGGGTTCTGTTTAATTATTTCTGTGCTCATCTTTTATATCTTTTAAATTTGAATATTATTTGATTTGTATTTTTCTATCCTTGAAGAGGCTTTTACTTACGACAAGAAAAACGTCTATTTTATTTCCATGATCGCATTCGACAACATGGAATTTTTATCAGACAACACTGCATCATAATATTCGTATTTCTATTTGGTCTCATTTCTTTATTTTTTAATAGTTCTAAAAAAAGCCTTTCATTGGTGCATGAAAGGCTAAAAAAAAAAATAACTAACAAGTGATTTTCTATTAACGCCATTTCACTGCATAGTTCACCATGCAACACAACGTGATGCTGCACATGACCTGAATGATATTTTGACTAGAGTATTTCATTGTTGAGGCAAATTTATAAATATATTTCTTAAATTCTATAGAATTAGTCGAGTTTATTTTAAATAATTTAAAACTTAACTTTAAAAGAGCTGTAAATAAACGAATTAGACTACAGAAAAAATTTACTTAAATTGTGAAATAACAATAAAAATTATCGCAATTAAGGCTAAAAAGATACCAATAAAGTTAATTTTTGATAATTTTTCCCTGAAAAAAAGCAGACCAACAATACTTCCTAAAATAATAACCCCCATATTCATTCCGGCAAAAACAGTTGACGGATTTTCTGAAAATGCTTTGTGCGCTTTTAGGTAAAACAATATATTTCCGAAATTAAAAAGTCCGACCAAAGCTCCGAAAAGAATATTTTTAGCTTGCAATTTTACCTTCTTCAAAACGGTTTCATAAACAACAACCAATAAGGAAATGGCCAAAGAAATATCAAAAACTACAAATAAAGAAGTGGTATAAGGCAAAGTAGTATAAAGTGCTATCTGCTTAAAAAGAATATCAATTACACCAAAACCCAACAAAACAACGGTTGGATAAACCCACTTATTTTCTGTGTTTACTGATTGTTTTTTAAGTATGAATAATAGTGCGACAAAACCAATTAATAATCCTATAATTTTATAAGAATTGAAATCTTCTTTGAAAATAAACCAGGCTGCAAGTATTGGAATAAAAAGAGATAAACGCTGTGCTGCATCCGTTTTTACGATTCCCATATGCTTTATGGAAGCGATCAAAAACAGAAAAACGACAGGTAATAATATTCCAATGGCGATGTAAATATTCCATGGTGCTGCTACATCAACTTCATTTAAATTGGGACTGAAAGTAAAATAGCAAAGTACCAATGCTGTTACGTAATTGAATGCTACAACCTGAGTGGGATTAGCATTATACTTTCGGGTGATTTTAAATATAACACCAACAATTACACTGCAAAGAATACTTAGAATAAGAAATAACATAGGCTAAATTTAGAATGCAAAAATAGCACTTCTCTAGCTTATAATTTCCAAATTAATCACTTTTCAACCACCCCGTAATACTCATTCTGGTATTTTGGGTAACCAAAACTTCATGGACCAATTCATTACTTTTGAAGAAAACGGTTTTGCCCTGAGTAGGCGAAATTTTTTGATTGTTGTTTTCCTGATGAATCATCAATTCTCCGCCGTCACTTTCCAGCCAATTACTATTAAGGTAACTGATCATAGAATACTTTCGGCTCGGATTATTTTTGAATTGATCTAAATGCTTCAGGTAAAAGTCACCTTTTTCATATAAAGAATAATGAAATTCATACCCCGTGATTCCCGCGTAACAGCTTTCATTTAAATATAAGATGAAGGCATCAATTTGCGCAAAGAATTCATTTTCGAAAACATTATTATGCTTTTTATCCAGCCAATAAATAGAATCACTTCTAATAGCTCCATCATAAGAGAGTTTCTCAGAATTACCTATCCCAGCTTCAGACAACAAACTTCTCTGATTTAAATCGAGTAGATTTTGTTTAAGATTATCTGCTAATTCCTTGCTTAAAAAATGCTCCGAAATACCTACTTTATTTTCGATATAGCTTGCAATCAAATCTTCAAAACCTTCTTCCATTTTGTTTTTGGGAAAGACTGCAAATACAGCCAACGCAGCAAGGTAGAGGAAATAAAACTGGTAATGGGTTTATTTTCAACAAATAACAAATCTGCTAGGTTCGGCGCAATCTTGTCATTTCGACGAAGGAGAAATCCCCGCGAGAAGCTCGCCAAAGATTGGGACTCTCGTTGCGGAGTTACTTGCGGGGATTTCTCCTTCGTCGAAATGACAAACTGTACGAAAAATAGAAACTTAATATAAAAAACCCGACAGCTTTTAAAAAGCTGTCGGGTTTATTTCTACGTAACGTTATAATTCATAATTAACAAATCACAATTTATAATTTACTTATATAACTTCCGTACATATCTTTAAATTGATGTCCCTGTGCAAAACGATCTTTGCTTAGTTTTTTATATTCTACCAAAGCCCATAAAATAAATTCCTTCATGAAATATTGGTCTTTTTTATCTAACTGAGGCTGATATTTCTTCAATAAAGTTTCTAATGGGGTCACTTCATCAAGAATACTTTTATATTCAGCATCTGAAGCATCATCTAACAATTCGAAACCGCTTTCTGCAAAAAACCATTCGATCAAATCTGAATATGGTGTTTTTTCTCCAGGTTTTTCCAGTTTTTCGATTTTCGGAAAGAAATCAGAAAACAAAGTTCTAATGGCTGATCCAATTAAATTCTGCGCTACCGCAGCTGCTCCCTCCTGCTCTCCTTCATAAACCAATTCGACTTTACCCGTAATTGCAGGAATAATTCCAATGAAATCAGACAGACGTAAAATGGTATGATCAACTCCTGCTTTTAACGCACGACGTTCAGCTGTACTAATTAAATTCTCAAAAGCAGTAATACTCATTCTCGCACTTACACCGCTTTTATTATCAATGTATTCGCTGTCGCGCGCTTCAAAACTAATTTGTTCTAAAATATCTTTAGCCAGACTCGGTACATAAACAATTTCGCTTTGCGTTTCGTCTAGTTTGGCTTCCTGTTCTGTAATCGTTCTGGCAATGGCAACACTCTCCGGATAATGGGTCAGAATTTGAGAACCGATTCTGTCTTTAAGAGGCGTTACAATGCTTCCTCTATTCGTATAATCTTCCGGATTTGCAGTAAATACAAATTGCATATCCAGCGGCATTCTCAATTTAAAACCTCTAATCTGAATATCACCTTCCTGCAAAATATTAAATAATGCTACCTGAATTCTGGCTTGTAAATCAGGTAATTCATTGATAACAAAAATCGAACGATTCGCTCTCGGAATCATTCCGAAGTGAATTACGCGATCATCAGCATAAGACAATTTTAAATTGGCTGCCTTTATCGGATCAACGTCTCCAATTAAATCGGCAACGGTTACATCCGGTGTGGCTAATTTTTCAAAGAAACGTTCGCTTCTGTGCAACCATGCAATTGGAGTCTCCTCTCCTTTTTCAGCAATCAAATCTTTTGCAAAACGTGAAATTGGATTTAACGGATCATCACTAATTTCAGAACCCGAAATAAACGGAATATATTCATCTAATAATTCGATCATTTTACGAGCCAATCTGGTTTTAGCCTGACCTCTAAGTCCTAATAAATTGATGTTATGACGCGATAATATAGCGCGTTCCAATTCCGGAATCACCGTATTTTCAAAACCGTGAACGCCTTCAAAAACAGGTGTTCCCGATTTGATTTTCTCACGAAGATTATTTCGCAATTCATCTTTAATGCTAATGCTCTTATATCCTGAGGCCTTTAATTGACCGAGTGTTTTTATAGTATTTATTTCCATTTTATGAAATATCAGTTGTTGTTTTTTAGTATTTTGTAAAAATGCATAGCAGTGCGTCTCTACGATATTCGTTGTATATAAATCTTAGCACCTTAAAATCTTAGTATCTTAGAACCTAAAATTAGCGAACGCGTTTTTTCCTATTCGTTTCATAATCTTCAAAAATCATTTCGCCCAAACCTTTCAATCCGGTATAAAATGCTTTTCCCTGATTGGCTTCTGTAAAATGATTCACAAAACGCTGTAAATACGGATCATTTGCAATCATAAAAGTCGTAATCGGAATATGTAATTTTCTGGCTTGCTGTGCCTGAGTATAACATTTATCCACGATATATTCGTCAAGTCCGTTACTGTTCATATAATAGGAACCATCACGTTCGCGAACGCAGCTTGGTTTCCCGTCGGTAATCATGAAAATTTGTTTGTTGGTATTTCGTTTTCTACGCAAAATATCCATGGCCAATTGAAGTCCTGCAACCGTATTGGTATGATAAGGACCAACTTGCAAATAAGGCAAATCCTTAATAGGAATCGTCCAGGCATCATTTCCAAAAACTAAAATATCAAGCGTGTCTTTTGGGTAACGTGTTGTGATTAATTCGGCCAAAGCCATAGCCACTTTTTTCGCAGGCGTAATTCGGTCTTCACCATACAAAATCATACTATGACTAATGTCAATCATCAAAACCGTGCTCATTTGGGCTTTGTATTGCGTTTCTTCGACAACCAAATCATTTTCGGTCAGCATAAAACCTTCTACACCATTGTTGATTTGAGCATTACGCAAACTTTCGGTCAAAGCAATTCGCTCTAAACCGTCACCAAAATTAAACTCACGAAATTCTCCGGTATGTTCATCGCCATTTCCGGCATGTTTCGTTTTATGATTTCCGTTTCCGGAGCGTTTTAAATTTCCGAAAATCTGATCCAAGGCCTGTTGCCTGATCGCTCTTTCTGTTTTAGCAGTAATTCCAAAACCAGCTGTGCCATCCGGCTTTGCTTCGTCTTTTATGTAACCTTTCTTTTTTAAATCTTCGATAAAATCATCGATTGTGTAGTTCTCGTCCGTCAGTTTATATTCTATATCTAACTCCCGAAGCCAGTCTATAGCTTCATCAAAATCCCCCGAAGTATGGGTGATAAGCTCTTTGAATATGCCAAAAAGTTTTTCAAACGGAGACTGAAAAGGGGCTTCGTACGACTTAAAATAAAAACCTTTTTTAAATTCGTTTTTCATAATTCTAAAATTACACTATTTTAGAATTACGAAAAAAGAAACGTTTATTAATTTTTAGTTAAAATATTGAGGCAAAAGTAGTTGAAATCGAGGCAATTTCTGTCAATTATTCAAACTTTCCGTCAACATAATACCAGGAACCCTTTTCAAATTTGAAGGTAGAGAATTCATAATGAATTTGAGGTTTATTATTTAAATCCATAAAATAGGCTTTAAACTCAACTGTTTCTTCAGTAGAACTTAAAATCTCTAATTTTTGCCATTTATTAGATGTCGCCCATTTTAGAATTTCTTCTTTTGAATAATAAGCTCTTTCCGAAACATGCGTTGTTTCCAGAAGATAATCGGCGTTTTGAGTGGCGTACGCCGAATAACGAGAACGCATTAAAGCCAATGCGGTTGGCGCTTTTTGATTGTTTATGAGATATAATCCACAGCACACATCAAACGGTAAACCTGTATCGCAAAAACACGTTTTATTCCCCATCAACTGCCTCTTCTCCATTGATCTTAACATGCAACTGATTCAATAAAACCTGATATCTGCTGATTTCTCTCAAATCTTCATCTTCTTCAGCATGATCCAGCATTTCGTCTAAAGTTTCATTTACTTCAAGCAATTTATTATTGGCTTCTCTATCTTGTTTTGCAGCAATTAAATCAATTATTTCCTGCACGCTTACTTTTAAATCTTCGAATTTCATATGTATTGTTATTTTTTGTTTCAGGTTTCAGGTTTCAAGTTTACTTGGGCTAAAGACCCGTATCAGGTTTCCACAACTTGAAACTTGAAACAAAGAAAACTTGAAACTTTTTTATTCTTGAGCTTTATCTTCATTAAACTTTTTAATGATTTCTTTTAGCTTTTCTTTACGTGCAATTTCAGCCTGTTTTACTTTATTTTGGGCTTTGTGCAATTTGTCGTTATGTTTCTTGATATTCCTTTCGTTGTTGCGTCCCATTATATTTGTCTTTTAATTTCTTCTAATGTTTTCTCGGTATAAATCAATTCTGTTATAATCCTTTCTCTCAAAACATCAATATCTTCATCAAAATGTTTTGCCCATGAAGTCAATTGCTGCAGATTTCTGATTTGTTTGATTCTTTTTGTAGTTTCAAAACTCGTTCTCAGAATTGCTTTTTTATCATAGATCGGATTATTTTTATGTTGATAAGTTACAATGTTCTTATCAAAATCAGCTTCAATATAATATAATTTTTCTTCGGCATTATCGGGATGAAATTCATTCCAGGCGGCAAAACCAATTTTTGTTTTCGAAGGCGTTTCCGGTTCCATTGCAATTAAACGCCATTTACTATTGGCCAATCTTCCCCAATGATTCGAAACTCTGTACATTCCGGCTTCACTATAATAATAGGCACTTCCGGCCTTACTTTCGAATTGTTTTTTTAAGCCTTCAATTGCATCTGGAAGCACTTCATGAAAAACACAAAACGTATTTTTAAATGAATTTGGATGTGGCTTAAAGTTTTTTTGCATGTGCAAATATACTGAGATTGTCGCGAACTCCCTAAAACAAACATAAAATGCTTAACTTTGCAGCATCAATTTAAATTTAAAAGTTATGTCTAAGGATTCACAAGAAAAAATGCCCCAAAAAGGAGTTTATACCGGTATCATCGAAAAAGATGAAAACAACAATTATTTTTGTGGGGAATATCTATTAGATTATAAAATTGCGCATTCAAATTTTAATCTTGGGGATTGGGTTACCATTAAATCGGTGATTGAAAATCCGAGTGATATTAGTTACGATAAATATCCAAAAAAGTCTAAAAACTTTGATAAGGCCAATCATAAGCCTGAGAATAAATAAATTTTGTTTCAGGTTTTCTTTGTTTCAGGTTTCAGGTTTGAAATGAGAATAGAGCAGCTTTGACATTTTACCGCAAAGTTCGCAAAGAGTTACGCAAAGTTCGCAAAGCTTACATACAGCTTTGCGGACTTTTGTGGTTTCTAAACATTGCAGAAGCAAAAAAACTTGGCGCACTTTGCGTTAAAATCACCCTGCATACTTTATTTTTTCGAATATTTTTTGCTTCAAAAGTAAAAAGTTAAAAAAAAGTGTACCTTTGCAAAAAATTTGTCGTTTTGAAGTAAAAAAAACTCATTTCAAACTAATAGACAATAAGTTACCTTTTATTTATGAAAAAAATAGTTGAATACCGCAAGTTACTAAACGTAGACAAAACTGCTGAATTAAAAGATTTGAAAACCATTTATCGTAATGCGATGAAGGAAGCTCATCCTGATAAATTTCAAGGTGATGATGCTGGTTTAAAAGCAGCAGAAGAAAAAAGTAAAGCGATTATTGAGGCTTATCACTTTTTGGTAAGTATTAATCCTGAGACGATTAAAGCAAATTTACCAGAATATACTGAAACGATTTCAACTTGTTCAATTACAGATTATAAATTTGTTGAAGGTCGTTTAATCATTGATTTTTCTAACGGAAGTGTTTACGAATACATTAGTGTTCCTAAAGCAACGTACGTAAAAATGGTTAATGCTGATTCTCCTGGAAGATTCGCAAAAAGACACATTTTGAACTCTTTCACATGGAGAAAGAAAACAAATCAAGAATAGTTTTACGCTAGAATATACCTAAAAGCACTCTGTTTACAGAGTGCTTTTTTTATGCTTTATAATCAGAAAATTGCTTTGTTTAAGTTTTAATTCTCATGTAATTAAGAGTTTTAAATCAAATAAAACACACAAAGCCCCTGAAAACATGGCTATTAAGGACTTAAAAACTATAACAAAATTTTAGGTTACAAAATTCTTTATGTTTTATATTTTTAGATACTTTTGTTGCACAAATCAATTAACTAATTAATTTTATAATGAAAAAAATACTTTTTTTACTTACCGCTTCTGTTGCGATAATGTCATGCAGCAAAGTTAAAGACGGAGAATACCTTATTACAGGAACTGCAAAAGGAATCGCGAACGGAAAAACAATCATTCTTCAAGGTCAGGATCCAACAACAAAAATGACAATTGCACTTGATACAGTAAAAGTTGAAAACGAAAAATTTGAAATAAAAGGAAAAGTAACTGAACCAGCTTTTCATGCTTTAATCCTTCAGGATGCTAATCAACCAGTACAGTTTATCCTTGAAACAGGAGAAATCAATGTTGCAATTGACAAAGACAGCATTCATAAATCAAAAGTTACAGGAACTTACAACAATGAAGAGTTTACAAAATTCAACGATGGTTTATTGAAAACTCAAAAGAGATTGATTGATTTTCAGAAAAATAACACTCAGAAAATGCAACAAGCTCAACAAGCTCAGGATACAGCAACTATCAATGGCTTGATGAAACAATACATGACAATTCAAAATGAAGTTCAGACAGATACTAAAAAGACATATCTTACTTACGCTGAAACACATCCAAAATCATTCATCTCAGCTTTGATCGTTCAGGGAATGTTAAATGATCCAAGTACAGATGTTAAAAAAGCAGAAGCTATATACAACTCATTAGATGAGTCGTTAAAAAACACAACACCTGGTAAAGATATTAAAACAAAAATAGGTCAAGCAAAAATGCCTGCAGTTGGTGCAACAGCTCCTCCGGTTGGCAGCGCTAAATGAAGATCAGACTTTTCTGCTCCCAATCCGGAAGGCAAAGTAGTTTCGCTTAAGGAAAGCTTAGGTAAAGTAACTATCGTTGATTTTTGGGCTTCTTGGTGCCCACCATGCAGGAAAGAAAATCCGAATGTTGTAGCTATTTACAAAGAATTACATTCTAAAGGATTAAATATTGTTGGAGTTTCATTAGATAAAGAAGCTGGCAAGTGGAAAGAGGCTATCGCACAAGATGGTTTAACCTGGGCACACGTTTCAAACTTAAAATTTTGGGATGAACCAATTGCTGCGCAATATCACGTTCAATCAATTCCGGCAACTTTTATTCTTGATGCATCAGGAAAAGTAGTTGCTCAAGACTTAAGAGGTCCTGAATTAAGAGCAAAAATTTTAGAGCTTTTAGCTAAATAAAAATACTCTCCGTAAAACAAAAAAATCTCCCTTGTGGAGATTTTTTTGCTTTTACTAAACCACGGAATTAAAAATAATTGAAAAGCAACTTAAATAGATTTTGTTACGAGTGAAAGGCAACACTCTCTAAGAACCAAATAACATGCGTTTAACATTAGATAAGTAAAATCGTAAGTATGAAAAGCTATTGTAAAAGATCTTTAAGCTCGACGTCTATTTAGAAGTTTTCTTGAGAAGGCTTACTCTTGCTTACTATCAGATTGGATTAGTTCTGATAACTTTTATTCCTGATACAGCAGAAAAAATGCTCCTTCAATAATTAATATTCCAAAAATTAAAAGCAAAAATAGTCTCTTTTTTAAAAAAACATACACAATATTCAGAGCAAACGAAAAAAACTTTGTAATTGATGCCTTTTTATTTTATTCAATACCAACCACTTAAAAATTAATTAAAAAATAACTTAAAATTAAGTGCGATTTTAGTTTGTAAACATCAAAAACGTTTATATATTTGCAACCGCTTAGAACAACAAAGCGCATCAATGCTGAGATCGGGGAGATACTCAAGCGGCCAACGAGGGCAGACTGTAAATCTGCTGTGTGAACTTCGCAGGTTCGAATCCTGCTCTCCCCACAAAAAGGGTAAAAGAAGTAAAAAGGTCACTTTTTCAATCTTTTCAAAAACCCATAAAAAACGTGGTAAAACCTGCAAATCCTAGGATTCGCAGGTTTTTTGCTTTTAAGACAGTTTTCAATTTTTTTAGAGATGCAGAATACCCGTAAAAATATCCTCCGAAGTATGAATTTATATTACAGAAAATAATTGGCTGGAGTTTAGGCGCTCGGCTTTCCGAGTTGACAACTACTTAGCTGCTTCAGAATTGGCTGTACGTAAGCGTTAGATTTCAAAAGGATTACTGTTTCATTTTCATAGAGAAGTTTAATATTCAAATAAAGCCTTTATTGTAAACTTAATTCTTAACAGTGTATGACAAGTATGAGTTATAAGGAAAAAAGTATCTATAATACCATTTCTACAAGTTTCCCAATACATTAAAAAGAGAATTAATTCATCGAGAAAGTAAATTGACTTCTCAGAAAATTATGAAAATATAAATATTTGAATTTATCGAAAACTAGTATAATAAAAAGAGGACGCATTTAGCATTGCAATATAAAAGTGTAGCGTACTTTAATGCAATTACCAATTTATTAAGCCCTGATAAATTTGCTGAAATATTTAAAATAAAATTAAACTGATTCTAATAATTTTAATAAAAATAACAGATTAGTATATTAGGATTGGCAGAATAAACATATGAAAGAATTAGGTTTGTTCAGCAAAGTAAAAAAAATAAAAAAATGCTTGCAACCAAATATAGCAGCTAAGTATTAAGTAACTAGCAAAAATAAAAATGCAGGATATATGAAATCATACCTGCATTTTAATAAAAATTACTATATTTTTTTCTTTATAATAAACTTAAATTAAAAGTATTTTATAAAAGAAAAAATAACGCTTTATACAAATTATGGAATTTTAACTGAAAAATGCCTGAACTTGCAAATATAGAATCGAGAGGTTGTTCAATGTGTTCTTTATCTCCTTTAAAATGAGCTTTCAAATCCTTGACAATTTCCTGCTTTGTTTTAGAAGCATCTAGTAAAATCAAATTATCAATCTCCTTCATAAATTTTAAACTACTGAACAATTGCTTATTAAATAAACAAACTAAAACATTTGATCCTTTTTTTTCTAGTTTAAGATAATCAATCATTTCAGATTTATCATAGACAACAAATATTGAACGATCAAAATCTTTGAAATCATTTTCATTTTCTAGTAGAAATGAATTTTCAGAAAAATCAAACTCATCTTTAAACCTTCTCTTAAACATTTTTAAGAACGTTCCTTTATTATCTCGGACTAAAACTTTTTCCTTTTCCATTATTCAATTATTAAAATTGCTTTTTTATTCATTTTGGATTTGTTATTAAATATTTGATCTACTTAAAAAATCATCATTTAAATAACTTTGCAAAGGTAAACCGATGTTACAAGTGCATAAATATCCAATAAGTCAAAAAACAATTAAAATAAGCCATACTTTCACAATAAAGACCTGAAAATTAAACAATTAATAAAACACCCAAAATAAACCTTACAAGTGATCGAGAAAATAGTAATATCATATATGATATTTTAAAAGAAAATTTGAAAAATGAATGAATAATAACTCAAATAAAAAGCGATCTCCTTTGAAATTTGTATTTCTTATAAGTAGACAAATTTTAATCGTTTAAAATTCACTAAAAAGAAGACATTAGACGATTAAAAAACATCAGAAAAAGACTAAATACAACAATCTATTTATTTCGTTTTTAAATAGCTGAATTAATTATTATTTCTTATTTACAAGCGAAATATTTAAGTACTTTTGAGTTAATTTCAATTAATTCAAAGCAATTCCTTACAAAAATTCGCTTGCTTAAATAGCAACAAATTAAAGAATTGACTTGTCTGTATAAAAATTTAAAAGCAATCCCAAAGCTAGAATGTCGATATGCATGTTTTAAAAATATTCTTTGAAATATCAAAAAAGCATCGATTTTTAATACAATACTACTTCTGTCGATATTCAATAAATGTTTAATGAAGAATAAACTCTTACGATTACTATCAATGGAAACAATATGAAAAAAATCGCGATGAATAGAATAAATTAATCAAATCAAGATACTAAATATTAATCCATTAGAAGAATTGGTAATAAAAATTTAAATAACTTTATATAAAAAAATCCGTGAAAACAATTAAACATTCCTATAGTGCAGATTTAAGCTGGATTGAAAATTTCACAAAGCAATTCGGAGGGAAAATCGAAGGCAATAATATTATTATGCCTGAAGAGTTACAAACAGGCACAAGATACATACTTGATTGTGGGGATGGTATAATTGCTTATTATGTTAATGTCGTATACAATCAGGATTTTCGCTTTATTCAAAAAAATAAAGACAATGATTTTGTTGGTCTCTACTATAATTTAACGGAAGGAGAAGCAACAGTTAGTAGAGAAAGTTCAGTTTATGATGTGGGGCGATGGCGATACAACTTATCAGTACTTGATGGGGCATTAGAAACCGATTACAAGGTTAAAGCGGGAAGTAGCACATTTGCACTTTGTATTTTTATAAAAAAAGAAAAAATAAAATCATTTGTCAGGAAATATAATATTCCGTTTCGTGATATAGATTTAGTTACAGATCCATCTAGAAATACTATTGTAAGATTTGATCGAATGAGCAGCGACACCTACCATTTGTTAAATGATCTACGCAAATTAGAAGTTGGAGGTCCAATATTTAATTTAAATTTAATTGGTACTGTTCATATGCTTATTTCGAACTACTTAAAGAAAATGTCAACCCGAAGAATTATAATTCAGAAGGTTAACTCTACGGATTTGTCAAGTATAATTGCATCACAAATGTTTTTGATAGAACATATTGCAGATCATTTTCCAAGTATTACCCAAATGGCAAGCAGAGCCAATATGTCTGAATCAAAATTTAAAAATTTATTCAGAAAGATTACCGGACTAACTCCAAATAATTTTTTTATAGATAATAAACTTCTTAAGGCAAAAGAATTACTTGAAACAAGGCAATTATCGATAACGCAAGTATCAGACCAATTAAGTTTTACAAACAACTCTTATTTTGCTTCCAAATTTAAAGAGAACTTTGGTATATCACCGAAAACTTTTGTTAAGCAATTATAGCTATTACAAAAAAATAAAAAAGCGATTCTTTTTTAAAGATCAATACTTGCTTATGAAAAAAATCACACATTATTATAGTCTAACTCCCCAATGGCAGCATGAATTTGCGCAAAAATTAGGAGCCAAATTTATTGATGATAAAATAATTGTTATTCCAGAATCGATAGGTAAAGGAAATTCATATTTTACTCAAATTATACCAGGCATATCGGTTTTATTCATTGATTTTACACTAAATACTCCGATAAAAATAACTAGAAATCAATCAGATAATGCATTGTACATATTTCACTTTGATTTAAGCGAGCATGTTAATTTAATAAAAATCAATAATAAAGACTATGAAATTGGTTCATACGATAAATTAGATCTTGCCATAATAGACAATCAAATAGAGAGTTCCTTTAAACCATCAGTCAATGAAAGAACCATTGCTATAAGGATACTCGTTGACAAAGCGTTATTAAATGATTTTATAAAAAGGCATTCCAGAAAGGAAGAACCGAAGCCAACTACTAAGGACGGCCAAAGGGTTTTTTATCACTATGGGAATATTGACAGTAATAGTATTTTACTGATTCAATCAATCAAAAATAAATCAGTGTACGATTTATCTTTTGAACCTTTACTTAAAGGCATATCCTTAAAACTGCTAGGTAACTTTTTTAATAAATTTTATGATTCGCAAAATAAAAAAAACAACCTTACTAATAGCGAGTTAGAAGCAATAAATAACACAAAAGAATACCTGCTCAACAATTTATATGGTTCTTTCCCTTCGGTAACATTTTTAGCATCAATGGCCGGAATGTCTGAATCAAAATACAAGATATTATTTAGAAAATGTTTTAACGATACTCCAAATAATCTTTTTATAACAGAAAAAATGAATCTTGCCAAAGAGCTTTTGAAAAGTGGAAAATTCAATTCCTTAACTGATATTATTTATGAATTGAATTACACTAAATTAAGTTATTTTTCAACTAAATATTACGACCTTTTTCATAAAAAACCATCGGAAGACTTCATAAAAAAACACAAATAAAAATTCGAATTACTAAATTATAAATAACTTAAAAAAAAACTAAAGGGTATCTGAAAAGATACCCTTTAGTTTTACTATACATCTAATTTTAAAAATCAGTTAATTTTGTTCAGCTCTATAATAAACTCCGAACGTCTGTTTTCCTGATGCTCTGCTTCAGAACAATTTACTCCATTTGAACATCTGTTTATCAAACGGGTTTCTCCAAATCCTTCTGCGCTTAGTCTCTCTTTTGCGATTCCATGCAATACAATGTAATCCATAGTCGCTTTAGCTCTGTTTTGAGATAATTTCATATTAAAATCATCTTTACCTCTACTATCTGTATGAGAATTAATTTTGATAAAAATACTCGGACGGACTCTCATTACATCAACAATCTTATCTAATTCTGCTTTAGATGATTCTCTTATTTTATATCCGTTATAATCAAAATAAATTGGTTTTAAATTAAGTGTGTTTGTAAGATTATCTCCTTCATGAATTTCCACTTTTTTGTTATCAACAATTATTTCCATTTCATTGATAAGTTCAAACGAGTATTCACGTTTTTCAGCTGGCTTTAATGGCTGAACGATTTGCACTTTTTCAGTAAGACCTGGCTTACTGTATATTAACTTATAGTCTTCAAAAGGCAAAATGTTTGCTAAATATTTACCATCATTGTCAGAATAAACAGTATTTAATTTCTCATTTTTAGCATTATAAATATCTACAGCTATACCTTCAATTGGCTTGCCGGTAGTATAATTAAGTGTTCCAAATACTATGGGTCTAATGTCAAAGTCAAAATTAATTGGCCTGTTTTCTGTAAAACCATAAATATCATCATTCCCACTTCTGTTAGAAGAAAAATATCCCTTTTTAATATCATCTTTAAATGTATAAGCAAAATCATCTGCGTTAGTATTTACACCATCTCCAACATTTACAACATGATATTTGCCAAATTCATCCTTAACGGCTGCAAATACATCCAAACCTCCAAGTCCAGGATGTCCATCCGAAGAAAAATACAGTATACCGGAAGCATCCATATAAGGATATGTTTCTCTCCCTAATGTATTGATCTCCTCTCCTAATTTAGTAATGTCATTTCCAATAAAACCACCTTTTTGAATACTTACCTTATACAAATCTGAGTTACCAAATTTGTTATTTCTGTCTGAAACAAAATATAATTCTGTTTCATCAGGATTTAAAGCAGGATGCGCAGATGAAAAGCCATCACCATTAAGTGGATAACCTAATTCTTTTACGTTTTTCCATTCTCCGTTAACATTTTCTGCTGAATAAATTTTTAAATAAGTAGTTCCTTTTTTATCAGCTCCCAGTTTTCCGTCTTTATAATTATTTCGCGTAAAAAACATTATTTTTCCATCTTTAGTTATAGCCGGTGTACTTTGATGATATCTTGTATTTACATCTCCTTTTAAAAGAACAGGATTCTGTAAACCTCCATCAACTGTAATATCTGCCTCATATAATTTTAAAAATGATTTATCATTCCAGCTGTGTTTACGTTTGATAATTACACCTGTATCTTTTGCAGAAGCATAAATCACTTTACTCTTATCAAGATAAGCAGTTCCAAAGTCAGAAAACGGCGTATTAAGATCTACTACTTTAACATTATAACGTCCAGATTGTTTCTGTAAATTTTCCAATAGTTTTTTTTCACCCCAATTTTCACTAATATCTTTTTTTCCTGTTTTTTCATAATAAATTTTCATAATCGCTTCAGCCGTTTTGTAATCACTACCATTGCTTAGCGCCTGTGCATATCTAAAATAATATTCCGGATCAACATTGTTTGCAGCTGTTACCACTTTTGAGTAACATTGTGCTGCTTCAGGATAATTTGAATTATAATAATAAGCATCACCGAGTTTTGTATAAATTTCTACAGTATTTATTCCTTTGTTAATTTCTTCTTTATATAGTTTAATAGCTTCTATGAAAGCAAATTTATCATAGGCCTCATTTGCTTTTTCCATTTTTTTATTCTGAGCTGTAATACTACTAACATGTATCATACAAACCATCAGAAAAACAAAAGCAATTTGTAATTTTTTATTAATCATCGTATTTTGGTATTAATCATTATTAGAAGAATCTTGGACTAACCAATCTTGTTTTTGATTTACTCAACAAATCAAATCTTAAAAATATCTCGTGAGAACCTGAGTTATAATGTCCTAGATTAGTGGTGTCATAGTCATATCCATACCCAATCTGAATTCCATCTGTGACCTGAAAACCAGCTAAACCACTAACACTAGCATCCCAACGGTATGCCGCACCAATTGTCAATTTATCATTAATTAAGAAATTAGCTGACATATCAACCGCTACTGGTGCACCCACAACAAACTTGGCCAATACTGCAGGCTTAAATCTTAAATATGGATTTATATCAAAAACATATCCTCCCATTAAATAATAATGTGCTTTAGTCGAATATACAGACGCAGCAACATCATCATAAAACTCTGTCTTTAGTAATTTTGGCACAGAGATCCCTGCATACCATTTAAAGGTGTGAAAATAAACCCCCGCTCCAACATTAGGTGAAAATTGCGATTGATTTCCTGTCATATAGGGATCTGGATTTTCAATGTTCGCTTTTGTATAGTCAACCTCAAAATTATCAAACCCTCCAGAGATACCAAACGAAATTTTCAACTCATCAGATGGCATAATGGTATACGCATAATTAACCGTAAACCCAGTGTTTTTTGTGAAACCGATCTCATCACTTACTACATTTAAACCTAAACCATTTCCATGGTACCCTAAGGGAGTCTGAACTGAAAAATTCATTGTTTTTGGTGCTCCTTCCAAACCCACCCATTGTGTTCTGTACAACGCCATAGCACTTAAAACTTCTCTTGACCCGGTATATCCAGGATTAAAAGTCATAGTATTATACATATATTGTGAATATTGCGATTCTTGTTGTGCGGATGCACCGAGAATACCTAAAAACAATAATGATACTATATAAAAAAGCTTTTTCATTATTTCTATTTATTACGTTCTATTTAATTATTGATTATTTATATATAGATAGCCTGATTGCTCTACTACCTTTTTCGTATTATTGTATTTTAAAATGTAGAAATAAGTTCCTGTTGGCAACTTTTCGTTTTATTTTATAGTAGCTCTACCGTCTGAATATCCTCTAAACATATTATCAGTTTCGTTGTATCCTTTTGCATCAAAAACTTTAACCCCCCAACGGTTATAGATTTCAACCTCATTGTCTGGGTACAGATCGATTCCTTTGATATGAAAAGTATCATTAATACCGTCACCATTTGGAGATACGGCGTTATATACTATCAGTTTTTCATCTGGAGTGACTTCTTTAACAAGAGCCATTGTGAAAATTCCATACCCACTTACTTGTGCTGTTAAAAGTTTTTCATAATTTGTAGTTTGAGCAGGATCACTCACCTCTCCGTTACAATTAACCCATTTTTGCAAGGTTTCATCCCAACGCACTATCGCCAATTTTTGACCTGAAGGTGGATTAAAAAACTCTGAAGGAGTTGTACCATTGTTTAAAGTCAGACTCAAAACTATCTTTTCAGTCCCGTTGTCCTGAGTTACCTTCCAGTATTCCGCATCATTTATAGCTGAAATAGATTCCTCTTTTTGAGAATGAGGATGAAGATCATTGGAATTTTTTAAGAAATACTGAGTAGTAAAAGTATTTTCTAACTTAGATCCCGATGCATGAATAGATGGCCTGTAATAAAGTTGGTTTCCTACCGGAAATTCAAACATTTCTTTTCCTTTCTTTTGCACCATTCCATCTACAAAACTTTGATTTCCTACATTTGAATGTGAAGCATTTTCCTCAAAAATCATCTTTCCATCATAATCTCCTGCATTAATAATTCCATTTTTAAAATCAGAATTAGTATTAACTTTAATTACTGTTTTAAGTTGAAATGGCATTAGTGAAGCTATGTTATTAAAAACAACATTTTGGAAATCAGCAATCTGAGAACCTGTAATTATTTGCTCCTGCTCTCCCGTAAAAGATGTAGTACCTGAATTTTTATCACTGTAAGATACTACTCCGTCATTATTATAATTTTGAAAAGCATGTACCTGACCATCATTAATGAAGTTTCCTGTCGTCGTGTTATCGCAATCCATATATATTGACAATACGGTATTGCCACTTACTTTTAAATCTCCTTTATTAACCAATTGAGCCTGACCTTTTTGAGAAATCATTAAGATCATTATAAAACTAAATGCACAGTTTAAATCTTTTCTGTTTTTCAAGACAAACTGAAATCCTTGTAAATCTTTTATCATTTTATATAAATTTATTTTTTACCTTATTACTTGAAAATCATCCTAAATGAAAGTGCAAAATTAGAGGCCTAATCAAGAGTTTATAACCTTTAAAAGTTATTGAAATGTCATAATAAGGTCATTTTGTAAAATTTTAATAACATAAGAAATGAGGACAACATAAATTAGAGTTATCCTCATTTTAGTTTTTAGTAATATCAAACACAGGAAAGTCTTGATAGTATAAATACTACCTATCCTTTAAAATTTTACTGAATGAGTTTGTAGTAGGACCTGCTAAAGAGTAGAGAGTGTTTAATCGAATTTAAATATCAACACCTGCCAATTTGTGTAAAAAAGAAAAATGTTGGGAAGTTTATCGGAATGGATTGAAATAAAGATGAACAGGTTTCCGAATTGTATTAGGGCAGAATAAGCTAGGAAATAGCAATTTTTCTATTATTCAATTTTTGTATAATGAAGATTTACTTTATATGAGCGTTGCTAATACTACCTACTTGTTTAAAACTGCAAAGTATATAGATGTTTATAATGACTGTTATCTAGTCGATCAACTTTTTCGCAGGCTTCAAAGTTACATCTATTAAGGTTTATAGGTTCATAATGACAAAAGTGCAAAGATTTTTTTAAGGTGTAAAGATTCTCGTAAGCCTGTCATCCTGAGGAACTAACTAACTACAATATTGTTGAGAAAAATATGTTTCATTATGCAGTTCGCAAACCCAATTATTATTTTCTTTAATCCAGGATGAGGTGCAAGCACATTTCAGGGGGTATTTTTGTTTATCGTCTGCTAGTACTAATTGTAGCCGATATGCTGTTAACGCAGTATTTTCAGAAGTAATTGGATTTGTACATCAAATATATTCAATACTTTTATTTTATTGCCATCTGCTTATTCAAACATTTTTTTAAACTTGGCTTCATCTCCACTTTTAAGCGCTATTTTCCGGCTATTATACAGGGAAAATGAGTAAGATTTTTTACCGTTTCATAATCGTGATTTTCCATTCCCTGCCAATATTTTTTTTCCAGTTCAATAATTTGCAATTCCATAATCATCTTTATTTAGGTTAAACACTAATACAAAGTTTACAATAATATTAAAATGCAGAAATACTTTTAACATAGATTTAATTGATAATCGAAAACATATTTATTAATTACAAGTTGGTTTACATTCAGATAGAAGATGATTTTTTATCTATTTTCTTCTTGTTAAAACTCATAATTAAACAATATCAAACAATTTTTTAAAATCATCGACCTTTTTTGGATCTTCAGAAAAAGCAGAAAGTTGTTGTTCGAGTAAGAATTCCTTATTAAAGGGAATGTAATGTTCTCGTGTCATATCGATTTGGGCTTAAATTGTAGTGGCATTTATAGAACGCAAAAATACCACCCCAAATTTGATTTAAGGATAGTAATTGTATTTTTTTAAGATGTAAAGTAAATCCTTAATTAGAATATAAAGTGCGAGACTTAATTTAAATAAAAAATCTGAGTAATTTTATTGACATTACGCAGATTTTTTATTTAAATAATTTTGAAAGAATAATTTATTTCAATCTTTTTAATGAGGCAAATGAAGCAGGTCCAGATCCTGTTGTACCGGTACTGAAAGCTAGAACAGATCCAGCTACTGTATTTGTAATTCTAAAAGAATAAGTTTTTCCTGCAGTAAGCTGTATAGCTGTAATTAGGGTGTAGGTCTGTAGTCTTCTGTTCATTGGACTCTGTAATGTCATAGCGGTATATTCATCGTTTACCCTAGCAACCCATTGTGATGCAGCATTATCCCAAATTCCAACTACTGGAAAGCATGATGTCGCACTATTTATATGAAGCAATACATTTAATGTCAATTGATATGTTCCGCTAGCTTCGACTGTGAAGCTGTTAGAAGTCGAATTTGCTGTATATTCGTTTTTATTATCAACGATAACATTCTTAAAATTACCTATCGCGTTAGTTGCAGTTCCTGTACTTATAGGAAAATTAAAATCAGCGTCCATTAGCACAGTAATTTCTTGTGCTACCTCAAGTTTACCATTTATAGCGATCACAGTTCCTACATCATTTGGAACAATATTTATGGTAGGGAATGCACCTTTTTTAAGCGTACCGTCTGATGCTACAACAATAGGCGCGTCGGAATTGTTTGTACTTGCAACTAAACCTTCTACTTTTACAGGATTTGAAGCAGCTTTAACATGCAAAGCGTTTGTTGGTGTGGTTGTTCCAATACCAATATTGCTTGTCGCTTCAGCAATTGTCAAAGCATTAGCACTTTTTAAGTTGTTCCAGATACCAAAAAAACCATTGTTTTTATAAAGACCAAAATAATTAGTATTGGTAGTGACACGATCTAATATTTGAGCTTCATTTTTAATGTAAGCATTTTGGATGTTTAAAATGTTTTTAGTTGACATATTTAAATCCATAGTAGCAATATGATTTCCTAAGTTATCAGCACCACCAAAACTTGATCTTGCCACGTATTTTAAAACACCATTAGCATCTGCTACCAATACATTATCAGAAGAACCACCTGTCTGCAATCCTTGAATTGCCAAAGTAAAAGCTGACGTTGTTGTTAAAACGGACGGCTTTGTTAATGAGCCACCTAATTGTATGTAGCCACCGTTGGCTGTTAAACCATTATTTGCTCCAGTGCTAATGGCTACTTTTTCTCCATTTTGTGTCACTACTGTTTTTGTCTGAGCCATCATAAATCCACTTTGGATTAGTAACAGCATGCATGTAATTTTCTTCATTTTAAATAATTTAGCTATTTTCTTAATATGATTATTCATAATCTATTATGATTAAATGTTTAGATTAAAAAGAATTTGATATCTAAATATTTTTCCCATAAAAACAGATGCAAAACTAATCGCATCAAGAAGAACCTCTTACCTCTAGAAGTTCTACTTATAACAGAATAAGGCGAATGCTATTTTATCGTTAAATGACTAAATTATTTGATATATAAATAAATTAAGTGATTATGTTTATAAGTTACTCCCGAAAGAATTAAAATACGATTGTATTTACTTAACCTTTTAATTTTATAATAAACGAAGAGATATATTTTTTTGAAAATTGAAAAATTAAGGTAAAGAACAGTATCGGAACGAACAATCGACTCAATTCTATAATTGAAAATCTTGCATTTTCAGAGAATAAATTTTGAAAAAAATGCTGTATGTTTCTCGGAAAATATAAAATGGAATCAGGATTTTTTATGATTACATAATAAAAAAAAGCGCCAATAAAAGAATAACTGATTAAGCCATAAACGAGCAAGAAATAATCCAGTTTTTGCCACTTGATATCTGGTTTAAAAAGTTCTTTTATTTTTAATGTCGCATGAAACATCAAATTGGGTTTTTCAATAGCGTCTGATAACACCCAATAACCATCACTTCTAACAAATGGATTGGCATTGTTTAAGGTTGATAATAAAAAGACGCACGACAGAAGAATCAGAGTTGGATAATTAAAAATCAATCCAGCAATAATTAATAAGACAGCATAGATCATTTCAAAATACAGGCCAGCTAAATTGACCGTAATTCTTTGTTTTTTTGGAAGCTTCCAAATATCTGTAACATCAGCAAAGTACACGGGCATCATTAAATAGAATCCGCCTCCAATTCCTCCATGTTTTGCGCCAAAATAATGTGCGGCAGCTGCATGGCCAAATTCATGAAAAGTTACACCAATAAAGCTCAGTAAAAAAAACAATCCCCATTCTGCCTTTCCAATCCCCACATAGAATATTTCATTCCTAAAAATATAAAATGCGATTAAAAGTATAATACAAGACAAAATAGAAACTGCTTTTATTATTTGAGGCGAAAATAGATGCTTTAAATATTGAGTTACTTTCGAAGTTCTTTTTTCATTAATCAATATAAAACTCAGCTTTAAATACCCAGGTTTTAAATTTGGTTTTATAAGTGTATTTTCACTTTCAATGATGCCAAATTTTGCCAGTTTATTAAATAAAAAATCATAAGCAAACTCATTTGTCAAAAACGAATTGAACTTATTGTTATAATCTAAGACAAGGTTCTTTAATTCCGTTTTATTATCAATCAATTGCATGAAATCATATAAATCACGAGAAATTTTTACTCTATGATCATAAGTATTCTGATGAATAAAATAATCCTCGCTATTAATAGGATTAAAAGAAATTTCGCTTGATAATATAGGTATCGTATTTATATTCATGAATTGATATTTTATTTCTTTAATGATACTTAAGGAATTAAAGCTTTTAAATAATTGTCAATTTCTAAAATGGCCTGTGTAAATGTTGTCTTGGTATACACTATAACTTCTTTCCATTCTGGTACTTCAATATTTTCTACAACAGATAATGCTTTATCGCAATACTCAATTCCTAATTGATATATTTCTTTGGAAATTCCTCTGATATAAAGATATTTTTCTAATAAATAAGGATCTGTATGAGCTAAGTTTTGCTTTTGTAAAAGATAGATCGCCCAATTAAATTGTCTATTTTTCAAATCTTCTTTAAAGTCTTGAATATCGTCATTTAACTGAAAAGCTACCGAAAAATATTTATGCGAAAGCAATAATTTATGATACACGTTTTTATCTTTGTTATCTAGTGTAAATAAGCAATCGAGCGCTACTTTTCCAAATGCAGCCTTTTTATCTGCTAGCGTTTCGTATTCCTTAAGCGAAACAATTTCTTTATTTCGTGTTGCTCTTTCCAGATGAATAGCTTCTAGATATTCTTCTCTTCGTCTATTCCAAAGTTGCCAAAAATTACTTTTTAAATTATATATATTGCTTAGAATTTTTATACATTCTTCCTGGCAAATTGTAATTAATAAAAATTGTCTTGTTTCTTTTTCATCTATTAATTGATCAGTAAATAATGTAGCTTGGTAGTACAAATAACCAGCAAAATCAAGATATTCAAGATCTGTTTTTTTGATCAAAAAAGCTTTTGAAAAAAGAGAAGCATAATTTTGATAATAAAATGGATTGTTGTCCATGAAATTTTGATCTAAAATTTGATTCTTGGAGCCATCAGAAATAGGCAAACTTTTTATATAATCTTCAAATTTCATTTCTATATTTTAATAAGCTTATAGCTGGGTTTATCTTACTATCTATTAAATGAGGGGCATATTATTGCCCCTCATTAACATAGTCTTTGCATCCTTGATTTTTGCTCATTAGCCAAAATCTGACATTGCAAATTTTACTAGTTACTTGGTTTTACGATTATTGTAGCTGTACCACCTTTAGCAGGAGTTGTGTTACAGCACCAACAGAATTCGTATCTTTTTTCCAACTCTTCGACTTGGAATTTTTCTAATAATTCATTTTCTTGGTTCATTATTTTATTTTTTCAGGTTAAAAAATTACACTTTTCTTTTTGTTTCGGCCTATAGTCTCGTCCTTATGTTTTGTTTTTTGGGTTACAAATTATCTGAATTATTCCCTAAATTAATGCTTCTAGAACGTTGAAACACGTCACGGATTAAGATTATTTCAATCTTTTTAATGAAGCAAATGAAGCAGGTCCTGATCCTGTAGAACCCGAACTAAAAGCTACAACAGCTCCTGCCACAGTATTCGTAACTCTAAATGAATAAGTTTTTCCCGCAGATAGCTGTATGGCCGTAATCAAGGTGTAGGTCTGCAGTCTTCTGTTCATTGGTGTCTGAACTGTCATAGATGTATATTCATCATTTACCCTAGCGACCCATTGTGATGCTGCATTGTCCCAAATTCCTACTACTGGAAATGATCCTGCTGTTGCTGAATTTAAATGAAGTAACACATTTAATGTTAATTGATAGGTTCCATTAGCTTCAACTGTAAAACTGTTAGAAGTTGAACTTGCTGTATATTCGTTTTTATTGTCAACAATCACATTCTTAAAATTCCCTATTGCATTAGTTGCAGTTCCAGTACTTGCAGGAAAATTAAAATCTGAGTCCATTAAAACTGTAATTTCTTGCGCTACCTCAAGTTTTCCGCCAATAGCGATAACGGTTCCAACATCATTCGGAATAATATTGATAACAGGAAATGCACCTGTTTTTAATATCCCATCTGATGTTATTACAAGTGGAGCGTCATTACTATTTGTACTAGCCGTCAAACCTTCTACTCTCACGGGATTTGAAGGTGCCTTAACATGTAAGGTAGTTGTTGGTATAGTGGTGCCAATTCCTACATTATTTGTGTTTTCTTCTATTGTAAGGGCATTTGTATTTTTTAGATTATTCCAAATTCCAAAAGAGCCGTTATTTTTATAAATACCAAAATAGTTGGTATTGCTTGTAACACGATCAGAAAATTGTGCCTCATTTTTAACATAACCATTCCATATATTTAGAATGTTCTTAGAGGACATATTTAAATCCTTAGTCGCAATATGATTTCCTAAATTATCGGCGCCTCCGCCAAAACTTGATCTCGTAACATATTTTAAAACGCCATTAGCATCGCTTACTAATACATTGTCAGAATCAGTTCCGGTCTGCAGCCCATTAATGGCTAGTGTATTCGTAGCCGTTGTGGTTAAAATTGAAGGCTGGATTAATGCGCCTCCTAATTGAATAAAACCATTATTGGCAGTCAAACCATTGTTTGCAAAAGGACTTATTGTTACTTTTTCTCCGAATTGTGTTACTACGGTTTTTGATTGTGCTACAAGAAATCCGCTTTGTATTAACAATAAAAGACATGTAATTTTTTTCATTGTACTGATTTTGGTTTATAATTTAAAATTGTTGACTTGATTTTCTATTGCTTTTTTAGCTTCGTTGTTAAGTTTCTGGTATTCTGCTTTTAGCATGTCGCAAATAATTCCAACCCGGTCACCTCTAATCGATTTTCGGATATAATCGTATGAATATCCGTGCCTGGCCTTCATAATCTTTAGGACATCTTGATTGTAACTTGGTTTAGTTTTCTTATTTTTGTCCATTGCTTTGTTTGTATTAACAACGGGACAAATTTAGCGTATAATCTTACAAAAAACAAATATTTAACGTAAAATATTACACTATTTTCATGGGTGCTACTGAAAGAGTAAAGGAATTTATTGATTATAAAGGAATTACACGATATCGGTTTTGCCAGATGCTTGGATTCTCCAATAAGTTTTTGGATAATAGCAGCAATATGGGAACAGATAAGGCGGGTAAAATTTTACGTTATTTTCCGGATCTCAATCCGGAATGGCTTTTATCCGGTAACGGAAATATGCTGAAACTGGATATGCTAAATGAAGCACCAGCAGTTTATACTAAAACTGAAAACGATGATTTAGAAGAGGTTAATTATAAAGAACTTGCCGAAGCCAGAAAAGAAACAATCGAAAGTCTTAGAAAATTAATTGTTTATCTGGAAGCACAGTTAGCGGAAAAAAAATAGTTTTTTTTTAGGTTTAAAGGTTTTGATATGGGTATAAAAAAAGCGCTAATGTCAAAGACATTAGCGCTTTTTTTTACACAAATATTTAGAAATTAGTAATAGTGAAAAAAGTGAGAAATTATCGTTACCGGTGGTATCTCACTTTTATGCCAAAAAATAGTAAATAGTTATGGTCTTCTACCTACCGAAAGACCATGATAATATGTTCCACCATACTGATAGCAAAATATAGGACTTAATTTGTACTAAAAATCAGAAATAAGACACCAGTAGAAATAGAATCCTAACAACCGAATATTCCCTCTATACAAGTCATCTATCCAATAAATAGGATTACTATTATTTTCTCAATTACAATATCATTTTTTAAAGAAGCACGCTCATTTTACTAGAGCGTGCATACTTCTAAATATTATAAATATTATTTCAAATAATCGATCATCACATTATCGTTGGCCATCAATGTATATGAGCCATTGTTTAAGGGATTATACGTTAAAACGTTTCCACTTACCATTAATGCATCTTTATCAATACGAACACCATTTATATATAATTTCACTTTAGATAAAGAAGATGGTGTCCCAGCTAATGTAAAGCTAGTTTGTCCAACAGTTGCTGTAAATTCATCTATAGCTTGTTGTGGAGCAGTAGGAACTACAGCATTAACAACATATGGACTTGCATCTGTTCCTGCTCCGGTTATTGTAATGTTTGTTCCTGCATTGGTCTTTCCTCCAATACCTGCAACCCCTTGAATACCTTGCGGTCCTGTTGCACCAGTTAAACCAATAGGACCTTGTGGGCCGGTTGCTCCGGTTAATCCAATTGGACCTTGTGCTCCAGTTAAACCAGTATCACCTTTATCTCCTTTTGCTCCAGCAGCTCCGGTTAATCCGATTGGACCTTGTGCTCCTGTTAAGCCAGTATCACCTTTATCTCCTTTTGCTCCAGCAGCTCCAGTTAACCCTATTGGACCTTGTGCTCCAGTTAAACCAGTATCACCTTTATCTCCTTTTGCTCCAGCAGCTCCAGTTAACCCTATTGGACCTTGTGCTCCAGTTAAACCAGTATCACCTTTATCTCCTTTTGCTCCAGCAGCTCCGGTTAATCCGATTGGACCTTGTGCACCAGTTGCTCCAGTTAAACCAGTATCACCTTTGTCTCCTTTTACTCCAGCCGCTCCGGTTAATCCGATTGGACCTTGTGCTCCAGTTAAACCAGTATCACCTTTATCTCCTTTTGCTCCAGCAGCTCCGGTTAATCCAATTGGACCTTGTGCTCCTGTTAAACCAGTATCACCTTTATCTCCTTTTGCTCCAGCAGCTCCGGTTAATCCGATTGGACCTTGTGCACCAGTTGCTCCAGTTAAACCAATATCACCTTTATCTCCTTTTGCTCCAGCCACTCCGATTGGACCTTGTGCACCAGTTGCTCCGGTTAAACCAGTATCACCTTTATCTCCTTTTGCTCCAGCAGCTCCGGTTAATCCAATTGGACCTTGTGCTCCTGTTAAACCTGTATCACCTTTATCTCCTTTTGCTCCAGCAGCTCCGGTTAATCCGATTGGACCTTGTGCTCCTGTTAAACCAGTATCACCTTTATCTCCTTTTAATCCAGCCAATTGTGTTGGAGTAAAATCAGTGAATTCAAAATCCTTACCAGCATCTCCTTTATCACCTTTGTCTCCTTTTAGTCCAGCCAATTGTGTTGGAGTGAAATCAGTGAATTCAAAATCCTTACCAGCATCTCCTTTATCACCTTTGTCTCCTTTTAGTCCAGCCAATTGTGTTGGAGTGAAATCAGTGTATTCGAAATCCTTACCAGCATCTCCTTTATCACCTTTGTCTC
>Ga0247813_10000054_pt1 | contig 173154 bp, 137 predicted proteins | sample UWRJL169409C1_FD_180719 | JGI IMG/M metagenome (GOLD analysis project Ga0247813, IMG submission 180719) | Plant litter microbial communities from Arlington Agricultural Research Station in Wisconsin, United States - UWRJ-L169-409C-1 | ecosystem: Environmental > Terrestrial > Plant litter >...
TATTGTTGCTTTTGCAGAAAACGGTGAGCGTAAAGTTGGCGAGCCTGCTAAACGTCAGGCTATAACCAACCCAACAAAAACGATATATTCGATTAAACGCTTTATGGGTAACAGCTACGACGAAAGTGCGAAAGAAGCTGGACGTGTACCTTATAAAGTTGTTAAAGGTGATAACAACACTCCACGTGTTGAAATCGACGACAGAAAATATACTCCACAAGAGATCTCTGCAATGATTTTGCAGAAAATGAAAAAAACTGCTGAAGATTTCCTGGGTCAGGAAGTTACTGAAGCGGTAATCACTGTACCAGCTTATTTTAACGATGCACAACGTCAGGCGACTAAAGAAGCTGGAGAAATTGCAGGTTTAACTGTAAAACGTATCATTAACGAGCCTACTGCAGCTGCTTTAGCTTATGGTTTAGATAAAGCACATAAAGACATGAAAATTGTTGTGTTTGACTGTGGTGGTGGTACGCATGACGTTTCTGTATTGGAATTAGGTGATGGTGTTTTCGAAGTAAAATCTACTGATGGTGATACTCACTTAGGTGGTGATGACTTTGACCACATTATTATTGATTGGTTAACTGATGAATTTAAATCGGAAAACAGCATGGACCTTGCGAAAGATCCAATGGCGTTACAACGTTTAAAAGAAGCTGCTGAGAAAGCTAAAATTGAATTATCAAGCACAACTTCTACTGAAATTAACTTGCCATATATTACTGCTGATGCTAGTGGCCCAAAACACTTAGTGCGTACATTATCTCGTGCTAAATTTGAGCAATTGGCTGATAGCTTAATCAAACGTACTATTGAGCCTTGTAAATCTGCGTTGAAAAATGCTGGTTTAAGCACTAGCGATATCGACGAAATTATCTTAGTAGGTGGTTCAACTCGTATTCCTGCTATTCAGGATGCTGTTAAAGCTTTCTTCGGTAAAGAACCAAGTAAAGGTGTTAACCCTGATGAAGTTGTAGCAATTGGTGCTGCTATTCAAGGTGGTGTATTAACTGGTGATGTAAAAGATGTATTGTTATTAGACGTTACGCCTTTATCATTAGGTATTGAAACTATGGGTGGTGTAATGACTAAATTAATTGAGTCTAACACGACTATCCCAACTAAAAAATCAGAGACTTTCTCAACTGCAGCTGATAACCAGCCTTCAGTAGAAATCCATATTTTACAAGGTGAACGCCCAATGGCTAACCAAAACCGTACAATTGGTCGTTTCATTTTAGATGGTATTCCACCAGCACCTCGTGGTGTGCCTCAGGTAGAAGTATCTTTTGATATTGATGCTAACGGTATCTTACACGTAAGTGCAAAAGATAAAGCTACTGGTAAAGAGCAAAAAATCCGTATCGAAGCTTCTTCAGGTTTAACTGATGCTGAGATCAAAAAAATGAAAGAAGAAGCAGAAGCTAATGCAGCTGACGATGCTAAACAAAAAGAAGAAGCAGATAAAATTAACGGTGCTGATGCTTTAATCTTCTCTACTGAAAAACAATTAAAAGAGTTTGGTGATAAATTATCTGCTGATAAGAAAGCGCCAATCGAATCTGGTTTAGAGAAATTAAAAGCAGCTCACTTATCGCGTAACTTTGCAGATATCGATGCAGCACAAGCTGAATTGCAAAATGCATGGAATGCGGCATCTGAGGAAATGTACAAAGATGGCGGTCAGCCTCAAGGTGGCGAGCAACCACAAGCTGATGCTCAACCTCAAGGTGGTGGCGATAACGTTACTGATGTTGATTTTGAAGAAGTAAAAGAAGACGATAAGAAATAATCTTAAGTTTTTAGTTCTGAGGCGATAGTCTTGGGCGGAAATAGAAAGCGTTCCTGATTAAGTTCAGGAGCGCTTTTTTAGTTTGGAGTTTCTAGTCTAGAGTTTTGGACGGAAATAGCAGGTGTTCCTGATTAGGTTCAGGAGTGCTTTTGGTTTGGAGTCTGGAAGTTTGAGTTGAGTATTTTAGGTGGAAATAGCAAGTGTTCCTGATTAAGTTCAGGAATGCTTTTTATGCACTATGGTTTCAATAGGGATAGGAACAACAAATAATTTGCATATTCCATCCATCGCAGTCTGGCTTCAGCCGACTGCCTTAAATAAGCATTTGTTTTTCCAGCACATTCTATGAGGATTTTGTATTCCATTCATCGCAGTCTGGCTTTAGCCGACTGCATTAAAAAAAATCCTAATCGCCTAACTTCTATTTATAAGTTTTCATAAATAATTTCCTGTAATTCCTTTTCATTTAAAGAAATTTCCTGCAGGAGTTGGAATTGATTTTTAGCCCGGTCTAAGTTTTGAGTGGGGTAGTTTATCGGATAGTAAATATTGCCGTTTAAAAAATCAGTTAAGAAGCGCAAGGCTTGCATGTAGATCATGTATTTGCCTGAGAATAAAATCAACTCCTTTTCTGTTTCGGTTAAAATGCTTTTCATTTCTGAAAGATAACCTTTAATCATTGCCTCGAAATAGGGTAACCGAATGTTGATTTTGCTTAAATCAGTTTCGTTTTCAGAGAAGGCACAGAGATAGGTGCGCATCATATCACCCAAATCTGAAATGAATTTGCCTGGCATCATAGTATCTAAATCAATTACACAAACACCTTTAAAAGTTTCTGCATCTAAAAGCACATTACTTATTTTGGTATCATGATGCATCACACGGTTTGGAAAGTCTTTCCGATGGCTAAAAGAATTAAAGTAATCAAGTAAGTATTTTTGTGAAGTTGCATCCTCTATTTGCTGTTGAGCAATAGTTTTTAATTTAGGAGAGGCTAGTTTTAAGGCATTTTCAAACTGATCTACACGCAGGCTTAAATCATGAAATCCTGGAATGGTTTCCTGAAGCGTGGTGGCATCAAAATCTGCTAACAAGCGGCTTAGTTTTCCAAACTGCCTGGCTGCTTCATAAGCTTGCTTCGGCTCATTTAATACTTCTAAAGAAATGGTATTAGGGATGTAGGGTAATAATCGCCAATATTTACCATTTGTAAATGCCATTTCTTCGCCACTAATGGTAGAAATAGGCTTGATAAAAAGGTAATCCGGGTATTTTGACGCGAGGTAATTTGCAATTAATTTGAGGTTACGGGCAATGTTTTGTGGATGCTTAAAAACATTGGTATTGATATTTTGAAGAATAAATTTATTTTCTTCAGATACTGGTGAAAGCAAATAGGTACGGTTAATTAAACCCATACCTATTAATGTTATTATTGTATTTACTTTAGTAAATCCGTAAGTTTTTAATACTTCTGAATCTAAATTTAGCTCCATAGTTTTTCAGGATACGTTCCGTTTTTAACCAATTGGTCAATAGAATCCTGAACATATGGTTTATCTTCTTTATAAGTTACGCCAAACCATTTATTGGATGTTGGAACAACTTTAAAAGTAGCTGTGTTGTTTCTTACCAGATTTTCGCCAATTAGCGGAATAAAAAATTCTGCTTTAGGTTTGTCTTTATTTGCCATTGCAAATTCTTTAAACAAGCCTTCTGTAATTTCAAAGACAGCTGGAGTAAAGCCCCAGAAATTCATCGACACGGGCGTACTGAAGTCTAACGGAAATTCTTCTCCATCTTCTTCGTAAAAAATTTTTCCATCTTTTGGATAAACCTTTGTACGTTCTACAATTTCTGATAAGTTACCAGATTCGTCTACCTTACAAACACCTCTTGATACCGAACCAAATTCTGAAAGCGTTTTACCAATTTCATAGCCTATTATAGAATAATTGCTGTCGTTAGCTTCTGTATTTAAAAAATCAGCCATTTTTTGAAAGGCATCAAAACCATAATAATCATCAGCATTGATCACGCAGAAAGGCTCTTTAATTACATTTCTTCCCGATAGAATTGCATGAGCAGTTCCCCATGGTTTTTCTCTATAGATTTCTTCGTCTATGCCGAATTGTTTTAAGTCGAAATTTTGAAAAACATATTCTGTTTCTATTCTGCCATTTAATTTTGGCTCAAAAATAGATTTAAAATTATCTACAAATTCTTCTTTAATAATAAATACAACTTTGCCAAATCCGGCATTAATTGCATCATATATGGAGTAATCAATAATGGTTTCGCCATTTGGCCCAAAGCCATCAATTTGTTTCATACTGCCATAACGGCTTGCCATCCCGGCAGCCAATATCAATAGAGTTGGTTTCATCTTATAAAAATTAATGGAGCGTTAAATGTTATTGTATTAATATTAATTATTGTGGAGGATTAAAAGCCAAAAAAACCGCCAGTTTTGGATCTGGTTTTCTTACCGGTTAGCATTCCGAATATACCCCTAACAATTTCTTTGCCAATTTGGCGAGTGATTGTTGCACTCATTACTTGTTCTACCAAACTTTTTTCTCCTGGCCTGGCCTTATTTTCTTCTGTTTCTTTTTTTTGCAACTCTTTTTCCTGCTTTTCTTGTTCTGCTGTTGCCGCCTGATCATTGATTCTTTTTGTTAAAATTTCATAGGCACTTTCCGGATCAATTAAGTCCTTATACTTGCTAAACATCTGGCTGCTTTGTATTAACTTTTCAAAATCAACGGATGTTAGAGGACCCATTGTGGCACGTGGAGGAGTGAGCATGGTTGCTGAAACTTCAGTAGGGATTCCTTTTTCATTTAATACGGTAATTAGTGCTTGTCCGGTACCGAGTGAGGTTAATATCTTATCTATTTCATAGAAATCGGATTTTGGATAAGTGTTTACCGTTTTTTTAAGCGCATCTACATCATTTGGTGTAAATGCCCTAAGCGCATGCTGAACCCGGTTACCTAATTGACCTAATACGCTTTCTGGTACATCAGTTGGAGATTGGGTGCAGAAAAATACGCCAATTCCCTTTGATCTGATTAGTCTGATAATGGTTTCAATCTGCTCTAGAAAGGCCTTTGATGAATTCTTAAATAGTAAATGTGCTTCATCAAAGAAGAAAACTAATTTTGGTTTATCTAAATCTCCCACTTCGGGCATTGTACTAAACAGTTCGGCGAGTAGACTTAATAAAAAGGTAGAATATAATACGGGTTGATTTTGAACATCAGCAATATTAAGTAAGCTAATGGTACCTTTTCCGTCAACACGTTCAAATAAATCTTCAATATCAAAAGATTTTTCTCCAAACATGCCACCTAATCCCTGCTGTTCAATTGCCACAATTTTTCTCAGAATTGTACCTGATGTTGAGGTAGAAATACTGCCGTAGCTGCTTTTTATTTCTGCGGCACCTGCACCTTCTGATAGATAAGAAACGAGCTTTTTTAAATCATTGAGATCTATTACTGGCATTTTGTTATCATCGGCATATTTGAAAATAACAGCCATTACGCCAGCTTGCGTATCGTTGAGGTCTAATATTTTTGATAAAAGCGTTGGGCCAAATTCAAATACAGTTGCCCGCATTTGTGCGCCTGTTTTTCCAGAGAGCGAATAGATTTCTACAGGAAAACCAGCAGGTACAAATGGCTTATTTAACTGCTGGGCACGCTCTTCTATTTTAGGATTAACTGCGCCTGGCTGATTTAAACCAGATAAATCTCCTTTAACATCCAACATAAATACTGGTACTCCGGCATCTGATAACTGTTCTGCCAGTAGTTGTAGCGTTCTTGTTTTTCCTGTTCCTGTAGCACCTGCAATTAGGCCATGTCTGTTCATCATTTTTAATGATAAATTAACTTCGGCTTCGCTGTAAACTTGTCCATCTAAAATTCCTGCACCCAAATAAATATATGAACCTGTTGGGGCATAGGATGATTTTATTTTTTCGATAAATTTAGATGACTCACTCATGTTGTTATATTTGATAGCACAATTTAATAACTAATCTTGAAAAATAGGTGTAATTAAGGGAACATCCCTGGTACAATTTATTGCACAAAGTTTTCGCTTTATTAGTTAAACTGTTTATAATGGTTTAATTCGGCTTTTAAAGTGCTGATTTCGTTTTGCATGGTTTCTACCTGACTTAAAAGTTGTGAAATGGCATGCAAGCCTTCAAGGTTAATATCTAAATCTTTGGCTAAACGAACATACCGCTCCAGTTTCATTAGTTCATCAAGACTTAAAAAGGTTAATTTTTTTTGAGTGGTGGTTTTAATGAGACCGAAATCTTCGAGTGATTGGATGAAATCGATCTCTACGTGGTGATACACACATATATCATTTACGGCTATTAGATTATTTCTCATCATTATTAGCTTTTTGATAGTTTTTCAAATAGTTCTTTTTGCTCCTGGTTTAAATTGGTAGGCAGTTTAACTTGCCATTTAATATACAAATCGCCAAACTGATCTGCTTTTTTATAAACAGGAAATCCTTTCCCCTTTAAACGTAATGTAGAATCGGGTTGTGTACCTTCTGGTATTTTAAGCTTTACTTTACCATTTAAAGTTTCTACAATTTTTTCGCCTCCTAAAACAGCGGTGTAAAGGTCAATTTCTTCCTGTATGTAGATATCATTACCCTTGCGTTTAAATTTAGGGTCTTCGCTGATGTTAAACTTAATGTATAAATCTCCGGGTTGCCCGTTGTTGGCGCCCGGGGCTCCATAACCAGAAAGCTTTATCTTTTGTCCGTTTTCTACACCGGCCGGGATGGTTATGCGTACTTGTTTTCCGTTTACTGTTAATGTTTGTTTGTGTGTGGTGTATGCATCTTTAAGATTTAACTGTAAATCGGCATTGTAATCTTGTCCTTTAAAAGGTGATTGCCTGCTGCTTCTACCTGCACTGCCACCAAACATGGAAGAGAAAAAGTCTGAAAAATCATCTCCACCAAATCCGCCAGAATAGCCACCGCCTCCATAGCCTCCGCCCTGCGATTGGTACTGTCGCTGTTGTTTCTGTTGCGCATCTAACTGATCAGCATGTTGCCAGTCTTTACCATATTTATCGTATTTCTTGCGTTTCTCCGGATCGCTTAAAACTTCGTTGGCTTCGTTAATCTGCTGAAATTTTTTATTAGCCTCATCATTATTCGGGTTTAAATCTGGATGATATTTCCTGGCTAATTTTCGATAAGCCTTTTTTATATCGTCTATTGATGCGCTTTTCTTTAAATCGAGGATTTTATAGTAATCTATGTAGTCCATATGTTGTTAACAAATAAGTTAGTAGTAAAGTTCAATGTTTGGTGGCTAAATTTACTTTAATATTTTAACGTATATCTCCCTTAAATATTGATTTTTATTTCTAAAGGTCATTAAACAAAAATGCCTCCAAAAAATTGAAGGCATCTGTTGATAATGATCAGATTAGTGTTATTAATATGTAAAGAAATATGATTTACTTCCTTTTTAAAATTTCTATCTTCTCCCGCTCACTTGATAGTAAACGTTCATAGCGCTTTTTGTTTTCTTCCATTACATCTATTAGTTTTTCTAACGGATTAAATGTACAGTTGTAATTTACTCATGGGCCATTTACAACTGCGGTTTTCATATTTAAATATATCTAATTCTTGTGTGGTAAAAAACAATATGGAGTTGTAGTTAACAATTGCCTATTTATTTATATAAAGGGATGGTATGGGTAGTATAAGTTTATCTTTTGTAATAAGCAATAGTATCTATTTATTAACCATATAAGGCATTAAAGGATATATAAGGCTAAACGAAGAAGAACGTTTAAAAGTTGCAGTAAGCAACATAAGGTTTGCAGTAAGCAACATAAGATTTGCAGTAAGCAACATAAGGTTTGCAGTAAGCAACATAAGGTTTGCAGTAAGCAACATAAGGTTTGCAGTAAGCAACATAAAGTTTGCAGTAAGCAACATAGGGTTTGCAGTAAGCAACATAAGGTTTGCAGTAGGCAAAATAAGGTTTGCAGTAAGCAAAATAAGGTTTGTAGTAAGCAACATAAGGTTTGCAGTAAGTAGCATAAGTTTGTTTCTACTACCTTATTCACCTAAGTAAATATGAGCTCATTTGGTTAATCGCTTTGAAAATAAAATACCCCTTAAATTACAAGCACATGCCAGTATTTTAAGGGGTATATCATTGGGAGCAAATTATTTCTTCCCTTTTACATATTTTTCTAACCACTGGTCTTCTTCCCAAAGGGTGTGCAGGATGTTTTCTTTTCCGCGATAACCATGGGCTTCATAAGGTAAGAATACAAAACGGGTGGTTCCGCCGGCACCTTTTATGGCGTTAAATAAACGCTCGCTATTGATAGGGAAGGTACCTGGGTTATCATCAGAATCGCCGTGAATTAACAGCAATGGTGTTTTAATTTTATCGGCATAACTGAACGGACTCATTTCATAATAAAGCTGTGGAACCTGCCAGTAGGTACGTTCTTCATTTTGAAAACCAAATGGCGTAAGTGTACGGTTATATGCACCGCTGCGGGCAATGCCTGCGGCAAAAAGATCGGTATGTGCCAGTAAGTTTGCTGTCATAAAGGCGCCGTAGCTATGACCACCAACGGCCATTCTTTTTTTATCGCCAACGCCTAAATCAGATAGTTTATCAATGGCTGCTTCTGCGTTTAATTTAAGCTGCTCTATAAAGGTATCATTTGATTTTTTACCATCTTTTGCTACAATTGGCATTTCTGCGTTGTCTAAAATGGCGTATCCCCGGGTTACCCAATAAATTGGCGAACCCCAGCTAATGTTGGTAAATTTATCTTTAGATCCCCGAATTTGTGCGGCATCTGCAGCTGAGTTAAATTCACGTGGATAAGCCCAGATTAGCGTTGGCAGCGGACCATCTTTAGCTTTATCATATCCTTTTGGTAAATATAAATCGCCTGTTAAATCTACACCATCTGCACGTTTGTATGAAATTTTTTCTTTGGTAATGCCATCAAGTGAGGGGTATGGATTGGCAAAATTGGTAATGGGTTGATCTGCTATGCGAAGTACCAGATTTTTAATAAAATAGTTAGGAACCATTTTCTGGCTCTCTTTGCGTGTTAATAAAATCAGTTTATCTGGATTGATTACATCACTCACATATTCGAAGGTGCCTTCTGCACTGCGCCAAATAATTTCATTCTTTTTTGAAGCCAGATCAAACTTGGCTAAGAAAGGTAAATCACCTTTTTCTGATGAGCCTATTGGGTTATTCATCAATAATTTGGTGCCATTATCAATGGTTTTTATTACCTGGCGGCCATATTTATTTTTTACTGTTACGGGCGATCCTGGGTTGCCATAGGCATCAGTTTGGTTACGGGTATATAATTCTTCTACCGCACCTGTAGTAGGGTTATACTTGCTTACTTTATTGGTTTGCTTGCTTCTTAAGCCTTCCATAATTAGAGCCAGGGTTGCATCTCCCCATTGTACGCCACGGTAACGTGTTTGGGTTTTAAATAATTCTTTTTCGCCAGTGGTAAAAGGGGCGCTTAAAGCATAGACTGCATCATGGAAAGGAACATTCTTTTTAATTAAGCCACTATCTAGGGGTTTAGCCCAAATTAGTGTTGCTGGTTCGTCATCTCTCCACTCAAAGCCACGGGCAACATTTTGTGTATTGTCGTAACCAGATGGTGTTCCTTCTGATGAAGGTAATTCTACAATGGTTTTAATGGTTTTTCCATTTAAATCGGTAATGTTGATGGTTGATGGGAAGCCAAATGCAGAAACCAGATAGGAAAATGGTTTCCTGATAGTCTCCGTCATTATATAATTTTTATCTGGTGATAAGTCTACTTTGGCATAAATTGCTGGTTTCCCAATTGGCGTTTCTACACCAGCAGTATTTTTAACCAATTGAGAGGTGGCGAAAAATTCAAACAATTGCTCATCAAAAGGCGATTTAATTAAATCTTGATAGGTTGCACTTGGTGCGGCTTTGCCTAGGTTTTGCTGAATGGTAGGGCCTTTAGGCATTAAAGGCTTTTTAGGGGCAGCGCTTGCTGGCTGGGTTACAGTACGGTAAATTAGTGTATTATCATTTAGCCAGGTTAATCCGCTCCCTAATACCACATTTAAAAATGCTTTATTGGCTTTTACAGCTTTTTTTGTAGCTACATCTATAATATATAAATCTACTCCCTTCTGCGTGGTTTGGGTAAATGCAATTTTATTTTCAGCCGGATTCCAGCTAATATTGCCGGCATATAAAGGTGTTGGTAAGCCTGTAACCTGAGCAGTTTGGTTTGTTTTAATATTTTTCAGACTAAAGTTATTGATATAATTCTGTCTGCTTGGAGAATAGTTATTTGGATTTAACCTTAAACCGGCAATCCGGTATTCTGGCATTGCCAATTCTTCAACTGAGGGATAAGAATTTCGTTCACTAAATAATATCCATTCTGCCTTGCCATCAATACTTACTGCTGGTGTTGGTTTTGCGAGTAATAAATCAGCAATTTCTTTTGGTGGTGTTTGATAACTAATCGCATCTTGAGCCGATGCGTTTAATGAGGTACAAACACCTGCAATTAATAAACAGGCGTATAAATTTTTAATCATCTTTTGGTGAGTTGTATGTAATAAGGAATGTTCAAATATTGGAAATTTTAAAGTAACGCACCGTAACTTCTTATTTACAGTGAGCGCTGGTTATTATAGGATGTTGTAATTTGCGTATCAAATTTCTGATGATAAAAACTGATTGCGATAGCTTCAATCTTCTACAATTGATAGGAATAATGTATCCTTAGGATTACGGTTTTAGGTATGTTTTATTTAGTTTTTGCTGTTTTTAGTGTCAAAAACCACGTAAAATGTTGACATAAGTCAAAAAAACAGGTCATTTTCACCATTATCCTGCACATTTTCATACTTTCGTTCTGTCAATCGTCCCCGATATTGATTTAATTGAATTTTTAAACTTAAAATTAATTATCTCAATGACAGCAAAATTAAGACATGGTGAGATTTTAGAGCGAATAGTTCGCCGAAATCGAATGGGAATTAGTGAACTCTCCAGGAAACTGAATGTAAGTAGAAGAACCATTTATAATTGGTTTGGCCAAGACAAACTTAATCAAGAAATTATATGGCAGATTGGGCAGTCAATAGGACAAAATCTATCCATTTCTTTTCCTGATGTTTTTGTAGAAAAAAATGCTGAGGCTACAGCGCTTGCAGAAACTGGTGATAAACGATCTACCGATTCAAACTCAGTATACTTTTGGATGAATAAATACATTCATCTATTAGAAAAATACAACAGTTTGCTAAGTGTTGAAGAAGAAGAGGCTAATGCTGATGATCAGCATAAAATGCCTTTAAAAAACAGAAGAGCGGAAACGTTCATGTATCAATAATAGTTTAGGCTAATATTGATAAAAAAATCTAAATCGATGTAAAATGTACTTCGTTTGATGGATTAAAGCAAAAACATTTTATGTTCCTGAACTTCAGGAAATATATTTAAAATAATTGTGCGCAAAATCATTAAATGAAATATAAGTCTTACTACGAAATTTGATATGATTCTAACGATCTAAATTACCAAATATCATCAATATGGTGATTATTTAATGAAAGCTGGAAGTAAATTAATACCTCCTGAGTTTCTAAAAATATAGCCACTTATTTAAAAAATAAGTGGCTATATCATTTAAGGTTTAACGCCTTTTTATGGTGTGCCTGCCCTCCGCGGATCTCCCACTCACAGGACTTTTTTATCGCTTTATTTACTAAGAACAATTTAGTGAATTGTTGGTTTGAATATGCAAAATAATTTTACACATCGTGTGGATAATGTGAATAAATTAAATTTTGCTATTGCAAAACATTTATAGTGTTTCTTGGTTTCCTAAATCGAGATGTTAAAATACTTATTTATCTGTTGCCATCACAGAGAAAATTGGAGTTGATTATTTTAAAAACTTACTGCGTTATTTCTCGAAAAAGTATATTTTTAACCTTTTACCCTAAAATGTAGAATGAGTCGTCCATCATATTTTTTAAGCAGTAACGAATTACTTCAGGTTTTTAATCTCACCCAAACTGCCACAGCAATACATGTAACGGAAGATGCCATTATACAGGAGGCTAACGATGCCATGTTGGCTATTTGGGGCAAGGATAGAAGTGTGATTGGGAAATCTTTAGCGGATGCGCTTCCTGAACTTAAGGGACAACCTTTTATTGATATGTTTAAGAGGGTGTGGAATGAGGGGCTTGTGATTGCTGGAAAGGATACGGCTGCTGATCTCAATATTAATGGCGAAATAAAAACTTTCTATTTTGATTTTGAGTATCGTGCAATAAAAAATGATACCGGGAAGGTTATTTGCATCCTTCATACGGCGATTGATGTAAGTGAAAGGTTTCTTAAAAAAGAGGCTATGGAACTTGCTGCGGAAAGAGAAGCAGCATTAAATAGGGAGCAGGCCTTAAATGAGGAGCTAGCTTCAATGAACGAGGAGCTTTCTACTACCAATGAAGAATTACAAAAAGCACAAAATCACCTGCATTTATTAAATACTGAACTTGAGGTTAGGGTTGCAGAACGTGTAAAGGAGCTTTCTGAAAGCGAAGAGCGTTTTAGAACAATGGCTGAGGGCACTGAAATTTTTATTGCTGTTGGTGATGAAAGTGGAAATGCGGTGTACTTTAATAAACCGTGGATGACACTTACAGGTAGATATATGAATGATCTGCTGGCATTTGGTTGGGTAGATTTGATTCATCCTCAGGATAGGGAAGGTTACGTTAATATTTATCTTTCTGCTTTAGAAAAAAAAGCGCCTTTTGCCGGCGAATTCAGGATTTTAAGCAAAGAGGGTGATTACCGTTGGCTTTTAGCCAGTGGGCCACCTCGGCTCCATCCTGATGGAACTTTTGCTGGATACATCACTTCTTGTATAGATATTACTGATCGTAAACTGGCTGAACTGGAAAGGCAAAATCTGAGTGCTCTTGTTGATGCAAGCTCTGAATTTATTTCTTTGGCTAACGTAAATTATGAGATGACTTATGCCAACCCAATTGCATTGAAAAAGCTGGGATGGGATACTGTAAAAAATAGAACAATACTGGATTGCGTATATCCTCAGGATAGAGATTTTGCACAAAAGGCTTTAATTAGCTTATTGGAATTTGGAAATTTCAGGCATGAAATTCGTTATTGGAATGAAAAAACTAAAAAACCTTTTTGGGTAGAGTGGAACGGGATTTCTATTAAAGATCCGATTACCAATGAGTTTGTTGTATTGGCTACTGTTGGGCCTGATGTAACAGAAAGAAAACAGCATCAGGAGGAATTACAGGAAGTAAATGAGGAAATGGCTGCTGCAAACGAGGAACTTGCAGCAACCAATGAGGAACTGGCTGCTACTAATGAGGAATTGGCCCAAACACATCAGGACCTCGTTCAATACATTAGAAAGTTATCAGATAGTGAAGAAAAGCTTCTTCAAGCTATTGAAACAGGAAAAATGGGTACCTGGAGCATCGATCCAAATACGCGTAAAATTTCGATGTCTGCTTTTGTACGTGAACTTCTCGGGTTGGAAATGAATGGGGAAGTTGCTATGGATGAGGTGCTAAAAACCATTGATGCTGATTACCGAGAAATTTTTTCAGCAACTCTTGATGATGCCTTCAACCATCATTCATCCAGCGATACCGAATATTTGATCAATAACTTACGTACGGGAGAGGAAAAATGGATTAGGGCTACCGGAAAAGTCTTTTTGGATGAGATGGGGAATTTGGCAGAATATTCGGGCATGTTTATGGATATTACCGAACGTAAGTTGGATGAACTTCGTAAAAATGACTTTATTGGCATGGTAAGCCATGAATTGAAAACGCCATTAACGGCAATAAATGGTTTTGTGCAGGTGTTACAACGCAAATCAAAAATTGATGATGACCAGTATGCTCATAATGCATTAGAAAAAACCCAAATTCAAATCCGGAAAATGACGGCCATGATTAATGGTTTTCTTAATGTATCCAGATTGGAATCGGGTAAATTGATGATTGATAAAACTTCTTTCAGGTTAGATCAGCTTTTGCAGGAAACTGTTGATGAAACATTTATATCGCCTTCTACGCACGAGATCATTTTTGCACAATCATGTGAGGTTTCCATTTATGCCGATCGGGATAAAATTGGTAGTGTAGTTTCTAACTTGTTGAGCAATGCACATAAATATTCTTCTAACGGAAGTAGTATTGAGATTAATTGTGAGATTAAAGATCATGAAGTAATTGTTAGTGTTAAAGATCAGGGGATTGGGATTTCGAGCGATGATGCTAAGAAACTTTTTGATCGTTATTACCGTGTTCAAAGTAACCATACCATTTCGGGTTTTGGAATTGGCTTGTATCTTAGTGCCGAAATTATTCAACGCCACAATGGAAAAATATGGGTAGAAAGCAATGAGGATGTTGGTTCTACTTTTTACTTTTCTTTGCCACTTTATTAAAGCAAAAAGGGACAGGTTATAAAACCTATCCCTCTATCTAAACCCAAACATGCGCTCAAACATGAATGAATTACGTGATAAACAACTTGAATGCAGGTTGGTTTTGGATTAATGTAATTTTTATTTTTTTCTTCTTCTATTCATATCCAAGCGTTAATTGCCGGTCATTTGTGTTGCCAGACAAGGTAATTTTGTTCAGAAATTTACATATAAATTTATTGATATGATTCTCTTAACAATTTGCCTCAGGATTTTAATTTTGAACAAAACAATTTGGGGTTTTTAAGATTATGTAAAGAATGGTCTGTATTGGATACTTTAAATATTGCTTCAATAACAGATTAAAAACTATCATTATTTATTAAATGACTAACAAAGCTAACCCATTAAAAATAGCCATACTTGGCGGTGGCCCTAGTGGCCTTTTTATGTATAAGAGATTGGTTGAATCGGGAATTAAAAACCTGGCAATTGAAATCTTTGAAAGAAAAGATATGCTTGGATCTGGAATGCCTTACAGTACAGAAGGTGCCAATGAGGAACATATCACAAATGTATCGGATAATGAGATTCCTGTAATCTTTAATTCTATAGAGGATTGGGTTAAGATGGCGCCAAAACCATTGTTAAAGAAGTTTAATATCAATTCTGATACGTTTAATGAGTATAAAGTTTTACCCAGATTGTTTTTTGGTGAATACCTTTCTGCACAGTTTGAATTGCTTAAAGAAGTAGCAGATGATAAAGGGATGATTACTAAAATTCATCTTAATACTCAGGTAACTAATATCATAGATGATCCGGCAAAAAATAATGTGGGTGTTGAAGTAAACGGAAAAGACATCACATATTTTGATCATATTATTGTATGTGTTGGACATAATTGGCCTAAAAAGCATGAAGGTAAAATTCCAGAATATTATGATTCTCCATATCCACCAAAAAAACTAGCAAAACAAGTTAATCACCCGATAGCCATTATGGGTTCTTCACTTACAGCTATAGATGCTATTAGAACGCTAGCCCGGAATAATGGTGTGTTTGAGGCAGAAGAGGATGGAACATATAAATTTATCCTCAATGAAAGCAGTAGCCAGTTTAAAATTGTGATGCACTCCAGAAATGGCTTGCTTCCGGCCATTCGTTTTCACCTGGAAGATTCGCATTTGGGAAAAGATGAAACCTTAAGTAAAGCCGAGATTCAGCAAAATGTTAAGGAAAACGGTGGGTTTATTCCATTAGATTTTGTTTTTGAAAAGAACTTTAAAGATCAGTTTAAAAAACGAGATCCTGCCTTTTATGAAAAAATAAAGGATATGGATCTGGAAACCTTTGTGGAAGCCATGATGTCTTACCGGGAAAATGTTCCACCGTTTGACTTGTTTAGAAAAGAATATGAGGAGGCCGAAAAATCAATTAAACGTGAAGAATCCATTTATTGGAAAGAGGCATTAGCGGTTCTGAGTTTTGCCATGAATTATCCGGCAAAATATTTATGTGCGGAAGACATGCAGCGATTACAGAAAGTATTGATGCCGCTGATTTCTATCGTCATAGCGTTTGTTCCGCAAAGTTCATGCAGAGATTTAATGGCCTTGCATGATGCTGGCGTACTTGAAATTGTATCTGTAGGTGAAGATAGTTCGGTAGAACCCTATAAAGAGGGAGGCGCAACATATATTTATACAGATGATAAAGGAAAGGAAATTTCAATACACTATAAAACTTTTATCAGTTGCATTGGTCAGCCACACCTATTGTATGATGATTTTCCTTTTAAAGGATTGGTGGAAGGTGGTTCTGTTAGTCCTGCTCTTTTAAATTTTAGATCACTTGGTATTGGAAAAAAAGAAGTAGAAAAAGGAAATAAGCTGGTAGAAAAAAATAAAGATGGTTCATATGCTTTAAGGGTTCCGGGTATTACCATTAATGATGCTTTTCAGGTGGTAGGGCAGGATGGACTGGCAAATGATCGGATTTATATAATGGCCGTGCCATATATCGGGGGCTATAACCCAGATTATTCAGGCATTGATTTCTCTGAATTGGCTTCTATGGAAGTGCTTAAAACTATTCAAAACAAAAAGAATCCCGAAGTATAACCTCGGGATTCTTTACTCTTAAGTTCGATACTTATTTATTACTTTATCCTGAAGATTACTTCATAGAATCATTGATCTTATTGATCATTACTAAGTGCCCTTGAACAATAGGTGCGGTTTTAGTTGCAAAAGCTTTTAATTCAGTGTCTTTTGCGTTTTTAGATTCATCTTCCATTAATTTTAGGGTAGATTTATGACCATCAATCATATCGCTCACATATGCTTTGTCAAAATCTGCTCCTGATTTTTTACTCAAATCATCCATTTTTTTCTGGTGATCAGCATCAACTGTTGTAGGAAGTGTAATGTTTTTTGTTTTTGCAATTTCTGTTAGTTCGGCATTTGCATTACCATGATCGGTAACCATCATTGTAGCAAATTCCTTTACCTGAGCATTGCTGCTTTTTTGAAGTGCAAGTTTACTCAATTCTACCTCTGCCATACCGCCAACAGCAGCTGTTGTTGCGAATTTTGAATCGGCTTCGTCAACAGCAATCCCTCCGGTTGCCGCTACATTGGTAGTGGTGTCTTTACTTTGGTTTAAGCTGTCTGCACTTTCTTTAGCATCTTTGTTTCCGCCACTGCATGCTTGAAATGCCAAAGCTGAAACAGAAACTGCCATTACATAAATTAACTTTTTCATATCTTATTGGTTTTGTTATTAACTAATAACATGATAATTACGGAATGGTTTTTAAGTGGATAATGTTAACTGATGTAAATTTAAAACTGCCTTAAAGTTTATCAAGTTTAAAATAACCTAAATGAATCTCATCTTCAGGTAAAGTTGAATCGGGCGTAATTTCAATATGATACTTTGCCTTGAATACCGGACTTAAAATTTCTTCTACCCGATAAATGTCATCAATATCGATACCGTATTTTTCATCGATATGTGCATTTGCACCTTTAATGGAATTGGTTTTAAAGAATACGGTTTTCTTAGCATGTTGAATGGCAGAAGCCCGATCATCTTTTACGCTTAATACAATGTAATGCTGTTCTGCTAATTTACCGGCTTGATAACCGCCCAGATTGGTAAAGAATAATTTGTGTAATGAAGATTTTTGTTCAGCCTCTTTAGGAAGAATGTTAATCTGATAACCATCTACCTGATTTACTTCTCTCCATCCATCAACATGAATACTGGCTCCGGCTTCAGGCCAGAATGCTTTAATTTCCGGAACAAGTTCTTTTAATGAGGTGGCTATTCCGAAAAAATAGTCGTGCTGTTCTACATTTCTTTTAGGTGCTTTTGATCCAAGCAAAAGCATATATAATTTGTGTTGATTTAAATCTTCGTTCATTTTTCTGATTTTTATAACAACGCCTTAAAGAGGCTATAGTTTAAAAAAATAAGAAATTAACGAGTCTGAGCATTTTTTTTGATCTCTATTTTAAGTTCTTCAATCTGTTCTTTTGCCTGTCTGTTTTCCAGGTAATAATAAATGGCAAAGCCTAAAAAGATTTTCCCTAATACAAAAACGGCAGCAAAAACCCATCGCCATGCTTTATGAATGCGCATGTGGTTAGATTCTGATTCCACTTCGATGTAGCGATCTTTCAGGGTATCATTCTGGTTTGAGTTATGTTCTCGTGCGGTAAATTTCTCTACTTTCTGTTCACGAAGCTGAATTTCATTTACTTCATGCTCAATTTTAGATAAAATTCCTGGAGGGGGTAGAATGGCCATGCCCTGCGCCAGCACTTCCATATCATATTCCAGTTTGGCTAGTTCTTGTTCAAATTCAGGGTATTGTTTCTTCAGTAATAAAACTTGTTCAATTTCCTGTTCGGTGGCAACACCCATTACATAGGTTTCCATAATGCCACTGTCAATCCATTCTTTAATTTTCACGTAACCTCCTCATTTTATCTATTGATGATTTCAGTTGAATGCGTATGTTGTTTTCTTCTTCGCCAAGTGATTCAGCTAAGCCAGAAATTGATCTGCCCTGGTAATATACGGCGCTAAATATTTCTTTTTCTCTGGGACTTAGGAGATCTGAATTTTCTACCGGGTGATTGGGTGTTTTATTCAAAACAGAATCTGTTAAGGGCCTGTCGCTCAAATTTTGCTGTGCCAAAGTTCTTTGCGCATGTTGCCTTAAAAGCATCCATGTGCTGAGTTTACTTTGCGCATTTAGATTCGTCTCCAAAATAAAAGATGTTATAATTTTAATTAAAAGCGTTTCAGATTCTTTAGGGTCCTGAATGGCACCTTGAATAAAGCCTAAAAGCATACCGGCATATTTATCGTAAAATTGCCGGATATCTTTGGATGCTTCTTTTGAGATGTTTAGAATAACTTCAGACATTAATTAGATTGACTTGTAAAATAATTTGCAAGATAAGGCCAAATTTTGATTTACATTTACAAAAAAATGAAATATTTTTATTACTAAATGCTTTATTCACTTTAATTTATCATGAAAATAGCAACTTATAATGTTAATGGCATAAATGGTCGTTTGCCTGTGTTTTTGAGGTGGTTAGCCGAAACTCAGCCTGATGTGGTCTGTGTTCAGGAGTTAAAAGCACCACAGGAAAAATTTCCGGAACAAGCAATTTTGGATGCCGGGTATCAAGCCATTTGGCAGGGGCAAAAAAGCTGGAATGGGGTAGCTATTCTGGCACGTGGTTATGAAATTAAGGAGCTTAGGCGTGGCTTGCCTGGTGATGATGAAGATTTACACAGCAGATATATTGAAGCCTTGATAAATGATGTGGTAATTGGTTGCTTGTATCTTCCTAATGGCAACCCTACACCCGGACCTAAATTAGATTATAAAATGGCTTGGTTGGCACGGCTAACAGAACATGCAGCGAAACTGCTTGAATATAATTTGCCCGTTGTTTTAGTGGGTGATTATAATGTGATCCCTACAGAAAATGATGTTTATAAGCCAGAACGTTGGATAAATGATGCCCTTTTTAGACCTGAAGTTCGGGCTGCCTTTAAAAACCTGGTGGATCAGGGTTGGACGGATGCCCTTAGAAAGCTTTACCCTACGGAAACCATTTATACTTTCTGGGATTATTTCAGAAATGCATATGGTCGGGATGCGGGTTTAAGGATTGATCATTTTTTGTTGAGCCCTAAATTGGTAGGAAGGTTGTTGAATGCTGGTGTTGATAAAAATGTTAGAGGTTGGGAAAAATCAAGTGATCATGCTCCGGTATGGATTGAGGTTGAGTAGGATTGGAGATTGATAGAATTAGTGAATTAATGAGTGAGTGAAGGAATTAATGAATGATAAAATTGGTGAATGATAGAATGTTTGAATTAGTGAATGTTGGAATTAATGATAGAATGCTTGAATTAGTGAATGATTGAATGTTGGAATTAGTAAATGACAGAATTAGAAAGTGAATGAATAATGAGTGATTACTCACCAATTTAATTTTAACAAATACAAGATCATACACTTGATAATTATTCTATCATTCAAAACTCCTTCCTTCATTTAATCCTTCTTTACAACTTGTATCCCAAGCCAACACCTACATTCCATGCTCCATTTCTGGTGTTTGTTTTAGTATTGTAATATAAGGGTACCTGAAATGCAAGGTGGTTAAAAACTGTTGTAATTCCGAAGCCTAAAGAGGGAGTGATCAGGCTGTTTTTAGGGGCTCCGGGTGCTACTTTATCTTCTTTAATTCTTAAAGAGGGTAGTAAGCCAGCAGCGATAGAAAATGGTTTTTTTGCGTATTTGACGTTTGGTCCGATGCAATTGACATATGCGCCATGATCAACATAGCCACCAACAATGGTTCCATCAAATAATGCAATTTTAGTTTGCGCCTTTGTTTCAAAAGAAAGTAATGCCAGTGCAAGGCAGGCTAATCGTACGAAGTTAGTTTTTCTTTTTTTCATCATTCAGGTTTGGTTTTTCGTTTTGAATTTATTTAGGGTATTTTCTTTTTTCTTCAACTATATCACGAATGAGATTGCTTCGTCGCTGAAAAAGCTTCCTCGCAATGACGATGAGCTGGGAAGACCCTTATTAAAGCCTGGCCATAAACGATCGTAATTGCCAGGCACGACGCAATCTCATTTGTAAGAAAGATTGCTTCGTCGCTGAAAAAGCTTCCTCGCAATGACGATGAGCTGGGAAGACCCTTATTAAAGCCTGGCCATGAACGATCGTCATTGCACGAAGCAATTTCATTTGTAAGAAAGATTGCTTCGTTGCTGAAAAGCTTCCTCGCAATGACGATGAGCTGGGAAGGCCCCTATTAAAGCCTGGCGATGAAAGATCGTCATTGCGAGGCACGAAGCAATCTCATTTGTAAGAAAGATTGCTTCGTCGCTGAAAAGCTTCCTCGCAATGACGATGAGCTGGGAAGGCCCCTATTAAAGCCTGGCCATGAACGATCGTCGTTGCGAGGCACGAAGCAATCTCATTTGTAAGAAAGATTGCTTCGTCGCCGAAAAGCTTTCTCGCAATGACGACTCCCGATCATTTATAATAAAATTTCTGTTTAATTAACTGTTTTCCATTCCGGCGTTTTTTTCTGTCCTCTCATTTCTACAAATTCAATGGTGGGGTCTTTTTCTTCAGGTGCATTTACAAAGTGTGAAAATCTTTTTCTGATGGCTGGATTTTCTACGGCTTCTTTCCATTCACATTTATAGGTTGCTATGAGGCTCTCTATTTCGTTTTCCCATTTTTCAGCCATGCCAAGGCTATCGTTGATCACTACATTACTCAAGTAATCGATGCCGCCATCCATTTTATTAAGCCATGTTGCTGTTCTGGTGAGCGGGTCTCCGGTACGGATGTAAAACATCAGGAAGCGATCGATATATTTAATACAGGTTTCGCTATCTACATCTGTAGCCAGTAACTGTGCATGCTGCGGTTTACTTCCGCCATTGCCACATACATAGAGGTTCCAGCCTTTTTCTGTTGCAATAATACCGAAGTCTTTGCTTTGTGCTTCGGCACACTCTCTAATACAGCCACTTACAGCAGATTTAAACTTGTGCGGTGCTCTGATTCCTCTATATCGCTCTTCAATTCTGATGGCGAAACTCACGCTGTCATGCAATCCAAAACGGCACCATGTACTTCCAACGCAGCTTTTTACTGTTCTTAGTCCTTTGCCATAGGCATGCCCGCTTTCAAAACCTGCTGCAATTAATTCTTCCCATATTACCGGAAGATCATTTAAATGTGCGCCAAAAAGATCAATGCGCTGCCCACCGGTTATTTTAGTGTAAAGGTTATATTTCTGTGCCACCTCACCAATTACAATTAGTTTATCAGGCGTAATTTCACCACCTGGAATACGTGGCACAACAGAATAGGAGCCGCCTTTCTGAATATTTGCCAGGAAACGATCGTTACTGTCTTGCGCGGTGTCGTTTCCTTTTTTAAGAATCATTTCATTCCAGAGGCTGGCCAGAAGAGAAACAACCAATGGTTTACAAACTTCACAACCATCTGATTTTCCTAATTTATCCAATACATCATCATAAGATTTTAACTCATGGATATGAATCAAGTCGTAAAGTTCTTGTCTGCTATAGCTAAAATGTTCACAAATAACGTTTCGCACATATTTGCCCTGCGCTTTTAAAGTGTGTAACATGAGGTCTTTTACCATTGGGATACAGCCACCACACCCGGTTCCGGCTTTGGTGCATTTCTTTATGCTATCCAGTGTTTCGCAATCCTGTTGTGCTACTGCATTGCAAATGTCGCCTTTGGTTACGCCTTCACAGCTGCATATTAATGCCTCATTAGGTAGTGTGGTAATTCCGGCTGCGGCAGATGCTTCGCCACCTCTGTTTCCCAGAATTAATTCTTCCGGATTTTCTGGTAATGCAATTTTGTTTACACTGGTTTGCAGCAGCATATTATACGCTGCTGCATCGCCAATTAAAATACCTCCTAAAAGGTACTGCCCGTCATTACTAATGTTTATTCTTTTATAGATGCCTTTATGTTTGTTTTCAAAAACGATGGTGCGGCAATCTGGTTCGTTGATAAAGGGATCACCAAAACTAGCTACATCAATGCCGATGAGTTTAAGTTTGGTGCTCATGTCAAAACCCTTAAAGGATTTATCTTCTGCACAAAGATTGGTGGCTAGTACTTCGGCCATTTCATAACCCGGAGCAATCAGCCCGTAAATCATTTCATTGTGTAGGGCACATTCTCCGATCGCGAAAATACAAGGATCGTTGGTTTGCATTTTATCATCAACCAGAATGCCACCCCTGGTGCCCACTTCTATGCCACAAAATCTGGCCAGTTCATCTCTTGGTTTTATCCCTGCAGAAATCACCAGCATATCTGCCGCTAATTCCGAATCATCAGTGAATTTTAAACCTGTTATACATTTATCTCCTTCAATGCGACTGGTGTTTTTATTCAGGTAGATTTGTAGGCCGAGTTCATTTAGCATGGATTTCAACATTTCACTGCCCGCGAGGTCAATCTGTCTAGGCATTAACCTTGGTGCAAATTCTACAATGCTGGTTTCCTTAATGCCTAAATCAATGAGGGCTTTTGCAGCCTCAAGTCCTAATAACCCACCACCAATTACTGTAGCTGTTTTAGCGCTTTTGGCATAATCTGCAATCAGATCCAGATCATCAATGGTTCTGTAAACAAAAACGCCTTCTTTTTCTATTCCTTCTATATTAGGTACAAATGCAGCAGAACCTGTTGCAAATACTAAAAAATCATAGGTATATGTTGTGCCGGTTGATGTTCTTACGTTTTTGAGGTTACGATCTACACTAACTACTGGATTATTCAGATAAAGATCTATGTCTTGTTCCTGGTACCAGCTTTCTGTAGACATGGAAAGGTCATCGGCGGTTTTGCCGTTAAAATATTCGCTTAAATGAACACGATCATAAGCTCTTCTTGGTTCTTCACCAAACACAATTAATTTGAAGGCGTCGGATTTGGACTTTAATTTTTCGCAAAATTTATAACCCACCATTCCATTTCCAATTACAATTATCTTTAGTTTGTTCATGATCGTCTGGTTTTTTTTAGTTATTGCGCTGTATTATATGCGTTTTTAAATTATTGGTCAGAATAAATTCTTTATATGTGTATAATTTAGTGCTTTTTTATGTTTTATATGATTTTTAATATTCAAATGTAATTTAAAAACTATTAATTTTTAAATTAATATGATATTAATCATAAAATATTTAATTTTTCGTGATTATTTAATCATATTTACACTTAAATAATTAAATTTTTAAAATTATACGGGTTGAAATGGAAGATTTTGGACTTTTTATAATGGGTGCAGGGCCGGGAGACCCTGAATTGATCACGATGAAAGCTTTTAATGTGTTAAAAAGAGCAGAAGTAATATTATATGATCATTTAAGTAATGAAAAGTTATTGGAAATTGCTCCGAGCGACTGTAAAATGATTTACGTTGGTAAAAAACCATATGTAAAGTGCACACCTCAGGATGAGATTAATGATTTGATTGTTAAATATGCTTTAGAATATCAAGTTGTAGTTAGATTAAAAGGGGGCGATCCTTTTATTTTTGGAAGAGGTTTCGAAGAATTGCTTTATGCTGAAAGATACGGGATCAAATCTCATTATATCCCGGGAATTAGTAGTATGCAAGGTGCTGGTTTTTTTGATGTCCCGCTAACGCATCGCGGAATTAGTGAGAGTGTTTGGGCTATAACCGGGACAAAGAAAGATGGAAGTTTATCCAAAGATCTTAAATGTGCCATGGGCAGTTCGGCCACGGTGGTGATTTATATGGGCATGAAAAAGCTGGCTGAAATATCAGCCGTGTATAAACAGGCAGGTTTGGGAGCAACTCCGGTAGCAATTATTCAGCATGCCAGCTTAGCCAAACAAAAACAGGTAAGATGTATGGTTAAAGATCTTCAGGAAACAGCATTAAAAGAAGGAATGGCGCACCCGGCAATTATCGTTATTGGTGATGTAGTAAGGGCAAGGGAAATTGTGGCTGCACAACATTATTATAAACAAGCCATTGCTGTTTGATTTTTGCTTCTGTTTGAACCATTTATTCCAAATAATAGTGCTTGATTTTATTCAGGTCATCATCAAGTTCATAAACCAGTGGACTTCCTGTTGGAATTTCTAAAGCGGTAACTTCTTCGTTTGATAAATGATCAAGGTATTTGATCAAAGCCCTTAAGCTATTTCCGTGTGCGGAGATGATTACTTTTTCATTTTTACTGATGGCTGGCACAATTGATTCGTTCCAGAAAGGCAGTACTCTTGCAATTGTATCGGTTAGATTTTCACTTAATGGTAATTGTTCTGGCAATAAATTATGGTAACGTAAATCATTTCCAGGATAACGTTCATCGTCTTTTGTGACTTGAGGAGGCTCTTCATCAGGATCTCTGCGCCATTTATAAACTTGTTCCGCTCCATACTTCTCTGCTGTTTCCGCTTTGTTTAATCCTTGTAGTGCGCCGTAAAACCGCTCGTTTAAATGCCATGTTTTGTATTCCGGAATCCAAAGATGGTCAAGGTCTTCTAATATAATATGTAAGGTTTTGATCGCCCGCTTCAGTAAGGAGGTAAAGGCAATATCAAAATTGTAGTCATGTTTCTTTAATATTGCAGCAGCTTTTTTAGCTTCCAGATAGCCATTTTCAGAGAGGTCTACATCTGTCCATCCCGTGAAACGGTTTTCCTGGTTATAAATACTTTGGCCGTGGCGAATTAATACAATTTTCTTCATTTGCTTTTGATAACAATCATCACTGATAATTGATTTTGTTCGCTGTATGCGGATTGTCAAATTTAGTGCGCGATATTTTAACCTGTAAAAAAGGCCTGAAGCATTCACTTCAAGCCTTCATCATTAATTATTTAATCTCGTTCTGTTTTTCGATTAATGCTTTTTGATCGGTTAAATCTTTATAGTAGAAATAAGCACCGAAGCCAATGATAAGCAGAAAATTACTGGGCTTAAAACTGTGATCAAGCCAATAGTTGAAAGGTGGCGCCTGACCACTTAGGCTTTGTTTTATGCTGGGCCAGGAGTTCAGTGTGAAAATAATTACAATCATTAATAGAACCTTTAATAAAGTTCTGACTGCTATTTTCGGGTGCGAGATCTTTTGTTCCATTATTTAAACTCTCTAAAATCCTGACCTTCTTTAATGTTCAGTAAGCTTTCATAAATTAAGCTGATTACATTGTCTACATCTTCTTTATGTACCATTTCTACCGTGGTATGCATATAACGCAATGGCAATGAAATCAATGCAGAAGGAACGCCACCATTTGAGTAGGCAAAGGCATCTGTATCGGTTCCGGTAGAACGGGATGAAGCCTGGCGCTGAAATGGAATTTCATTCTTTTCGGCTGTTCTAATTAATAATTTATTTAAATTGGTTTGAACCGCTGGCGCATAAGATACCACTGGGCCTTTACCGGCTGATAAATCACCCTGGATATTTTTATTAATCATTGGCGTAGTGGTATCATGCGTTACATCGGTTACGATGGCCACATTTGGTTTAATCCGTTGTGCAATCATTTCCGCACCACGTAAGCCAATTTCTTCCTGTACAGAATTTACGATATACAATCCAAAAGGAAGTTTTTTCTTATTTTCTTTTAATAAACGTGCTACCTCGGCAATCATAAAACCACCTACACGGTTATCTAAAGCACGACCAACATAATAGCGATCGTTCAAAATCATAAACTCATCCTCGTAAGTTATTACGCAGCCTACATGGATACCCAATTTCTCTACTTCTTCTTTAGTCGTGCAGCCACAATCTAAAAAGATGTTTTTCAATTCTGGCGCCTGTTCTTTTTCGCCATGGCGGGTATGGATGGCTGGCCAGCCGAAAACAGCTTTAACCAAACCTTTTTCGGTATGAATGTTTACTCTTTTTGATGGTGCAATCTGATGGTCGGAACCTCCATTGCGGATCACATAAATTAAGCCGTCACTGGTGATGTAATTTACATACCATGAAATTTCATCGGCATGTGCCTCAATCACAACCTTATAAGCCGCTTTGGGATTAATTACGCCAACTGCCGTTCCATAATTATCTACAAAATGCTCGTCGATGTAAGGTTTTAAATAGTTTAACCAAAGTTTCTGTCCTTCCCATTCGTAACCGGTAGGAGCAGGGTTGTTAATATATTCTTCCAGAAACTGTACTGATTTTTTAGTCACTACGGGAACATGATTTTTCTTTTCCTGCGCTTTAGGCAGGTTGCTATCTTCTTTTTTCTTAGCCATGTGTATTTTAGATTTACGATTTCAGATTTACGATTTGCATGGATCAAATCAAATCATCGATCAAATTTTTTGGGTTTTTAGAATTGTTCTTTTGATAGGTTAAGTCAACCATTTTGTTAATCTACCATGTAAACTTCTTTTTCCATTACTACGAAATCATAACCATCTTTAAAAAAGGTTTTTTCGGTTTCGTGAAAGCCAAATTTATAATAAAATTCTTTAGCATTTACGCGGGCATTGCACCAAAGCTTCGAGGCTTTCTGAATTTTACAAAAATCCAAGATATGATTCATAAGTTGTGTGCCTAAGCCAGATTTTTGTGCGTCAGAAAGAATGGCTAGCTTTCTAAACTGGTATACATCACCTTCGTTAAATAATGATACCACGCCAGTAAGTTTATGTTCGAGGTATAAACCGAAGTGTATGCCCTCGAAATCATCTGCCAGTTTAACACTATCCAATGGCAATTCAGGATACATTACTTCATGTCTTATTTTCCACGTAAGTGATGGGAAAATTTGTTCAATCTGAATGAGCATCATAATTCTATAATGTTGTTCTTTTTCTTCCGTAGAAATGATAAATTAAGATGTTAAGTACGGTGATGGCTACCATGCCATAGCAAAACATTGCCCAGCCCCCCTGGCCCCAAAGCCATAATCCTAAGGCTGATCCACAACTGGCACCAATAAAACTAACCGACATAAAAATAGTATTTAATCGGTTTCTGGCTTCTGGAATGAGGGTGTAAATCCTAGTTTGATTGGTGACATGAATGGCCTGCTGGCCGATATCTATCAATACAATTCCGATAACGAACAGATATAAATGACTGCCTGTAAAATAGAATAATGCAATACTTACCAATTGCAATACAAAGCCAATCATCAGATTTTTACGTGGATTATTTCCATCACTTAACTTGCCAACCAAAGGTGCGGCTAATGCACCTGCTGCTCCGGCTATTCCAAATAAACCAATTTGCAGGGTTTGAAAGCGAAAGGGTGGGTTGGCTAAAAATAGTACCATGGTTGTCCAAAAGGCACTGATAATAGCGAAAGCCAGAAAATTAATGATAGATGTTTCCCGTAAAACAGGTTGTGTTTTAATATAGCCAAACATAGATCGGATGAGCTGTTTGTATGAACCTTTAAATGCCGGGAAACTTTGCGGAAATCGTTTCGCCATTAATACGATTAATAACAGGCAGATACCTGAAGCCATGTAATAAACGGCACGCCAGCCCAGCCAAAAACCTATACTTCCACTTACTGCTCTGGAGGCGAGGATGCCGACTAATAAACCGCTCATGATGATGCCGATATTGGCTCCTCGGTTTTCATCAGAACTTAAATTGGCTGCAAGTGGTAAAATAAGCTGCGGAACAATGGAGCAAATGCCAATTAACAAGGATGCGATTTCAAGTAAGAAAAAAGTATGCGAAACTGCTGCAACTAATAAGGCTATAATGGCTAAGCCGGTAATGAATAAAATTTGTTTTTTGCGCTCGAACATATCGCCCAGGGGAACCAATAGAAATAAACCCAGTGCATAGCCAATCTGCGTGATGTAGGTAATTCTTCCTGCATAGGTTTCATTTAGCTTAAAATCTTCGGCAATGAGGATAACCAGGGGTTGGCAATAATAAATATTGGCCACAATAAGGCCGGTACAAAAGGCCATTAATAGAATATCGGTTCGGGATAATGTTGAAGTAGTCTGCATGCTAGTCTAAAGTCCAAAGTCCTTAGTCATGAGTCTTGGAGGCCGAGATTGATATACTCCCAGACTATGGACTTATGACTATGGACTATTTTTTACAAAGGTATGTTTCCATGTTTTTTACGGGGATGATTAACCACTTTATTTTCCAACATTTTAAAAGCTTTAATCAGCTTCATTCTGGTTTGCGAAGGTTCTATTACTTCATCAACAAAGCCTCTTTCGGCAGCGCGATAAGGGTTGGCAAAAATATCAGCGTATAACTTTTCTTTCTCTATCCACTTTTCTTCGGGATTTTCTGCAGCGGTTATTTCTCTTTTAAAAATGATTTCTGCAGCACCCTTTGCGCCCATTACGGCAATCTCTGCACTAGGCCAGGCGTAATTTAAATCTGCTCCGATATGCTTGCTGTTCATGACATCATAAGCGCCGCCGTAGGCTTTTCGGGTAATTACGGTAATGCGTGGAACTGTTGCCTCGCTAAACGCGTACAGTAATTTTGCACCGTTTGTAATAATGCCATTCCATTCCTGATCAGTACCTGGAAGGAAACCTGGAACATCTTCAAAAACGAGCAACGGAATATTAAAACAATCGCAGAAGCGCACAAACCTTGCCGCTTTAGTAGAGGAGTTACTGTCTAGCACACCCGCTAAGTAAGCGGGTTGATTGGCTACTATACCAATGCTTCGGCCAGCCAAACGGGCAAAACCCACCACAATGTTCTCTGCAAAATCTTTATGGATCTCCAGGAAACTATCGGCATCGGTTATTGTTGAAATGATTTCTCGGATATCATAGGGTTGAGATGCATTTTCCGGCATGAAAGTATTTAATGATAATCTACTTTCATCGCTTGCCTCATAAGGCCATTGCAAGGGTATTTCCTCACAATTTTGTGGCATGTAACTTAAAAGTTTTTTTAAATGATTAATGGCTTCTATTTCGTTGCTGCATGCGAAATGCGTTACGCCAGATTTGGTGGCATGTGTAGTAGCTCCACCCAATTCTTCGGAAGTTACTTCCTCATGTGTGACGGTCTTCACCACATTTGGTCCTGTTACGAACATATAGGAAGTATTTTCTACCATTAAAATAAAATCGGTAATGGCTGGAGAATATACTGCACCGCCCGCACATGGGCCCATAATTGCAGATAGCTGAGGAATTACGCCTGATGCCTGCACATTTTTATAAAAGATATCGGCGTAACCACCCAGTGATACCACACCTTCCTGAATTCGGGCACCCCCGCTATCATTCAGGCCAATTAATGGGGCACCATTTTTCATCGCCATATCCATTAACTTACAGATTTTCTCGGCATGTGTTTCTGATAGAGAACCACCAAAAACAGTAAAATCCTGTGAAAAGACATAGGTTAAACGGCCGTTTATTGTACCGTAACCCGTTACCACCCCATCGCCCAGATACTTTTCGCGCTCCATTCCAAAATCGGTACTTCGGTGGGTCACCATCATTCCTATTTCTTCAAAACTTCCTTCATCCATCAAAAAATGAATGCGCTCGCGGGCGGTTAACTTGCCTTTTGCGTGCTGGCTATCAATACGTGCTTGTCCGCCGCCAAGGTTGGCCTGTTTAATTTTATCCTGAAGTAACGCTATTTTTTTATCCATTGCCGATGTAATGAGGTTTTAAATTTAAAAATTACCATTGAGATTCCAAGTTTGTATCTTTCTTAATTTAGATTGGCATTATAAGTGTAAAAATCAGATTGATATCAGTCTGTGGGATAGCCGATCATATATCTGAAGTGCTTCGTTGGTTATATTGCATTTTTTTACAGCAATCTCATTGAAAAGCGAATAATCCCTTTACATTTGTAATGTTACATTAGAATTGGATTAGAAATCTCGGATGTTTTTCAGGAAATACAAATATATTATCGTTACGGCCTTTATGTTTATCTTCATTGCGAAGATGGGCATTTCTGGTGCGCCGGTTTTTTATAAGAGTATGGATAAGGAAATCATGAATGCGGTAATCATGCAGATTGAACTGGAACATGATAGCGGCAAAGATACTGGCAAAGACATTACAAAATTTACCGATTTCAAACTTCTCGAACTCAATCATCCGATTTTTGCTTATGAATTCTCTTCCAGCCATTTTGTGTTGAAGAGTAGTTTTATTGAGCATTTTAAAAGATATGTAGATCCATATCATCCTACGGTGCCTACACCACCACCCAACTTTATCTAGTTTTTTTATTGGGGTTAATTTTTTGTCTTGCTTTTTAACTGAAGCAGGCATATGGCGCATGGTCATTTTGCTGCATGCTTGTGTTATAAAAGATTTCATTTTAAGATCCCCGCGATTTATTCGTTAAAATTTACTTGATAATTCTATCGTTATGCAAAAGTTTAACCCGGCCTTTTCAGGTTCGGATATCAAAAAATATTTCCTGAAAAAGAATCTCAAGAAAGATCTTCCTTCCAGTATTGTCGTGTTTTTAGTGGCTCTGCCATTATGTTTGGGAATTGCCCTGGCTTCTGGTGCACCATTGTTTGCTGGTTTAATCACCGGAATTATTGGTGGTATTGTTGTGGCTTCATTCAGCGGTTCGCAGTTGAGTGTAAGTGGCCCTGCTGCTGGTTTAACGGTGATTGTTTTAGGTGCCATAACCTCATTAGGTGCATATCCAACTTTTTTATTGGCTGTTGTACTGGCGGGAGTTTTTCAATTGATTCTGGGTTTGGTAAAGGCTGGTACCATCGGAAATTACTTTCCATCCAGTGTGATAGAGGGGATGCTGGCTGCTATCGGTTTGATTTTAATCTTGAAGCAATTGCCTCATGCATTGGGTGTTGATACCGATTTTAGTGGCGATGAGGGATTTTTTCAACAAGATCATGAAAATACTTTTTCTGCAATTTCTGCTGCAATTGGTCATTTTAGTTTGGCTGCCGTGGTGATCAGCTTGTTATCTATAGCCATTTTAATTATTTGGCCTAAATTTCCTAAATTAACTGTAGTGCCTGCTCCCTTATTGGTGGTGGCACTGGGCATTCTGGGTACATTTTTATTCTCTGGAACAGATCATCCATTAAGGGCCGATCAAATGGTTAAAATCCCGGTAATTAGTGGTTTTAGTGGGTTTTTAGGTTTATTTACTTTGCCTGATTTTTCACAGCTGGCTAATAAAAACGTTTATATTGTAGCCCTCACCATTGCGGTAGTGGCGAGTTTGGAAACGCTTTTGAGTATTGAAGCGGTGGATAAAATAGATCCGATTAAGCGGGTATCGCCCACTAACCGTGAGCTGATTGCACAGGGAATTGGAAACATTACGAGTGGGATGGTTGGTGGTTTGCCTATGACATCGGTAATTGTAAGGAGTTCTGCCAATGTGAATGCAGGTGGGCGGACCAAAATGTCTGCTATCTTCCATGGCATCTGGCTGCTTTTGTCTTTATTATTTATCCCGCAGGTGATTAATATGATTCCACTTTCTTGCCTGGCTGCTATTTTATTGGTAACGGGTTATAAATTAACACGGATAGGCTTGTTCAAACACATGTACCATAAAGGCTGGGATCAGTTTGTGCCCTTTGTGGTTACCGTGCTGGCCGTGCTGTTTACCGATTTACTAAAGGGTGTAGCTGTAGGGATGATGGTTTCGATATTTTATTTGTTGCGTACCAATATGCGTAACCCTTTCTTTTACCGGATTACGAATGATGGTGACCGGAAAAATATCAGAATTAAGCTGGCGGAAGAGGTATCCTTTTTAAATAAGGCTGCCATACAGGTGGTTTTAACGAATATCCCCCGGGAGACAAACGTCATTATTGATGGCTCAAATGCCAGATACATTGATCCTGATGTGTTGGAAACCATCTTCAATTATAAACATAATGCTTATACGAAAGGCATTATTGTAACATTAGAGCACATACAGAAACATTATACTGTGCCAAAATTAACTAACAAATTTGTAGAAGACCTTAATAAATAAGCAACATGTGTGCAAAACCAATAGAAACAAAAGATATATCATACGAAGCATTACTACAAGGAAATAAAGATTGGGTAAAGGATACGATTGATAAAGATCCGGCCTTTTTTGATAAACTATCTGATGGTCAGAATCCGCCTGTTTTGTGGATTGGTTGTTCTGATAGCCGTGTACCTGCCAACCAAATTACGAACACTAAACCGGGCGATATTTTCGTTCACAGGAATATTGCCAATGTGGTGGTACATACAGATATGAATATGCTTTCCGTGCTGGATTATTCAGTAAATGTGTTGAAAGTTAAACATGTTATTGTTTGTGGGCACTACGGCTGCGGTGGTGTGAAAGCCGCATTGGGTAATAAGCAGGTAGGTATTATCGATAACTGGTTGAGGAATATTCGTGATGTATACCGGACATACGAATTGGAAATGTCTGCGATTCAAGATCCTATAAAAAGGTTTGACAGACTGGTGGAATTGAATGCAATTGAAGGTGCATCAAATATTATGAACACCTCCATTGTACAGGCTGCCTGGGCAAATGGTCAGGAATTATCAGTTCATGCTTGGGTTTATAGTTTGAAAACAGGAATTATTAAAGATATGGAAGTAACCAGTAATTGCCTGGATGATGTAACGCCTGCATTTAAGATTGGCTAAGGTATTTTTATGATATATATAAGCTGAGATTCGATTGATAAAATGCGTTAAAATAACATTTAAACGGTTTATTCTCGCTTTTAACCACCCCGCCCTTTGGGCACCCTCCGATGCATCGGAGGGAATTACGGTTGCCATTCCACTCTTTCAGAGGGGTAGTCGCAGACCGGGGTGTAAAAGGCTGTAAATACTTATCAAATTCAGGTTAATAGTTCAGCCCCCCCGGCCATTAGTCGGGGATTCTATTTTTGATTTGCCATAGTTTTACATTAAGTCGAGTATGAAATTACCGATTGCTTTTAAAAAAAATAACCCCTGAAAACTTCAGGGGTTATGAACTATAATGTTATTAATTCATCTAATGAAAAGAGACGAAATGCCCATCTTCATTAGATGAATGATTTTATTAATCTTCTGCTAAGAACGGATAACGATAATCTGTTGGAGATTCAAAAACTTCTTTAATGGTACGTGGGGAAACCCAGCGTAATAAGTTAATCATTGAACCTGCCTTATCATTTGTACCTGATCCTCTGGCACCACCAAATGGTTGCTGACCTACAACTGCTCCGGTACATTTATCATTGATGTAAAAATTACCTGCAGAATTACGTAAGGCATGTGATGCTTTATCAATCGCATAACGATCTTGTGCAATTAAAGCACCGGTTAAGGCATATGGCGATGTCGTGTCAATAACTTCTAAAATAGATTCGAAGTCTTGGTCTGCATAAACATAAACCGTTAATACCGGGCCAAATAATTCTTCGCACATGGTGGTGTATTTCGGATCGTTTACCACCAGAACGGTTGGCTCAACAAAATAACCTTTGCTCTTATCGTAATTTCCTCCGGCGATGATTTCTACACCTTCATCCTGTTTCGCCTGATCAATGTACTTCGCTAATTTATCGAAAGAACGTTCATCAATTACGGCATTGATGAAGTTGGTGAAATCTTCTGTTCCGCCCATTTTGAATGTCGCCAGATCGCGAAGCATTAATTCTTTAATTTCAGGCCAGATACTTTCTGCAATATATACCCTGGATGCTGCAGAACATTTTTGTCCCTGGTATTCGAAAGCGCCACGAACAATTGCGGTACTGGCAATATCGGTTTGTGCAGAAGGGTGAACGAGGATAAAATCTTTACCGCCGGTTTCGCCTACAATACGTGGATATGATCTGTATTTATGAATGTTTGTACCAATGGTTTTCCAGATTTCCTGAAAAACTTTGGTTGAACCTGTGAAGTGAATACCAGCGAAATCAGGGTGATTGAAAATAACATCACCAGTTTCAGGGCCATCAGCATATACTAAATTGACTACTCCATCGGGTAAGCCTGCTTCACGGAAAATTTCCATTAAGAGGTTGGCCGCATAAACTTGCGTATCTGCAGGTTTCCAAACCACTACATTTCCCATCATGGCAGCAGATGCTGGTAAGTTTGCTGCAATTGCGGTAAAGTTGAATGGTGTTAATGCAAAAACAAATCCTTCTAACGGGCGTTGCTCTACACGGTTCCAGCTTCCACGGGGAGATACAGGAGGTTGTTGTTTATAAATATCGGCCATGTAACTTACGTTGAAACGTAAGAAATCGATCAGCTCGCAGGCCGCATCAATTTCTGCCTGGTAAGCATTTTTGCTTTGACCCAGCATGGTTGCGGCGTTTAACTTGTAACGGTATTTGCCTGCAATTAAATCTGCAGCTTTTAAAAAGATGGCTGCTCTGTGTTCCCATGAAAGGTTTTCCCAATCTTCTTTTGCGGCCAAAGCGGCATCAATTGCTTGTGCAATGTGGGTTTTATCGCCAATGCTGTATTGGGCTAAAATATGTTGATGATCATGTGGGGCAACTACTTTACCTTTTTTATCTGTATGAACAGGTTTGCCACCGATGTACATCGGGATGTCTTGTTGATGTGAGCGGGCTTCGGCTAGTGCTTCTTTTAGAAGTGCACGTTCTTTACTGCCTGGGCCGTAGTTTAATATAGGTTCGTTTACCGGAGTGGGTACGTTAAAAAATCCTTTAAGCATAGTGTATTTTTTATGAGTTGCGCAAAGATAAGGGTTTTTGAGGGATGGAATTCTATTTATTTGGTAAAGAAAACCATGAGTATGCTTAAACGTTTAATTTGTTAATTTAAGTGATATTAAACTGGAGTTTGATTGATAATGTGCTATTTGAACAGGAAGTCGCTATTAGTTAGACCGATAAAACTGACGAAGTTCTACCACCCTCCTGGCCTTTGAAACTTCGTGAGTTAATTGATCTAGGATTTGGTTTTAGCGTCGATAAATATTTTTTCATCGCCCTTTCCTCTTCAGGGGAAAGGTGCCGATAGGCAGATAGGGGTTTTAACAACAGCGGATAGGGATTAACCACCCCGCCTTACAGGCACTCCTCCAGCGGAGGGGAATGGCGATCGTAACCTGAAAAAACTAAAGTTTAAATTATGTAGCTGTGAATGGGCAAAGTGAATCCAGCTGTTATCCAGTGGGGTATCAATCAGGTATAGGTAAAACATGGATATGACACGGACTTAAGTTGGACTTGATGTTGGAATGTGGTGTGTAAATGACTATCTTGGATTGATCAATCCCTTGTTTACGCTAAAATACTAAATTATGGCCATAATAAATGGGATTGTTAGATTTTCCGGAAAACTCGGAGATCTTATTTTTTATAGAAGAGGAAATAAGGACATGGTAAGGCAGAAGCCTGGTACTTATCAGCTATCTGAAAATAGTCGGAAAAGTGCCAGTGATTTTGGTGAAGCAAGTCGACAGGCTGCCTATATACGTAAGGCTTTTGCTCCCTTATTGAAACTTTATGCATATGGTGATGTAACCAGCAGGTTGACGAAGCGTATGGCTGAAATTTTTAAGACTGTACCTGCTGAAAATGCCGGAAACAAGAAACTTGTTCAGGGGAATTTATTCTTGTTAAGTGGTTTCGAGTTTAATGCTGCTACGCAATTGATGCAGTTATTGTATCATCTGCCTGAGGCAAAGGTAAATCAGGCTGGCTTTATCTACCTGCAATTTCCAAAAACTGAGCTTAAACATATGGTTAAACTGGTTCCGGGCGCAGATACATTTCTCATTCAGCTGATGGTTTTTGATTTGGGATTAGTTGATGACAAATTTGAGGTCATCACCATTAAGGATTTGAGCCTGGGTTTGGATGCTACGTATTTTCCTGCCTTAAGTTTAAAGATTCCGTTTGTGGCGATTGGTGAAAAAGCGCTGATGGTGGCTGTAGGTATATCCTTCTTTAAAGGCAACCTCCGTTTGAGCGACCGACGTTATTTTGCTTGTAATATTTCACATTGCTGGCATTTAAAAGATGGTGTTATAGTTGATTTTATTGTGCCAAGGGCGGAACATTTGACTGATCTTCACTCTGAAGCGGGTGGCTTAAGCTGGGAACTGGAAATGTAAGGCAGGTATGATCTAAGGATTATATATTGAGATTATGAATAAACATGCGTTTGATATTTATGCGTTCTATATGCGGGTCTGCTACCATGCTTCTGAAAGGGAGGGTTTAAGAGCTCCATTCCCACCTAAAGCAATAATTTTTGCTTCATGATGTCTAAAAAATCTTTTCTGTAGGTTTCGCCAATTAGTATTTCTGCCGAAATACCCTTTAAGATAATCCGGTTTCCATCTATAGAGGTAATTTTATTAAGGGCAACAATAAATGATTTTTGCACCCTGATAAATTGAGTTTTAGGAAGCCTGTCTTCTACATCTTTCATGGTAAGCAAAGCGAGTGTTCTGATGCCGTTGTGATGAAAGGCGACATAGTTTTTCATGCCTTCAACAAAATCAATTTCAGTAATGTTGATTTTAAGCATTTTACCCTTGGCTTCTGTTTTAACCATGAAATAATCATCCTGGTGAGGATTGTTGATACTGTTTCTTTTGGTGTTGAGGATATTTTGAGCCTTATTAATGGCCTGTAGAAAACGGGGCAGGGGGATGGGTTTTACTAAATAATCTACCACATTAAGGTCAAAACCACTGGTAGCGAATTCTTTATATGCGGTGGTTAATATGACCTGAATATCTTTATTCTGGATGGATTGAATGAACTCAATGCCAGAAATTTCGGGCATATGGATATCTAAAAAGATAAGATCTATGGGGTTTCTGCTTAGAAAACTCAGCGCGTCTATTGGATTGGTAAATGTTTCCACTATGTGTATGGCTGCTACAGATTTCAGGTAATGCTGAATCACTTCAATGGCATGTTCTTCGTCATCAACAATAATGCAGTGAATCATGGAGTATATGGTTTTGGCTTTATGGTGTGTAAGGTAAATTGTTCTACTAAACTAATCTGATTGGGCTGCTTCACTTCGTTAGCGGATGTGCTGAAAGGGATACTCAAATCCAGTAGGTAATCCTGTTCGCTTTCCGTAATGTTTAATATAAACTTTTCCTGGTAATGATGGGCTAGTCTTTTTTTGATATTGTCTAATCCTATTCCGCTGGAAAGTTCCTTTGGTCCTTTTTTCTTTCTGTTGAAGGTGTTCAAATAAACGTATCCGTCTGCTTCATTGATGTTTAAGAAAATTTTCACGGGATAATTTTTATCCGTGCAATTGCCATGCTTTAAAATGTTTTCTACCACTGTAATCAAGATAAGTGGAATCACCCGAACATTATGAGTATTTCCTTTAATTTCAAAATCTATTTGTAGCTTATGATTGAAACGGAGTTGATTAATTTTAATTACATTTTTGATGTGTTCTATTTCTTCTTCAATTAAAGTCATCCGGTCATCACTATCAATTGCTAACGAGTAGCGCATGATTTCGCTTAAAGTCATAATGCCACTGGATAATTCTTTGGATATAGGCAATAATTTTGCAAAAAAGAAATTAAGGGTGTTGTTGAGAAAATGAGGATTGATTTGAGCACGGAGGAAAGCGTATTCTGCTTCATGTTTTTCTTTTTCAATGAGGCGAAGTTTTTTTTGAAATTTGATTCCTTCATTTGCAAAATAATAGCCAAAGCCAAGGATTGCATATCTTATAAACACCCATAATACACTGGTGCTGAAATGCAATAGGTTAAAAGAGGATGGTGACGCACCAACTGAATTTATAAAAGGCCTTATATACTGACTTGTAACATACCAATTTCCAAGGGAAAAAATAAAGACTAATGTTATTCCAAAAATTAATAGTGATGGCTTTAATGGGTTACCATATTTATAACAAGTAAAAATACATAGGTAAACTGTACAAATATTTGGGAATTGAGTAAAAAATGCATCTGTTATACTAAAAAAATAATTCGCAGGATCTTGCCCATATTCTAGAATATTACCTAACAACATATATGCTAGCCAAAAAAGGATATGATAGACAATTATTTTATATTTATACTTCACAAATAATTAGTTTTTATACTTCTTTACAAAATCAATCCAATCGGTTTCGCTTTCAGGTATTTTAACATTAGGAGTAATGCCAATGTTATCTAAAGGTCGCTTTATGGCGTGCAAAGATTTAGCTACAGGATAAATAAGTGTAAAAAGTGTACATGGAGGATGTGTGATAGCAATTTCACCATAGTCAACCATACCAGATGTATTTTGACCAAATAATGTAACTTTCTTACTTTGTTCTGCTCTTAGAATAAAATACTCGGCGCTGCTTGCTGTATTTTCATTGATTAAAATTGAAATACGTCCTGGATTTTGAGTTGTTTTAGATAGTTTTATAGTTTCGGGTTTATATAATAAATAACGTTCTCCTAAGTGCGACCTTAATTTTTTGTTATTCTCCTCTATTTTTTTCTTTGTAACTATACTAGAATATGAATAATCCTTTTCATAGCAATCACGAATATTATCTTCGGTAGCCAATACAATCCCACCGTCAATATGGATAGGATTAGTATATAAATACGGGATAAGCTTTTCAAAACTACCTGTGGTGCCACCAGGATTATCACGAACATCAATAATTAAATGTTTAATATGTGTAAAGTGTTTTTTATTTATAAAAATGATACTATCAATTCCGCGTTTATATTTAATATCAAATGATGGCAGTACTAGCAAAGATGTCTTATCGTCTAAAACTTCGAAACTTGCCTTCAAATCTGGAGGAACAATTTTAGCAGGAGAAACTGCTTTTGTTTTCTTTTCTCCTCTCTTCCATTTACCGAAAAAGCCAAAATCTAAAATATCCCTCTGTGTAATTAAATTTGGGACGTTAACTGAATGATCACCGCCTCTAAAGTAAATAGTTTTATATTGATTATTGATTTTTTTGATTTTAAATTTTATTTGTTTTGGCATCCATCTTGAACTATCTGCTTTAATTACGAAGCCAGCAAATTCAATATCATTTTTAGTACTGTCTCTAACAATCCCAACTTCGTAAATTCCATAATTCCAGATTCCTTCGATACTATCTAAAGTAGAATGATTTTCTTGTAAGTAGGACTTAAAATTATTTTCCGACCAACTTGTTTTCTCTTCATTGGCAAAAAATAGCCTTACAGAATCTGGAGAAATTTTGCTGAAGTCCATGCCGAAATCAATATGTTTGTCTTTAAAAAATTCAATCCATTTCCTAATCAATCCTAAACATTGGTACGAATTTGATTTAGAAGCAGCATACTGTAAGCTATCAGTAAACTGTTCAAACTTTATTCTATTGGATGAATTTATCTTATCAGTATAACCAATATAGTTTTTTTTAAGTTTTTCTACCACGAAGTGAAAGTTCTCATCACAATTACAATTTTGTGCTTTTGCAAAAGGGGTTAATGATGCTAGAAAAAGAAAACAAATGATATATTTCATTATTATAAAATGTTTATGTGATAGCTTGTGCGTTTACGTTATTCAGCTATAGTATTATATATCGTTTTATTTGGGCAGGCTGGATCTCCTGATAAACCACCACCGCCATCAGTCTCTCCTCCTCCATTAATTTTACGCAATTGATCTTTGTTCAAATTAAAAAGTTCTTTTCTTTTAAAAATAAACTTTGTTTTTTTTTCTAATTTTTTAGTTTTCATAAGACTTAGATTTAAGTGTTTTAAATGTATGGCTGCAAAGTATAGTTTATTATGAGTTGGATAAAAAAAACTACACCAAACAGCTTTTTCGGAATATGAAACTATGGGATTAGAGGTGTAAACTTTAAATGATTAATTGTGTTTGTACTTCTTTACAAAATCAATCCAATCGGTAACATTTGCTGGTATTGCTACATCGGGTCTAATGCCTACATTGGCTTTTTCCTTATCTGCCCTGATCAACCTTGCCGGAGGATAAATTAAAGTAAAAAAGTTACAGGGCATTTGCGTTTCCACACGCTCAAGATAGTTAACCGATCCAGCAGTATTAGTGCCATAAAGTTTAACTTTTGTGCTTTGTTGAGCTTGCAAGATAAAAAGTTCAGCGCTGCTAACCGACTTTTTATTCATTAGGATAGATACACGTAATGGTTTTTTTAGTTGTGAAGTGTACTTAATCGTATCAGTAGGGTAAAGCAGGTAAAGTTCTCCGCGATGGGCTTTGAGTTCAATTATCTTTTTCCTATAACTTTCCTTTGTATCTCCAGAGACCAAATTAAAAATTCTTTCATATCCGTCTTTGATATTATCATCTGTTGCTAAAACTTTAGCACTTTCAGTTAGTATTGGGTTGGTATATAAATAAGGTAATATCCCTCCAAAAGCATTGGCGGCACCGCCAGAATTATTTCTTACATCAATAATTAAATGTTCTGTATCCTGTAAAAAAGAAGTATTTTTGATTATTAAACTATCTGTTTCATTTTTAAGTTCAAAAGCAAAACTTGGAATAGTTAAAAGACTTGTTTTGTCATCTAGCTTAATAAATTGAGGACTGTTTGGGCTGTGTGGTGATTTTTCAGGTAAATCATTTTTATAAAACTTTCCAATTTCCTTAAGATCCATCGTATCTTTATTTAAAGAAAGCTGGGCCGGATAGGGTGAATGATCTCTGGCAAGAAAAGAAGTGAATTTATAAATTTCATCTGTTTTTTTTATCCTAAATTTTACCTGTTGAGGAATCCATACTGCACCATCGGCCTTAACAAAAAAGCCAATAAACTCATTTTGATTTAAACTGTCGCGAACAATGCCAAATTTATATGTTTGTGCTAAATTGCCCCAGATTCCTTCAATGCTGTCAGTCTGATTTTTATTCTTATCCAGATAGGCTTTTAATTTATCTTCATGCCATGTTGTTTTTTCTTCTTTTGAAAAGAAAGTTCTAAGGGCATCTTTTGAATTATTTTCATTAAGCGTAATATTCATATGCCCGTCCTTAAAAAAAGCTTAGCCAAGTTCTACATACAGCTATACATTTATTGCTACTCGTATTACTTGCCACTTTTTGCAGGCTATCCGTAAAATGTTCGAATCTTTTAGAAGTCTTTAGGTTAATCTTATCGGTATAGCCCACATAATTTTTCTTGATATGCTGCACCATGAAAGCAAAATTATCTCCACAGTTGCAGTTTTGGGCGGTGGCTTTCATCATAAAAAATACGCTGGCTATTAAAAATATGTATTTCATGATAGGTTATTTATTGTACTTTTTCACGAAATCTATCCAATCGGTAATATTTGCAGGTATTGCTACATCGGGTTTTATCCCAATATTATCTAAAGGGTAATCGGGTAACCTTAAAGATTTACAAGCTGGATAGTAAAGGGTATAAAAATTACAAGGCATTTTGCTGGTAATAAATTCAGTATAATCAATTGCTCCGGAACTGTTTGTCCCGTATAGCTTAACCTTTTTACTTTGTTTAGCTTCTAATAGAAATAATTCGGCAGCGCTTCCTGTATTTCTATTCACTAGAAATGAAACACGTTCAGGGTTTTTGTAAACGGTATTAAATTTTATGGTATCCACCGGGTATAGCTTATAAAGTTCTCCCTCATGGGCCTTTAAAGTTGCGAGGTCTTTCTTAAATACAGTCCTGATGCTATCTGAAATTTCGGGATACTCTTTAGAATAGCCATCCCTAATGTTTTCGGCTGTTGCTAAAACAAAACCTCCTTCTTTTAATATAGGGTTTGTGTATAAGTATGGCATGAGTTTTTCATAGACTAAAACAGAACCACCACTATTATTTCTTAAATCTATAATTAAATGTTTAGTGTTTTTTAATATGCTTTCGTTCTTTTTAATTAAGACTTCTGTTGGCGCTACGTAATCTAATTTTCCAAAAGAGGGCATTTCAAATATGGCTGTTTCATTATCCAATACCCGGAATTTTGGAGAAAGGTCAATTTCTTTTTCATTTTTGAATGTTGTATTTAAAGGTTTAGGTTCTTTTACCCATTTTTTAAAAAAGCCAAAATCTAAAGTGTCTGCATCTTTTATTAAGGTTGGATGTTGCTCGGAGTGATCGCCTCCACTAAAATAAATGGTTTGATACTGCCCACCCTGCTTCATTATTCTAAACTTGACTTGTTGAGGCATCCACCTTACAGAATCTGCTTTGAGCACAAAGGCCATAAACTGATTTGGCTTGATGTCTTTAACAATCCCAACTTCATAAATGCCGCTACTCCATATACCTTCTACAGGATCGAGCTTCGCTTTGTTTTGGATGAGGTAAGATTTAAATTTACTATCTGTCCAATCGGTTTTTTCTTCATCTGCAAAAAAAGTCCTGACTGAATCGGAATTTAGTTTATCGAAAGCCATCCCAAAACCAATGTGCTTATCTTTGAAGAATTCTAACCATTCACGACATAAGCTCAAACACTTATATTGATTAGCTTGGTTGGCAACCTGTTGTATGCTATCTGTAAATTTTCGAAATTGTAGCTGATTCTTCGGCGTTACTTTATCCGAATAACCCACGTAATTTTTAGCTATCTTCTGTGTTAAATATTTGAAATTATCTCCACAGTTGCAGTTTTGTGCTTTGAGGCAGGTAAGGAAAAACATAGAATAGATGACACATAGTAATTTTTTCATAAAATCGATGATGAGTAAGTAAGCTTGTATAGGCTAACTTATTAGTTTTTTTTGTGGCTAAAAATATAAAACATTGTCATAGCTGACAAAAAATATTGATGAATGAGGCTTTCTTATATATGAAAGCGTCTATCGTTAGCAGAGTTTTCAGTTTCGTTAAATAAGTTTCTTTATAAATAAATATAAAAATTAGGTAGGTATACTTATTATTTTATACTACGGTTGTGTAATTATATTTTATAACTCAGGCACATCGTGTCCTTATGAAATGCCATTTGGTGTATCTTTTTTTTAGCTTGAAAAAATAAATTCAATACTTGTATCATGTTAGGCCAACAGAGGCGGAACCCGAAAAGCCTTTAACGAGTAGGGTATAAAATTTAAATTAAACGAAATGAAAAAGTTAGAATTAGAAAACTTTGGTGTTCAGGAAATGGATGCTAAAGAATTACAAAAGGTTGATGGAGGAAATTTTTGGTGGGCAGTAGGTGTCGGAATTTATTTATACGATAATAAAGAGAGATTTTTAGAAGGCGTAAAAAAAGGTTTAAATGACTTTAACTAAAAATAAATATGAAAAATTTAAATAATATTCAAATTGACGGTTTAGGTTTATCAATCTTAGATAATAATGAACTTATAACTACAAATGGTGGCAAAGCAGGTGACGGGGCAGAATTAATAGGTAGATCATATGTATGGTCTATGGCTCATTTTCTTACTGGTGGAGCCAGTACAATTTATTTAATTGCACATAATTTGTAACTTATTGAACCAAGTTGTAGATTTAAAATGAATTTACAGCTTGGTTCATACAAAATATTAGAAAATCTTATGAAAAATATCCTAATCAAGAAAAATGAAGAATTAATCAACATATTGTTTATAGTGGGACTTCTATTTATATTTCTTTACGATAATCGTGTCGAATTTTTACATGGAATATACGCAGGGTTAAATGATTTCATTAGATAATTTATCTTATTCTGCTGAAATGCATCGCTAAATAAAGCTAATTAAAAATTACATGCTAATTAAGAAATAATAATAAAACAATAAACAAACTCTCCCGTCAAATATGGGCAAATATTTTTTTTTACCTTAATTCCTATCAATTGTGTATTTAAATTATTGAAAAAGAAATTAATACAGGTTTGATAGTTTGGTGTATGGAATGTTCTTGGCAGATGCCAAGAACAAACAAAAGAAAAAGGCTTTAGGAAATTAAAGTAATGTGGATATTGTTATTTTGTATTTAACCTGAAATCTGCATATATGATGGAAATCAAATTAATTTCATAAAGCTTTATATTTTTAATATTCAAAAAGCAATTTCGTCCTTAAAATCGGCGGGTTCGTGTAATATTTTTTTACTTAAGTTTTAAAAGAGGATACTTGTATCATTCATCATTTTTAAACGATATTAACATGAAAATTATTTATCATAGTTTAGCATCAATCTTATTAGTTATTGGGATATTGATTGATCAGAGATTTATTAAATATAGCTTTTTAATAATCTCTATAATTATGTTTGCTTACTTAATCTATAAAAGCGTTAAGCAAAGAAATTTAGAACAGCTTTAAATATCAAGAAATAATGATAAAAGGAACCAACCTATTTTTTTAGTGTTTTTAGTTTGACTTTATTGTTTGTGATGTCAACAGGGTTTACTGATAAAAAATCTTCAGCTTCGTTGAAGCCAGATTTATATACTTTAAGCAGAATTGATAGCGCTAAGACGAGAGATGATTTAATTAAATGGTCTGGTAAGGACTCTATTATATTTAGTAAGGATAAAACTATTATTTATTTATATGGTCAGGCGAAAATTATATGTAATGCTTTCAGTATAACAGCAGACGAGATAATCTTTAATAAAAATACTAATAAAGTATTTGCGAAAAATTTTACTATCTTATTTGAAGGAACGGATAGTCCAAAAACAGGAACTTTTGGTGAATTCTCTCTTCAAAAAATGAAGAGTCGTTAAATCTTTTTTACTAAAGAAATATAGATCAAAAAATGAATTTTATGCAAAATACACTGATCAAGAAAAATGAAGCATTAATCAACATACTATTTATAATTATACTCTTATTCATATTTCTTTATGATTATAGAGTTGAATTTTTAAATGGGGTACAATTGGGGATGAAAGATTTTATTAAGTAATTTTATACATACAAAATCTAAATTTGATAACTTTTTTAAAACCGTATTATTTTTTTTAACAGTATAAAGTGGAGAAATAACTTTTTTATTAAAATATAAAACGGTTATTTCTTTTTGTGTTTAAGTAAAGTAAATATTCAATCCATATGATTTACGCACTCATCCTCGCTGCCATCTTATTGGCTGTTTCATCTCTCAATTTATTAAATGGTCATATAGCAAAAATAAAGAGTATGTTTATTATAAATATGCTATCACTGGCATTTGTTATCATGTTACTTTCACTTCCTACAGGCTTCCTGTTGGGTAAAGCATTCTATTATTTCACACATTAGGCTATATCGTTTAAATCAAATTCAGTGAACTCTCTGTTTGGTTAATAAATAAATCATCAACAGCACAAATGTTATCATTCATTTCCATAATACGCTGATGGTTTTCCTGAAACTCCAACTACCTTTCGCCCTCCATTTTTGCACTCACCTTCCAAAAAAATCAGCATTATAATCTCACCGTTGCTAAATCAGACCTTTCATCCCTATAATCTGCCCTTTGGTGTATCAATTTTGTTGCTTCGCGAATTATACACAAAATTGCCTTCCTAAATTATTGTATTAAATATGGCCATCGATAAAGAGGCAGATTTGCAGCACAATGTTCTGGTTTTTTTACATCAGACTAAAGTGAGTACCCAGATTATTTATTCCATTACCATACTGGCAATTGTTGTTGCTTTATCTGCTATGCCATTTATTTACACCACGGTGAGTGTAAAAGGAAGTGGTTCATTACAAAGTAATATCGAGAAAAATGAATTGCTGGCACCCGTGTCTGGTAAAATCACGATGATCGGGTTGGCAGATAACCAAAAAATTAAAAAAGGACAACTTATTTTAAGCATAGACCCTGCTCTTCAGGAAAAACAGGGTTCGATATTAAGCAGCCGTAAAAGCGAATTAAATGATTTGTTGAATGATGCTACGCTCCTGTTAAAAACAGTTGGTTTAAGTAGCGCTGGTTCACCAGCACTGCATACCGGCTTATATACGGCCAGCAGTCAGCAGTTTATGGAGCAAACTCAGAATGCATTGAATGCTAAAAATCAGGCGTATCAGATTTATGCCAGGTATGAGATTCTTTTCGTAAAGAAAGTAGTAACACAGGCAGAATATGAACAATATAAATTTAATTATGATCAGGCGCTTTCTGATTTCAACCTCGTAGCCAAGAAATATAAAACGCAGTGGCAAACTGAGGCCAATCAATATCGAAAGGAATTAAAGGATTTGGATAATCAAATGGTTCAGCTAACCGAACAAGAAAAGTTATATGAACTTACTGCCCAAATTGATGGTACTGTTCAAGGGTTATCAGGATTACAGAAAGGTTCTTTCGTTTCTGCCGGACAGAAGATTGGAGAGATCTCTCCGGATAGTGCCTTGCTGGCCATTAATTACATTAAACCATCTGATATTGGCTTAATTAAAAAGGGGCAGGAAGCGAGGTTTCAGATCGATGCCTTTAATTATAACCAATGGGGCGTACTCACTGGTGTAGTTACTGATATTTCAGACGACATCATAATGATTAACCAAAATCCATACTTCAAGGTAAAGTGTAAACTGAATCAAGATTTCTTGCAACTTAAAAATGGTTATAAAGGGCAGGTAAAGAAGGGAATGAGTTTTAGTGCCCGTTTTACCATTGCCAAAAGAAGCCTGTATCAATTGCTTTATGATCAGGTTGATGATTGGTTAAATCCGGTAAATGGTGGAAGGTAAAAGGCTTTAGGGTTGAAGGTCATGACCAAGCCACCCATCTAAATTTTTAATATTTATCACATCTGAAACTCATGTCTATTTTAATTAAACAACGCGATATTACGGATTGTGGAGCGGCTTGTCTGGCATCAGTTTCAGCCTTTCACAAATTAAAAATGCCTGTTGCCAGAATTCGGCAATTGGCTAGTACCGATCAGAAAGGCACCAATGTTTTAGGCTTAACTGAAGCTGCAGTTAAGCTTGGTTTTGAGGCTAAGGGTGTACGCGGTCAGGCAGATAGCCTAACTAAAATTCCGCTACCTGCTATTGCACATGTTGTGGTTAAAAAACAATTGCAGCATTATGTGGTGCTATACAAAGCCACAGATAAATATATTGAAGTAATGGATCCTGGTGATGGCAAAATTCACCGTAAAACCCTGGAAGCGTTTGTGTCTGAATGGACCGGCGTATTGGTTTTGATGTTGCCTGATGAAAGTTTTAAAAAAGGTAATGAGAAAGTAGATACGGGCAGCCGTTTTTGGAACCTCATTAAACCCCATAAAACAATTGCTTTGCAGGCACTTTTCGGGGCCTTGATGTACACCATTTTAGGTCTCTCTACCTCCATTTTTGTGCAGAAAATAACTGATCATGTTTTGGTAGATGGTAACCGGAATCTGCTGAATGTAATGAGTATTGCCATGATCGCAATCCTGTTACTTCAGTTATTTATTGGTACGGCTAAAACAATTTTTACTATCCGTACCGGACAACAAATTGATGCCCGCTTAATTTTAGGCTATTACAAGCACTTGTTGAAATTACCACAACAGTTTTTTGATACCATGCGTGTTGGGGAAATTATTTCGAGGGTTAATGATGCTGTGAAGATCAGGGCTTTCATTAACGATGTTTCCATTAACCTGGTGGTGAACGTCTTCATCGTGATATTTTCTTTTCTGCTGATGTTCAGTTATTACTGGAAATTAGCATTGATGATGCTGGTAGTCATTCCACTTTATCTACTAATTTATTTTATAAGCAATAAGCTAAATAAAAAGATCCAGCGGAAGCTGATGGAGGAGTCTGCAGATCTGGAATCGCAACTGGTTGAGGGATTAAATAACGTAGCCACCATCAAACGTTTTGGCTTGGAACGTTTTACGAACGAAAAAACCGAAACACATTTTGTTTCTTTGCTTAGAACCATTTATAAATCAGGGATGAATGGCGTTTTTTCCGGAACATCAACAGAGGTAATAGCCAGATTGCTGACCATTATTTTATTGTGGATAGGCGCAGGTTATGTTTTGGATGGTGAAATTACTCCTGGAGAATTGTTTTCATTTTATACGTTGATTGGTTATTTCACGGCACCGGCGGCATCCTTAATCGGGGCCAATAAAGCAATCCAAGATGCCATCATAGCTTCTGATCGTTTGTTTGAGATTATGGATCTGGAAGTGGAACAGGATACCTCTAGTGTTCACCTTACCAAAGAACTTATTGGGAACATCCGCTTTGAGCATGTGGCCTTTCGCTACGGAAGTAGGGTTAATGTTTTTGAAGATCTGAATCTAAATATTGAAGCAGGTTCATTTACCGCCATTGTTGGAGAAAGTGGTTCGGGCAAATCTACCTTAATGTCGCTGCTGCAGAATATTTACCCTATTCAATCTGGAAACATTTTTATCGGGATTAACGCCATTAAATATTTAAATAACCATTCACTTAGAAACCTGTTAAGTGTGGTGCCGCAAAAAATAGATCTTTTCGCAGGTAATGTAGTGGATAATATTGCAGTTGGTGATTACGAACCGGATATGCAGCGTATCATTAACATTTGTTCGCAATTGGGAATTATGGCCTTCATTGAAGAATTGCCAGAAGGCTTTCAAACCTATCTGGGTGAAAACGGCGCTTCCTTATCAGGCGGACAAAAACAACGGATTGCCATTGCCAGGGCTTTATACCGTAATCCTGAAATATTAATTCTGGATGAAGCCACTTCTTCGTTAGATTCAGCTTCGGAGCAATATGTACAGCGAACAATAGATTTGTTAAGGGAGCAAAATAAAACTATTATCATTATTGCACATCGGTTAACGACCATCAGAAATGCTGATAAAATTATTGTTTTAGATAAAGGAAAGGTGGTGGAGGAAGGAAGCCATACGGAGATGATCTTTGCAAATGGTCATTATGCAAACTTATGGAAACAGCAGTTTGGAGCGGAGGGCTCACTTGAGATGATAATGCCGCCATTACAAATGGTTAATGCCAATATGATCACTTAATACAACTTAGCAATATATCAAAGCCAGATATCGACCATGGTGGCTCACACATCCAGCAGCCCTGCTTTTATAATCAATTGGATGATTGGGTAATGAATAAATTTCTATGCTAATTTTTGTAATCTGATTATAAACCGGAGTGGCAATCGTATGTACATAATTTAGCAGAACACTCGTTTTAGTGAAATAAATCCGGTCTTGAATGCTTACCGAACCATTCAATTCGTCATTAGAAAGGGCCAGACTACAAACAAGACTTGCTGGAGCAAAGTTTCGTATGCTTGTGATTCGATTATCTATTTTATACGCTGCTTCTTTCATGCTCCATAATATCCAAACCATTTCATTTTCACAGTCTGCAGTTGCAATTAAGGTTTGCTCGGCTGGACTAAAAATTTTATCCAGGTATCCTTTTCGTCGCCAGTTGCTTTGTACTTTGGCGAGATCTAAATCTACCACATCGTTGCCGATCATTTTTCACTTAGTTTTTCTTTAATCACTTCAATGGATGCCTTAACGGTAAGCATTTTTTCCATTGATGTATTATCGATGGTGATGCCAAATGCTTCCTCAACATCTAAAATGATATCCACCAGGTTGGCAGAATTGATATTTAAGTCTTTGATGAAATCGGATTCTTCATTCAGGTTTTCCAGTGCAGCTGAAGCCGGTGCATAAGTGGTGATAATTGGTTTTAGTTTATGGATGATTTCTTCGTTACTCATGGGGTGTATTTCTTAAGGATGATACAGGCATTTACATCGCCAAAACCGAAGCTTGCCTTAATTAAGGTATTGATTTTTATTGATTTCATTTTCTGCGGAATTTTTTCAGCATCAATTAACGCCGTAATGGCTGGATTTAAATCTTCACAATTTACATTTGGAAACATAAAATCATGATGAATTTGCAACACTGACGCCACACATTCAATGCTGCCAGATGCCGTTAAACAGTGGCCAGTCATTCCTTTTAAAGCATTAATGTAGGGGAAATCACTTCCCTTTCGGTTCAGCGCAATTGTCCAGTTGCTAATTTCCAGGGCATCCATCGCCGTAGCGGTAAGGTGACCGTTAATGGCATCAATGTCGGTGGCTTGAACATGTGCATTTTCAAGTGCTTTGCTGATGCACCTTTGCACCGCCGTTGCATTAGGTGCAGTCATGGTTCCGGCACCTCTTTGCCCGCCGGAGTTGGCATGTCCGCCTAAAATTTCTGCGTAAATTTTAGCGCCTCTGGCTTTTGCATGTGTTAAAGACTCTACCACAAAAGCACCTGCGCCACTTCCGGGTACAAAGCCACTTGCCGTAGCACTCATAGGTCGCGAACCTTTTGTTGGGGTTTCATTGTGTTTATAGGTACAAACTTTCATTCCGTCGAAACCGCCCCAGATATAGGGGCCACTATCACTGGTGGCACCGGCAAGAACCACAGTTGCTTGTCCGCTTTTTATGCGTTCAAAAGCGGTAAGCAAACTTTCTGTTCCGGTGCAGCAGGCGGATGAGTTGGTTGAAATTTGATTTCCTAGTCCTATTTTTCCTGATAGGTAAGCACTCACCCCACTATTCATGGTTTGTGCCACAACGGTACTGCCCAAACGCCTGATTTCGAGTTTGTCGATCGTATAAATGGCTTCTCTAAATCGATCTATTCCAGAAGTTCCGGCACCGAAAACCATTCCATAATCCCAGAAGGGTTCATCCGTTTCGTTTAAGGGCAAGCCTGCATCTTTCCAGGCATCCATGCCGGCTATAATGCCGTATAAAATGCCTGAGCTGTTGAAATTCCGTAGCTCCAAAGGGCTGAAGTATTGAGCAGCAAGTTCATCAGATACTTCCGGCAATCCGGCAATCTGACAAGAAAATTTCAGGTCGCTTAAAAGTTGCTGGTGTTTAATTCCTGAAACACCATTTTTTATAGCGGATAGAAATTGATCTAACCCGATCCCATTTGGGGAAACCACTCCCATTCCGGTAATGACTACTCGATTATCCATTGGCGTTTTTGATAAACATCCCAGCCAGTTCTCCGTAGCAAACTTTATCTCCTGCCTGATTTTGCATCATGACTTTACACTTCAGTTTATTGAACCGAAAATATATCTTTTCAGAAATTACAGTCACTTTCTCACCCGGAAAAACTGGCCTTAAAAATTCTACATTGGTAGAAGTCATGGCTACCTGACCTTTAAAGGTTTGCTCTTCGGCCGAAAGCAGAAAAATCCCTAAACTGACCAGGCCAATCTGCGCCATTGTTTCCGTTAAAATAACACCGGGTGTAATGGGATGATCTTTAAAATGGCCTTGATAAAATTCAAGTTCAGGATTGAAAGTGAAGGAACCCATCACACCATCCTCATTGATGCTTTCTATATCATCAACAAAAAGAAATGGTTTAGAATAGGGCAGAAGGGTTATAATTTCTTCGGATGTCATTTTTACCATTCGATTAAAATTCTTTGTGCAGAAAAACCAGGACCAAAGCTCAGCATTAAACCTTTTTCTCCTTTGGCAGGTTTTGAATCAAGAAAACGTTCCAAAACATATAAAACGGTGGCACTGCTCATGTTCCCGTAAAGGCGTAAAACTTCTTTGGTATCATTAATATTCTTTCCGAGTGCACCAAATAAACTTTCTACCATTTGTACAATTTTTTTGCCTCCGGGATGAAAAATTAAATAATTAATGTCGTCGATCTTTAAATTTTGCTTTGCCAGAAAAGGATGGATGATATCTGGAAAGTGAGTTTCAATCGTTTGTGGTACTTCAATATCTAAAACCATTTTCAGGCCGGTATTGGTGAGGTCAAAACCCATCATATGCTCTGCATCGTAAAAGTGGTACATTTCTTCGGCAATGATTTCAGGTCCTTCATCTTCTTCGTGAGAAGATAACAACACACAAGCTGCACCATCGCCGAAAATAGCTGCACTTACAATGTTAGTCATGGAAAAATCGTTCAGCTGAAAAGTTGCTGTTGGCGATTCTACTGCTACAACCGCTGCTCGTTTTCCAGGGTTTGCTTTTAAAAAATTTTTGGCGTAGATCATTCCTGAAACGCCTGCAGCACAACCCATTTCTGTTACCGGAAGGCGAACAATATCCTGGCGGAGTTTTAATTGATTGATTAAATAGGCATCAAGAGAGGGAATCATGATCCCGGTACAGCTTACGGTGATAATAAAGTCAAGCTCTTCAGGTTTCCAGTTGGCTTTTTCCAAAGCATCAGTCAAACACTGAGCACCCAGTTTTATTCCTTCCCTAATATAAATTTTGTTCCTTTCTTCAAATGAAGCATCGCTGAAAACCTCTTCGGGCGACATGAAGGAATAGCGTTTGTCAACCGCCGCATTTTCAAAAATCTTTTTTACCTTCCTGATAAACCGTTCATCCTGTCCGTTTAACCAGGCATCCAGAAAAGGTACAATTTCTTCAGTAGCACGGTTAAAAGGAGGTAAGGCTTTACTAACGGCTTTAATTTTTACGCTCATATTGATTTTATAATCCATTGGTAACGGAAAGCCCATCGCCATTGGATACTGAAACTTTTAAATTTTGATTCTGTTGAATATCGCTGCAGATCTGCTTTTTTAAAGCCCCGTAAAATAGAAACTAACCCATCTTTACGAGACATTTCATTTAGTCTGAAAACAAAACAGATCGTATTAAATAAATAATATGCCAGTTTACTTCGGTGTAAATCATTAATTATTACCCCAAGTTTAGCCTGTTTTTGAAATGAATCCATTAAGGCTAAAATTTCGTTATCTTTAAAGTGATGCAGGGTGAGGGTACATAAAATGATATCAAAATCTTTCGCTTTAAAGGCATCACTAAAAATATCAACACAGTTATAACTGATGTTTTGATAAGTTGTTGATAAGCCTTCAGCGTGTTTGATGGTAAAAGCATTCGCGTCAACCCCCGTCAGCTTAAAGTTTATTTTATTTTTCTGTCCGTAATCTGCCAATGTTCTTAGCATATCACCATTTCCACAACCTACATCCAAAATGGATATTTCCTTCTTGTTTTGTTGGTCATTGATTAAAGTTTTAACACCGTGCAGGGTTACATTGTTTCCCCCGAGCAGTTTATTTATACTGGCAATTTTGTCTAGTGCATCTCTGAGTATTTCTCCTTCAAGGGCAAAATCATCCATCAGTTCGGGCTCATCACTCCTGGTTTTGGTGTTTACTAGCATTTAACTTATAGTTATGGGTTTTCCGTGTGTCCGTTTAATAATTTTTGGTAAAAGTGCCGGCAATTTCGTAATGCAGTTGATTAGAAAATCAGAGAGACCTTCATACCTTAATAACCCCGAAAGGAGCTTGCCAGTTTTTAATCTTGAATTAAAATGGAGTTCCCATTCAGTGGTATAGGCATGCTCCAGATTTTTATGGGTGGAAATTTCTCCGTTAAAAAATTTTAGGATAAGTGTACTTGCGATTTGAGCGGCGTGGATAGCCATTCCCATTCCGTTACCACAGAGTGGATGAATCAATCCGGCCGTGTCACCCACCATTAAAATATGATTCTTAACGCATTCTTTTTGTTCGAAAGAAATCTGACTGATGCTCAGGGGGGCATCAAAATGCATGGTGCTGTTTTCCAGAATTGCCTTTAGGTGTGGATTTTGGTACAGCACTTTTTCCTGATGTTCTTTGATGTTTTTATACTTTTTAAAAGAGGTATAATTAACCAGATAACAGATATTGATCAGCTGATGCTCTACTTTTGATACGCCACAATAACCACCTTTAAAATGGTGCAAGGCAACGAGATCATTTGGGAAATCACCTCTGTAATGGGCCTTAACTGCAAGCCAGTTAGATTTTTCTTTAATAAAAGGACGTTCAAGTTTAAGGTCTAAAGCTGATCTTTTACCATAAGCTCCGATTGCGACGCGGCTTTTATATGTTTTATCTTTGGTTGTAACGGCGAAGATCTTATCCTTATAAACTATATCTAATACAGTATCTCGGATAATGATGGCACCTGATTGTTTTGCCCTTTCTTGTAGGAAATGATCAAAAGTAAAACGGCTCAAGCCAAAGCCCCCTAAAGGTAAATTAGCATGAATCAGCGCACTTTTTGGCGTGCTCATTTCAAATTTGCTGATCCTGGTAGGATGTAAAACGGCAGGATCTGTGCCTAACGCTACGAGATAGGGCAAAACCTCATTCGAAATATATTCGCCACAAACCTTATGGTAAGGGTAGCTATCTTTTTCGATTACAATAACTGCCTTCCCCGCCTGCGACAAATGAATGGCGCTAACCAATCCGGCAAGGCCTCCTCCAATAATAATCACATCGGCATCAAGCATACGATGCAATTTAAGGTAATTAAATGAAGAATATCTGAAATTGAGTTGATTATTTATTTGCGGCTATAATCAGGCTGTATTTATTGTAAAACTATGTCTGACCATGATTAAAAAGTTATTTTACAAATTCTCATAACAAATTTATCGGTCACTTCGCTCCTCCATATTCAAATCGGTATCGAACGGACTTTTTGTAAAAGGATAGATTGATTGGTTGATAAAGCCTTTCGGATAGGAAGCCTCGTGAACACCAGTGCCAGCCGGCCATTCGTTTTTAGGTAGATAATAAGTGCCAAACATCATATCAATAAACGGAAAGATAGATGCAAAGTTATGTCCATAATATTTGGGGTCTTCGCAGTGGTGCCAGTGGTGATATTGTGGCGTAGTAAAAATATATTTAATCGGGCCGAAATTGATTCTGGTATTGGCATGAATTAAAACCGCATGGATGGCGATGAAAATAATATACACATTAAATACGGTTGATGAAAAACCAAATATGTAAAGTGGAATGAAGGTCATTGCCCTGGTGAAAAAGATATCAATAAAATGCGTTCGGCTTCCGGCTAACCAATCCATATTTTGTGTGGAATGGTGGATGGAATGAAAACGCCAAAGTGATACCCGTGTGTGGAAAAAACGGTGTGCCCAATATTGAAATAGATCTGTCGTAAAAAAGGCAAGAAACAAGGCCACTATAAAAGGTAAGCCTTGTACCCAAGTGTGCAATTTATCTAATCCCATCCAGCCAAAAAACAGTACAGCAGGCTTTTGGGTGATGATACCAAAAAATTGGATAAACAAATGGCTGATTACAAAATAGGTTAAATCGGTACGCCATTCTTCATGAAACTTGGTTTGCTCATTATTTTTTGGGAAGAATAACTCGAGTGGAACAAAAATGGCGACCATTAAGAGCAAATCCAGAATCATCCAGTCTAAACCAAAATGCCAGCTTGATTTGGCTACGCCTCTGCCTTCAACACTTAAAGCGCCGAGAATAACAGCCAGCGCTGCCAAAGCAAAACCTGGCCAGCCCCATTTGAGTTTTTTGCTTAAAATAATACTTAATGCAGCAAAGAAAAAGGAAGCGATTACACCGCCAAGCATAAGCATTTCCATACTGTCTTTAGTGTAAATTTCGCGGAATTCTGGCGTGGTCAATTTTTCAGGGTAGTAAAAACAAAGAATTCCGAGCAACACTAAAACAGCCAGGAAAATAGAAATATAACCACTGATCTGGCCTTGGCCAACCACTAATCGTTTATTAGGAGACATTATTTTGCAGTTTAATGATAACAATTATAACAAAAAATAATTTTCTAATTAGGTCGAATCTCTAAATTCGGTTATTTAGTGGGAAATTAGGGTTCGTTTTAAAATTAGAATTGAGCATTAAGATGATGCAGGCTGGATGGGTATTAATAGTCAGATTAACAGAGAAATGAAAGTGGAAATAAAAGCGTGAATTAATTCCAACAAACATTTAAGCTTGTTTAAGGTTGATTTAATAGGCCCCGCCATATCGCGATGCCTTTCTTTTTTAAATAATCAGTAATTTTGAAAATACGATGATTCTACTTAACTATTTACGCCTTTTACTGCTTCCTTTCTCTTTAATTTATGGTATTGCCATTACGTTGCGTAAAAAGCTTTACGATTGGGGGTTAATGCCTTCCGTTAAGTTTGAATTGCCAGTAATTTGTGTGGGTAACTTAGCGGTTGGTGGCTCTGGGAAAACGCCAACAACTGAATATCTGGTTAGGTTATTGGCTGATTATAAAATTGCTATTTTAAGCAGGGGCTATGGCCGTAAAACAAAGGGATTTATATTGGCAGACGGTGATGCTACTGCAGAAAGTATTGGAGATGAACCTTTACAATATTATCAAAAGTTTGAAGGGGTAACAGTAGCTGTTTGTGAAGATCGGATTAAAGGCATAGAAAAGCTTAAAGAAAACCATGATCTGATTATTTTAGATGATGCCTTTCAGCATCGTGGTGTAAAAGCAGGATTAAATATTTTACTTTTTGAGTTTCGTAAACTAGGCACCTTACAGTTTCTACTGCCAGCAGGAAACTTGCGTGATGTTTTTTCATCCAGAAAAAGAGCTGATGTTTTGCTGGTTACCAAATCACCTGTTCCGCTTTTACATGTGGCACAACAAGCATCTGTGAATGAGCTGCAGCCCAATAATACGCAAAAAGTGTTACACAGCTATCTAAAATACGGGGATTTGAAACATCTCTATCTTCCTGAAAGTCGTTCACTCGCATCTATTAAAGATTTTGAAATATACTTGCTAACGGGGATAGCGAATCCAGATCCTTTAATTGAAGAGTTGGAAAAATACACCAAAACGATTAAACACGAAAAATTTCCAGACCATTATGCATTTAAAACAGCTGACATTAAAAAGTTTAAAGCAGCTTTTGAATCGGATAATGAAAAAGAAAAAATCATCATCACAACAGAAAAGGATAGCAAACGTTTAAATGCTGCGGGATTTAAAGATTTACTGATAAATTTACCGGTATATTTTTTACCTATTGAGGTTGAATTATTTGAAGAAGATAAGATTACCTTTGATGAACTTATTTTGAACTATGTTAAGAGTAATAGAAGAAACCGTTGAGTATATTAAACGTAAAACCGAGAACTTTCAGCCAGAAATAGGTATTATTTTAGGCACTGGCTTGGGTGGATTGGTTAAGGAAATTGAAATTGAATATCAGTTGATGTATTCTAATATTCCTAATTTTCCAATTTCTACTTTAGAATTTCATAGTGGTAAGTTAATTTTTGGAACGTTAAACGGAAAGAAAATCATCGCCATGCAAGGGCGTTTGCATTATTATGAAGGTTATAGCATGCAGCAAATCACCTTTCCGGTTCGGGTAATGAAGGGTTTGGGCATTGAAAACTTAATCGTTTCAAATGCTGCCGGCTCTTTAAATCCTGAATTTAAAAAAGGTGATTTGATGATTATTGAAGACCATATCAATCTTCAACCAGAAAATCCTTTACGTGGTTTAATTGAAAGTTCACTTGGACCACGTTTTCCTGATATGAGCGAACCTTATAAGCGTGATATTATTGCTAAGGCGTTAAAGATTGCTGAAGAAGTAGCGGTAAAATGCCATAAAGGTGTTTACGTTGCCGTTTCCGGTCCGAATTTAGAAACCAAAGCGGAGTATAAATATTTACGCTTAATTGGTGGCGATGCTGTTGGCATGAGTACCGTGCCTGAGGTGATTGTTGCCAACCATGCAAGCTTGCCTGTATTTGCCATTTCAGTTTTAACTGATGAGGGTTTTCCAGAAGATTTACAGCCCTTTAATTTAGATGAAATTTTAGAAGCTGCGGCGAAAGCGGAACCAAAAATGACAGAAATTTTAATCCGCTTAGTTGCTGAATTGTAGAATGGGTAGACTGGCTCAAATTTGTTTCTTTATCTTATTGCTTACGGGTATTAATAAGGCTTTTGCTCAGGATTTAAAGACAAGTATTAATAATAAAACGGAAGCAGATTCCATCAGGAAAAAACTCGATGGGAAAGATTCTATTGTTTATACTGCAAAATTTATTCGTTATACTAAACTTGGTTTAAGTAAGGATAGTATTGTATTACTGCCTCTTGATACTTCTACCACTAATATTCAGAATTATAGTCCGCTTTTACAACCTCAGCATCCCACTATTAATAATGGAAATATGGGGCTTTCTGCCAGGCCTTTACTTTATGAGCCTAGTAAAAGAATTGGTTTCGACGTGGGCTTTCATTCATTGGATTATTATGCTCTCACACCGGATGATATTGTTTATTATCAGGCCAGGGCACCATTCACCAGCTTATATCTAATTAGTGCCGGACAAAAAGAGCAGCTTTTTAAAATGATTCATAGTCAGAATATTAAAAAGAACTGGAATGTGGGCGTTAATTTTAACCGTGGAGATTCGCGTGGTTTTTACCGTAGGCAGCGTGGCGATAATTTAAATGTTGCCGTATTTTCATGGTATCAATCGCCTAATAAGCGATATAACATGTGGGCATCTGTTATTTTTAATACCATGCGGGCATATGAAAATGGTTCCAATACCAGCCCTAAAATATTTGAACCTGGCTATCAGAAGATAGAGCGGAGTGCGGAAGTGGTTAATTTAAATACAGCCAGAAACATGTATCGTAAAAATACTTTGTTTTTAAAACAGACATATTATGTGGGCCGGATTGATACTTCGGCAAATGTTAATAATGCTGTTTTACCCACTAATAAAGTAACTTATACTGTAGAGTACAATAGCGATAACTATAGTTTCTATAAAAATGAGCTTGATGTAAATGGTGTGATGCCTGTAGGGCTGGCGGATGCTACCTTCACTAACGATTCTACGAAGGTTAAACACCTTAAGAATGAATTTATTTATAGTTTCTTTTTACGCCCGAAAAATTCTACGGTAATTAAAAATGAATTGAAGGTTGATGCTGGTATTCGTCATGATTATTATCAGCATCGGTTTTTAGGCTTTAAACCTGATGGATTAACTTATGAAGAAAGTAAGTTCACTTATCAGAATGTTACGGTTTTAGGTTCTGCCGGGTATCGTTTTTCAAATAATATAGATTTCAACCTCGATCTGCAACAAATCATTCAAGGCGAAAATGCTGGTGATTATTTATATGAGGCTAAAAGTAGAATTCTTTTAAGTAAAGCAGTGGGTAGGATCGAATTGGGTGCTTATGTTCAAAATCAATCTCCTGCTCAGCTTTTTAATTATTATCATGGCAACCATTACAGATGGGACAATACGGATTTTAAGAACACAAAAATTGCTAACCTATCGTTCAATTTTATTAATGATAAATATGAATTTACTGCTGGTGCGAAGTATTTTTTAACCAGTAATTATTTATATTTCGGTTTGGATAATAGCAACGGAACGAATGCCATAACACCCAGACAGGTAAGTGGAGACATCAGCCTGATTAGGTTTGATATCTCAAAAAAATGGCGGTTTGGGAAATTTGTACTGGAAAATTATTTAGCTTATCAAAAAACAGATCAGAATGATATCTTAAGAACTCCTGAATTTTACACGTATAATAGTATTTATCTGAACAATACTTTCTTTAAGGTATTGAAGGCTAATATTGGATTTGATGTAAGGTATAATTCTGAGTATGCGAATTATTCATATTCACCAGCTACTGCACAATTTTATATTGGTAGCAATACGGTTTATCAATCAACACCTATTGTTGATTTCTTCTTGAAAGCAAATTTAAAAAGGGCTAATCTTTTTATTAAATATGATTTCATTAATCAGGGTTTATTTGTTCCAGGATATTACACGGTTAACCGTTACCCCATGCAGGATGCTTTATTAAAGTTTGGTGTAAGCTGGAATTTTTACGATTAATTTTGATTCAGAGCTAATGAAGAATATTAATGTAAAGTCAAGTAAGTTTGTATAAACCGTATGCTAAGATATAAGGAAAGTGAACTTTAGTGCTAATCAGATCAAGATTCTTCATGCTTTAGAATGATTGAAGTGGATAAAAATAATGAAACGCTTCTTAAGCTTTGACAAATTAATAACGATCGGGAACGACATTTGTCAAAGCCCCAATTTGTTGATTCGTCTTCCTGAACTTGATTCTGGATCTTCACGAAGCTTTAATCATTGAACCCGCATAAACAAAAAAGCCGTTCTGAAATAAATCAGAACGGCTTTTAGATTTTTTATGATTTCTTAGAAAGAATAACCTACTGAAAAACCTAATACGCGGTTAGTCAATTTATTATCGTTATTCGTTCTTGAATCTTTAGGTACAAGGTTTGACAAGCCTAAACCATAGTTAGCACCTACTAAGAATCCAGAATTGGTACGGTAAGCTAAACCAAAGTTTGCACCGAAATCTGTACTTGCGAAATCCTTATTTGTAGCACTACCAAAAGATAAATCTTTATCATCTGCTATAGTTGACGATGAACTTGTGTTATTAGCATTGTTTACTGTAGTTGTAGTGATATCTCCTTTGTTTTTACCAGAAATATTGAAGCCAACATAAGGACCAGCACTGATTTGTACTGCACCAGCTGTACCAGTAGGAATTCTAAATACAGCATTAATTGGAACTTCAATCGCCATTAAATTTCTTTTGCTGGTAGTTGTAGTCGTAATAGTAGTGTTGTTTGAAGTAACTGAACCTACTGATTCAAACTTATCACCTTTGTTTTGTAATGAAACTCCTGGTTGAATGAAAAAGTTATTTCCCACACCGAAGTCTGCAAATGCAGTAACATTAAAACCTACATTACTTTTAACATTGTCGTTGTACGCGTTTGATAAAGCATTATCTCCGCCCATGTGGAATTTGGATAAGTTAACACCTGCTTTAATTCCGAATCTAGCATCCGAACCAGTCATTGTTGTGGTTTGTGCGAAAGCACCTGTTGCCATTAATAATACTGAAGCACTTAATAATAATCTTTTCATGATATTTTTTCTTTAGATAAAGAATCTTGTTTAAAATAATAAGGCCTAAACCTTTTGTTAATTGAAACCTTCCTTCCAAAAGCTGTGCCAATTGTCTATATCAAGAAAGATTTCAATGCTAATATATTGTTCACCAGTGCTTTTTTACAATGATTTAAGATAGAAATGCAGATTAAAGTTTTATACTATACACCTTTGTGAAGTGTATACAAATCAGGAATATGATTAAATTGTAGGGGTTAGTTCCTATTTGAATGCCTGATTATGTTTTCTGCGGCTTTTTCTTCGCTGCCGGAAAAAGTACATTATTTAAGATCAAGCGATAACCTGGCGAATTTGGATGCAAATTTAAATCTGTAGGTGGATCGCCAACAGCATGTTGATAATCTTCAGGATCGTGCCCGCCATAAAAAGTAAACTGTCCTTTGCCAATCTCTCCATGAAGGTATCTTACTTCTGCAGCACCTTTATTTTCACCTAACACAGTTACACTGGGTTTCACCAGACTCTTTTTAAACGCAGTTGTTTGCCCCATAAAACCTTTGATTACCTTATCATGATTTTGTGTGAGCATGGTTGGAACCAAATCCCATTTTGCCGAGAAATCAAATAAGGTGAAGTAGTCATTACTTTGATTTAGCGTTCTGAACTGCGTAACATCAATGTCTGAAAATTCATAGTTCATTGGGTTATTATCCAGTTTAAAATTTTGAAAGGCAAGTGTTTTATTAAAGTCCAGTTTAGACTGCGCATTTGGGTCAGCGCCATCACCATCAAACATTTGTGCACAAATATCTACCCCTTCAGCAGCCAAGGCAATGTCAAAACTATCTGTTCCGGAGCACATGGCAAACATAAAACCACCACCGGCGCAATACTCTTTAATATGTTTGGCAACGGCTAGCTTCATTTCAGAAACCTTTTTATAACCCAGTCTTTTAGCGAGGGCTTCCTGGTTTTTAACATCATCCTGATACCATTTAGCATACCTGAAATTAGACCAAAACCGACCATATTGTCCGGTGAAATCTTCATGGTGCAGGTGCAGCCAATCATATTTACTTAATTTATCCTGAATAATGTCGTCATCGTAAATAACATCATAAGGGATTTCTGCATAAGTTAATACGAGGGTCACCGCATCATCCCAGGGCAATTTACTTTTAGGGGAGTATACGGCAATTTTAGGTGTTTTCTCTAATTTAACCATTTCCATATTTACGGAAGGATCACTGATTTCATTTAAAAGGTTAACCACTTTGCTGTCGGCCATTACCTCATAAGAAACACCTCTAATTTTTAATTCATCTTCAACATTTTTATTGTATTTAATGAGGAAACTCCCTCCCCGATAGTTTAAAAGCCAATCTACTTCTACTTGTTTGCTAATTGTCCAATAGGCTATGCCATAAGCTTTCAAATGGTTTTTCTGGTCTTCATCCATGTAAATTAACAGGGATGATGCCCGAACACCAAGTGTGCAAAACAGACAAAATAACAGGATATAATATTTCTTTTTCAAAATGATGTGGCTTAAAATACTAAAATACCTCATTTAAATTGTTTAGAAAAATTTAATGGTATCAGATGTAATACAATTTTGTTATTTTTGCCTTTTACCTGAAAAAACTGAACTGTTTTTTAGGCGTTAAATTATAAATTAGTACCAAAATTGATATGAGTAAAGCAATAATAAAAACCGAAAAAGGAAATATGACTGTTGAGTTCTTTGAAAAAGATGCTCCTAAAGCAGTTGCAAACTTTAAAAAATTAGCTAATGAAGGCTTTTATGATGGGGTAACTTTCCACCGTGTAATTCCTGATTTCATGGTTCAAACTGGCTGCCCAAATTCTAAAGATGGTGCTACTGGTATGCCAGGCACTGGTGGCCCGGGTTACAAGATTGATTGCGAGCTTGATGGCGAAAATCAATATCACGATCGTGGTGTGTTATCAATGGCTCATGCAGGTCGCAATACAGGTGGTTCTCAGTTTTTTATCTGCCATAGCAGAACGAATACTGCACATTTAGACCGTAACCATACTGTTTTTGGTAAAGCAGTTGAAAATGTTGACCTTGTTGATGATATCCGCCAGGGAGATAAAATTTTAGGTATTGAAATAGTTGAAGATTAGTAAAAAGTTGCGGGATGTGAGATATTAGATTTGAGATACTGTTCTCTGATTTGAATTTCTTTCTCAGTTAATAAATAGATAATAGATTTGAGTATTTTATTTGAGCGACTTCGCACATCTTATTTTTCAAATCTCACATCTCAAAAATAAATATTATGAATTTAAGAGGAATTGTTGCCGTATCTGGCAGACCAGGTTTATTTAAACTGGTTGGACAAAATAAAGTTGGATATATTTTAGAGGGTTTAGATGCTCAAAAAACTAAAGTGGTAGCCAATATTACCAATACAAAATTAGCTTCATTAGAAGATATTACGGTATATGGTGAAGATGAAGAAATCAAGTTAGCCGATATTTTTGCTAAAATTTCTGAAAAAGGAACTACACCAGATTTAAAAGGTGATTTACGTTCATATTTTTTAGAAGTTGCTCCTGGTCATGATCAGGAAAAAGTTTATGCTTCGGATATGAAAAAAATCATTACCTGGTATAACTTATTAAAAGATTTGCCATTATTTACGGAAGATACTCCTGAAACTCCAGGTTCTCCGGCTGAGGTTAGCCTGGCAGAGGAAAAAGTTGCCGCAGATAAAAAGCAGAAGTCTGCTAGCGCTAAAGGTTCAGCAAGTGCTAAAGCAAGTACAAAAACTTCTGCACCAGCTAAAAAAGCAAGTATGACAAGCAAAAAAGGCGTTTAAGCTTTTATTTGAATACAATTAAAATACCAGGCTTACTGTCTGGTGTTTTTTTATGTCCTGATTTTAGAAGAAATAGTATAAAATAGCTACAATCACAAAAGATACGATAATGCTGATCCAAAGCATTCTGCTGTTTCCACTTTGATTACTTCTAAACCTGTATTGTCTTTTATATTTATCTAACATATTCGTTTTTTTATTTAATGATGATGTGAGGCACATTATTCCACACCGTTCGTGTTTGTGATTTTAAAATCTAATATTCTTATAATGCTTAGGCATGATGATATGGCTCGCCTTTTAGGATACTGAATCCACGGTACAATTGTTCTACAAAAAACAAACGGATCATTTGATGTGAAAAAGTCATATCTGAAAGCGAGATTAGTCCATTTGCTCTTTTGTAAATACCATCATCAAATCCATATGGACCGCCGATGATAAAAATTAAATGTTGAACACTTCCAATCATTTGTTTATTCAAATAATCAGAAAAGGCTATAGAAGAATATTTTTTTCCTTTTTCATCTAATAAAATAACAACATCACCATTATTGATTTGTTTGTGCAATAATTCTGCTTCCTTGCTTTTTTGCTGCGCTTCACTCAGGTTTTTTACATTCTTTACATCAGGGATAGCTAAAAAGCTGAAATTAATGTAATGCTTTAAACGGTTGATGTATTTCTCAATACCTTCAATTAAATACTTGTCTTCAGTTTTGCCAATGGCTATTAAAGTAATCTTCATTTAATATTTTGCTATCTTTAGAATTTTCAGCGATTCAAAGATAATGTTAAAAACACAAGCACAAATAATATCTGATTATAGCCAAAAAATTACTGAAGTAACAGATCGGATTGATCATACAAAAAAACGAATAGATCAACTCTCTTTGGTTAGGATAGGGCTTTTTTTAATAGAAGTTCTATTTTTCGTTTTGCTTTTAAATTCTGCTGACGATAGCTGGCGAATACTGCTTCAAGTGCTTATGTTATTACCAGTTCTGGTCTTCGCTTATATCGTTAAAAAGCAAAGTAAGCTGGATCGTGAGATTGAGTATCAAAAAGATCTTTTATGGGTGTATCAAAATGAATGGAACATTTTAAATGGTAAGGCAAATGGTTATGATGATGGCAAATTGTATGAATCAGAATTGCATCCTTATTCTTCTGATCTGGATATTTTTGGAAATGCATCACTCTATGATTTTTTAAACAGGTGTTATACTAAAAATGGACGTGAATTACTGGCTAAAAGTTTAGCAGAGAAATCATTTAGGGGCAGGATTATAGAAAGGCAGGAAGCCGTAAAAGAAATGCAAACTAAAATTGAAGATACCTTCGATTTCAGGGCTAATCTGCATGGTCACGATGTAGAAAAAATTGAACAGATTAAAATTCAGCTCAAATTTCAGCTTAATGAACAGTTGAGTTTCATTAGAAACAAGATATTAAAATCTTATGTTGCCATTACGCCTTATATTTCTGGAATAATATTTCTGGCTGCAATATTTTTAAACGGTACCTTTTGGAATGTACTTACCATATATATGATTATCAATATTGGTGTTACGGTATTGCAAAACTCAAAAATAGATAAGGTGTTTTATAGTTTCGGTGGAAGTTCAAATTTATTGAATGGTTATGCAGATGCTATTTTATGGACAGAAAATCACCAGTGGACAAGTGCCTATATCGTGGCATTGTTTCAATCAAAAGTGCCGGTTAGCCAGGAGATAAAAGCTTTATCTAAAATTATACAGCGTTTTGATACCAGGTTAAATGTTGTAGTAGGTACAGTGCTCAATGCCCTTTCATTATGGGATCTTAAATGTTGCATCCAACTGAATCAATGGTATCAATCTTCATCAAGTGATGTAATTTCGGCACTTAACCATCTTGGTGATTTTGAAGAATTAATTTCCCTGGCTACTTTAGCGCATAATGAGCCAGAATGGGTTTTTCCAGAAATTACAGATGTATTTGCTTTAACTACCACAGCAGTTGGTCATCCTTTAATTTCACCAGAGATAAGAATAAGCAATTCTTTTTCTTTAGAAGCAGAGCCAACAGTAGATATTGTAACGGGTTCTAATATGGCAGGAAAAAGTACATTCCTCCGTACGTTAGGCATTAATATGGTATTGGCTTATGCCGGAGCACCAGTATGTGCACAATCAATGAGTCTTTCCGTTTTTTCAATCAATACCTACATGCGGATTAAAGATTCGCTAAATGAAAGTACTTCCACATTCAAAGCGGAGCTGAACCGTTTAAAGATGATTTTAGATCATGTTGTAAGTGATAAAGATACTTTTGTGTTAATTGATGAAATGTTGCGGGGAACCAATAGCCGGGATAAATACCTGGGGTCAAAGGTTTTTGTAGAAAAACTAATTGCAGAGGGCACACCGGCACTCTTTGCTACACATGACTTGCAATTGGCTGATCTTAAGAATGATCACGAACAAACGCTTAGAAACTTTCATTTTGATATCCAGATTGCTGATGGAGAAATGAAATTTGATTATAAATTGAAACAAGGTCCTTGCGCTACATTTAATGCTGCAATTTTGCTGAAAGAAATTGGGTTAACTTTAGAATAACTCACTTTTATGGTCAGATCGTTAAATAAAGAATCATATGAAATAATATATTTACTCTTTTTAAACCGGTTAAAAAAATCTTTATACAATCTCAATTGTTAATGATTTCTTAATAGTAAACTTGCAATTTACGCTCAATCAATTGATAAGATGATTAAAGCAAGTGATTTTGGTAATGATTTTTCCTGGGGTGTGGCTACTGCTGCGGCGCAGATAGAGGGTGCTGCACAACTGTATGGCAAAGGCCCCTCCATCTGGGATACCTTTTCTGCCAGAAGTGGAAAAATTAAAAAGGGACATAAATTAGATATTGCCTGCGATTTCTATCATCGATATCACGAAGATATCCAATTGGTTAAACTTTTAGGTTTTAAGGTCTTTCGGTTTTCTATAGCCTGGGCAAGAATTTTACCCGATGGGAGGGGTGAAGTTAATCAGCAAGGGATCAGATTTTACCATAATTTAATTGACGAATGCCTTACCCAAGGCATTATTCCATGCATTACTTTATATCATTGGGATTTACCTCAGGCACTGGAAAATGAAGGTGGCTGGACTAGTTTCAGTATAAATGCCGCATTTAACGCTTTTGTGAAACTCTGTGCTTCTGAATATGGAGATAAGGTAAAGAACTGGTTGGTGTTAAATGAGCCCTTCGGATTTACATCATTGGGTTATATGCTGGGTATCCATGCACCTGGCAGAACTGGATTAAGCAATTTTTTTCCTGCTGTTTTGCATACTGCCATCGCACAGGCAGAAGGAGGGAAGATTCTTCGTGCTGAAATCCAACATGCCAATATAGGCACCACTTACTCTTGTTCTGAAATTATTCCTTACACGCAGAGTGATAATGATCTTCTGGCTGCGAAGCGGGTAGATTGTTTGATGAACAGATTATTTGTTGAACCGGCGCAGGGTTTAGGTTTCCCAACAGAAAATTGGGATGTGCTGGAGAAATTTCAAATTGAATATGGCACCTGGCGATTAAATGACCGGATGAAGTTTGATTTCGACTTTATTGGTTTGCAGAATTATTTTCCTTTAACCATAAAATACAATGCTTTTATTCCTGTTATTCAGGCTTGGGAAGTTAAAGCAAAGAGCCGGAAAAAACCGCATACCGCAATGGGATGGGAAATTAATGCTGACAGTTTTTATAGGATTATTAAACAGTTTGCTGCTTATCCAAATATTAAAAATTTAGTGATTAGTGAAAATGGTGCTGCTTACCATGATAAGATTATAGATGGGAATATTGTAGACGCTGAACGGATTGAATATTTTGAACTGTACTTAAGCGCTTTGTTAAAGGCAAAGAAAGAAGGGATTAATATTACCGGTTATATGGCCTGGACTTTAATGGATAACTTTGAGTGGGCAGAGGGTTTTAATGCCCGTTTTGGCTTAGTTCATACCGATTTTAAAACATTAACCAGAACGATTAAATATTCAGGTTACTGGTGGCAGGAGTTTCTGAGGAATTAAGTTTTTAATTTCCCGCTGATTTGGATATGATAAGCGCAGATTGAAGATTATAGCATCGTGTATAGTTGTTTGTTTTCCCGCAGATTTTTGGAGATAAGAGGCGCAGATTAAAAGGATCGATAGGTTTATTAAGGAATTTTTACGGCTCATTGCTATCCATCATACCCTTACTGAAATCATTTTATAGTTAGTTGTTGATCTGTGTTGATTTGCGACCTTCATCATTTTAAATCTGTGGGAGAAACCTTTTTAAGTGGTAATCATTAGAAAATGATGATTGTTGTTTCCCGCGGATTTTTAGAGATAAGAAGCGCAGATTGAAGATTATAGCATCGTGTATAGTTGTACATTATTTTCCCGCAGATTTTTAGAGATAAGAAGCGCAGATTAGAAGGATCGATAGATTATTAAGGAATTTTTTACGGCTCATTGCTATCCATCATACCCTTACTGAAATCATTTTATAGTTAGTTGTTGATCTGTGTTGATCAGCGATTTTCATCATTTTAAATCTGTGGGAGAAACCTTTTTAAGTGGTAATCATTAGAAAATGATGATTGTTGTTTCCCGCTGATTTTGGAGATGATAAGCGCAGATTGAAGATTATAGCATCGTGTATAGTTGTACATTATTTTCCCGCAGATTTTTAGAGATAAGAAGCGCAGATTTAAATGATGTAGTGGAGATTTTTGACGGTATTATAATTGCCAATTATCTATAATTTCTTAAATAATAACTATTTTAACGCCATGAGCGATAAAACTATAGTGCATAGCACATATTATAATCCAATGGAAGCCAATATTATTAAATCCAGACTGGAAGATAGTGGTTTTGCTTGTTTTCTTGCAGATGAAAATGTTGCAACACTTAATCCGCTTTATAATCAGGCAATTGGTGGGGTAAAACTTATTGTATTTGAAAAGGATGTAATGGCTATAAATGAATTGCTAGCTGTGGAATATCCGTTACTTGATCAGCAAGAGTTTAGTAAATACACAGCTGAGGAGACTGATGGGGTAGCCTGTGAAAAATGTGGTTCACTCAATGTGAGTTATGGGATAGCAACACAAGATAAGCACAGTTTCTGGGTAAAGGTTTTAGCTTTAATATTACTCGTGCTCCCATTCTTCGCAAAGAAATGCTACCATTGTTATGATTGTGGTTATGAGTTTAAATAAGTTCATCATCGGTAATAATCTGTATTGATTTGCGACCTTCATCATTTTAAATCTTCGGGAGAAACTTTTGCAAATGGTAATGGTTAGAAAATGATGGTTGTTATTTCCCGCAGATTTTTAGAGATAAGAAGCGCAGATTTAAAAGGATAAGTGCATTAAAGTAACTTGGTTTATCAAAAAATCCCGTTCTGATTTTACTCAAAACGGGATTTCTTTATATAAACTCCAGACTTTCGACTGAAGACTTCACACTTAATTAAAGTGCCGCTTTTGCAGCTGCTTCAGCTCTTATAATGTTCAATGCTCCACCGGCTTTAAACCAATCGATTTGTTGCGCATTATAACTATGGTTAACCTGGAATGATTCCTCAGTACCATCTGCATGGTGTAAAACCAATGTTAATGGTTTATCCGGAGCAAATTCAGTTAAGCCTAAGATATCAATTTTATCATCCTCAAGGATTTTATCATAATCATCTTTGTCAGCAAAAGTTAAGCCCAACATACCTTGTTTCTTAAGGTTAGTTTCGTGAATACGTGCAAAAGATTTTACCAATACCGCACGAACACCTAAATGACGAGGCTCCATAGCTGCATGTTCACGAGATGAACCTTCACCATAATTTTCATCACCAACTACAATTGAACCAATGCCTGCAGCTTTATAATCACGTTGTGTTGCCGGAACAGGACCGTATTCACCAGTTAATTCATTTTTAACATTATCGGTTTTATCATTGAAGTAATTCACTGCTCCAATTAACATATTGTTAGAAATATTATCTAAGTGACCACGGAACTTTAACCATGGACCAGCCATAGAAATATGATCTGTTGTACACTTTCCTTTGGCCTTGATCAAAAGATTCAAGCCTTTTAAATCAGTACCTTCCCAAGGTGTAAAAGGATCTAATAATTGCAAACGGTGCGAAGATGGAGAAACTAAAACTTCTACAGAAGAACCGTCTGCAGCTGGTGCCTGATAACCTGCATCTTCAACCGCAAAACCTCTTGTAGGTAATTCATCGCCTGTAGGTGGATCTAATTTGATTTGCTCACCTTTGTCGTTTGTCAATGTATCCGTTAACGGATTGAAACCTAAATCTCCGGCAATTGCGATAGCAGCAACCATTTCTGGCGAGGCTACGAAAGCGAAAGTATTCGGGTTACCATCAGCACGTTTAGCAAAATTTCTGTTAAATGAGTGTACGATCGTATTTTTCTCTGCTTTTTCTGCGCCTGTTCGGTCCCACATCCCAATACATGGTCCGCAGGCGTTAGTGAAGATGGTCGCATTTAAATCTTCGAAAGTTTTTAAATAACCATCACGGTCAGCAGTATAACGAACCTGTTCAGACCCTGGGTTAATTCCAAATTCTGCTTTGGTTACCAAACCTTTTGAAATGGCCTGATTAGCGATTGATGCTGCTCTTGATAAATCTTCATAAGAAGAGTTGGTACAAGAACCAATTAAACCCCATTCTACTTTTAATGGCCAGCCATTTTTCTCTGCCTCCACTTTCATTTGAGAAACAGGAGTAGCTAAATCTGGTGTAAAAGGACCATTTAAATAAGGCTCTAATTCATCAAGATTGATTTCAATTACCTGATCAAAATAGTTTTCAGGATCAGCATAAACTTCGCTGTCACCCGTTAAATATGCTGCAATTTTGTTAGCCTCATCAGCCACTTCATTTCTATCTGTAGCACGTAAGTAACGCTCCATGCTTTCATCATAACCGAAAGTAGAGGTAGTTGCACCGATTTCAGCACCCATATTACAAATGGTACCTTTACCTGTACAGCTTAAATTGATTGCACCATCTCCAAAATATTCTACAATTGCCCCAGTACCACCTTTTACAGTTAAAATACCAGCCACTTTTAAAATAACGTCTTTAGCAGCAGTCCAGCCGTTTAATTTACCGGTTAGCTTAACACCAATTAACTTTGGAAATTTCAACTCCCAAGGTAAACCAGCCATTACATCACAAGCATCAGCACCACCAACACCAATGGCTACCATACCCAAACCACCAGCATTTACGGTGTGTGAGTCGGTTCCAATCATCATTCCACCCGGGAATGCATAATTTTCTAAAACTACCTGGTGAATAATACCAGCTCCCGGTTTCCAGAAACCAATACCATATTTATTTGATACAGACGATAAGAAATCAAAAACTTCAGCGCTTTCAGTTCTGGCATGAGGTAAATCAATTGAAGCACCTTCTTTTGCGGTAATTAAGTGATCACAGTGAACAGTTGAAGGTACCGCAACTTGTGGGCGACCAGCTTGCATAAATTGCAATAACGCCATTTGGGCGGTTGCATCCTGCATTGCAACGCGGTCTGGTGCGAAATCTACGTAATCCGTTCCGCGTGAAAATGCTTTTTTAGGATCGCCATCCCAAAGGTGAGCATACAATATTTTTTCTGATAATGTTAAAGGTCTGCCAACTACTTTACGAGCTGCATCAATGCGGCCAGGGAAGTTCGCATACACCTTTTTAATCATGTCTATATCAAAAGCCATCGATTTTTATTGGTTAAAAGGTAATACTTCTATTCTAATAGCTGCGAATTTACAAAAAAAAAGCACCTGTTCCGGTCATCCTTAGATCATTGTATTATTTGGAAGTGTTCTAAATAAATATGCTTGGATGGTTATAAGTACTGAAGTTTCTATAAATGTTATACCTTTTAGTATAACATATGCTAAAATATGATTAATTATAGTTCTGATTTAATACATGTTAAAATAATTGTCCATTAACGAACATTGTTGTTCAATTATGGACGCTTTAAGTTTTAAATAGGAAAGAAAAGCGCATCCATCACGCCTGTAATCATATTAATTTTTATTGGCATAGCAATCGCTCAATGCTAGAGCGTTGAAAAAGTGAAACCTTTATCCGTAAAATATTTTAAAACCCGTGGTAATGCATATTCCAATCTGTCAAAAGCCTTCAAGCTATCATGAAAAACAATGATGGAGCCATTTTCGGTGTGATTGATTACGTTTTGATAGCATTTTTCTGGAGAAAGATTAATGTCGAAGTCACCACTGAGTACATCCCACATAACGATGTTCAGTTTGGAGTCTGGAGTCTGAAGTCGTGAGTCTGACTTCAGACTTGGGACTAAGGACTGAAGAATTCTAATCTGACTTTTCTTTATTCTCCCGTAAGGTGGTCTAAAAAGATTAGTCTGAGTAAGTTGCTGGCATTTTAAAGTATTTTGAAGATAGGTTTCATCATCGGTTTTCCAGCCTTTTAAATGGTTAAAAGTATGGTTGCCGATGGCATGACCGTCGTTTATAACTTTAGCGTAAACTTCGGGATGCTTTACAATATTATCACCAATGCAAAAAAAAGTAGCTTTTGCATGAAAAGCTTTTAAAGTTTTTAATACAAAATCTGTAACATTGGGTATAGGTCCATCGTCAAAGGTCAAATAAATAACTTTTTCGGTGCGGGATTTATTCCACAACAAGGATGGGTAATACCATTTTAGCAGAAGCGGTGATTTGATCAGGTACATTAACCCCAAAGTTAGTAAATGCCTGTACAGATTTAAATTATTAAAGTTGTTTATATAGATTTGAAAACAAATTATGAAGATGTTTACTAAGAATAAGTTAATTACCGGATCTGCATTTTTTATTGCTTTGGCCTTAAGCCAAGTTGCTAGCGCTCAGCAAGTAATTACCATACAGCAGGCTGTTGATAATACCTTAAATAATAACCTCACCATTAAACAAGCCCAATTTAGCGCCGCTATTACCCAGGAGAATTTAACGCAATCTAAATATGCACTTTATCCAAATTTAAACGCAAGTGTTAGTCCAAATTTAACCTTCGGACGTGGTTTGGATCAAACCACTTTTCAGGTGACCAATCAAACATCTTTATACACCAGTGGTAATTTAAGTACCAACGTAGATTTATTCCAGGGCTTTTCAAAAATTAATCAGATCAGACAAAATAAATTATTGTTACAAGCGGATCAAACCAATGTAGATAAAATTAAAAATGATTTAATTTTGAATGTGGTTACGGCATACCTTCAGGTTTTATATAATACAGACTTAGAAAGAGCATCAAAAGAACAACTGGACATAGCTAATAAAACTTTAATCAGGGAAAACGCTTTGCTTGATGCGGGAAATAAAACCCTTGCTGATGTATCTCAGGCTAAATCTCAGGTAGCCACTGCAGAGCTTAATTTAACAAATGCTCAAAATGCATTGTCAATTTCTTATTTAACGTTGGGTCAGCTAATGGAAATGCAACCCAACCAGAGATTTGTTGTGCAGGCCCCATTAATTGATAATGTTAAAGCTGCTTCTTCTACAGCTAATGCTGAAGAAATTTATAATAATGCCTTAAATATTTTCCCGGATATAAAACTTGCAAATTTGCGTTCATTGGCAGCCAAACAGGCGATTGCAGTTGCAAAGGGAGCCTATTCTCCTTCATTGAGCCTGGGTGCCGGACTTAATACTTCTTATTCTTATCAGTTTGATTATGCAGGAGTATTTCCACAGTCATCATTTGCAGATCAGATTAATCAACGTTTAGGGCAAAGTATTGGGATGAGTTTACAGATTCCTATTTTTAATGGATTTACTGCTCGCTCAAGTGTGCGCAGGGCGAAAATAACTTATCAGAATACCTTAACTTCAGAACAGCTTGCGAAGAATAATTTAAATAAGGTTATCTTCCAGGCCACAACAGATTTAAAAGCTGCAGAGAGCCGTTACAGTTCTACACAGAACGCTTTTGATGCTCAAAAAGATGCATTTTATGTAGTTGAGCAACGCTATAATGTTGGCTTGGTAAATTCATTGGATTATAGCACTGCGCAAACGAATAGAAATAAAGCTGAGATAGATTTTATTCAGGCAAAATATGATCTTTTATTCAGAGCCAAAGTGATTGATTATTATTTAGGAAAACAAATTACATTCTAAGCTTAAAACAAAAAATTAAGGCTAAAAAGTCAAATTAAGGGTCACCTGCTGGGAAAAAATAAACTAACGAAACACAATAAACAATTATGAAACTGAAGCACATATTAATTACCATTGGTGTGATCATTGCCATTTTAATCGTACTGAAACTTACCGGAGTGATAGGCGGAGCTAAAACAGAGAAAGTTACAACTGAAAAAGCATCATCAAAAACTGTGGTGGAGACTGTAACGGCAAGTGGTAAAATTCAGCCAGAAACAGAGGTTAAATTAAGCTCTGAGGTTTCAGGAGAGGTTGTAGAATTGAAAGTTAAAGAGGGGGATATTGTGAAGGCAGGCCAGTTGCTTTGTAAAGTTCGTCCAGATATTTTACAATCAGGATATGAAAGAAGTGTAGCCACGTTTAATGCACAAAAGGCCAGCGTTGCAGCTGCTCAGCAACAACTGATACAAAACCAGGCAAATTTCGCCAATGAAGAGGCAACCTATAAACGTAATGTGGAACTTTTTAAGAAAAAAGTAATTTCAGCATCGGAGTTTGATGCAGCAAAAGCAGCTTATTTATCAGCAAAAGCTACCTTAGCCAGTGCTAAAGAGAGTGTAACAGGTGCTAAATTTACCCTTGAGCAAACTGGTGCGAATGTGAAAGAAGCAGGCGCTAATTTAGCCAGAACTACTATTTACGCACCAGCTGATGGGGTGGTTTCCAAACTTTCTATTGAATTAGGCGATCGTATTTTGGGTACCTCACAAATGGCCGGAACGGAGATTATGCGGATATCAAACTTATCATCCATGGAAGTTAATGTTGATGTAAATGAGAATGATATTACCAGAGTTAAGGTTGGAGATAAGGCTTCAATTGAAGTTGATGCCTTTTCGGATAAAAAGTTCAGAGGTATAGTCACTGAAATCGCCAGTTCATCAACTGCTGTGGGTACCACTACCAGCACTTCTGTAGATCAGGTAACCAACTTCTCTGTAAAAATTAGAATTACCGAAGTAATGGAAGGTAAACAGCAATCTATCTTCCGTCCGGGCATGTCTGCCACTGTAGATATCGAAAGTGCATCGGTTAATGGTTTAGCCATTCCAATTCAAGCTGTATTTACCGAAAGCGGTAAAAGCGCAGATCAAAATCAGGGCAATCAGGAAAACTCAGATAAGCAGAAATCTAAATTATCAGATAAAAAGGTTAAGCAGTTTGTATATACTTACGATGCTAAAACCATGAAAGTTAAAAAAGTTGAAGTTACTACCGGAATCCAGAATGATCAGTTTATCATCGTAAAATCTGGTATTAAATCTGGCGCTGAAATTGTAACCGGACCGTATTCAGCCATTCAAAATAAATTAAAGGATGGAATGATTGTAGAGAAAACCGCTAAAGACCAATTGTTTAGCAAAGACGGTAAAAAGTAGTTTATAAATAATCGCTAGAAATAGTAACTTGCGTTGTTTAAGGTGTAAGGTTTAGGGTTTTAAGGCATATGGTCTAAACCCTAAATCTTACACCTTTTACCTTAAACCTTTTTTATAAAATGATACCTAAAATAGCAATGATAGGGGGCGGTAGCTGGGCTACAGCTATTGTAAAAATGCTATCAGATAACTTATCTGAGAAGGAAATTTATTGGTGGATGCGTAATGAAGTGGCGATAGAACACATTAAAAAATTTAAGCACAATCCTCATTACCTAAGTTCTGTTGAAATCAAATTGCCAGAGGATCGAATCTCTACAGATATTTCCTGTATTATTAATTCAGCAGATTTCGTGATTTTAAATGTGCCTGCTGCTTTTTTAAAGGAAAGTTTAAAAGGAATCAAAGCAGAAGATTTAAAAGGAAAAAAAATCATTTCAGCTATTAAAGGAATTGTTCCGGAGGATAATTTAATTATAGGTGAGTTTTTGCATGAGGTTTATGAAGTGCCTTATGAAAATATTCTGGTGGTTAGTGGTCCTTGCCATGCCGAGGAAGTTGCTTTTGAAAAACTTTCTTACCTCACTATTGCCTGTACTGATGTAGAAAAGGCTTCCATATTTGCAGCATTTCTAAATACCCGATATATTAAAACCAATGTATCTGATGATATTTTTGGTACAGAATACGCTGCAGTCTTAAAAAATATCTATGCTGTAGCCAGTGGCATTTGCCATGGAATAGGCTATGGTGATAATTTTCAGGCAGTGTTAATCAGCAATGCTATCCGTGAAATTAAACGTTTTGTTGATGTTGTGCATCCTATTAACCGAGACATCATGGAGTCAGCCTATCTAGGGGATCTTTTGGTTACTGCATACTCCCAGTTCAGTCGTAACCGAACCTTTGGGAATATGGTTGGGAAAGGTTATACCGTTAAATCAGCACAGCTGGAAATGAATATGGTTGCCGAGGGCTATTATGCGGTTAAATGTATGCATATCAAAAACCAGGCTCATGATGTTGATATGCCAATTTGCAAAGCCGTGCATAACATTTTGTATGGTAACCGTTCCCCGAGGATTGAAATGAAATTACTGGCAGAAAAATTAAATTAATCTTTTGGTGGTAACTAAGAAAAAAGCGGCAATTCTGTTTGTTTTTCTTACTATTTTATTATTTATCTAGCTGCTTGAAACATCACATTAGGCAATATGGATTTATTTAACCTTTTGTAACGCTGTAAATTAAAACAAAATTCAACACCGTCTGTTATCAACTGAAATAAATATAAAGGCCATGAAAAAGAAATTTTCAATCGGATTATTAACGCTTGCTTTAATTGGAGGATTAACCTTCGGTGCAGGCGCACAAGAGAAAAAGACAGAAGTAGGAAAAGCATTAGACCACACAGGTAAAGCCATTGGAAAAGGCGCAAAATCTGTAGGTAATAAAACGGCCGAAGTTGCTGTCAAAGGTGGTTCAAAGGTTGCTGATAAAACCTGGAAAGGTAAAATGGCACCAGATGGTTCTGACGTGTACATCAATTCTAAAAACGAGAAGTATTACGTTAACTCGAAAGGTGCAAAGATTTGGTTAAAAGCTAGTCAGATTAAAAACAGACCACAATCTAAAAAATAGTATTTAGCAACTGAATACGAAAGCAGCTCAACAAAATGAGCTGCTTTTTTTATGGTTATAATTTCAGTGAAAATATGCTTTTGATATATACATCATCATTAGGTGCAGAAGTATCCAGTGGCACTTCAATCTGATTGGCCAATAGCCTTTCAGCTTTAAGTCCATTCATCTTTAAGTTTAGTTCCAAAGGTTGGCGGTCACCAAGTTTAAGGAAAAAAGTGTTAATATTAATTTGCGCAAGCGATGCCATTCGGGAAGAAAATAACTGATTAAAGGCATAGGTTGTGGTTCCATATGAGAATGCCTGTCTGATCTGAAATTCTACTGGTTGAACAGTTCCGCTTTTGTCGATAAAATAGAGCTGGATCTGATCTTTGCTATAAGCTCCAGTATTTGTTACGTTTAATAAATCTGAACCATTACTTCCTTTAATGGATAAACTTAAATAAGATTCTATAGTAGGGGAGCATGCGCAAGGCCCTCCGCCCGGATCAATGGTTTTTTTGCAACCAATGCCTACGATAAACATGATTGCGAGAACGATGAAGATTTTTTTCATAATTAGCTTTTTTCTTTAAACGACTATGATATTGATATCGCTACAACGTTGAGAAATAATAGCGCAAAAAAAAATCCCGATAGGAGGTCGCTATCGGGATTAATGTAAAGGTGATTATCTAAACGATTGTGCCGTACAAATCGAAATCTTCTGCTCTATCTATTTTAACCTGAACAAAACTTCCATTGGCTGCATAACCTGTGGTGGCATCAATTAATACTTCATTGTCAACTTCGGGAGAATCAAATTCTGTTCTTCCTACAAAGAAATCACCTTCCTTTTTATCTACCAAAACTTTGAAAGTCTGACCAACTTTATCCTGATTGATATCAAAAGAAATACCCTGCTGAATTTCCATAATATCATCAACACGTTGTTGTTTTATTTCTTCAGGAACATCATCAATTAAGGTATGTGCATGTGTTTTTTCTTCGTGTGAGTAGGTAAAGCAGCCTAAGCGATCAAATTTAGTATCTGCTACCCAAGCAGCCATTTCTTCGAAATCCTGTTGTGTTTCTCCAGGGTAACCACAAATCAATGTGGTACGCATGGCTATATTTGGCACCTGGTCTCTGATTTGATTCACAAGGTCAATTGTTTTTTGTTTAGTGGTACCGCGTCGCATTGATTTCAGCATATTATCTGTAATGTGCTGAAGTGGCATATCCAGGTATTTGCAAATGTTATCACGTTCATTCATGGCATCTAAAATTTCCATTGGGAAACCACTTGGATAGGCATATTGTAAGCGAATCCACTCAATTCCCGGAACGTCAGAAAGGCGGCGCATTAATTCATCTAGTTTACGAACGCCATAAAGATCTAAGCCATAATAAGTCAGATCCTGAGCAATTAGAATTAATTCCTTCGTGCCATTTTTAGCCAATATTTTTGCTTCATTAACCAATTCTTCCATTGGTTTACTCATATGCTTTCCACGCATCAGCGGGATGGCACAAAATGAGCATGGGCGGTTACATCCTTCCGCAATTTTAAAGTAGGCAAAATGAGATGGTGTGGTGAGCAAACGCTCTCCAATTAACTCATGTTTATAGTTCGCACCTAATTCATGCAATATATTTTGTAGATCATTGGTGCCGAAAAAGGCATCAACGTTGGTAATTTCTGCTTCTAATTCTGGTTTATATCGTTCAGACAAACATCCCGTTACCACAACCTTACCAATTTTACCAGCTTCTTTCAGCTCGCTGAACTGCAGAATGGTATCGATAGATTCTTGTTTAGCATTATCGATAAAGCCGCAGGTATTGATGACTACGATATCATCTTTCCCCATTTTATCAGATTCGTGAACAACGTTTAAATTGTTTCCACGTAACTGTCCCATCAATACTTCAGAATCGTAAATATTTTTTGAGCAACCTAAAGTAATTACGTTAATTTTAGGTTGTTTTATAGCAGATTTACTTTTTATTATTTTGGTAATCATATTTGTAATAATTGCGCTTCTCCTGCGGTTTGAATACACAGATTTAGCAATGTCACAGATTATTATGTGTGGATACTTTAAAGAGTCAAACAGATATTCTCTTTACTTCACAACTAGTGTTGGCAAAGTTAAACAATAATCCTGTTTTAATTTTGCTGGCTTCTTTTACACATCGTCATTGCGAAGTACGAAGCAATCTTAAAGCGAGGATTTAACTAATCGAGAAGGATTGCTTCGTGCCTCGCAATGACGACGACTCAACTTCTATTTAAACAAACTATTCACAAACTCTTTCTTATCGAAAAGCTGCAAATCTCCAATTTTTTCTCCTACACCAATATATTTAACAGGAATTTTAAACTGATCGGAAATGCCAATCACTACACCGCCTTTTGCTGTTCCGTCTAATTTAGTAATGGCTAATGCATTAACATCTGTGGCTTCGGTAAACTGCTTGCATTGTTCAAAAGCATTTTGGCCAGTAGAAGCATCCAAAACCAATAAAATCTCATGAGGTGCATTGGGTATAACCTTTTGCATCACTTGCTTAATTTTACCAAGCTCATTCATTAAGCCCACTTTATTGTGCAAACGTCCGGCAGTATCTATAATTACCACATCTTCACCATTAGCTACAGCAGATTGTAACGTATCGAAAGCTACAGATGCAGGATCAGAACCCATGGCTTGTGCCACTACTCTAACACCTACACGCTCGCCCCAAAGCTTAATCTGATCAACAGCAGCGGCTCTGAAAGTATCGGCAGCGCCTAAAACAACTTTTAAGCCCGATTCCTTTAATTTATGTGCCAGTTTACCAATGGTTGTGGTTTTACCTACGCCATTTACACCAACCACCATAATTACATAGGGTTTATGATCACCATATTCAAACTGGCGAAAATCGTTGCTGTTATTTTCTGATAAAAGCAGCTGTATCTCATCTCGGAGAATGAAATTCAGTTCAGAAGTATTGAGGTATTTATCTTTTGAGACCCGATCCTCAATCCGTGAAATGATTTTTAGGGTGGTTTTTACGCCAACATCAGAAGTAACTAAAACTTCCTCGAGATTATCAAGTACCTCATCATCTACGGTAGATTTACCGGCAACTGCTTTGGTAATTTTATTAAAGAAACCATCTTTAGTTTTCTCTAAACCCTTATCTAAAGCTTCCTGAGCTTCAGGCGCAGTCTCTTTCTTTTTAAAAAAATCAAATAAGCCCATATCTAAATTTTATATAACAAAAAAAGCCCTTCCGGTTAAAACGGAACGGCCTTTAATATTTTCAAGATCAAAAATATTAACCTTATTTAGATGCAATAGCATCTTTTACGTGGTCGTTATGAACGATAAGTTCTTTAAATGAGTAAGCACCAGTTTTAGGTGATTTAACCATTGTAATTACTTTCGAATATTCTTTACCTGTACCTGTTTTAAGGGTTGCAACTACTTTCTTTGCCATGTTCTTATGTTTTTAATGATCGAATTAGAGAATGCTGGAATGAGAGAATTTTTTAACTCAATCATTCAAATCAATCTATTATTCAATTATTTTATTTCTTTGTGTACGGTTACTTTTCTCAACACCGGATTGAATTTTTTCAATTCTAAACGCTCAGTGGTGTTTTTACGGTTTTTGGTAGAAATATATCTAGACATACCTGGCATGCCACTTTCTTTATGTTCAGTACATTCTAAAATAACCTGAACTCTGTTACCTTTTTTTGCCATTATAATATAAATTTAAACTGTTAATCTCAACAGTTAATGTTTTTACAAAAATCCTTTTTTAACGAAACGGTTGATGGCTTCGCTGATACCCACTTTATTAATGGTTTTAATCGCTGAAGTAGAAACTTTCAACGTAATCCAACGGTTTTCTTCAGGAATATAAAATTTCTGAAGTTGAAGGTTCGGGTAAAATTTGCGTTTGGTTTTAACGTTTGAGTGAGAAACGTTGTTACCTACCATTGCTTTTTTTCCTGTTAAATCACAAACTCTTGACATGACTTGTAAATATAGTTGTTAATATCGTCCGCTTAATTTTTTTAAGAGTGTGCAAATATCTGAATAATAAATGAAAAGCGCAAGAGAGCCCGTAAATATTTTCATATATTTTTTAAATATGATGTAGGATTCATTTTTAATCTCTTTATGATATTTCTCCTTATTATTATTTAGTTAAATTAGCCGATACTAATCCAAAACATATAATTGAGCAATGCAAATTACATCTTTTAAGCAATACGAGGAAGATTTCAAAAAAAGCGTAGAAAATCCTGAACAATTCTGGGGCGAAGTTGCGCAAAATTTTCAATGGCGTAAACCCTGGTTCAAGGTACTATCATGGAATTTTGAAGAGCCTAATATTAAATGGTTCGAAGGCGCAAAACTCAACATTACTGAAAATTGTCTTGATCGTCATCTGGAAAAAAAGGGTGATCAACCTGCCATTATCTGGGAACCCAACAATCCTGAAGAAGAAAGTGTAACCCTTACCTACAAAATGCTGCATGAACGCGTTTGTCGTTTTGCGAATGTGTTAAAACGCAATGGCGCAAAAAAAGGCGACCGTATTTGTATCTATATGCCAATGGTTCCTGAACTGGCTATTGCTGTTTTGGCCTGTGCCAGAATTGGTGCCATTCACTCTGTAATTTTTGGCGGTTTCTCTGCAAAATCGATTGCCGACAGGATTAATGATTCGCAATGTAAGGTGGTGATTACTGCAGATGGGGCCTATCGAGGAAATAAACAGATTCCGTTAAAAGATGTAATTGATGATGCTTTGATTGGTTGCCCGACAGTTGAAAAATGTATTGTGCTGACGCATGTACGTACGCCCGTATCTATGTTAAAAGGGCGTGATGTGTGGTGGGAAGATGAAGTAAAACATGTTAATGATATTTGTGAGGCGGAAGAAATGGATGCAGAAGATATGCTTTTCATTCTCTACACTTCGGGATCTACAGGAAAGCCCAAAGGTGTGGTACATACATGTGGCGGTTATATGGTTTATGCGGGGTATACATTTGCTAATGTATTCAATTATCAGCCGGGCGAAGTTTATTTTTGTACTGCAGATATTGGCTGGATTACCGGCCATTCATATATCGTTTATGGTCCGCTTTCTCAAGGTGCCACCTCCGTTTTATTTGAAGGCATCCCTACTTATCCAACGCCATCACGCTTTTGGGATATAGTAGAGAAACATAAAGTAAATACTTTATATACGGCGCCAACAGCGATTCGATCTTTAATGAGTTATGGCGATGAACCATTGGCAGGCAAAGATCTAAGCAGCATCCGTGTTTTAGGATCGGTAGGAGAGCCTATTAATGAAGAAGCATGGCATTGGTTCGATGAAAAAATAGGGAAAGGTAAAGCGCCCATTGTTGATACCTGGTGGCAAACGGAAACCGGAGGAATTATGATTTCGCCTATTGCTACTGTAACACCAACTAAACCTAGCTTTGCTACTTTGCCTTTACCTGGAATTCAACCTATTCTTGTAGATGAGAATGGGCAGGAGATTGTTGGTAATGATGTTATGGGGAATCTGTGTATTAAATTTCCATGGCCTGGAATGTTAAGAACTACTTATGGAGATCATGAGCGGTGTAAACAGACTTATTTTTCTACTTATCCAAATTTGTATTTTACTGGAGACGGATGTTTACGTGATCAGGATGGTTATTATAGAATTACTGGTCGTGTAGATGATGTTTTAAATGTTTCAGGGCATAGAATTGGAACTGCTGAAGTAGAAAACGCCATTAATATGCACGCAGGAGTAGTGGAAAGTGCGGTTGTAGGTTATCCTCATGACGTAAAGGGACAGGGAATTTATGCTTTTGTGATTAATCCTGAAATGCATGGTGAAGCTGAATTAACAAAGAAGGATATTCTTCAAACCGTTACCCGTGTAATTGGAGCGATTGCTAAGCCCGATAAAATCCTTTTTGTTTCAGGCTTGCCTAAAACACGTTCAGGTAAAATTATGCGGAGAATTTTAAGGAAAATAGCAGAAGGTGATACCTCAAATTTGGGTGATACTTCCACATTGTTAGATCCGGCCATTGTAGACGAAATTATTGAAGCTACGAAGGCTTTGAAATAAGTATCATATTGATTTAAATAAAAAATGCTCCCGAATTTCGGGAGCATTTTTTATTTAGTAACCTGGGTTTTGAACGATATTCTTGTTGGCATCAATTTCAATTTGGGGAATTGGAAATACCAGTTGATTTGCATTCCATGGAATAGATCCAATATTGGATTGTGTTCGCTTGGCATCATGTAGCATAAAGCCTTCAAAGGCAAGTTCAAGTTTTCTTTCCGTTAGGATATCAGTTAAAGTTGCTGTGGTTGTCGTTAATCCAGCCCTATTTCTAATCACGGCCAAATCCTGTAGAGGAGTTTGTCCGCCAATTGGTGAAGCAGGATTCAAACGTACATTACATTCAGCTCTAATCAGGTACATTTCAGCCAATCTAATAATTGGAACATTTCCATACTGGTTGGCAAACTTAGAAGTAAACATATCTCCATCATCATAAAAGGCATTAATACGATCGTCATCGGTACTATACGTACGGTCAATCCAAGCTTTCGAGATTACTGCGTCTCCACGACCACCATAGGTTGATGAAGCATAAAATTCATTGTAACCATTAAATCCGGTAAGAGTTGTAACCTGAATAGCGAAAACATCCTCTGTTGTATTTGCACCTGGTATTGAGCCCATTTTTGGAAAAGCATTAATATAAGCTGGTGTTAGCGTATAGTTTCCGGATGTAATTACTCTATTTGCTGCGGCTCCTGCTGCAGCATAATTGCCCATTTGTAAATATAACCTGGCCAGCATTCCTGCGGCTGATGATTTAGATGCAAAAAAGCCATTTGTTGCTGGTAATTTGGCTTCTGCTTCAGTTAGATCGGCAATGGCCTGAGCATAAACGGCTGCAACAGATGCCCTACTTACATAGCTTTCATTCGTAACAGCAGTTGTTGGTGTAAGTATAATGGGCACACCTAAATTAGTGGATGGCGATCCATCATTATAAGCCTTCCCAAATAATCTCACTAAGTCAAAATAAACCGAACCTCTGATAAATTTGGCTTCACCTTCAACTTTATTTTTTTTCGTGGCATCTACTTTATCAATAGCTGCCAGTACATTATTGGCATCATTAATTGCGGTATAACTATCGGCCCAAATATTATTTACAAAGGTATTGGTTTTTAATAGCGATTTATTGATGGTTTGAGTAAGTTCGGCATAAGTTCCATACCATTCAATGGCATCAGTATTCGCTAAAAAATCGGCCATTAAAAATGGTCTGCCACCGTAAAGATTTCTGCTTCCAAGGGCCGAATATGAACCTACCAAAGCAGCCTCGACATCTTTTGAACTGCGTAATGCATTGCCTTGTTCAATAGTGTTTACCGGAGAAATTTCAAGTGCCTTTTTACATGATGATGCTACAGAAAGTACTGCAGATGCAAAGAGCAAAGTATATTTATATGTATTTTTCATGTTGATTCGTCTGTAAATTATAAGCCTATGTTAATGCCAAGTGAAATTACCCGTGGTTGTGGAGCAGAATAAAAATCTACCCCCTGGTTAATGTTTGTAGATTGATAATCTGCGTTAACCTCCGGGTCCCAGCCTTTGTAACCCGTAATCGTTGCCAGGTTTTGGGCAGTGGCATAAAGTCTCAGTTTACTAAGTTTAATTTTTGTTAAAACTGATGCAGGAAAAGTATAGCCTAGGGTTAAGGTTTTTAGGCGAACATAATTACCATCTGAGATATATCTTGTTGAGAATCCTACTCCGTTTCCATAACCTAATCTAGGTTCAGGAACTGAAGTGATATCACCTGGCTTATTCCAGTATTGCATTTGATCAACCGTCTGATTGTCGTATCCGTTTGAGCCATTTGCACTCATATACTGGCCGCCAGCATTGAATATTTTATTGCCAGATACGCCTTGGAAAAATATAGTTAAGTCGAAGTTTTGATAAGAAAATGTATTGTTTAAACCGAAGGTATATTTAGGGTTAGGGTTGCCGGCAAATATTCTTGCTGCTTCATTAATGTTAGTGGTTGTGCCTCTGTTAATATTTCCTGTACTTGGGTCTATGGTATTTAAATAATACAAGGCATCGCCATTGGCTGGGTTAACACCGGCATATTCTGGTAAATAAAATACACCAATGGGCTGTCCTTCCACAGCGGCATTAATTTCATTCGAGTTTAAGATCTGCCCACCCAGATTGGTGATTTTGTTATTGTTGATGGCACCTGTAATGGCAGTAGACCATTTAAAGGCACCAACGAAATTTTCAGTATTAATACCCAATTCAAACCCATTATTTTTCAAGGCACCTAGGTTTTGTGTCTTAATGCCAAAGCCTGTTGTTTGGGGAATTCGTACATCCAGCAATAAATCTGTGGTGTTTTTCTGATAGAAATCAAATGTACCCGTAATCCTGTTTTTTAATAAGCCAAAATCAAATCCAAGATCCAGTTGTTTTGTTTTTTCCCAGGTTAAGTCTGGATTGGCAATTTGTGATGGGATCTGACCAGCTACGCCTCCATAAGCACCCGTTCCGGCAAAAAGGCCTCTTGCTGAATAGTTACCAATTTCTGCATTACCTGTAAGGCCATAACTTGCTCTAAGTTTTAATAAGCTAATCGTTTCACTGCTTTTCAGAAAGTCTTCTTCTGAAGCAATCCAAGCCACAGATCCGGCTGGGAAATATCCATATCTGTGGTTTGCTCCAAAGCGGGACGAACCATCAGCTCTAACACTAAGGCCAACTAAATAACGGTTATTGTATTTGTAATTGGCTCTAAAAAAATAGGAAAGAAAACTAAAGGCACCTTCACTACTCGAGGCAATTACCTTTGTTGCCGCAGAGCCTAATTTAACATAAGCATCACTTGGGAAATCCTGTCCCTCAATGGTGCTAAACTTGGTCGTAGATTTTTGATAACTTGTTCCTAAAATAGCATCAAAAGTGCTTTTGCCAGCTGTGGTATTGTAGCTGAAGAAATTGTTGGTGTTGGTGTTGATTACGAATGTGGAGATGTTTTGTCCATCACCGTTGGAAGTGCCTGTATTCCTGAATGTTAGTGAACCATAATAACTTTCTTCATTCTGGTTTAAGTTATCAATAGAAAAATCTGTGCTGAATTTTAATCCTTTAGCAATATTAACATTGGCGAATGCTTTCCCTATGGTGCGGTAAACTGTGGCTTTGTATGCAGCATTTTCGATACCAATAAATGGATTATAATAAACAGGATAATTTGTTGCAGCCCCAGGTAAAGTTCCGCTAATTAAGCCAGATCTTGGATCAATAAATGGCGTAATTGGCGATAAAGCCACCGATTGTAACGGACTAGAAAAGGCATTATCATTGGATAGACGGTTATTGATACTATTAGAAAAATTCAAATTTATACCAACTTCTAAAAAATCTGTCGCCTTATTGGTCAGGTTTAATCTTCCACTGTAGCGTTTATAGCTATTACCTACTATAATACCATTTTGATCCAGTGCCTGTCCGCCAATATAAAATTTTGTTTTTTCGTTGCCACCAGTAAAGTTTAAATCATACTGTTGTGTTACAGGATTATCCTGATACGACTCTCTTTCCCAGTTCGTATTCACTTTATAGGTTTGATAATCATTGTTTCCTGCAGAATAACGATTTAATCTGCCTTCAACAATAGAACTATAATCATCAAGTGCTTCCTGTAATGTGGTATAATCTCCATTTAAAAAATCCTGATTTGCGGCCCCTTGTCCAGCTCTTCTGATGAGTTGAACATATTGTTCGGCATTCAGAAATTCTCTATGATTAGAAGGTGTGCTTATTCCGCCAATCGTATTAAACTGAATTACCGTTTTACCTGTCTTACCTTGTTTAGTCGTAATTAGCACAACACCATTTGATGCCCTGGCACCATAAATGGCAGAAGCTGATGCATCTTTTAACACCTCTATAGATTCAATATCATTTGTATTTAAATCAGCCAGGGCGCTTGTAGGAGATGATGTTGCTGAGAAATTTCCTGAAGTAATGGGGATTCCATCTACAATATAAAGCGGTTCGCTACCCGCAGTAACAGAAGCGGCACCACGAACCCGAACAGTAATGCCCTGACCGAGTTTTCCGTTTTGGGCAGATATTTGCACACCTGCAGCTTTACCTTGCAAGGCTTGTTCAAAACTGGTTACAGGTAAGTTCTCCAGATCTTTGGATTTTACAGAAGCAACTGATCCAGATACATCTCGTTTATTTTGCGTACCATAACCCACCACCACTACATCAGAAAGCGTGGTATTTTCTTCTTTAAGGTTGGCATTGATGGAGGTTCCTGTAATCGGGATTTCTAAAGTGGTATAACCGATGAAACTAAAAACAAGCGTTTTCGCATCGTTCGGAACATTGAGTTTGTAATTACCGACTGCATCACTTTGTGTAATATTAGCTGGTGAGCCTTTTACAAATACACTTACGCCCTGAATAGGGCCGGAAGTGCCTGAAGTAACTTTACCGCTAATAACTTTGCTTTGTGCGAAAGCAAATGAAATTAATCCGAAAGTTAAAATCATACTAAGTAGTAGTTTTTTCATTAAATTTTAGTTTTAGTTAGTATATGTCGCTTGTTTTTAAGAATAGATAGATCAATTTAATTAAAAAAAACAGATAAAAATATAAACTGCAACTTTTGAGTATTATTTAACATTTCATTAAGGTGTGATTAAAACAAAAGCGCTTAAAAGCCTGTTTTTTTTATTTGGTTTGATGAAGAGATGTGTTTTCTTTGTTAGAAATAAAAGGAAAGCGCTATAAAATTAAATGAAAGTGCTTACTAGATAAGTTATATTGATGATTATTTAGAGGAGAAAGCTTGATGATTGCTTAAAATATCAAAATAAGCATTATAAATGGCCTGATTGAATTTAAAGCAATAGCAATTTTGAGATAAAGGTATGAAGGAATATGCAAAACGGTTTTCTGAAAACCCAATTTTATCACCTGTAGATTTGGTTCCAAGCAGACCGGGTTTAGAAATCGCCTGTTTGTTAAATCCAGGTGTATTTAGATTTGAGGGAAAAGTCTGGATGATCATCCGGGTGGCAGAGCGGCCTAAGCAAGAACCTGGTACCATTTCTTTTCCTGTGTTAAAGGATGGGGGAATTGAGATTATAGCTATAAAAGAAAATGATCCTGAATTAATCGGAGATGACCCAAGAGTTATTCGTTATAGAGGAATGGATTATTTAACCACACTTTCGCACCTCCGTTTGGTTTGCAGTGAAGATGGTGTTCATTTCTACCAGCCTGAAGGATTGCCTTTATTGCAGGGTGAGGGCAAAAATGAAGCCTTTGGAGTAGAAGACTGCCGGGTTGCCCAAATTGATGATACTTATTATCTTACCTACACTGCAGTATCTGCACATGGAGTAGGTGTGGGGCTTCGAACCACAAAAGATTGGAAGATCTTTGAAAACCATGGGATGATTATTTCACCTCACAATAAAGACTGTGCTATTTTTGAAGAAAAAATTAACGGAAAGTTTTATGCGCTTCACCGCCCAAGTAGTGTTGATTTAGGTGGAAATTATATCTGGCTGGCCGAGTCGCCGGATGCAATTCATTGGGGAAACCATCAATGCCTGATCAAAACCAGAAAACATCAATGGGATAGCAAACGCGTAGGAGCGGGTGCAGCTCCAATCAAAACGGCAAAAGGCTGGCTTTCTATATATCATGGTGCAAATGAAAAACACCAATATTGTTTGGGTGCTTTCTTAATGGATTTATCTGATCCTTCAAAAATACTAGCCCAAACTGAACACCCGATTATGGTACCTACGACAGATTATGAAATAAATGGTTTTTTTGGTGAAGTAGTGTTTACTAATGGGCACCTTGTAAATGGAGATGTATTAACGATTTATTATGGCGCCGCTGATGAATTTGTTTGCGGAGCTAAATTGTCTATCCAGGAAATTATAGGTGCATTGAAATGGCTGTAGTTTTTGATCCATACAAGTTTGGATTGAAGAGGAATTTGGATGTTTTACTTATGTGGATTACAAATCCACAGATCAATGGTCTGGAAAACATTTCCAGGCCAACGCTTATATCATTCCTTGACAGTTACTGCCAAGTAAGCACAAATTAACAAGAATTTTAATGTTCTATTAAAGTGGATTACAAATCCACAGATTAGTAATCTGGAAAACATTTCCAGACCAACGGTAGATTCCTGTTTTCAGAAGCCGCTTTTTATTAAGCTTTAGTCTTTCAGCTTTATGCTTTCCGTCTAATCCACAGACCAACGTTATAGGATATAGTCTTTCAGCTTTATGCTCTAATCTACAGACGAACATTAATAAATGAACACTCATAAAAAAAGTGATTCCTGTTTCCAGAAACCGCTTTTTATTAAGCTTTAGTCTTTAAGATTTTCGCTTTGACCTTTACTTAGTATCCAAAAATCTGCTCTAAAGTTAATTTTGTCACCGGACCAAATTTGGCTAAATCGGCAAGATTGATTTTTTTCTCTGAAGCAACAATACAATAATTGTAAGGCTTTGCCGATAAATTATCATGATGAAAAGCATTTACATCTGTAAAGCTTAACGGCTTAAGATTTGCATATTCATCTATTCTCGAATCGTGATCAAAGCCTAATTTTTTATCAGAAAAATAGCTCGCAATAATTCCATCTTTTGTAATACGGGAAGTTTCTAAACTATTTAATGAATTTGCTTTTGAAAGATTGAATGACTTATCCGATTCAGGTAAAGTGGTAAGCAATTCATTCATACCGGCAGCAGCTTCATTCATTTTATCTGCTTGTGTACCTACATAAGCAATTACGGCATTTTCTTTATCCTTACTGTTTGGAGAAGAATAAACTGCAAAAGTTGAATAAGCTAAAGCTTTTGATTCGCGGATGGTCTGGAATACTATTGAGCCCATGCCACCACCAAAATAATTATTGAATAAGCTAATTTTTGCTGCATTTGATGGGTCATATAAACCGCCATTTCTTACCCAGCGGATTTCAGCCTGCACCATGTCGTAATCTGCAAAGTATACCTTATTAGAATCTGTTTTGGTATAAACAAATTTCTTCATTGGTGCCATTGTCGTAAAATCCTTAGCTAAAGGATGTACCTTAACAATATCTGCAGAAAAAGCACTTAATGTTTTAGGCCCGTAATAAGTAATGGTGTGCTGGTAATTGGTTAAATTGTGTAATAAGTAAATTAAGTCAGATGATTTCATATTCTTGATTTCATCATTGGTTACGCCATAATTAAAAGGGTTATCAGAACCATATTGTGCATAACTCATTAAACCACTCAATATGGATGATTTATTTAATTTAGCATTATCTCTTAATTTTAAAATTCTGCCTTTCAGGTCTTCCAGTGCTTTTTCGTTTGGCTTACAGTTTGCCAATACATCTTCTAACAAAGCAACAGCTTTATCAAAGTTTTCCTGCAAACCAGATAAGCTAACTGTAGTTACATCTGTACCAACATTTAGGGTGTAATTACAAGCCAGGTTATAAAAAGCTTTACTAATGTCTTCTGCAGAATATTTATCAGTACTTAAAAAAGCCAGATATTGCGATGCATATGGCAATAATTTGTAATTATATGAACCCATCTCAAAACGGTAGTTCATGCGGAAGATACCATTTTCTGTATTTTGAACTGTAATTACATCAGCAATGCCAGCTTTACCAAAATTCAGATCTTTGGTATAATCTAAAAATTTAGGTGCAATAGGTTTAACCGGAGCATCAATGATGGTTTTAGTGAATGGCGAAACTTCATTCGTATTGGTTTTAACCGCTGTGATGGTTGGTTTTTCAACCTTTAAAATGCTTTTATCTTCACCTTTATGTTTTAAAACAGAAACATAGTTATTAATGAAAAATTTGTTAGCGAAATCTACAATTTCCTTTTTGGTTACTTTACCCATTGCATCGGTAGAGGCCAGCATTTTATCCCATTCCGTTCCGCGATTTTGGATAAATGCAGTCATGGTGTAATCTGCACGTACATCATTATTATCGAAAGCCTGTAATTCAGCCAGTTTGATATTGGCCACAGTAGCTTTAATTAAACTTTCATCAAATTCACCTTTTTTAAGCAAATCAACCTGCTCCAATAATAATTTTTGTGCATCCTCTAAACTCTGTCCGGCTTTAGGTGAACCTGATAAAATGAAGATTCCATAATCTTTCATCTGGTTATAACCTGCACCAGCTCTTAACATTTTCTGTTGCTTGTTGATGTTAATATCCATTAAACCAGCCTTGCCGTTAGATAAGATGCTGCCAATTAAATCAAGCAATAAACTTTGACGTGTATTTTGTGCAAAACCTCGGTAAGCTACATATAGGTTCTCTGCACTTGGACCATAAATATCAACTTTTTGTACTTGTGTAAGGGGTTTTTCTGCTGCTGGGTTGTAAAGTGCAAATGGCTTTGGAACCATGTATGAAAAATCCTTTTCCACTTTTTTGATTAAATCATCGTAATTAATATCACCAGACATAATCAGAGCCATATTATTAGGCACATAATATTTATTGTAATATTTTCTGATCTCTACTAAAGAAGGATTTTTAAGGTGCTCTATCGTACCAATGGTGGTTTGCTGACCGTAATTATGTGTTGGGAATAAAGCATAAAGCATTTTCTCATACATTTTACGTCCGTCATTATCCATCCCGATATTTTTCTCTTCGTAAACAGCTTCCAGTTCAGTATGAAAAATACGGAAAACTGGCGAACGGAAACGCTCTGCCTGAACAGATAAGAATTTATCAACCGCATTAGATGGAAGATCTTCTTCATAAACAGTTTCCTCAACAGAGGTATGCGCATTTGTAGAACCACTGCCAATCGATTTCATCATTTTATCGTACTCATTTGCGATAGAATAATTAGAAGCCTCTCCAGAAACTTTATCAATTTCAGCGTAGATTTCTTTGCGTTTTACAGGATCAGTAGTTTTATTGTAGGTTTCATAAAGTGCCTCAATTTTATCCAATAATGGTTTTTCCTTTGCATAATTTAAAGTGCCAAATTTATCAGTTCCTTTAAATAATAAATGCTCCAGATAATGCGCCAAGCCTGTATTGGTTCGGGGATCAGTATTACTACCCGCCCTGACGGCCATTTTATAAACAATATTTGGTTCCTTATTATTTTGTGATAAAATAACGGTCAGGCCATTTTTCAAAGTATAAAAACGAGTTTTGGTAGGGTCGTTAGTTACATATTTATAGCTGTAGCCACCAGATGATCCTGTTTTCCATTGATAGGTATTTTGTGCCTGGGCAATTGTACCTGTAATTAGAAAACAAGCTAAAGTAAATAGTTTAATTTTCATTGAATTGTTGTTTTGGTTTAAGGAAATGGCACCTATTGGCCTATTTGTGGAATAGTTAAATAATGCACTCATTTTCACCCAAATATATATGCTTTCTTTTATCGAAAGAAATGCTTTTTACAAATCTCACTCAAAATATAGTGAACCAATGAAAATAGTATATTAAATTGGCGTTTATTGTGCCTTGAATTTAATTATCTGTATTTTTGCCAGCATGACAAAGCAAAGTTCTAAGCCCAATATTTTAGTGGTTAATGATGATGGAATTACGGCCACAGGAATAAAAAACCTGATGGAAGTAATGCAGGAAATCGGCAATGTGGTCGTAGTTGCGCCAGATAGTCCACAAAGTGGAATGGGGCACGCCATTACGATTGGTAAGCCCATTCGTTTTGATAAAGTGATGCTTTATGAAGGTGTAGAAATGTATAAGTGCAGTGGTACACCGGTAGATTGTGTGAAAATTGCTGTAAATAAAATATTTAAAGGTAAAAAGCCTGATTTATGTGTTTCAGGAATTAACCATGGATTGAATAATTCTATTAATGTGCTTTATTCCGGTACCATGTCTGCTGCGGTAGAAGGAGCCATTGAAAAAATCCCATCCATTGGCTTTTCTATGGATGATTTCGCTGCTGATGCAGATTTCAGTCATACCAAAAAATATATTAAAAATATATGTAAACAGGTTTTAGCAAATGGTTTGCCAGAGGGTACTTTGTTAAATGTTAATTTTCCCAAAGGCGGAGATTTAAAAGGCATAAAAATCTGCAGGCAGGCGAATGCTAAATGGATGGAGGAATTTGATGAGCGAACCGATCCGTACAACCGCCCTTATTACTGGCTTACTGGTGTATTCGAAAATTTTGATCGTGGTGAAGATACCGATGTTTGGGCTTTAGCGCATGGATATGTTTCCATTGTTCCTGTACAATTTGATTTAACCGCTCATCACGCCATTCAAACCTTAAGCAGCTGGGATTTTGATGTAGTGAATAAAGCTAAATCTGATCAGGGTACTCAGGTTTCATCACCTGATGGGATTAATTTAGGCTAATTGATCAAAAATGAATGATAAGTTGAGGAAACTGAGTGATTCTGTTTGGATTGGTCTAGGCCTGGGTTTAATTATTCCGGCAATTTTATGCAGCCTGGCCTGGTACATCATTCATCATGTTGCAGTATTGGCGAAAGCAGATTTACTTTATATTGGGAGTATAGCAGTTAATGCCTATGTGATGCAATATTTTTTCAAATACCATAAGCTTAACATTGGGAGAGGAATTTTAGCAGCTACATTTTTGTGCGCTTTAATTTTCTTTACTTATAAAGTTTTCTAAAAAAACAGGCGTTATTGCGAACTGAACAAGAGAAGTGTGAGCTGGGTTGAAGCAATCTTTCCCAAACAAAAAAGATTAATGAATAAAGATAACAATGTAAAAGATTGGTTCGTGCCTCCTCGCAATGGCGATTTTGTTATAACATAAGAATTATGAAATATTACCTCGTAGCAGGAGAAGCTTCCGGCGATTTACATGGAGCAAACCTAATGAAGGCTTTAAAAGTAGAGGATAGCCATGCTGTTTTCAGGTATTTTGGTGGCGATAAAATGCAGGCAGAAGGCGGAGAACTGGTGAAGCATTATGCTGATATGGCCTTTATGGGATTTACAGAAGTGGTTTTAAATTTGCGAACCATTTTTAAAAACATGAAAGCCTGTAAAGAAGATGTACTTGGCTGGAAGCCTGATGTGTTGATTTTGATTGATTTTCCAGGGTTTAACCTTAAAATAGCCGATTTTGCGAAAGCCAATGGCATTAAGGTTTGTTATTATATCTCGCCAAAAGTATGGGCCTGGAATCAAAAGCGAGTGCTTAAAATAAAAAAAATAGTCGACCACCTGTTTTGCATCCTGCCTTTTGAAGTAGATTTTTACCACGAATGGGGGATGGAAGTAGATTATGTTGGCAATCCATTGTTGGATGAAATTGCACAATTCAATCCCGATGCAGATTTTCGGATAAAACATCAAATAGGTGGCCAGAAAATAATAGCCTTACTGCCAGGAAGCAGAAAACAAGAAATAGAACGTTTGTTACCAGTGATGCTTAGTGTAACAGAAAATTATCCGGACTATACTTTTGTTATTGCTGCTGCACCAACTTTTTCTGAAGGTTATTACCAGCAGTTTACCGGACAGAAGAAAGTTCATTTACTTTTTAATAACACCTATAATCTGTTAAATGTGGCTCATGCCGCGATTGTAGCTTCGGGTACTGCTACGCTGGAAACTGCTTTGTTTGAAGTACCACAAGTAGTGGTTTATAAAGGAGGCACCATATCTATTGCCATAGCGAGGATGCTGGTGAAAATCAAATTTATATCACTCGTTAACCTTATCGTGAATAAGAAAATCGTTACTGAACTAATTCAGGAAGACTGCAATCCGCAAAGGTTAAACCAAGAGCTGGTGCAGATCTTAGCTGGTGAGGGTAGAAATGAAATGCTCTATAACTATCAAGAATTGTTAGGCTTGATGGGAAAGCCAGGCGCATCAGCAAAAACAGCACAATTGATCACATCTTATCTCGGCTAAAATTCAAGCTTTTCTTCTAATACATCAATAAATTCTGGAGTAATTATTACGGGCGTAATTAAGCTAAAACGTTTTGGTAACATATTTTTTACTTACTAAATCGTTTTAATAGATCGATATTTTCTTAATATTGACCTGTTAAAATATAGCATCAGATAACTAACCGAATAACTGTTAACGAATGAATACATATGCCCATATTTTGAGAAAGCATATCTGCTTTACAAACCAATCGTTTTTAGAGGCTAATTCTATCCACATTTACCTATAATAATTGCTAATGAAAATTAATTTACTCAGGATAACAGGGTTTCTATGCCTGTTCCTACTTTCAAGCCAACAGCTGTTTGCGGAATTTAAAAGCGAAAAATTCAAAGTAAGTCGTTTTTATTTTCAGCAGGACACTACGAAAAGACAGGATACGACTAAAAAAGTTCCGGTTCCAAAGCCAGCTGATTCAGTAAAAGTTCCGGTAAACCCTTTAGGCGGGACAAGCCCAGTACAAGCGCCACCTCCTCAAACTGGAGCAACTACTGCACCCAATACGGCAGTAGCTCAAAAGACCATTACAGGAGTCGTTTTAGATGAAAAAAAAATCGGATTACCGGGAGTTGGTATTAAAATTCAGGGTAAAACCGGGGCGGCTGTAACGCAGGGAGATGGTAAATTCAGTATTAACGTTGGCTCACCAACTGATGTCCTGGTTTTTAGTTACATTGGTTACCAATCTAAATCTATTGCAGCAGGAACGGGAGCTTCGCCTTTAACGGTTAACCTAGTCCCTTCCGGTGCGCAAAGCTTAAGTGACGTTGTGGTGGTTGGTTATGGTACCATGAAATCGAAAGAAGTAACATCCGCTGTTGCCCATGTTGACACTGCTCAGTTCAGACAAAGTGGTGCCCGAAGTCCTTTAGACCTTATTCAAGGAAAAGTTGCCGGATTAAACATCACCCGGGCAGGAAGTTCAAATCCAAATTCCGGACCAAGCGTTCAGCTCCGTGGGGTAGTTTCAGTAGCAGGTAGTGCAAGTCCACTTTATGTAATTGACGGGATTCCGGGCGGTAATCCTGATTTGCTTCAACAAGATGATATTCTATCAGTTGATGTATTAAAAGATGGATCTGGTGCAGCCATTTATGGTACCAGTGCAAATGCCGGTGTAATCTTAATTACAACCAAAAAGGGAAAACCAGGTCCGCCAACTTTTAATTACTCCAGTTACCTTCGTAAAGAGTTTGTTCAAAGACGCCTGGATTTTTTATCAGCAGAAGAATTTAGAGCAAAAATCAATTCAGGAGAGATTAATTCCCGTGATTACGGTGCAAGTGAAGATTTATATGGTTCACTAATCAATCGTGATAATTTGTCGCAAAATCACAATCTTGCGCTATCTGGTGGTACTGATAAAACGAGCTATCGTGCAAGTTTAAACTACCGCGATTTACAAGGTATTGCTTTGGAAAACGGACGAAAAGAATATACTGGTCGTTTAAATATCAATCAAAAAGGTTTTGATGATAAATTGAACATTCAACTAAATTTAGCTACAAATATTAATAATGCGAATTTGCTATCCAATGGAGCAACATCAGAATTTTTTAATAATGAGCTAAACAGAAGTGGTTGGGAAGAAGAGCTGGGTAAAAATCCAACTAAGCCAATTTACAATCCAGATGGTTCATATTATTACGATAATCAAAGTACAAACCAATATGCCAGATTATTCAATAACACCAGCTACCGCAAGCAGCAAACAACATCAGCAGATTTAAAAGCTGATTTTGACATTACTAAAGGATTAAAAGCAAGTGTTTTTGGATCTATGCAGCGTGACAGTTATTTAGATGGTGGATATGCAACTTTAGCAAGTGAAGATTCTTTCGAAAATAGTGATTACCCTAGCGGCGGTTATGCTTTCAAAAATAATTTCCTTTCTCAGGCCTATGCCTTTGAACCTACTTTACAATATAATACTGTTGTTGCAGATAAACATTCTTTTACTGCATTGGCAGGTTATAGTTATCGTTACAATATAGAAGAAGGTGCTAGAATGAGCACCCGTGGTTTTCTGAACGATCAGTTTAATGAAGATAACATGGGCGTTGGTCAGGCATTAGCAGATGGAAAAGCGTCAATGGGTAGTTATAAAAACGACAATACGCTAATCGCATTTTTCGGAAGAGTGAACTACGCGTTTAACAATAAGTATTTGGTGCAATTAATTTTAAGACGTGAGGGTTCTTCCCGTTTCGGTGATAATAACAAATGGGGAAATTTTCCCGCCGTGTCATTAGGTTGGAATGTTACCGAAGAAAAATTCATGGAGAACGTAAAGTGGGTTAATTATCTGAAATTAAGAGCAGGTTATGGTGTAACGGGTAACTCTGGTTTTGCAAATAATGCATCAAGGGTAACACTGGGCCCAGGTGGAAAATATTTATATCCTGACGGCAGTTATCGTGAAACTTATGGGCCAACACGTAACCCAAATCCATTTTTAAAATGGGAATCGAAACGTGAAACCAACATTGGTGCAGATTTTACATTGTTCAATAGCAAGTTAACAGGTTCGTTAGATTTGTTTGATAGAACAACTAAGGACTTGTTAGATCTTTACACCACGCCTCAACCGCCATATATTCAAAGTCAGATCTATGCCAACGTGGGTAATATTTCTTCCAGAGGTATTGAACTTGCCTTAAGCTATCAGGCAATCAAAACCAAAGATTTTACTTTCAGTATGGACTTTACCGGAAGTACCATTAAAAACACCTTGAATTCTTACTCGAATGATGTTTTTGCCGTTAAGTTTAAAACATTTGGTAGTATTGGTGGTGCAGGAGATTTGGGTGATGCCATTACTACTTATGAAGGAGAAGATGTAGGAATATTTTATGGTAAGCGTTTCGCCGGCTTTGATGCTGATGGAAAATGGCTTTTCTTTAATAGAAATGGAGAAGCCGTTCGTAATGATAAGATAAACATTTCAAAAGATAAAAACTTAACAGATCTTGCTCCTCTGGGAAATGCCATACCCAAATATTACGCTTCATATACAGCGAATTTTACTTATAAAAATTTCGATTTCAGGGTTTTCCTAAGAGGTAAGTTTGATTATAAAATTTTAAATACTACAGCATTAACTTATGGTAATCCGTTTGTTACGGGTTCTAACTATTTAAGAGATGCCTTTGGAAAGTATAGTGAAATCAATGATACTTTTATGTATTCAGACTATTACCTGGAAAACGGAACCAATGTTAAAATTGATGAGGTGACTTTAGGTTATAACTTCAAGTTAAAAACGAAGTTAATCCGTAACCTGCGTGTTTACGCTACAGGACAAAATTTAGCTACAATTACTGGTTACTCAGGTAATGATCCTGATTTCGTACAAGATACTGGCTTAGGTCCTGGTATTGATAGTCGAGGTGCTTATCCAAGTACAAGATCATTCCTTTTTGGTGTAAACGTAGGCTTTTAAAATATAATCAAATGAAAAATAAATCAATCATATATACAGCCCTTGCATTAGTGGTAAGTATGGGTTCCGCCTGTACTAAACTAGATGAAAATGCATACGATGTTATCCCGGCTGATAAATTCTACTCTAATAAAAACGAAGTTGTTTCTGCTGTTTTAAGACCATATACGCACGCCAATGCATGGGTGACACCATCCGGTCAGGATGGTTGGTGGCGATTAGCCGAACTTTCAGCCGATCAGTTGGCATGGCCAACAAAGGGTCCGCATGGTGAAGATGGTGGTAAATGGAAAAGATTACATTACCATACCTGGACGGTTGATGAAGGAGGTATCAATAATGCATGGTCACTGATGTATGGGGGAGTTGGTTTTTGCAATGATGCCATTGGAAACATCGAGAAGCGTGATATTGCGCAAATGGGGATTACCCAACAAGAAAAGAATGGTTATGTTGCAGAACTAAAATTACTTAGGGCATTTCACTATTTAAAACTGATGGATTTGTTTGGTAACATTCCAATCGCTATTGATCTGGTTGATCCATCAAACCCTGTATTACCGAATACTACGGCAAGGAAAGATGTATTTGCATTTATCGAAAAGGAAATTCTGGATAACATTAATAACGTACCTAAATTGGCAAAATCGCAACTTGGAAGGATGAGCCAGGCGAGTGGCTATGCCATGTTGGTGGAGTTATATCTTAATGCGGAGGTGTGGACAGGTACACAGCGGTGGGATGATTGTATTTCGGCTGCTAACAAACTAATTAATAATGAAGCAGGTGGGCAAAATGGGAATATGGCTCTTGACCCAAACATTACCGATCAATTTAAAAACACCAATGATCAATCCAAAGAAGTAATTTTTTCTATTGCTTATGATTTTACAAGAGCCAAATTTGAACCATCATGGACAGGCGAATTTTATCACTTTGCACAACGTGATATTTATGGTGGTGGTAGAAACGGAAATGATGGTATTGTTTTGATCCCAGATGTTTATAAAACTTACGAAACTGATGATTTACGCAAAACAAGCTGGTTGTTGTTTGGGTCTCAGAAAAAATTCTCTGATGGATCTGACGTTCAAGGTACTGTAGAGTATGCAGGCAAACCACTTATATTTGTTGATAACATTCAAAGAAATTCCAAAAATTCTACCGTTAGCAATATGAGTGAAGGGGAGGAAAACAGTGGAGTACGTTTTAATAAATACAAACTGGGCAATTCTATTCCAGGTATTGTAAATGGCGTAAGGGTAGAGCCAGATCCAAATTATAATAATACCGATTGGAATGTATACCGGTTAACCTGGATTTATTTTGCGAAAGCTGAAGCCATTATGCGTAAAAATGGTGGTGCTGCAACTGCAGAGGCAGTACAATTAATTAATGATTGTAAATCAAGAGCATACAATCCGGCAATATGGCCTTCAAAAGCCTACACTGCAAGTACATTAAATTTAAATGAACTTCTGGCAGAGCGGGGTAGAGAATTTATATTTGAAGGATTCAGAAGAGATGACTTAATCAGATTTGGTAAGCTCACTACAGAGAAATGGTGGGATCATTCGCCATCTGCATCATTCAGGTCTCTATATCCAATACCACAAAGACAGAAAGATTTGAATGCAAAACTAACCCAAAACCCCGGATATTAATTAACATCAATTTAAAAGACGCCAAACGGCGTCTTTTTTTCTTTTAACATAAATCAAGTTTCCTTTCTGTTAAACGATTAATATTAATGATTATACATTATATTAGCCAAATCGCAGGTTATATCAAATTGATTAACCTGAAATGTACCCAGTTAATAAGTCTCCTAAATGAAAACCCTTTCTATAAAAGATATCGCCGTTGAAGCTGGCGTATCCATCACCACAGTTTCTTTCATCATTAATGGTAAAGCCCGGGATAAATCAATTAGTGAAGCCGTAATTAAAAAGGTAGAAAAAATAATTGCCGAAAGCGGATATAAGCCAAATCAAATCGCCAGAAGCCTGCGGACAGGAAATTCTAATATCATTGGCTTAATTATAGAAGATATTTCCAATTCCTTCTTTTCGAGAATAGCCAGGCTCATTGAAGATAAGGCCTATAAAAAAGGCTATAAAATTATCTATTCCAGCACTGAAAATAATGTTGAAAAGGCAAAGGAATTGATCAACATGTTTAAATCGAGAAAGGTTGATGGTTATATTATATCACCAATTAAGGGTTTGGAAGAAGACATTCAACAGTTACTGGCAGATGGTAAACCAGTTATTCTTTTTGACAGGAGTCTGCCTGGTTTAGATACAAATTATGTAGGTGCTGATCATTTCAAGGCCACTTATGAATCTATAGAAAGTTTTATTAAACAAGGCAAAAAGAAAATTTCACTCGTTACCACAGATATTGATGTTGAGCAGATTACCGCCCGTTTAGAAGGATATAAGAAAGCGCTTGAGGATCATAACATCACTTATGATGGAAATCTGGTTTTAAGGGTTCATTTTAATCAGGAAGAAAATGAAACAAGGGCACAAATGGAAGAACTTTTTCGCACCGTAGAAACAGATGCTGTTCTTTTTGCTACCAATTATCTGGCCATCAGCGGACTAAAAGTACTAAAGCAAGCCAACATTAATGTCGGGAAAAATTTGAGTGTAATTGCATATGATGACCATGAGGTTTTTGAATTGCATACACCAGGTATTTCAGCGGTGCAACAACCCTTGGAAGAAATTGCAGAAGCCATTATTCAATTAATTTTAAGGCAGCTTTCTTCTAAAACCAAGCTGGATAACGAACAAATCGTATTTTCTGCTAAAATCATTCAGCGATAATTATATATCACTCATTCTTTTTTCGGTTGGTTTTCCATTTAGTTAGCATTATCACTAATAGAATTGGTTAATCACCTGTCATATCCGACACAATAAACTGGTAAGGTGATAACACCTATCAGATGAAAAATCGACCTTGTAATTCAGTCATATAAATGTTACTGCGAACCATTGTATTTGCAGTATTTAGTGTTTAATATTGAATAGTAAAACGTTTTACTTATTAATTGGATGATGTTTAAGCAGCAACTAATTGAATAAGTGAAATATTTATTTTAATAATACTAACCAATACGACCTATATGAAAAACCTTTCTTTACTAGCAGTTTTAATTTTTTTAAACTTTTGTTCCTTCGGACAGGATAAAGCACCTGCCTACCCATTAATTACACACGATACTTACTTAAGCATCTGGTCTTTTGGCGATGGACTAAATCAATCTGCTACCAAGCACTGGACGGGTAAAGAGCAAGCACTCACCGGAATCATTAAAGTAGATAACCAGCTATACCGTTTTTTAGGTGCAGATAGTAAAACCTATAAAACCATTTTGCCTACGGCTGATGAGTTAAGCTATAAAGCCCACTTTACGACCCAAAAACCAGCAGATCATTGGAACACTTTAACTTTTAACGATACCAGTTGGAAAAGTGGTGCCGCACCTTTTGGTGATGACCAGCAGTCGAAAACCAAATGGGATACGGATGAAATCTTTTACCGAAGAAAATTCAACCTCGCTCAAAAAACATCAACGAAGAAATATTTAAAGATCAACCATGATGATAATGTTATGGTTTATCTTAATGGTAAGAAGGTTTATGAAAAAGAAGGCTGGGTACATGAATACATTTACATTCCATTAGCTGATGGTATTTTAAAAAAGGGTGATAACATTTTAGCCATAAACTGTAAAAACACAGCTGGCGGACGGTTTTTAGATGCAGGTATTGTTGAGGAAGTTCCGCAAGGCGCCACCATTTTAAATGCAAAGCAAACCAATGTTTCGGTAGGGGCTACCAATACCATATATACCTTTACAGCGGGAGGTGTAAATCTGAACTTAACCTTTACCTCACCTTTACTGCTGAATGACCTCAATTTAACAGCCAGACCAATCAGTTACCTTACTTATGCGGTAAAATCAGCCGATGCAAAAGCGCACCAGGTAGATATTTATTTCAGTGCATCATCTAATCTCGCTGTAAATACGCCCAACCAACCCGTTTCTGTTTGGAAGAAGAACGAAAATAATCTTTCCATTTTAAAAGCAGGAACCGTTGAACAACCTGTGCTGAAAAAGAAAAACGATGACTTAAGAATTGATTGGGGTTACCTGTACATCGCTGTGCCTGCTCAATTTAAGGCCACCCAATTTTTGGGCACGCCGATGGATAATCTCCGCAATTTCAAAACTGGAAAATACCCACAAACCACACAGGCTTTGAATGTTAAAACCCAAAGCTTAAGTACTGTGATCCCATTTGGTAAGGTTAATTCTAAACCAATAGAGAAATATCTCATGTTGGGCTATGATGACCTGAAATCTATCGAATATTTTGGCAATCAATTGCTTCCCATTTGGAGAAAATCTGCAGCAAATACTTTTGAAGATCAATTGGTAGCAGCCAGCAGGGATTATGAATCTCTCTATGCAAAAACAAAAGCTTTCGATGCTAAAATGCTTGCTGATGCAACCCAATCTGGTGGTAAAGAATATGCAGATTTATGCAAACTGGTGTACAGGCAGAGTATAGCTGCACATAAAATTGTTTATGCACCAAATGGAGATCTGCTGTTTCTTTCTAAAGAAAATTTTAGTGGCGGTTTCATCAATACAGTTGATGTAACTTATCCTTCAGCGCCCCAATATTTGTTATACAATCCTGAATTATTAAAAGGTATGCTCAATGGTATTTTTTATTATTCAGAAAGCGGGAGGTGGAAAAAATCTTATCCAGCTCATGATATTGGTGTCTATCCGATTGCCAACGGGCAAATTTATGGAGAAGATATGCCAGTAGAAGAAGCAGGTAACATGCTTATTTTAGCTGCAGCCATTACCAGGGCAGATGGTAATACCGCTTATGCGGATAAACATTGGGCAGTGATGTCTACCTGGGCAGACTATCTTTTAAAGGAAGGTTTTGATCCGGCAAATCAGTTGTGTACAGATGATTTTGCAGGTCATCTTGCCCGAAATGCGAACTTATCAGTGAAGGCAATTGTAGGTTTAGGTGCTTATGCACAAATGGCAGAAAAATTAGGTAAAAAAGATATTGCAACTAAATACAAAAACGCAGCATTAGAAATGGCAAAAAACTGGCAGACTTTAGCCAACAGTGGTGATCATTTTGCCTTGACTTTTAACGATAAAAATACCTGGAGTCAGAAATATAACCTCGTTTGGGATAAGCTTTTAAAACTAAATCTATTTCCGGAAGAAGTGTATAAAAAGGAAATAGATTTTTACCTGACGAAACAAAATGAGTTCGGTTTACCACTTGATAGTCGGAAAGATTATACTAAATCAGACTGGATTATATGGACAGCTACACTAACAGACAATCGGGCTGATTTTGAGAAATTTATTAGTCCTATTCACAAATTTGCTACAGAAACAACTAGTAAAGTGCCGTTAACAGATTGGCACGAAACCAAAACGGGTAAGCAGGTGGGGTTCCAGGCCAGAAGTGTTGTTGGCGGATATTTTATAAAAATGCTGGCCGATAAATGGGATATAAAGTAGAAAATCAATTCTTAATGGCGGTTTAGATTGTAGTTGGTAAAATCATAAAAAGAAACATTAGGCTATTCATCCATGCAATGAAAATTTTGTTGCTGGTTTAGATTCTTTATTTTCGCAAACCGATAAAAGATTTTATCTGCAGGCAGGTTCAGTTTTATTACTTTGAAGCCCCATATGGAGCAATAAGTAGACATACAAATCTTGCATCAAATTGATCTTATTTTTCGTTTAGTAAAACGTTTAACGATACATTTGAAATAAATTAAAATAGAAATACATAAATAATGGAAAAGCCTGTAGCACTGGGTGTAGATATTGGTGGCTCGCATATAACAGCCGCATTAGTAGATTTAGAAACAAGAAGCCTGATTGATGATTCAATCAAACGTAGCCCTGTAAATTCTCAGGAGAGTAAAGAAGATATCTTATCAGCCTGGTGTGAGGTCATCAATCAATCGTTTAAGAACATTAAAAATGGTAACCGAAATATCGGAATTGCCATGCCTGGTCCTTTTGATTACCAGGAAGGAATATCTCTGATTAAAGATCAAAATAAGTTTAAATCACTTTATCAGGTGAATGTTAAAGCAGAATTGGCCAAACGTTTAGATGTTCCTTTAGAAAATATTCATTTCATTAACGATGCTGCAGGATTTTTGCAAGGCGAAGTTTTTGCTGGTGCAGCTAAGGGAAATTCCAATGTATTGGGTTTAACACTGGGAACTGGCTTAGGATCATCGTTGAGTTTAAAGACGAAGGCAATAGATGCCGATTTATGGAATGCACCATTTTTGGATGGCATTGCCGAAGATTACCTTTCTACCCGATGGTTTATAAAGCGATACAAGCAATTAAGTGGAAAAGAAATGGCTGGTGTAAAAGAGCTTGTTGAAATTGTAGAAGAGGATCATTTGGCAACCCGCGTATTTATGGAGTTCGGCTACAATCTGGCACAATTTCTTATCCCCATCATCAATGAACATAAGATAGATGCAGTAATTATTGGTGGAAATATATCTCAGGCCTTTCATGCCTTTGCGCCAGAACTAATTGCGGCCTTAAAAGGTAATGATATTGATGCGAGCATTAAAGTTTCAGAGCTAAAAGAGCACGCCACTTTAATTGGAGCAGCCAGCTGTTGCGATGCAAATGTCATGTAAATAACCAGATTATATTCCAAAAAGGGTAGGAAAAAATTTCTACCCTTTTTTTTGCGCTATAGAATGTTTTATAATGCTGGATAGGTTTGCTTCCTTATGTAGATAAATATATGTTTAAAAAGAGATTATTTTTCTAAAAAGTAATTTTATTAAATGAATATTGTTATTATTGTATTGGTTTAAAACGTTTTAGTAAACCGTATAGCTAATCAAATTTATTTCTAATTTTTATGAAGTTCGAAGTCTGCCCAAAAGCAGCTTTTTTTTGTCAATTGATGCTAAAACGTTTTAGCTTAGCTATTAGTGTTGTTTAAGATTTATTAATCAGAGAGAGGAAAAAAAATATGAATTAAAACCAATTACCTAACTAACCAGCCGTATAATACGGAAAACTAAATCAAACTAACCCCAAATTTTATGAAAAAAAATTTTTACCCTTTTCTAAAGCGAAAGCTTTGGTGGAAGAAGTGTGCCCTAAAACTTTCAGTGGCATCACTCGTATTCGGCATTTGTTATGATTCGTCAGCTATGGCAATCAACATCTCAAACGTAAATCAACCAGTTAACCATATTCCATATCATAAAGAGATTGTAATTCGTGGAATTATTAAAGATGAGAATGGAGGCGCACTTCCAGGTGCAGGGATCAAAGTGAAAGGCACATCAATCACCGTATCCTCTGATGTTAACGGTGCATTCAGCATCACTGTTCCAGATCAAAATGCAGTGCTCCTGATCTCTTATGTAGGTTATGATGTGCAGGAAATTATAGTGGGTACACAAACTCTGTTACAGGTACAGCTCAAACCTACAGCAGGCAATGACCTTCAGGAAGTAGCCGTGGTTGCATTTGGTACGCAAAAAAAAGAGAGCTTGGTTGGGGCACAGTCTACCATTAAAGCTACAGAATTAAGGCAACCCGTAGCCAATATCAGTTCCATGCTTGCTGGGCGTATTTCAGGTGTAATCGGCGTAAATAGAAATGGTGAGCCAGGCTCTGGTAATGCCGATATCTGGATTCGTGGAATTTCTGCCATTGGTGGCAATAGCAGTGCACCATTAATCATTGTAGATGGTGTTCCTGGTCGTGATTTAAACACACTAAATACTTATGATATCGAATCCTTTACGATATTAAAAGATGCCGCTGCAACAGCAGTTTATGGGATTCGTGGTGCCAATGGGGTCATTCTCGTGGTTACCAAAGCTGGAAAAACCGGGTCGCCATCAGTAAATGTAGATTTCTTTCAGGGCATTACCCGCTTTACCAAAAAACCTACCTTAATTGATGGAATCGACTATATGAATCTGGCTAATGAGGCTAAACTAACAGAGTCTGTAAGAAGCAATGCGCCTTACACTCCTCAATATACACAGGATTATATTAACCGCACTGCATCAGGTGAAGACATTTATCGTTATCCAAATGTGAATTGGCTTGATGAGATTTTCGATGATGTTGGCCAAAACCGTACGGCCACAGCAAACCTGTCTGGAGGTGTAAACGCCGCTAAATATTACGTGTCTTTGGGTTATTATGATGAAACAGGCTTATTAACCACTGATGATTCACAATCATATAGTACAAAACAAACTTTTCAACGCTTTAATGTTAATGCTAATCTGGATTGGGACATTACCGGAACCACAAAACTGAATTTAGGCATCAAAGGTATTTTGGCACAGGGGCAAAATCCAGGTGCCGAAAACACACAGAACATTTATAATCAGATGTTTTTGATTAATCCCACTACTTATCCCGTACTATATCCTAATGGTCTGATTCCCGGTATTAGTGCGCAAAGCGATCAGCGAAATCCGTATGCAGAAGTTACCCGCCGTGGCTACCGAACAAACTACACTAACCAGGTTTATTCCAACCTTCGTTTATCTCAGGACCTGAAATTTGTAACACCCGGACTTGCTTTTACTGGCATGTTTTCTTTCGATGCCCAGAACCAGAACAGTGTGAGCAGAACAAAACTGGATAACACTTTCCGGATCAGAAGTACCAACCCTATAAATGCAGACGGTACTTATAATTACGATAGAATTTATACCGGTCAGTCCTTTTTAGGCTATAGTGTATCTAATAGTGGCGATAAAAAGTTATATGGTGAGTTTGGTTTCAATTACAAGAGAAGCTTTGGAAAACATGATGTTACCGGATTATTACTTTATAACCAAAGCGATAACCTGAATCCTTTTAGCGGTACTTTCACCTTGTCTATCCCTTATCGCTTACAAGGCCTTGCAGCAAGGGTAGCGTATGCTTACGATAACCGTTACTTCATTGAGTTTAACGGTGGTTATAATGGTTCTGAAAATTTTGCGCCAGATAAGCGCTATGGCTTTTTTCCAGCGGTGGGTGTAGGTTATATTCTATCCAATGAGAAATTTTTTGAACCCCTGAAAAATATCTTCCAGCTGGTTAAATTTAGATATTCTGATGGTATTGCAGGCAGTGGTGCCAGTACAAATGGCTATGTAACCAATGATTCTCAACGTTTCTATTATCTCACTCAAATCGGCGACAGGTTTAATAATAACGATGTGCCAGGCTACACTTTCGGGCAAACCAGAAATGTAAGTTTGCGAGGACTTAATGTAACGGCTTATGGGGTAGATATTACCTGGGCTGAAAGCCGTAAGAAAGATTTAGGTATAGAATTAAGAACACTCAATAATAATTTATCCCTCATTGTAGATTTGTTTAAAGAAAACAGAACCGGACAGTTTTTAGGTAGGGGAGTGGTACCAAACTACATTGGCCTGGTTTCCAATCCATCTGGGAACCTTGGGGAAACCAAAAATAAAGGGATAGATGGTACGCTGGAGTACAATGCAAAAATCTCGGCAGATTTTGATTTTTCAGTTAGAGCCAACTATACCTATAATCAGGCGGTTATTATAGAGAATGATCAGGCACCAACCCGATACCCATGGATGGAACTTCGCGGTTCTACACCATTAGCAAGGGTAGGATATGTAGCAGATGGATTATTTACCAGCCAGGAAGAAATTAATAGTAGTCCGACACAGTTTGGTAAGCTACTACCAGGAGATATTAAATACAAAGACCTGAATGGCGACGGTAGAATTGATGCCTTTGACCGTACCATTATCGGGCGTGGAGATGTACCTTCATCTATTTATGGTTTCGGCTTTACCATGCGCTATAAACAGTTTGATTTTGGTGCTTTCTTTCAAGGCCAGAATAATGCTGATTTGATGTTAGAGGGTGATGCCATTCAACCTTTCCGGGCATCTGGTGGGTTAGGCAATCTACATGCCATCACTACAGACCGCTGGACGGTTGATAACCCACGTCAGGATGCATTTTTCCCAAGATTATCTTACGGACCAAACGATAATAACTTTCAAACCAGTACCTGGTGGTTGCGTGATATCAGTTACCTGAGGTTAAAAAATGCACAATTGGGTTATACGTTTAAGAATGGAATAAAAAAAGTTGGTATCAAAGGATTCCGAGTTTATGCTACTGGTTATAACGTACTAACCTTCAGTAAATTTAAACTCTGGGATCCAGAGCTTGCATCTGGCAACGGAACCAAATATCCTTTAACATCCACCTACACTTTAGGTTTAACCGCTAGCTTCTAATAAAATGAAAAAAATATATCTATTTGCCCTGGCTTCTTTGTTTTTAACAGGTAACTACGGCTGTAAAAAATTCTTAGATCAGGTGCCTGATGACCGTTTAACCTTTGAACAAGGTTTTGCGCAGAAATCTACTGTTGATCAGTTTCTTGCGAATGTATATTCAACTTTGCCAGATGAAATGAACCAACGTTCACCAGGATTGGGTAATGCTGGTCCGTGGACAGGTGCTTCAGATGAAGTCAATATTACCGGAAATAACTTTTCAAACAATATCAATACCGGTAACTGGGATCCAACTTCTGGTTTAGTGAATGACATGTGGACCAATTATTTTCGTGGCATTCAAGCAGCCAGTAATTTTATGGCAAATGTAGGCCGTTGTAATGATTGCAACCTAAACGGGATTGATTACGTAAGCCGTTACCGCAATGAAGCACGTGGAATAAGGGCTATTTACTATTATTATCTGCTTCGTACTTATGGCCCTGTTCCACTGCTAGGCAATGATCCAAATATCCCTGATGCGCCAGTAAGTACGATTAGTGTACCGAGGAGTCCTTTTGATGCCTGTGTAAACTTCATTGCTTCAGAACTGGATGCTGCCGCAGAAGGATTGCCAGCCTTGCCACAGGCAAATGATGACTACGGTCATTTAAATAAAGCAGTGTTGCAAGCTTTTAAAGTGCAATTATATTTAACCGCTGCCAGTCCGCTTTTTAATGGGAACACTGATTATGCATCCTTACGTAATGCAGATGGAATGCCATTAATCAATCAAACTTACAGTGTTGAAAAATGGAAAAGAGCTGCCGATGCAGCGAAGGCTTTTATCAATACCTATCCATCTTTCCAGTTGTTTACCAAAAGTGGCACAAACGCTTTCCAAACGGCATTTCTATCTTGCAGGGATGTAATGTTAACAGATTGGAATCAGGAAGTTATTTTCGCCAAAGGAAACGCCAACATCACTTATTTGCAGTATGATATGTCTCCAAACCATGCGGGTGCGAGTGGCGGTGACAAAGGCGGATCATTCAGGGCAGCTACGCAGCAAATGGTAGAAGCTTATTTTATGGCAAATGGTAAACCAACTGACGATGTTACTTCAGGTTATTCCCGTACAGGGTTTAGTAATTATCAGGGTCCGGAAACGGGCGATACACCCCGGTCGATTTCAAATATGTATGCAAACCGTGAGCCTCGTTTTTATGTAGGCATCACTTATACAGGAAGAAGATGGATTAATCCAAATTCAAACATCATTACCGATTTTACTTTTAATGGCAATGCTGGAAGAGCCAATATCGGAAATGACGATTACAGTACAACAGGTTACACACAACGTAAAAACTTATCTACCAGCGGCTGGCAAAACGGTGGCAGAACCAATATTTTTATTCGCCTGGCAGAAATTTATTTAGATTATGCTGAAGCTGCTTATGAAGCCAATGCCGCTGATCCGGAAGTTCTGGTTTATTTAAATAAAATCCGCGAGCGTGCTGGTGTACCCACTTATGGTTCTGGAAGTGGACAGCTTCCAGTACCTACTAATTTAAGAGATGCCATTAGAAGAGAAAGAAGGGTAGAGCTTGCATTCGAAAATCACCGCTATTTTGATACCCGTAGGTGGAAAATTGCTGCCCAAACCGATATTCAGGTACTGGGACTTGATATTACTAAAAATATGGCTACTGGTTTTTACAACATTGTTACGCAAGAAAACAGGGTGTTTCAAAACAGGCATTATTTGTGGCCGATTCCAAATGCCGAAATACAAAAAGTTCCGCTACTGGTACAAAACACCGGTTGGTAAATAGGATCAGGAATAAAAAACAGCGTTGCATACAAATGAATGTTACGCAGCGCTGTTTTTATAAATTTTCATGCTCATTATTCCTATAAATAATTACAAATTAATTTATTCATAAAGCATCTTAAAACAATTTATTATGGTAAAAAAAGTCATTATACTGGCAGCATTCTGGCTAGCCGCTGCATCAGCATTCTCACAAGAGAAAGGCTATCAAATCTCGATAAAGGATGATCAAAATAGTGTTGATCAAAAAACAAAGGATAAGCTTGTAACTGCATTTAATAATATTTATCCTTGGTTTGCATCGGCAGATGGATACCGCACCAAGCGCAGTGCAGATTTAAAGTTTTCTAAAAATGAGACGGCCGATATCAAAGCCAAAGCCGGTGAAATCGTTGTTAACGAAAATTGGATTAAAGGGAAATCACAAAAGAAAATTGAAAAACAGTTACGACGTGCTTTTACCAATAACTGGTTAAGTTTTTCAACGCAAAAAAAGAAAGGCTATGAACTCACCTTTATCAGCAAAGATCCAAACCTGGATCCAACTGTAAGAAAAAATTTAATCGATACTTATTTCGAAGTCTATCCAATATTGGTTAAAGCTTTCAATAATAAATCAACCAAGGATGTGCTTTTTGTAGTAGATACGGCCTATAAAGCCGTGGCTGAAGCTAGCGGTAATCGCATTTTGTTTAGTGCCGGATATTTAAAGGCACATCCAACGGATATTGATGTGGTGACCCATGAAACCATGCACATTGTTCAGGGCTATGGTTACAGCGCTGGTCCGGTTTGGTTAACAGAAGGCATTGCAGACTATGTTCGTTACCAATACGGTGTAGATAATGTCGGTTCAAAATGGAGCTTACCTGCTTTTAATGAAAAACAAAGTTATCAGAATAGCTATCGGATCACGGCCAGATTTTTCGCCTGGTTGGAGCAAAACGTTAAGCCGGGCTTAGTCGCCGCACTGGATCAACAATTAAGGGCACATGAGTATACTGCGCAGAGCTGGAACAGTTTAACAGGAAAATCTGTTGATCAATTGTGGGAAGCGTATGCTAAAAATCCAGATCAGATTAAGTTGAAATACAGTAATAAATCATCGAAAGGTTAATTGTTGTCAGAATCCTCAAAACGGTATTTTGTCACAATTCACGAACTGAATTATCGGCTAACGTAAAATTTTTGAGTAATTACTAAAACGTTTTACATATTATCTTTATTTTGCGTCATCATACGCTAGCCAAAAGCAAGAAAAACAAATTTAAATGAAAAAAATATCCTTTTTAACTTCATTAGCTATTATTGCCCTATTCCCTTTATCAAAGCTTGCGGCACAGGAGACCATTAAGAAAAATGGCTACACGCTATCTTTTGAAAGTAATGATGCTGCGCTAGATTCAAAACTAAAGAAAAGATTAATAGAAACCTTTTTTGTGGTATATCCAAAGCTGGCGAAAGAGTATAATCCAAATACTTTAAAATCAGTTAAATTTTTTGTAGATACGGCTTATAAAGGAGTGGCAGCCACTGCAAATGGTAAAGTAACCTATAGTTCGATCTGGATGGACAAACACCCCGAAGATATTGATGTGGTTACGCATGAAGTGATGCACATTGTTCAGGATTATGGCAATAGTGTTGGGCCAGGATGGCTTACAGAAGGCATTGCAGATTATGCACGTTTTAAGTTCGGTGTAGATAATGCAGGTGCAAAATGGATATTACCGGCTTTAAAACCTGAACACAGTTATCAGAACAGTTACAGAATTACGGCCCGGTTTTTTGCCTGGATAGAAAAAAAGGTAAAGGAAGGCACCATCAAAGCGGTTGATGCATCTTTAAGAGACCACACTTATCAATCAGAAATCTGGGCCACATTAACAGGCAAAGATTTGGATGCACTTTGGGCAGATTACACTAAAAATCCTGAACTTTAATTTATAGAAACACATAAACTAATATACACGAATGAAAAAACTATTTATTGCCTTCCTCAGCTTTGCCGCATCAGCAAGCTTTGCGCAAACGGTTGGCAAAATTACTGACCCCGTAGACTGGATAAATCCTTTAATGGGCACGCAGTCCAAGCCAAGTTTATCAAACGGCAATACCTATCCAGCCATTGGCCTGCCTTGGGGCATGAACATGTGGACTCCACAAACCGGTAAAATGGGTGATGGTTGGGCCTATACTTACGATGCTGATAAAATCCGAGGTTTTAAACAAACCCATCAGCCATCTCCATGGATGAATGATTATGCCGCGTTTTCCATCATGCCGGTAACAGGTAAACTCAGGTTTGCCGAAGATGACCGTGCCAGCTGGTTCAGCCACAAGGCTGAGGTTTCAAAGCCTTATTATTATAGCGTTTATCTGGCCGATGCGGATGTAACTACCGAAATTACACCAACTGAGCGTGCAGCACAATTCAGGTTTACTTTTCCTAAAACTGATAGTTCTTATGTAGTGGTAGATGCCCTGAACAAGGGATCATACATTAAGATTATTCCAGCAGAACGCAAAATTATAGGTTATACCACAAAATATGCCCGCGGACCGCTACCTAAGAACTTTAAAAACTACTTCGTTATTTACTTTAATAAAGATTTTAAACTGGCTAAAACCTGGAGCGGGAACAAACTAAAAGACGATGAACTAGAATTAGAAAGCGATCACAGTGGGGCCATTATTGGTTTTAAAACTACCAAGGGTGAACAGGTAACCGCTAAAGTGGCTTCCTCTTTTATTAGTTTTGAACAGGCAGATTTAAACCTGAAAAGGGAATTGGCTAATGATGGTTTTGATGCCACAAAAGCGAAGGGAAGAGCGATCTGGAATAAAACCCTTAATAAAATTGCTGTAGAAGGCGGTACAATCGATCAAACCCGTACCTTTTATTCTTGTTTATACCGTACCCTGTTTTTTCCAAATAAAATCTATGAAATAGATGCCAATAATAAAGTGGTGCACTGGAGTCCTTATAATGGGCAAACTTTACCCGGCTATATGTTTGCCGGAACAGGGTTCTGGGATACCTTCAGGGCTTTATATCCATTCCTGAATCTGGTTTATCCTTCTATCAATAAGGAAATGCAGGAAGGCCTGATTAATGATTATAAAGAAGGCGGCTGGTTGCCAGAATGGAGCAGTCCGGGTTATGCCAATATCATGGTGGGGAATAATTCTGCATCTGTGGTTGCTGATGCTTATATCAAAGGCTTGCGCGGATACGATATCCAAACGCTTTGGGAAGCCTTAAAACATGGAGCCAATAATGAAGGACCCATAGAAGCGGTTGGCCGCGATGGAGTTAAATACTACAACGAATTAGGATATGTTCCTTTCGATGTGAAGAAGAATGAAAATGCGGCTAAGACATTAGAATATTCATACGATGACTTTACCATTTACCAATTGGGAAGAGCGTTGGGTAAACCAGCATCTGAAATTGAAATTTATAAGAAAAGAGCCATGAATTACAAAAACCTCTTCGATCCGGCTTCCGGATTAATGAGAGGGAAAAATAAAGATGGCAGTTTTCAAACCCCTTTTAGCCCTTTTAAGTGGGGTGGTGCTTTTACCGAAGGAAACAGCTGGCATTATACCTGGTCTGTATTTCAGGATGTAGATGGTTTGGCTCAGTTAATGGGCGGTCACAATCAGTTTGTAACCAAGCTGGATTCTGTGTTTTCTATGCCACCCGTATTTGATGAAAGTGCTTATGGTGGTGTAATTCACGAAATTCGTGAAATGCAGATTGCAAATATGGGTCAGTATGCGCATGGTAATCAGCCAATTCAGCACATGATTTATTTGTATAATTACGGTGGTGCACCTTATAAAACACAGTATTGGGTAAGGGAAACGATGAACAGAATGTATAAACCAACACCTGATGGTTACTGTGGAGATGAGGATAACGGACAAACTTCTGCATGGTATGTTTTCTCTGCTATGGGATTTTATCCCGTAACGCCAGCTACAGATCAGTATGTTTTGGGTGCCCCATTATTTAAAAAGGTAACTTTAACACTTGATAATGGTAAAACAGTTACCATTAATGCTGCGGCAAACAGCGATAGCAATCGTTATGTACAGTCGCTCCAAATGAATGGTAAGCCATATTCTAAAAACTGGATTAGCCATAGTGGCTTACAAAAAGGTGCGGTATTGAATTTCAATATGACTTCAACTCCGAATAAAGTAAGGGGATCTAAGCCAGTTGATTTTCCTTATTCATTATCAACAGAGAAATAAAAAGAATCAGACTGCAATTAATAATGCAGTCTGGTTTATCCTTAAAATGGAGCTGAAAAAAGAAATGGGGATTCCACAATTGCAGAATCCCCATCATCTAAATTAACGCTCTCAATTATATAAACTAACTTCAAAGGAAATTATTGCATTGCGCAATAATTTTTTTTGCTTTATGAAAGAATAAGTTTATTTATAAAAGCCGACCACTCAAAAAATAATCCAAAATACCCTGTCATTTTATTAGTTTTACTTCATGGGAGTTATCAATCAAAACCAACAAGATGAAGAAAAACTTGCGGCAGCCAAGGCTGCAGTTAAGTATGTGAAAAACGGAGATATTGTAGGATTGGGTACAGGAACTACCGCCACATTTGCCATAAAAGAACTGGGTAGGCTCGTAGGTGAAGGCCTTAGTATTAAAGCAGTGGCAAGTTCCATCAGGACGGAAGAACTGGCCAGATCTTTAGGAATTGAAGTGCTTGAACTGGGAGAAATTTCATCTGTAGATATTAGTATAGATGGCGCAGATGAATTTACAGAGTCTTTAGATTTAATAAAAGGTGGCGGAGGTGCATTATTCCGGGAAAAAATTATGGCTTCGCTGAGTAAGAAGGCCATTATTGTAGCCGATGCTTCAAAAAAGGTAAAAAAATTAGGTGCATTTACACTGCCAATCGAGGTCATCCCATTTGCCTATCAATATGTTTTTGATCAGATTTCGAAATTGAACGGTATAGGGAAGAAAAGAAAAACCAACAATCAGGATTACATTACAGATAACGGGAACTTTATCATAGACGCTGATTTTGGCCTGATAGATGATCCTAAAGCACTTTCTGATGCATTAAGTAGAATTGATGGTTTATTGGCCCATGGATTATTTATTAATTTAACCTCCAGGGTAATCATGAGTGATCAATCAGAAATCATCATTTTTGAATAATGAACTTCTGTCTTGAGCGTTATCCTGAACTTGATTAAGAACCTTTCTTATAAATTCAAGAGATGTTAGCCTCTAAATTTAGCCCAATTAAGATGCTGAAATAAATCCGATAACTATCGGATCAGCAGGACGATTCGTTGATACTCGATTTTGTCATGCGAATAATCGTCATTGCGAAGCCGATTTTTCATTGGATGAAGCAATCTTAATGCACTTGCTGGTAACGATAGTTTCGAGGAATCCTTTCGTGCATCCTCCTGAACTTGATTCAGGACCTTTCAAAGCGAAACATTTCCGTTTACCGATAAATGCATCGACAATAAATCCTGGAAAATATTTTAACCGATCAAATTATTTAACTCACCGATAAATTAAAGTAACTGAGAGATAAGCCATTCTCCAGCCTTCCTTTTCATGATACATTTGAATATAAATCAAAACAATCATGGAAAATTTAACTAAAAACAATCACCAAAATAAACAGTTAGGACTAGGTATTTTAATCGTATTCATCGGTTCCGTATTCCTATTAAGAAACACAGGTTTAGATATTCCGCATTGGATCTTAAGCTGGCATACGGTTATGTTAGGTGCAGGTTTGTGGATTGGTTATCGTAAAAATTTTGAAGGTGGCGGCTGGCTGGCACTTACCATTATCGGAGCAATCTTCACTTTGAAAGATATTACGGTATTCGACTTTGATTTATCACGAATCAGCGCTGCACTAATTTTAATTGCACTTGGTTTATATGTAATCCTGAAACCAAATAAGACTAAGAAATTTGATCATTATTTTCAAAACCCATCATCAGAAAAAGAAGAAATTAAATTTTAAAACTCACCAATCCATCATATCAATGAAAAGGGACATTTTAGTAATTGTCCCTTTTTTTATTTTAAGTCTTGCTTAAAAATCTTCTTTAAAAAGAAACGGGGATTCCACCATTAAGGCAGTATCCCCGTCATCTAAATTAACGCTCTCACATACATAAACGCACAGATCTGGAATTATTGTCCCTGCAAGTAATTTTTTTTAAAAAAAATAAATAATCGAAACCCAAATAAATGATGCTGATTGTAGATCCTTAAATGATTAATGAGTCAACTTGCTGTTTATCAGTTGTAAAATATTGGTCAGCAATATATTCATATCAATTAATTATTTTTTTTAACATCAATTAAATGTTAAAAAAAGTTAAAGCGAAAAGGTGGGTTGGTCTAAATCCTTTTGAGAAGCAAATATTATTAACTTTGAGTATCATAACACAATCCAAACCAAACATGAAAAAAAGTATCTTAATTATTATTGCGCTTTTATTTACTACGGGTGCATTTGCTCAAAATGTGATTCAACTATTTAATGGTGCCAATGATTTTTTTAAATTATTGCAAGAAGAAAAATTTGCAGATGCACATGCCATTTTTGATGATACTTTAAAATCAAAACTAACCGAAGACGGGTTAAAGAAACTTTGGTTAGATATGGGAACCAAATTTGGTAAGGCAGAGTCTTTTGATGCTATTCAAAGCAAGTCACAAGGTGAATTTTTTGCAGTAACAGTTGAGGGCAAATTCAGTAATGGTAATCAGAATTTTATTTTAGGCTTTAATAAGGCACAAAAAATTGTTGGTATTTTTCTCGCGCCACCTAAAATTTCTGCGGCTTATTTAAAACCAAGCTATGCTGATACGAGCCTTTATAGCGAGAAATCAGTTTATATTGGTGAAGCAGGAAAACAACTGGCGGCAATTATTACCACACCTAAAAACGTTAAAAATTTTCCGGTAGTGGTTTTTGTTCATGGTTCAGGGCCTAGCGATATGGATGAAACGATTGGCGCAAATAAACCTTTTAAAGACCTGGCTAGTGGCCTGGCTTCAAAAGGAACAGGATCAGTACGCTATGTGAAAAGAACATTGGTTTACCCAAATGAATTTGCAACTGTTTATACCGTAAAGGAGGAAGTGTTAGATGATGCTGCGGCTGCAATTGCCTTGGCGAAAACCATTGCAGGTGCAAATGTAAAGCAAGTATATGTATTTGGACACAGCCTGGGAGGTATGTTGGCGCCAAGAATTGCCACTAGCATACCAGATCTTGCCGGAATTATCATGGCAGCAGCGCCAGCAAGAAAGCTTACTGATATTATTCTGGAGCAGAACAAATATATGTTCGAGCTTTCTAAAGATACTACAGCAGCCAACAAGGCTCAATTAGATGAAGCCATTAAACAAATTAATAAAAGCAGAATTGCGCAATTGGGCACAACCATCAAACCAGATTCGGTCATCTTAGGTATACCAGCTAAATACTGGGCTGATTTGAACGCTTATAATCAGGTTAATGCAGCAAAGGGGCTTAGTAAGCAAAAAATATATATAATGCAGGGCGGAAATGATTTTCAGGTAAGTAAAACAGATTTTGATCTCTGGACTGCCGCACTGGGAAAAAAGAAAAACGTTCAACTTAAATATTATCCTGAACTCAATCACTTATTAAGTGTGCAAACCGAAAAAGGAAGTACCGCACAATATCAAATTCCGAAAAATGTTTCAGAAGTGGTGGTTAATGATATCGCCACTTGGATTAAAAGCAAATAATTGATAAAATGTTATCGAAAGCCTTGATTTATCAGGGCTTTTTTTATTGCTTTTATTTTTCATTTGATAGTATTTCTTATCTTTATTGAACAAACTTATTCAATGGTATCGCTATTTTCTGAGCAGGAGAGGTATAATGCACTTGTAGAGGCATCTCCTATGCCAACAGCTATATATGTAGGGGAAGATATGGTGATAAGTGCTGCAAATCAGGCGATGCTTGATTTGTGGGGTAAACCAGCATCCGTTGTTGGAACAAAACTTATGGATGCACTCCCGGAATTGGAAAGGCAACCCTTTTTTGAAATCTTAAGTCATGTTTTTAGAAGTGGAGAAACTTATCATACCAAAGAATCTCCAGCGGACCTTGTGGTAGACGGGATTTTGCAAACTTTCTATTTTACCTTTACCTATAAGCCCATAAAAAATGATCAGGGTGAAATTTCTGCCATTATCAATACTGCTGCACATTTAACGGAATTGGTTAATGCAAAAAAACAGATTATCGAAACCCAGCAACGTTTATCATTTGCACTTTCATCGGCCGATATAGGCACCTGGGATTTGGATCCAATTCATGAACAAGTCATCTGGGATGAAAAATGTAAAGCCATTTATGGTTTTCATCAAGATGCCAATATTAAATATGAGACAATTTTATCTTGTATTCACCCCATCGATGTGGAACTGGTTCGCAATGCAATGGCTAATGCAATCAATGGTTATAATAGTGGTCAATATGATATTAAACACCGAACGAACAGTCAGGAAAATGGCCAAATCAGGTGGGTTCATTGTAAAGGAAAAGCCTACTTTAATGAGGATAATATCGCCTATCGTTTCTCTGGCATCGTACAGGATATCACCGCTGATGTAAAGGCCAGACAGCGGGAGCATCAGCTTTTGACATTGATTAATCAAAATGCTGACCACATGACTATTGCAACCCTGGAAGGTAAACTCATTTACATGAATGAGGCATCCAGAAAAATGTTGGGTATTGCCCTGGATGCTGATGTGCGTGAATTTAGTGCTAAAGATTTCTATACACCACAAGAATTAGATCGTGTTCAAAACCATATTATTAAAGAAATTGATGAGGTAAAGGGCTGGACCGGTCATATCAGTTTACTTAATTATCAAACAAAGGAGAATATTCCTTGTATGGTGAGTTATTTATTAATCAAAGATCTGGAAACCGGAGAAGTTATTGGAAGAGGAGCCACTGCACGAGATTTGCGTCCGGAAATTAAGGTAAAAGCCGATCTTCAGAAACTAGCTGCGATTATTGGAAGCAGTGAAGATTTCTGTAATTATTGTGATATTGATGGTCATATTCAATACATCAATCCATCCGGTATCGCCCTGATTGGTGTCAATGAAGATCAGATCCGAAGCTATAGCCTTTTTGACTATCATAGCGAATCATCAAACGAAAAGATTAAAAATGTAATTTTTCCAATACTTTTTACGGATGGAAAATGGTCTGGAGAATTGGAATTAATCCATCAGGTGACTAAAGAAATTATCCCTATTCATAAGCAGTTTTATATGATTAGGGAAGAATTTACCAATACCCCTGTTGCTATTGCTGCAATAGCAAGAGATTTACGGCCAGAGTTAAACATCAGGCAAACGCTTGCTGATAAAAATTTAGCGTTGCAAAATGCTGTTCAGGAGCTTGAATTTTTAGCCAATAGCGTGCCGCCGGTAGTATGGTCGAGTAAGCCAGATGGATACCTTGATTATATTAACAAAAGATGGTTTGAGCAAACCGGTAAAAGCGATGAAGAAACGTTGGGTAGCCGTTGGATAGAAAATGTACATCCGGATGATGTTCATCATGCAAAAAAAACCTGGAATTCGTCTCTCCAAACAGGAAATCCATATGAAATTGAACTCCGTAGCTTAGATAAATTTGGAACATACCGTTGGTATCTCGTAAGGGCAATTCCTTTAAAAGACAGCGATGGAAATATTATAAAATGGTACGGCACCAACACGGATATACACCACCAAAAGGAACTGGAAAAACAAAAGGATGATTTTTTAGGCATTGCAAGTCATGAATTGAAAACGCCTGTAACTAGTCTAAAGGCCTATGCACAGGTAGTGGAATCGATATTTAAACGTTCAGGAGATTTTAAAAATGCTGATCTTCTGGGGCGAATGAATAAGCAGGTAGACCGGTTAAGTAATCTGATTAACGACTTGCTTGATGTAACAAAGATTAATTCAGGAAGACTACAGTTTAATGAAACCGAATTCGATTTTAATGAAATGGTGGAGGAAGTAATCGAAGATGTTCAGCGGACCTCATTTAAACACCTCATTCATCCTGAGCTCAGTTTCAAAAAGAAAATTATTGGAGATCGGGATCGGATTTGCCAGGTGGTAACCAATTTATTAACCAATGCTATAAAGTATTCTCCTGATGCAAATGAAGTGGTGATCAATACGCTTGATCTTGGTGATCGTGTTCAGGTTTCAGTAAGGGATTATGGTATTGGCATCAGCCCTGATTTAAAAGACCATGTATTTGAACAATTTTACAGGATTAGTGGAGATAAACAGCACACCTTTCCTGGCTTAGGATTGGGCCTTTATATTTCATCAGAAATTGTAAAAAGGTTTGGCGGTAAAATTTGGGTAGATTCAGTAGAAGGCAAAGGTTCTACCTTTTGTTTTTCTATTCCGGTATAAGAATAAGCAGGCATAAAATTTCCTGTTCAATTTGATAAAATTTAAACAATTCTGCAAATAAGAGGTTAAGGATAGGTATATATTTATCCGATCCGATCTACTTATGGCAAAGAATAAAATTACTTTAAAAGGAATATGGAGTGTGCTAAAAGCTGCTTTTACTGGCTTTGGCGATCATAAGGTTACCAAGTTAAGTGGCTCACTCGCTTACTACACGGTATTTTCGATGGCACCTTTACTGGTGGTGATTATTTCGTTATGTGGGATCTTTTTAGGACGTGAAATTGCAGAAGGTCAGGTTTATGCACAGTTGGAGGGCTTTCTAGGTCGGGAATCTGCTTCATCTTTACAAGAGTTAATTAAAAATGCTTACCTGGATGGTAAAAGTACCATTGCATTGATCATAGGTATTGTTACCTTATTAATTGGCTCGACCACTATTTTTGGTGATATTCAGGATTCTATTAATACCATTTGGGGAATTAAGCCAAAACCAAAAAGAGGTTGGGTAAAAATGCTCCAAAATCGTTTCTTATCTTTCTCTGTTATCATTAGTTTAGGATTTGTTTTATTGGTTTCTTTGGCAGTAACATCACTTTTAGATGCTTTTAGTGGGAGACTACAAGCCCGTTTTGCTGATGTTTCCTATTATGTATTTTATGTGATCAATCAGGCGGTGACTTTAGCTGTAATTTCTTTGATTTTCGGGGTAATTTTTAAGGTATTACCAGATGCAATTATTAAATGGAAGGATGTGATTGCAGGAGCGGTAGTAACTGCTGTATTATTTATGATTGGTAAGTTTGCGATATCACTTTATATTGGACAGAGCGATGTGGGTGGAACTTATGGTGCAACAGGATCATTAGTAGTGGTATTACTCTGGACTTATTACTCTTCTATCATTTTATATTTTGGTGCCGAATTTACCAAGGCTTATGCCGTTGCCTTCGGATCTGAAATTTATCCATCTCATTATGCTGTAACGATGAAAGAAGTAGAAGTTGAAACAGGCCGTGTTTCAATTCAGGATAATCATCCTGAATTAATTGAGGAGGTTAAGAAAGCGGAAAAGGATAGTTAATATGTCAACTGATTAATTTTGAGGGAAGCAACACATCTAAAAAATAAATTCCAAAGCCATTAAATAGATTTGATAGACCTGGTTGAAATAGCAAAATCTTAAATAATTTATTAGAGATTTATGTTGAATTATTCTCCCCAGGCTGTAATAATCAATTGCCTAGATCCACCATAATTTCGATGCTCGCATAGGTAAATGCCTTGCCAGGTGCCAAGTGCTAATCTTCCGTTGCGGATTGGAATGGTTACTGAACTACCCAGCAATGCAGATTTAAGGTGTGCTGGCATATCATCGGAGCCTTCATAATCATGCTTGTAAGCCGGATCGTTTTCGCGTACTGTTTTATTAAAGAACATTTCAAAATCTACACGTACCGTTGGGTCTGCATTTTCATTGATGGTTAAAGAAGCTGAAGTATGCTGAATAAACACCTGACAAATTCCAGCCTTGATTAAACTAATATCCGGCAGGGCATTTTCTATTTCATCGGTGATGATGTGAAATCCTCTTCTTCTTTCTCTAAGTGAGAGGGCTTGCTGATAAATTTTCATATTCAAAATTACTTAACAATCCATCCTGTTAGTGCATCTTCATCACTAATAAATTGATAATCTCCAAAATTACCCAAAACATTCACCAATTGCCCAGCCATTAAAGTCTTTTTAATAGCGGCTGTACGATCTGGCTGATCGTAAACCATTTGTTGTAACGCATTAATTTTAATTTTTTTTAATGGTTTGATGATGTCACTCAATGCTGTACTTTGAATAAATCCAATTTTACCATCTGGTAATTCGGCTTTGTAAAAATCACCTGTGGCCGATTGAACGTTTACAATAGCGGCCTTACTTAAACTTTCCATAGCAGCAGCACTTTGTAAGGGTGCATTTAAAAATTTAACTGTTCGTGAGGTTCTTAAAGTTTTATTAAGGTTATTGACCGAAGCCGTAATCTTTTGAGGTGTTTTGGTAACCGGATCAATAAAAGGCAAAGGATTCATGGCTCCGCCAGAAGCATATATTCCAAAATGAAGGTGGGTAGCAGTATTCCTGGCATTTCCCGTATTTCCCATTAAGCCAACAGTATCACCTACTTTTACCTCTTGACCTTCAGTTGCAATTTGTTCATCCAAATGCGCATAATACAAAGTGTAATCTTTATCTTTTGGCCGCAACCAAACCACTTTTCCGCCCAGGTTATTTTCATTTACCCGGGTAATGGTACCATCTGCAATGGCTAATACAGGGCTTCTGAATTTCCCAAAAATATCTACACCTTCATGTTTCCTGGCATTGTTATCACGGCCATCACCCCAATAACTACCAATACTTTTACTGCTGTTTGATGGTGTAGGAAAAGATAGAGATGGCCCGGTAGTAATTTCTAAAGTATACTGAACACTTTGTAAAAGTTCGGGTTGTAACCTGATGAGGTAGTTTCCGGTAACATCTATCTCATATTGGATGGGGTTATTTAAAGTATCTGCTGATGCAACCATTTTGCTATTTCCACCAGCAGGTAAATGCCACACATCAAGGTAGAGCATTGCGGCATCCACAGGTTTTTTAGAAATGGAAATGTTTACCTTCTGACCTTTTGTTGCGGTGAATTGATAAGCAGCTGCAGGAGCCTTATCCGAAGCGAAGTAACCAGTTTCCTGATAAGGCAAGGTGATATTCAAAGCCTTTTCAAGGCTTAATGATGCTGATTTGATCCAGGCTGAACCCATGGCTGTTTTATCTAGTCCGGCGTTAATTAACTTTCGCTGATATTGTTCATGTGGGGTAGCTGCTTTAAACAGATTCACTGAACCAGTTTTGCAGGAAAAAAGTGCTGAGGAAATCAGGGCGAAACACAGGAATTGTAAAAAACGGGATGGCATCATAGTTGAATTTCTTTGATAACAAAAAAAACTACTACAAGTTTCATTATGGAAAATGGAAGGTGTAATCTATATTAACCGTATTTGATACAAAGTTGAATATTAATGCCTTTAATAGCGATGGGTTAAATATATTTGCGGTAGGAGGTTGATATTTCAATCTTAACTACATCTCAAATTTTAACCAATGAATAAATTCGAAAGCCGTTACGCTCAGAGCCCCAAAGAAGTTAAACAAATGGATACCGCAGCACTGCGTGAAAATTTCTTAATAGAAAGCATTTTTGAAGCTAACCAAGTTAACTTAACCTTATCGCACTTTGACAGATATATTGTTGGCGGAGCGATGCCTGTTAATCAGAAATTAGATTTACCAAACCCTGATGATTTAAAAGCCAGTTTTTTTTTAGAACGCAGAGAATTGGGAATGATTAATGTTGGTGGTAAGGCAATCATCACTGCAGATGGTGAACAATATGAGCTTGATTACAAAGAAGCTTTATATATTGGAAAAGGAACGAAGGAAGTTTCATTTGCTTCGGCAAATGCAAATGAACCAGCAAAACTCTATATCAATTCAGCACCTGCGCATCATACTTATCCAACTAAAAAAGTAAGTAAGGCTGAAGCTGAAATTGTTGAATTGGGCACTCCAGAAACGGCAAATCACCGGATTATTAATAAACTTTTGGTTAACAGTGTTTTGCCAACTTGCCAGTTGCAAATGGGGATGACGGAATTAAAATCTGGAAGTGTTTGGAATACCATGCCTGCACATACACATGACAGAAGGATGGAAGCCTATTTTTATTTTGAAGTTCCACAAGGGCAGAGTGTTTGCCACTTCATGGGGCAGCCACAAGAAACCCGCCACATCTGGATGCAAAATGATCAGGCCGTAATCTCTCCAAATTGGTCAATCCATTCTGGAGCCGGAACCAGTAATTATACTTTCATTTGGGGAATGGCTGGCGAAAATCTTGATTATGGTGATATGGATCATTGTGCAATAACTGAATTAAAATAATTTTGAAAAAATGGTATTTAAGTTTTTCTGCCAATTTATGCAGGTTGAATACCGTTTATAACTAAACAAAAATGTCAGCTAATATATTTGATTTGGCAGGTAAAACTGCATTAGTAACAGGTTGTAAAAGAGGAATTGGAAAAGCAATGGCCTTGGCTTTGGCCGAGGCTGGTGCCGATATCATTGGTGTTTCAGCCAGCCTGGAACTCGAAGGAAGCTCAATAGAAAATGAAGTGATCCGTTTAGGCAGAAAGTTTTATGCCTATCAATGTGATTTTAGCAGTCGTGAATCTACACTGGCCTTTGCGGCAAAAGTTAAAGCAGATCATCCGGTAATTGATATTTTGGTAAATAATGCCGGAACCATTTTACGTAAGCCGATTGCAGAACATCCGGATGAGATGTGGGATGAAGTAATTGCCGTTAACCAGAATGCACCTTTTATTTTAACCCGGGAAATTGGGAGAGATATGGTGGCCAGAGGCAGTGGAAAAGTTATTTTTACGGCATCTTTGTTATCATTTCAAGGTGGTATTACCGTTCCTGGTTATGCAGCGAGTAAAGGTGCTATTGCCTCATTAACAAAAGCATTTGCGAATGAATGGGCTTCGAAAGGTGTAAATGTTAATGCAATTGCCCCAGGTTATATTGCAACAGATAATACATCAGCATTACGTGATGACCAGGAAAGAAGTGCTTCAATTTTGTCTCGTATACCTGCAGGAAGATGGGGAACCCCAGAAGATTTTAAAGGTCCAACATTGTTTCTTGCCTCAAGTGCCAGTGATTATGTTCATGGAACAATATTAACTGTTGACGGCGGCTGGATGGGGCGATAGGAGTTGTGAGTCTAAAGTCCGGAGTCAAAAAAATAAAGACCGGTATCTGAGGTTGGAGTGAAAAACATTCTTTAATTCAGATACCGGTCTAGTTCTTTAAAAAATATTTACTTTACGAATAAAGGTTATAAATTTCCTTAATATCTTTCAGGATACTATCAAAATCAATTTTTAAATCAATTAAGCGACCTGTGTGGATGTCAAAAACCCAGCCTTGCACGGTTAAGCCTCTTAATGTGATTGCTTCTTGTACAGCTGCGGTTTTAAGTAAATTAACACACTGTTCCTGTACATTTAATTCCACTAACCTATTGTAGCGCATGCCTTCATCTTCTATGGCATTCAACTCATCACGATGTGTCCGATAAACATCACGAATGTTCCTAAGCCAAGGATTTAAAATGCCCATATCTGCAGGTTGCATGGCAGCTTTTACACCTCCGCAATTATAATGGCCACAAACAATAATGTGTTTAACTTTTAAATGACGAACAGCATAATTTAAAACGGTCATTACACTTAAATCCACATTATTTACCAGGTTGGCAATATTTCTATGGATAAAAGCTTGCCCGGGTTGTATCCCCATTAAATCTTCAGCGGTTACCCGGCTATCTGAACAGCCAATATATAAAAACTCAGGAGTTTGTCCTTTTGCTAGTTCAGTAAAATAATCAGGATTGTTAGCTAATTTTTTGCCAATCCATTCTTCATTATTTTTAAAAACTTGTTCTACATTCATATTCTTTCTTTTAATTTATAGTTATATGGGAATGAATCAAGGGGTAATGTTTTTCCAAAAATAGATTTTTTTTTCTTCCATCGCATCAAGCCATGCCATATGCACAGTTTGATGTTAAACAAACTATTAAGTAATTTCTTAACATCAGTATGATATAAAACGATGGAAGTACCAAGCCTATTATATGATTTTTAACAAATTAACCCATAAAATGTTTGTCATTCTAATTATATAGCAATGACCCCAACAACCAAGAAATGGCATTGGCAAGCAGTAAGAATTATGAACTTATAGTAATGTTTTTACTAAAGGCGTTAAAGTTAGAGAAGAGGTGAAGTGAAACTAGGAGTGCGTTTTTACAAGTGGAATTGATAGTGGCTTATCTTCTGTCCCGTTTGATAGTTCTTCTAAAGAATACAGATTCGCCATACATTCGGCAACAGCATTTTTATGTGTATACCAAACGTCATCATTTGTGAAATGACAAATACCCAGGCCCATTTCAGTTACGATGCTTCCAAATAAAGAGGCCAGGTGGTGTTCGAACAAATTTCCAGGATAATATTTAATAGAGAATACTTTATTATAACCCTTAAGTTGCCCTTCTATTTCAGCGCTGATTTTTATGGGTTTATATACTTTCTTCTTTTTCTTGCGCAATAGCTTATCAATGGAGCTTTGTTTTACCACTTTTTGACGGAAGTTTTTCCTTTTAAATTCAGCAAGCTCAAATGGCTTAAAGGATGTGCTAAACTGGGCTTTTAAATCGCTTCTATTTAGTATTTCAATGCTGGGTTTAGTCCACCTGAATATTAAAGATAAGATACTTCTGGGATTTTTAAATGTGAATGACTGCTCCAGGCTCAATACATTTTCATGTTGATTTAAGCGTTCAAAAATTTCAGGAATTAGTTCGTCCGTTAAAGAATTGGTATATACGTTTATATAAGCACTCATAATTTTTTTATTAAATCAACAAAAAAAACTGTTTTAAAGCACAGGTTTATCAATTAATATTAAGCATCTAGTTAAAGTTCATATGGACAAACTTTTATAGCAAATTAGAAAATCAGGTTAGAAGTTAATATATTCATTCTATTTAATGGTTGAGATGTTAATTAAAAGTTACAAATATATTCTTAATATTATTGATTTTTAATGGTAAACGAAAGAATTATTGAAAACGTTACAATTCTTTATTAATTAATTATAATATAAAGATTATCAGTTAATTGTTTCGTTAATTGGTAAGCTGTCCTCTAGGGCAGACCTGTTTTTATTCCCTTATTGCATATTATTTCTCTCCATCACAGCTTTTAATGTCCTATTAAAACTTCTTACTGATATGCCTAAGTATGCAGCCATATCTTCTTTGGAGATGGTTATTTGAGCTTCGCGCTGAAGCTGCAATAATTTCAACAGACCAAATTCTAGTGTGTATAATTGTTGATAGGATGCCCTGGTGCTGGTTTGAATGATTCTTGTAGATAATTCCTGCAACAGGATTTTTGTGAAGGCTGTGTTTTTCTCAATCCATTCAAAGAACCTGTAGTCAGGAATGGCGTAAACCATTACTTCACTTATTGCCTCAACGTTGCAGAGGCAATTTATTTTCTTTAGCGCTTCCAGTTCTCCTATTACCTCACCCTTGCCTAAAAACTCAATAATGTAATCCTTTCCGTTTTCTTCTGAGATAAAGCATTTCGTTATACCATCCTTTATCAGGTAAACATAGGTAATGGTTTCTCCCTGCTGAATAATTTTATGGCCAGGCTTAAATGTTTTTTGCAGAATATTAGAATCTGCATTGCTGCCATAAAACTGTTCAATAAAGGAAAGAAATTCCAGGTTCGTTCTGAGCATATGGTTGATGGAGGGACAAATGTCCTTATTAATATAGTTCTGTTATTTTACTTTTGTCGCACTAAATTAAGCATAAACATGAATAATCAAATTTCGGTCATTGCATTTGATGCGGATGATACCCTTTGGGTGAACGAGCCCTATTTTCGTGAAGCAGAAGAACAGTTTGCTGCACTTTTAGAAGATTTTTTGCCTAGGCATAGCATTGTTGCAGCATTATATCAAACAGAAATTGCGAACCTGTCTTTGTATGGTTATGGAATTAAAGGCTTTATGTTGAGTATGATTGAAGCTACGCTGAAAATTACGGAAGGAAAAGTAGATCCTATAATTATTCAGAAAGCGATTGATTTAGGGCAAGAAATGCTGAATAAACCTGTGGAGTTGCTTGATGGCGTAGAGGAGGTGCTTAAAGCTTTACACGGAAAATTCAGGCTAGTTGTAGCCACCAAGGGAGATTTGCTGGATCAGCAAAGAAAATTAACAAAGTCTGGCTTGGATCATTATTTTCATCATATTGAAATAATGAGTGATAAACAGGAAAACGATTATCGGAAATTGATTAAGCATCTGGATTGTAAACCCGAAGAATTCTTGATGCTCGGTAATTCCTTAAAATCTGATGTTTTGCCTGTTCTGTCCATTGGTGGAAGTGCGGTTCACATTCCATTTCATACCACCTGGATGCATGAAAGTATTGATCATACCATTGAGCATCCTAATTTTTATCAGATGGAAAGTCTATCTGAAGTTTTATTAAAATTGATAGCATGAGAGAGAAATTAGATTTAAATAACTGGATCAGAAAAGATCATTTTGAGTTTTTTAATACATTCGAAGAACCATTTTTTGGTGTTACAGTTGACGTGGATTGCACTCTTACTTACCATGAAGCAAAAGAAAAAGACGTATCATTTTTCCTGCTTTATCTGCACAAATCTTTGTTGGCGGCAAATAGGGTAGAGCCTTTTCGCTATCGCATTATAGATGGCGAGGTTTGGATATATGAACAGGTTAACGCCTCAGCTACCATTAACCGGCCTAACGGAACTTTCGGCTTTGGATACCTGGATTACTATCCGGATTTTGAATTATTTAAAACAGAAGCCATAAAAGAGATTAAGAAGGTGGAGAGTAGCACAGGCCTGATCCCTTCGTCTTCCGGTGGAAATGTGATTCATTTTTCAGCATTGCCATGGCTTAACTTCAAATCACTCTCACATGCCCGTAGTTTTGCTTTTAAAGACAGTTGCCCGAAAATATCTTTTGGACAGGTAAGAGAGGAGAATGGTTGTAAAATTATGACTGTTTCCATTCATGTTAACCACGCCCTGATGGATGGATTCCATGTTTCGCAATTTGTTAGTGTTTATCAGGAACTTCTTAATCAAAAAAACGGCGACTTAATTTCAATATAATGATGACTTAACATTAAGCTTATAATTTAGGTTTAATGTTTCTGATTACCATCTCTGTTCCCATTTACACATTAGCCATCATAGCCATGTTTTACATGGATACGTTTTTGAAGGGATTCTTGTTTTTGGTTTTAGTGTTGGCGGCTACCTTTATTCTTTTTCTTTGCATCAATTATCCGTTGCCATCAGCATTGAGTGTAGTGGTGATCATGTTACTCTTCGCCATCAAAATTTAAGGCTTTGGCAACGATATTAAATAATTATGAATTATCATTTGCATAAGCTAAACAAATTACTATTTTTGCAGCATAAGGGGGATTAGCTCATTTGGCTAGAGCGCTTCGCTGGCAGTGAAGAGGTGATCGGTTCGAATCCGATATTCTCCACGCGCACTCCTAAGTCATTGAAAAAAAATGGCTTAGGAGTTTTTTGACTCCTAACTCTGAACACAAGTCTGCCACTAAACGCCCCGGGCGTTCAAATTCACCCCGGCCGGCCCGGCGAAAAAATCGAATTTCTTCTGAACAAATATCATGGAAGAAATAAAAAGGTAAATACCATTAGTGATTTCGAGATTACCGATTTTCTCAACTTTAAGGAAAGAGAAGAGAAGTGGGGAGGAGTAACTTATAACAATTGCAGGATAGGGCTCAATAACTTTTTTAGGTATTTGAAGGTAAACAAATATATTTCTGAGAACCAGGTATTGGCCGGATTGTTCATCACGAGGTAATTGGTGATATGATGAACCAGGGACGAAGTATTCTTACTTGGAAGTATCTGTTGCAAGAAATTGTTTTCATTCTAATATTTTTAAAGATAAAAGCTTTAGGATTATCCTAAAAACAGTCATGATTAGATTAATAATGACTTATTGCTTTTTCCTTGCGTCGCTGTAACCAGTATCAGGTTCAAAGGGACCCTCTCAATTCTTTTCACAATACGTCTAAAGGTGAAACAAAAGTCAAGAAAAATGATTCATGTTTAAGATTCAGGCAAAATGTTTTCAAAGAATTTCACCATATTTTTTTTCAGTTTCTCGAAAATAGAGGAAGTTCCAAATTCCTTATTGTCATACCCAATTGGAAATCCCTTCTCAACATACTGATTGTTTTTTGCCACAGTCAGATTTTGAAAGTAACCATTAACGATTCCTTTTTCATCGGTGTGGATATCCAGGTATTTTACAGCAGCATTTTTAGAAAAATCCAACTTGCTGATATCGATGGTCTTCTCTTCTCTTTTGAGGTCAGATCTGAAGTACAGATTCATTTTCTTCGTATCAATAACCGTCTGCCACTCACCAGGGTGTATAGAATTTAAAATATTCCAGGCATAATCAACAGGTTTTTTATCATACTTATATCTCTTCAGCATGTAATAGGCTCGGTTATAACGATCTTCCCAATTTTTGTTGTGATCCAGATCAAACTTTTCATTTCCACCAAGAAAATCAAACTTTTTAGCAGCGGTCAGATCCTTATGGTATTGATTATTGCACAGCAAAGGCATTGGCATTTCCTTATTTGTAAGTACTGTATATTTTCCGTTTAATAAGGCAATCGTTGCAGAATTTCCTTTTGCATCGGTCAGGAAAAAATGACTTCCGGCGGCATTGGGCCACCAATCAATGTTTGGACTATCATTGAGATGATCCACCACTTCCTTTACCGTTTTGTAATTATCCAACTGATACTGGATCCACTGCGCCCAGAACATATTGGGCTGCTTCGGATTGTAAACTTTTGTTGTTTCTTCCAGATATAATTCGACCAAAAAAAGGCCTTTTTCATTGACACCATAGCAGGGGAAATCATATCCTAAAAGATTAAAGGTAACCGAACCGAATTTTGATGTCCATTGTTTGTCAGGTCTTAGTTGATCAGTTGTCAGATTCTGCCAGCTAATGTTCCTTTTTATAACATCGCGTTTGTTGATCACAATCATTCCCGGCATTGTTTTCCAGTTTTCATTGAAACCAACGACATTGTGATCTTTTCCAGTCAGTAAAAAAGCAGAGCAGGCTTTACTTTGAACTGAATAGACGATAGAGAAAAGCACGGCAAGACGAAAAATGAGAAATTTCATAAAATAATTTGATAGATTTATTATTATCTACTCTAGACAAGGAGTCATCTATAGTAGATTGTGTGATTTAAGGAGATGATTTGATTTTTTCCAGAAAACAAAATTGGTGTAAAAAAAAGTTGTTCCCAAAATGAAGTATGTTATTATAACAATGCCTTTTGAGATAAAATCTGTTTTTGGCCCTGCATAGCAAAGGGCAAGAAGGCTTACGATATATATGATGCCGGCATTGATCCATAGTTTTGATGGCTTTGGTGCGTACTTTACATTTTGTATATCGCTGTCAGCATATAATGCCCTTATTCTGTTCTTATCCCAATACAGTAAAATAAATCCTGCAATCATCATCAGGCTTGTGATGATCCAGGTTCCTTTGAAAGGCAGAGAAATGGTGATCATCCAGATATTACTGGTGATCGCTAAAAATAAAAATGTACCTAGTAGGGCAAATTGTTGAGTCATCAGAAGTATCGCTGTAAAGATCTGGGTCAACCCCAAAAAATTGTAATATATACCAGATTGGTAAATCGCTTCAAAAAACTGGCCTACAGCTTCAGATTTTGGCAGTTGGGTAAATCTTTCGCCAATCAGTTTTGTGAATCCAGAAGGCACAAATGCCAATGCAAGGAGATATCGGATGTGGATAACGATCCATTGTACTGATTTATATTGTTGGAATTTATAAAACATAGATTAAAGGGGCTTCGGTATTGAAGGTTAGTCTGGTAAGAAAAAGTCTTCTGATTCGGCTTTCTTTTGTGATGTCACTTTTTAATCATATAAAAATTCTGAGGACCAATCGCCTGATATCTGAAGCAAATTTACAGCAATCGACCAGATACAGTCAATGGTTATTTTTAACCAAAAAGTATAAAGATCTGTGTGAGCAATAAAGCTACAGTATTAAACTTAAGCTATTTTTTTTCCAACCATTTACGAACGGGCTCGTCATACCATTTTAAGGACGCATAGGCCAAAACAATACCGACTATTAAAATAATTAAAGCATATGGCCAGGCCAATAGTTATCCCTTTATTATTGCTGATCAAGGCAACATAAAGATACATCAATGGATAATGTACTATGTAAAGCGGATAGTATATGTCACCTAAAAATTCGCATATCCTATTTTCATTTTGAGATTGCATGATGCCACTGGCGCCAAGATAGATGATAAGTGGAAATACGATGATGATGCAAAAAGAGTCATAGATCCCGTTTATCCAAAGATGTTCAGGACTGCTAATCCCTGGCATGTGTAGTATAATCGCTACTAAAACGCTGCACCATAAGAAGGCATTCTTCATGAAAGCTAATCAGCCTGCATTTGGCAAATTTCATTTTTTAATATTAAAAAAATACACTAATTTAGTATTTAAACTACAAAATTATAATTATGAAGAATACAAAATTGATTATGCTATCTGTTATGGGGTGGCTATTGCTCTCACAGGGGTGCAAAAAAACGGACAATAATGCGCAACCCGTTTCAGCGCAGGAAAACCCTGCTAGAAAAAATTTGGGATGGAGAGAGGGTTATTATCTGGGTTCGTTAATCAGTTACGAGCGAATTGACGGTAGAAACATTTTTAATGGGGATATGGTTATTCCGGATGATCAGATTACGACGAAACTCCCGGAAGTTACCACCGAAGGACACGGTCCGGCAGGAGCATATAAATGGCCAAACCACAAAGTTTCCTATAGATTTGCCGCTGGATTTACCACTGCTCAGACAAACACGATCTTGACCGCCATGGCCGACTGGAGCTCAAAATCCGGAATTATCTTTGAGGCGGTTACTTCGGGCTATTACCTGACTATACAGCCGGGAAGCGCGAACAATTGCACTGTAGGCTATGTTAGCGGGGCGACAATGAATCTTTCAAATCCAGAAGCAAAAGGTATTGTCGTTCATGAGCTCGGGCATGCCATCGGGTTACACCATGAGCAGCTTCGTGCAGATCGCGATGCTTACATCGCTGTAAAATGGGATAATATCACGACATCAGCACAATCCGGATATAATAAACTTACAGGCATGAACTATGGTGGGACGACTTTTGACATCAGTTCCATTATGCTATATGGTTCATATAATGGATATGGCGCGATAAATGGTAGTCTTCCAACCACGACACGACTGGATGGTTCCACCTGGATCGATAATTCCTGGAGTGGTACAAAATCGCCTTCCACCAAAGATGCAAGCTGGGTGAAAACCATTTACGGCATTTAATGATCTGCAGGCACAGGAATTTTCTAGCAAAGGCAAAATGCATATTTCACTGTAAAATTCTTGTGCCTGATATTGACAACATGTTCTAAGTTTATCATAAGGTTCATTTTTTTGAGAGATTTTTTTCACTTTGCCTTAGTGGTTAATCGAACATCACAGCACCAGAGCCATCTTACAGTGTTTTAAAGCGTGAAAATTGAACGAAATAAGCAAGTTTTGAAGTTGCTTACGCACTATGCTTTAAAGATCGAAAATATGTTAGTTTGGGGTTTAAGAAACATTTGATTAAACGGCAAGCGAATTTATACAGGAAAAAAAAGCCATTTGAGTTGAAACGATTGGTTAAGCGATATTTTCCAGATACCGTAAAACCTCTTCTTTCTTCCTGCTTGAAACCAGAATATTTTCCTTGTTTTCCATTTGCAAATAACCTTCCCGATAGTATTTCTTAACGTATTTAAAATTCACCAAATAGGATTGATGACACCTTAAAAAGCCAAAAGGCGTAAGTAAACTTTCATATTCCTTCAGGCCTTTTGATACCACAATTTCACGCCCGTCATTCAGAAAAAAGCTGGTATAACCTTTATCGCTTTTGCAAAACATGATGTTCTCTATCGCTACCACTTCGATATATTCTACATTTTTTAAGGCAATGCGCTTGCTTGCCCCTACACCTTGCGCCAAGTAATGGTCTTTCGCAATGGCCAGTTGTTGTTGCCCGAAACTTTCATGCTCCCGGTGGTGGTAACATTTGTTTAAAGTGGTGGTTAGTGACACCTCATCAATGGGCTTAAGCAAATAACCAAAAGCGCCCAAATTTAGGGCCTGAATGGCATATTGATCGTAGGCAGTAAGAAAAACTACCTGAAAATCGTTTGTTCCAATGGTATGAAAAAGGTTAAAACTGTCGCCATCCTTTAAGCGGATATCAGCCAAAATAATATCTGGCTTTAATGCAGGAATTTCCTTTTCGGCCACTGCTATTTCAGCAGCAAAGCCAACAACTTCCAAATAATCTATTTTTTTAACAATTTGCAAAATATGTTGCAAAATGCGGATTTCATCTTCCAAAATATAAAGTTTCATATTAATTTTTTTTAATCGTTAATCACTGGTATGGTAATTTCGACGCTAACACCTCTGCAGCCAAGTGCTTTTTTGTCTTTTACCTCAAATGCCGCATGCTGGTTATTTGATTTAAATAGTAATTCAAACCGCTCTTTTAAAATAATTTGGGCCAAAGATTGTTTTATGGGTTTATCTCTCGGCTCTTGTACCAGTCCGCTGCCGTTATCATCCACCTCGATCGACAACAAATCATCCTTTAATTTAAAAGAAATCAGGAGCAAACCTTTATAGGCAATATTTCGGAAACCATGCTCAATTGCATTTTCAACGAAGGGCTGGATGAGCATGGGCGGAATAAGTATTTCATTTACGTTGAGTTGCTGATCTACATCAATTTGATAATCGAAAACTCCTGCATAGCGCATTTGCTGCAGTTGGATGTAATTGTTCAATGAAGTGACCTCTTCGGCTATTTCAATAAAATCTTTCCTGTTTTGTTCTAAAATACCACGTAGCAAACCCGAGAACGATTTAAGATAGCGTATAGATTCATTAATATGCCCTGAAGCTACAATACTTTGCAAATTAGCAATGGCATTAAAAATAAAGTGCGGATTTAACTGGGCTTGAAGCATTTTTTGCTCCATGTTAAGTCGCTGGTTATCTGATTTTAACAAATTGTTTTTCGATTTTAAGCGCTGCTGGCGGTAGATGATGAAAAAGAAAGAGATTGCGCCTAAAAAAATGAGTACGAGTAAAAACATCGATGAACGTTGCTGCTTAATAATTGTTTCATTCAGTTTATTCCTGCCTTTTAATTCTGCAATATTCCGATCTTTTTTTTCTGTTTCGTATTGCTCATGCATTTCTGCAACCTTTACCGATTCGATAGCTTCATTATTTTTCAGTTCAATGCTGTGCGAAGCCTCTGCAGCTTCCAGTGCCTTGGCATATTCGCCCTTTAGTTTATACGCTTCAATTAGCCCGTTGTAATAAACGTTTTTTTGCTTTCCAGATAAATCATTTCTTTCGAATGCAATGCCTTCTTTGTAATATTTAATGGCAGAATCGGGTTGACTGTTCCTGATAAAACTAGTGGCCAAATTGTTAAATGCAATATCGTTGAGGTTATCGGTTCTCTTCAGATAGTTAAAATATCGTTTACTGGAAACCACAGCTTTTGCAAATAGGCCTTGCTGACTATAAATCTGCGCCTGGTTATCGTAAGTGCGGGCAAGTGCTAAACTATCGCCAATTTGCCTGGCCAATATTCGAGCCTGGTTGTTGTAAAACTCCATTTTTTTGAAGTTTTGTAATCGTGAGGCCAACAAAAACGAAATATCAAAATAGCGCTGTTTAACGGCAGGATGAGATTGGAATGGATGGTGATTAAAGTAAATGGATGCATATTCCAATGATTTTTTCTCATTCTGATTTTGGAAATAAGCTTGTGCCAGCAAATCGTAAAAACGATAGGCTAATCGGCTATTTGCACCCTCTGCTGATTTTACAGCCGTAAATATTTTGCTTGTCAATGCAGACTCAACCATAGAGCCATTAACCATATTTTGTGCCAGAATACCGTAGGTTTTTAAAAGCGTTATTTCATCATTTGGTTTGGCAGATCTTATCTTTTGATATTCATTTATCGCACTGTCGCGTTTTTTCTCCAGGCCGTATTTTCGGGCTTTAAAATAATGGTAGTATGGGTTAAGGTCTTTATCTACAGCCATACTTAGCAAACTATCTTCTCTATAAATCATTTTTTTAACCTTAAAAGCCGGAAGGGTGTCAAGAGCAATGATAAATGATAAGTAATCTTTTTTACCCATAACGATTTGATTGGGCTTTTGCCGGCCGTTGCTTTTATGTTCCTTATTTCTGCAAGAGGAAATAAAGAGGAAACTCAAGATAGCGCAAAGGGCTAATGCATTTCTTGCAATGATTTTCATTAATGCGGAGATTGACTTCTTAAAATTTGTAAATATGCGCTAAATATATCAATACAAATTTCCCGAAAAGAATCAGTTAAACATTCGTAGTTTTTCATTCCATATCCGTGTTATTTTAATACTTATTTGATTTTTCAGCAGCCTTCTTCCATTCGATCAGCAAAAATATGAAGAAACCAAACGAATATCAGTTGCGCATCAGCAGATGTAGGTTAGCCTTTTTTTTAAAACGCATTTTTCTACAAATTCAAACCGGAAATAAGAAACCATCCTCTGATTTCTAAAAAACGATTCACCATTTACTTAAAACAAAAAATTATGAAAAAATTATTCTTTGCATTGATTTGCACCGCGATTGGCTTTAGCGCTTCAGCTAATCATTTGACTTCAAAAAGAGAGGCAACTATTGAAACTAAAATCGAAGCTTCAATAACTTTCAAAAGGATTAACAGCATTGAAAAAGGACAGCTAAGTGCAGAAAAACTGGGTTTCTTTCGCAGGCAAATGAATTTCACCTTTACTGATGCGTGTGGCAAATCATACGTGATATACGTTTCAGGTCCAAGTAGCGCATCTAATTACTCATTATGGGAAACCGCAAATATTCATTTTCGGGGAAACGTAATGGCTGACTACTGGGGCTGCTACAGAATGTAAGGGTTTGTGGGGCTACCCGCCAACCAAATAGTATTATTTTAAAATTAACATATGAAAAATATGAAAAAAATATTAATCGCAATGGCCTTTGCCATGTTAGGAAGTGCATCATTCGCTAATGATGCTAAACCAGTTAAAACGTTATCTCCCATCAACAACACCGTTGAAACCAGTTTATTACCTGCAAAAATAGTGAAGGTGAATATGGTAAATGAAACCAGCGCCATATTGCGCAGAGAGAAAGTTTTCCTATATACAGATCCTTGTGGTGTTAAATGGCAAATTCACGTATTTGCCCCCGATGGTACTGATAACCTGACCATGTTCTTGGTTGGTAACAACCATTTTTGGCAAGGGATTGATGAAAGTTCTGACGGTTGCTACCATAACCACTAACCGTTTATAATCAATTAAATAAAGAGGATGGTTTCTTTTAACTCAAATATGATGAACAGCTATTTAAAATTTATACTACCCGCAATCTTTTTAGGCGCTTTATTTTCGTTCAAATACAAAGACACCAGGCAAAAAGATTTACCTACCGCTATTGCCTATTATCATTTTTACCACATTAAAGATAGTACCCAAACGGGCAGATTACATAGTGAAGATTTTATACTTATGTTTAATCCCCAAAAAAGTGCCTATAGTAGCCAAACCCGTTTAAAACAGGATTCGACCATACAAGCTATCTTAGCTGCAGCAGAAGCTAAAAACAGCGATGTAGTGGATATGGGGACGTATTTGCCTGTTACCGAGGACGATATTTTTAACGAAAACGGTAAGGTTTCCATTGTCAAAAATAACCGCAATCAAAGCTATTTAATCAAAGAGGTTTCAGAAAAAACTGATTGGAAAATTGATAAGGAAACTAAAACCTTACTGGGTTACACCTGCCAAAAGGCTACGGGCATTTGCAAAGGCAGAAAATATACGGCCTGGTTTACAACGGATATCCCGGCTGGTTTTGGGCCGTGGAAGCTACACGGTTTACCTGGTTTAATACTGGAAGCTTATGATGACCGTCATTTCATAAAATTTACGTGCACAAAATTGGTAACAGAAGGCAATTTCCAAAATAGCAAGTCTATCAATATTCCGGCAGATGCAATTTCAACAACAAAAAAAGAGTATGAGCAAATGAAGAAAGCCGAGGCTGAAGGATTTGATATGATGGGTAACGATAGTGGAATTACCGTTGACAAGATCACTTCAAGCGGTGGAAATAGTAACGCTGGCCCAAAGAAAAAATTTACCATTAATTATCCCCTTGAATTAACCGATTAGGCTCAAAAAGATTTGTTAAAGAAAGGCTTCCTTTTATGTTTACCACTATTGTTTTGTGCGTTATTCTTATCCGCACAAAATACCGTATCTATAAGTGGTTCGGTAAAAGATAGTATCGGCAATCCGGTTGCTTCGGCATCAATAGCTATTGTAAACCAAGCTGGAGCAGGCATCACCTTTGGTACAACAAATGATAAGGGTTTGTTTAAATGTGATTTCCAAAGCAGTAATGAAAGTTACTCCATAAAAGTAACCGCAATGGGTTTCCAGCAGTTTTACCAGGCCATTGAACAAAAAAACAACCAGCTTGTAAACGTAGTGCTTAAGCAAAACAGTTATAAGCTTGCGGAGGTGACCATCAAATCAAACATTAAAATCAGCTTATCGAGCGATACCTTGAAATACAGCGTTAAAGGTTTTAAGGAGTCTGACGATCGGGTGATTGGCGATGTGATAAACCGTTTACCAGGCATTAAAATCGATGAAAATGGGGCAATAAGTTACAACGGTAAGCGCATTACCAATGTTTATATTGATGGTGATAATTTATTAGATGGCCGCTACAAAATGGCTACCAACAATGTTCCTGTGGGTGCTGTAGAGCAGGTGCAGGTGATAGAACGCGATCAACCCGTAAAGGCGCTGAATGGCTTTGTAAGCAGCAATAATGTTTCGCTGAACATCAAACTTACCGATAGTGCCAGAACGATGATGGTGAATTCGGCTTATCTGGGTGCAGGCAATAAGGCCTATGTGGCTGAGCTTAATAACCTGATCTTCAATAAAAAGATCAAATCCATCAACACCTTTAAAACCAATAACATTGGCGAAAATCTCGAAGCCGAACAAGCGGTTTTAGGACAGTCTTTTAACAGTGAAGTGGCATTAAAGCTACCAAAAACCTTCCTATCAATGGAAAGTGAAACCCTGCCAAACATGAAGGAAAAGTATTATTTATTAAATAATGACTATGCTGGCAGCCTAAATGCTTTGATAAAAATGAAAGCCGATTGGGGGTTGCGCTTAAATTTATCTACCCTCCAGTTGAAACGAAAATTTCAATATAATAACACCGTAAATTATTTTTTAGGCAATACAGATACCATCCGGTTTAATGAATATCAAGACAACATTTACAAATTAAATCAGTGGCACGCCGAAGCGCAATTTGAAAAAAATAGCAAATCCATTTATTTAAAATCAATCACTAAATTCGAAATCCCAGAATGGAAAAGAAATGGCAATACAATACAAAATGCGCAAGGTTTCGGGCAGAGCCAACCTACAAATCAGTTATCCATTAGTAATGAAACCAATTTGGTAAAGGCTTTAGGCGTGAATAACATTTTGCAGTACAATGGTTTGGTACAATATTATAAAGTAGATGAGAACCTGAGAATTGCGCCGGGCATTCAGCAAAATATTGTAAATGGTGGCGCTTACTACTTAGCGTTAAACCAGCAGGCTAGTACTAAAAACATATTCATCAATCAATCTGCCACTTTTAAAACCAGGTTTAATCACTTTGTTTTATCGGCAGCAGCCGGCGCTTCCTACGAACACAATCGATTAAACAGCCAGCTATATAAAACCGATAGCACTAATAATACCACATCAGTTGGGAACCAATTTAAAAACGATATCGGGTTTAATAATTTAGGCTTATATGGACGAATTTCGGCACTTTATCTTTTGAGAAAAAGTTCGATTAATTTGGAGGCAAGTCCAACGCTCAACAACATCAGTTATTCCGAAGCGGAGAGAAGTACAACTAAAAAGAACGGGTATTTTGTGTTGAATCCGATTATAGAATTTAGAAAAAACCTGGGAAGGTACAGTGAACTGAATGCAAGATTTGCCCAACAAACGCAATTTGGACAAGTTAACGACATTTACAGTGGTACCATCTTAACCAGCTACCGGCAATTTAATTTTAACGACACACCTTTGCCGAAAACAGATCTGACTAACATCAATTTGAGGTATTCTTACCGAAAGCCACTAAAAATGTTTTTTTATAACCTCATGCTTGGCTTCGACAGAACAAATCAAAACTTTATCAATTCTTATACTTTGGATAGCGGGTTGACAAAATCAGTGGCTATTGATTTCAGGAACACTATAGATCAATATTCATTAAATGGCAACCTATCTAAATACATTTTTCCACTCGAAATAAATATTGCTGTGAATGGAAGCTTAAGCATGCAAAAAGGAAACAATTTTTATAACGGTGAAATTACGCCCTTTAAAACCTTCCAGCTGAACACTGGATTAAGCTTAAGAAAAAAGCTGTTTGCGAAAGTTACACTATCGGTAGCTGGGGACATAAGCAGATCGTTAAATAAACAGGAAAGTTTAGGTGGACCGATTGAAAATGAATCGGCAAACGAAAGAATAAAGGGCGAATGGTTACACAACTTGAGTTCAGCGTTTTCTTATGGACTAACTTATCATTTCGTTTCTTACCGTCAGTTTTCGCAAGAACGCATCCGTAATCAGTTTTTAGATTTCAACTTAAAATACGCACCCATCAACTGGAAAAGCTTTTTCGAATTTCAATGCGTCAATTTGATTAATCAGCGGGTCTACCGGCAAATTAATTCGTCTGCGAATCAATTATCAACTTACCAAATGCCATTGCGATCAAGAACTTTTCTAATCAAGTATTCATTTACTTTTTAAGCCATTTCCTCACTTGTTCTTTCTGCCATGGTGGCTTCAAAAATCTGTGTGAAGTTCAGGCGTTCATGATTCATATTTACTTTTTTTTCTGATTTAAAATAGATCCTAAAGGGAGCTATTTTTTTTCTGCCTGGTGAAGTGCTCACTTGCCTTGATAGAAGTGGGTTTCGCATGAGAAATCTGAGATCATCCATTGTTGGATAAGCACGTTGTTTGCTTGAAATTTCTATTGGATAATTTTCTGATTGCGACAGCCATATTGGCTGGTGTCGCAATACAGAGAAAAATGTCGCAATATTCATATTGGGACAACAAAAATCAGAATAAAATTTGTTCACCCTTCCAGTTGGTTTTACGAAGAAAAGCTTCCCAGCTCAGGCTATTCGGATTCACTTTACGGCTCCATTGCCAGTCACGGTTTTTGTTAAAATAACCATATTCAACTGCGAAACTAGCCATTCCTACAATTTCATTTACCAAAGTATCATTGGTTTTCATAGATGGAAAGTGATCTAAAAATTCTGACTTGGTATAGGCAGAACTGTAAACTGCTTTTTGTCCGGTAACTTTTACAAAAGTATCGATCATCTCCTGTGGAGAAATGAAATCGCCAATAACAGGTAGTGCCTGGTCTGCATATTTTTTTGGATCAGAGAATATTTCCAAAACAGCAGGTCCTGTGGCCGTTAGAGGATCCACAAAGGGAGCCTTAAAATCGCTTGGCAGATAAATAGGAAAGATAAGTTTATCCCCATCAAACCTGGGTGTATAAAACTCCATGAGGTTAGTGTAGAAAAATGCCATATAGATGAAGGAACTGGTGATGGGCAGCGTGCGGATGTATTCTTCTATCTTAGCCTTATCTGTGAAATGGGGTGCGAACATTTTTCCCTCAGTAATTTTATCAACGTTTTCAAGGCTACTAAAAATCAAATGTTGTACTCCCGCATAAACAGCTGCATCTGCCAGCTCTTTGCCCAATTCAAATTCATGTGTTTGTGGCGGGGATAGGTTGGGTGTCATCATAAACACCCCATACGATCCGCTAAAGGCTTTCCGAAAATCTTGCTGATGGCCTACATTAAGGGGTATGCTGATCAGTTCGGCTCCCAAATTAATTAACTCCTGAGCTACCTGAGAATCAAGACGACGGGTAATTCCCCGAACACGATACCGCCCACTCTCTAAAAGTGTTCGTGCAGCGCTTTGGCCTTGCTTTCCTAAAACGCCAACAATTGTGATTAGCGGCTTTTCCATGCTCTTATTTTTAGATGCAATCATTCTATTAAAAATTTATACTATAAAAATTATAGTTGCAATATTATTTATAGATTTTTAGATACGCAATAACTATCCAATTGGATAGTATAGACAATGAAAAAGAAAAGCTTTGAATGTCAGGATGATTTTGTAAGTGTAAATGATAAGCTCTACCCTTGCATCGTAAGTATTGCGATGGATTTGATTGGTGGCAAGTGGATGTAATTGTGTAATGAGGCTAGTTCCAAGAAAAAATGTTTCGCTTTTTGTAAACAAAATTTTTGTAAACTTTTTTTTGTTTACAAAAAAACTGTTTACAAAAGATGGTTTTATTTCAAACTATGAATAATAGCTTAAGCGAGATTTACCGGAAATTTTACCTTAAGGTTCAAGGTTTTAAGTTTAACTTAAAATGGATTTTCCGATTATGTTGGAAAACCCATTTTTGTTTTTTTTGATTCTAAAAGTACAAATGCATGGAAGAGAAGGGAATTTACAATCGGTTGTAAATCGCAAAATATAGATGTCTTTCTCGCTATTCTCTCCGGCTCTCTACCGTATAAACAAAACTGTCAGCCTTGTAATAGCCCAGATTGTATTCAATAGGTCTTTCATTGATATCATACACAAATCTTTTACGGAACAATATCGCCGCACCAACTGGTGTTTCTAGTTTTTCGGCAATAAACTCGTCTGCCAGCAGCGCACTGATTTCTTCTTTAGAAATCATGGCAATAATGCCGTGAACTTTTTCCAGCATCTCATATAGCGGCGCTTTGTAATCTTCCTCACCGGTGAGGCCAACCAAAGGATGGAAATAAGATTCGAAATAAACGAAAGGGCCTTCTGGTCGCCCTCTTAGTCGCACCAGCTTTAATATTTTTTTGTCTTCTTTTATTCCAAAGAAGCTGGCGATTCGCTTTTCTGGTAAAACCCAGCTCACATGTAATTCGAAATTTTTGATCGGAATTCCCCTTGCGCTCATTTCCTGCGAAAAGCTCATCCAGTTTTTAGATTTTGAACTTAAAGATTTTGATTCAACCACCCGCGTGCCAACACCCTTTTTTCGGGTGAGCAAACCATCATAAACCAATTTGTTGATAGATTGGCGAAGCGTGGTGCGGGAAATACTGAGAATTTTGGAAAGTTCTACTTCATTGGGTAATAATTTTCCATCAATATACTCAGGAGATTCTATTAACCTCCTCAGCAGTTCCTCTGCCTGAATGTGTAAAGGAATTTGACTTTTATGATCGATTTTAAGTTTCATAATCATCACAATGATAAAAAAAAAATAGCTTATAAGCGTATGTCTGTACATAATACTTCTCTGTAAACAAAGCAGGCGAAGGGTTAATATTAAAAGTAATAGATCCTTAAAATTATATTATAAAATATTTGTGAATTAATTTATAAATAATACATTTGTATATACATACTATTGAATGTGTGTTCTAGCCAAATTTTTAATTTCAAATTTACCTGAAAGATGATCATCCCATATTTTATACTTATAGGAGCCTTTATTATGCTATTAAGCAATAGTATTTTGCTTCGCAGTCTTAGTAAAAAAATAAAGCTTATCCATTAATTGCCTTTGTTTTATAGCAAATAAAAAAAATACAATGTTGAATGTAGCTTTTATGTACATACAAAATTTAGCATGAAAGACAATCTAATTAATCCATACCACATTTCCAATCTAGTGATGTCTATAGAAGAACCAATAAGAAAAACAGGGCAGGAGATTATGCCCCGCCATATCAGCAAAATCAATCATCCGAAGGGTTACGATATTTATCCCTATTATCCACTTGGCCATCAAAAAATATTCGATGGCTATTCATCGCTTTGCGATTACATTGTTGAACAAAAAACGGTTGCGATTGATGGTTTTGTAGGTGTATTTTGGAATCGCCTGATTAAAGCATTATCTCAGGAACTAAGTTCCAGACAACTTTCTGTAAACATCATAGATACGGCTTCATTTTTTAAAAGCGAAGCGGAATTAAATGCCATTATAAACCCTTTTCTTGGTACAGAAGATTCGGTTTGGGGAAGAAAAACAACATTAACGCTTTCGGATTATTTTGACACTGCTGCTTTAAATGCGGTAAGAAAAGATTCAACTGCTGATATTAATATGGTCATCGGCTGTGGAGCGTCTTTAGCAAACTGGAATGGTAGCTTAATATATGTAGACCTACCAAAAAATGAACTTCAGCATAGAATGAGTGCAGGTTCTATCTGCAATTTGGGGAAGAGTCAGCCTGAAGCGCAAATGGAAATGTACAAACGTTTTTATTTTGTGGATTGGGTAGTATTAAATCAACATAAAAAGGAACTGATCAACACCATCGATGTTTTTGTAGATGCACAGTGGGAAGATGAGGTGAATTGGGCTTACGGAAAAGATATTCGTGATGGACTGACTAAAATGTCATCGTCCGTTTTTCGGGCCCGTCCATGGTTTGCTCCCGGCGCCTGGGGTGGGCAATGGATGAAAGACCACATGCCTCAACTCGATCGGAATGAGGTTAATTATGCATGGTCGTTTGAGCTGATTGTGCCAGAAAATGGAATTGTTTTTGAAAGTGATGGCTGGCTTTTAGAAGTTTCTTTTGATACACTAATGTTTACCCATAACGAAAATATTTTGGGCAGGCATGCAGCAAAGTTTGGAGATGAATTTCCGATACGATTCGACTTCCTTGATACTTTTGATGGTGGAAATCTTTCCATTCAATGCCATCCGAGCCTGGACTATATCCAGCATGAATTCGGTGAGAATATTACGCAGGATGAAACCTATTATATTTTAGACTGTAAACATGACGCTACTGTTTACCTCGGTTTTCAGGAAGATATTGATGCGGCTGAATTCAGAGAAACTTTAGAAAACAGCAATCTTAATAATGAAGAAATTGATATTGAAAAGTATGTTCAGGTTCACCAGGCCAAAAAACATGATTTGTTTCTAATTCCAAACGGAACCGTTCATAGCGCAGGAGCAGAGAATCTGGTGCTCGAAATCAGTGCTACACCTTACATTTTTACCTTTAAAATGTATGATTGGGTGAGGCTGGATTTAAATGGAAAACCACGTCCAATTAATATTGATCGTGCCTTTAAAAACCTCGATTTCAGTAGAAAAGGAGAGAAGGTACAACAAGAATTAATTTCTAAACCTTCGGTGTTTTTTGAACGTGATGACATGACTTGTTATCATTTACCTACCCATCAGGATCATTTTTATGATGTTCACCGATTGGAGTTTGACAAAGAAATTGAAGTCCAAACGGAAAATGTTTGCCATGTATTGATGCTGGTAGAAGGAACAGCCATTACCGTTAAATCTGCTGATGGCACCATAATGACCTTTCCTTTTGCTGAAACATTCGTGATTCCGGCGGCTGCAGGAAGTTATAAAATCATCAACCAAGGCGCAGAACGGGCAAAAGTGATTAAAGCATTCCTAAAATAACACCCATGAATAGCACTAACCAACACATCGCTGTTAAAACCAGCAAAACTTATTTATACCTCGTTTGCCTGGTTGCCGCTCTTGGCGGGTTTCTTTTCGGTTTTGATACCGCGGTAATTTCGGGAACCATCAGTCTGGTGAAGGGTGACTTTGGACTCAACGCCGTAAGCGAAGGATGGTTTGTAAGCTGTGCCCTTTTGGGTTGCATTATTGGCGTAAGTATCTCAGGGAAACTTAGCGATCATTACGGAAGAAAAATCGTAATGATTTTGTCTGCTTTACTCTTTCTTATTTCTGCAGTAGGCTGTATGTATGCCAGCAGTTTTTCTATGCTGATTGTTTTTCGGCTCGTTGGTGGAATAGGGATTGGTGTGGCCTCGATGGTTTCTCCACTTTACATTTCAGAATTTGCACCATCCAGACTTCGTGGAACCATGGTTTCGCTCTATCAGCTCGCCCTTACCATTGGGATAGTGGCTGCTTATTTCAGCAATGCATTTCTGGCCAGTCATACCGGTGATCATTTTGCAGGAGGCCAGGCCGAAAAAATATTCTCTGCAGAAGTATGGCGTGCCATGCTGGGCCTTGGAGGACTACCAGCCTTAATCTTCTTATTATCATTGTTTCTGGTTCCGGAGTCGCCAAGATGGTTACTAACCAAAGGCCAAACGGCACGGGCTAAGAGTATTCTCATCAAGATAGATGGAGAACAGGCGGCAAATAAAGAAGTAGATGCCTTTATATCTCAAAATGAAACTGAAGAGGATGCCTCGCTCAAAACACTTTTTAAACCGGTATACCGCAAAGCCTTATGGATCGGACTGTTATTGCCTTTCCTGTCGCAGGTTTGCGGCATTAATGCCGTGATCTATTATGGCCCGAGGATTTTAGAACAGGCAGGTTTTACCTTAAATAATGCCTTAGGCGGTCAGGTGACTATTGGTTTAATCAATGTGATTTTTACTTTCGTGGCCATTTTTACCGTTGATAAATGGGGGAGAAAACCCTTGCTTTACATTGGGATTGGTGGTGCAGTTTTATCACTGGTGATTATAGGGATTCTTTTTCAGGCAGGAATAATTTCAGGCCCATGGATCTTGATTTTCATCCTGGCCTTCATTGCCTGTTTTGCCTTTTCTTTTGGCCCGGTTTGCTGGGTGGTGATTGGAGAGATCTTTCCCAACGGAATCAGGGGCAAGGCCATGTCTCTGGCAACACTTACCCTCTGGATTGGAAATTTCTTTGTCGGACAACTCACGCCATTAATGTTAGAAGGATTGGGCTCAGCCTGGACTTTCTGGATTTTTGCCATTTGCTGTTCTCCGGCACTATATCTCACCTGGAAACTGATCCCTGAAACCAAAGGCCGATCGCTCGAAGAAATAGATGCGCATTGGCAGGCCGATCATGCAAAGACCTTAAAATAACCAATACCCATCCATAAAAAACTAACCAAATTATCCAGATGCGTAAAGGCATCTTAACCTATCCAAATGCTATGAGACTTAAACTTTACCAACTTAAAAAACTGAAGCGATTGCCCCTCTGGCCATTCGTACCCATTGCAGTCGTTTTGATTGCATTTATTCCTCATTTTGTTTTAGCGGCAACGGTACCTGTTTCCGCCCATCGCCTGATCATGGTTAATATTACCGTGAAAGGAAAAGTTGTTGATGAAAAAGGCCTTGGACTTCCAGGTGTAAGTGTACAAATAAAAGGTACTGCAGTTGGAGCCGTAACTGATGCCAACGGGCTTTATACCCTTTCTGTGCCGGATAACCTGGCGAACAGCAACCTTACTTTTTCTTATTTAGGCTATGTAAGTCAGGATGTAGCGATTGGTGGCCGTACCACAATCAATATTCAAATGAAAGCCGATGGAAACAATGCATTAGATGATGTAGTAGTTGTGGGTTATGGTGTGCAAAAAAGGGTTTCAGTAACCGGTGCAATCAATACCATCGATGCTAAAAATATAGAGAATAAACCTGTACTCAATGTTTATCAGGCCCTTCAGGGAGAGTCGCCGAATTTAATTATTCAACAAAGCTCATTAAATCCGGGAAGCAACGTAACGGTAAATATCCGTGGTGTAGGCACTTTGGGTGATAATACACCGCTGGTAGTGGTTGATGGAATTGTGGGCGGTAATTTAAATACGCTCAACCCGAACGATATTGCCAGTGTAACGGTATTAAAAGATGCCGGTTCAGCAGCTATTTATGGTTCCAGAGCGGCAAATGGCGTAATATTGGTGACGACTAAAGGCGGAAAGCTCAATCAAAAAACAGCTGTTTCATACAATGGAAGTTACGGTATTCAGGATGCGAATGTGCTGGTTAAAAAAGTTCCGGCGTGGGAAAACGCTTACTATAAAAATGAATCGCTGGTTAATTCAGGCTTAAGCCCGGCCTACACACCTGATCAAATTCAGCAACTGAAAGATCAGGGAAATGGTACCTGGGATATTGATCACCTTTTACGTACTGCACCACAGCAATCGCATAACTTTAGCATTGTTGGCGGGGGAGAGAAAAGTTCCTTTTATGTTTCAGCAGGTTACCAGGATCAGGGGAGTAATTTTATAGGTAATGGTGGAGATGGACCTGATTTTGGCTATCAGAAATACAATTTACGCTTAAATCAAAGCAACGTAATCGGAAGGTTAAAAACTAATTTTATTCTCCTTTACACCAAAACCCGGAATAAAACCAATAGCGTGGGCGACAATAATATTTTTGCTGATGCCAACCGTGTTCCTTTAAATTATAACTGGCAGGATGAAAATGGCAATTATTTAACGAACCCGGTAGCTTCTCAATACAATGAATATGGTGTTTTAGAGAAAGGTGGTTATAACCAGGCAGATAACGATGAAATTTTTGGTGCATTCAACGGACAGTTCAGCATTACCAATGATCTGAAACTTACAGGCGAATTTGGCGGAACCTTACAAAATAACGGAACATTTTTCCGCCGTACGCAGGTGAATTTTTTACCATCAGGTGTATATGGCGATGACCGTGCAGTTTTAGACGGGAACAGTAAATCGCAACTTTTCAATACGAAGTTATATCTGGAATATGGTAAGAAAATAGCCGCACATGATTTTAAAGTTCAGCTGGGCGCATCCAGTGAAAACTTTTCTCAACGTGGCTTCCAATTACAAAAAACACTTACAGATCAGTTGTTGGGTACACCAACTACCGGAACACTGGTTGATCCCATCAATTCAAGCAACAGTTTAGCCATCAACTCCAACAGTTTACTCTCTTTATTCGGGAGAGCAAATTACGCCTACCAGGATAAATACCTGTTTGAAGCTACAGCCAGGTATGATGCTTCTTCGAAATTCGCCAAAGGCAATCGCGGAAGCTTTTTTCCTTCGGTGAGTGCTGGCTGGATCATCACTCAGGAATCCTTTATGGAGTCTCTTAAAAACACGGTGAGTAATTTGAAGCTTCGTGCATCATATGGTGTTTTGGGGAACCAGAATGTGGGCAATTTCCAATACCAGACAACCTATTTCAATTATGCCAGTGCTTATGGTTTTAACAATGTGCCTGTTGGTGGTGCTGGTACGTTGCTCTCGAATAGAGATTTGACCTGGGAAAAGGCTTCAACCTTAAATATCGGTATCGACGCCGGCTTTTTTGATAACCGCCTAACTGCATCTTTTGATTATTTTAATAAAGTAACCCGGGATATTTTACAACCCAGACAAGATATTCCGGCCATTTTTGGCGCAGCAACACCAGATTTTAACGTGGCCAAAGTAAGAAGTAAAGGCTGGGAAGCTTCCTTAACCTATAACCTCCGTGGCGAAAATGTAACCCAAAGTTTTAGCGTAAATGTTGCAGATAATCAGAATAAATTGCTTCAACTATCAGGTGGAGCAACCGAGCAAATTATCAATCAGGATGTATTTCAATTGATCAGAAGAATTGGTGAACCCATCACCCAATATTATGGTTACGAAACCAATGGCTTTTTCCAAAATCAAACAGACATTAACAACTCCCCAAAAATTGCCGGTAACCCGGTTGTGCCTGGCGATGTTAAATTCAAAGACCTGAATAACGATGGCATTATAGATGCCAATGATAAAACCGTTTTAGGCAATCCTTTTCCGAGATATACTTTCGGTTTTACTTATCGTTTAGCCGTAAAAGGATTTGATCTTCAACTCTTTATTCAGGGTGTAGGTAAACGCGAAACCTTCTTACGAGGTGAATTGGTTGAGCCTTTTCATTATGGATACGGCGCAACTGTATATGAACACATGACCGATCATTGGACACCTAACAATCCGGATGCCCGTTACCCAATTTTCGCTAATATCGGTTCACCATCCAATACCAATAACTGGCGTACAGGATCAGATCTGTATAGATATGATGCCGCTTACGTCCGGTTAAAGAATGTAAACATTGGCTATACGGTGCCTCAAACAGTCTCAAAGAAATTTGGTATCGAACGTTTCAGGGTTTCCCTGATCGGGCAAAATTTGTTCACGCTCAGCAAACTTAAATTCATCGACCCGGAAACTTCAGAATTTGGAAACAATGTAAGTCTGGGTTCAGGCTCCAACAGTGCCCGCTCATATCCGCTTCCTATCTTTTACGGTGCCGGATTGGATATAACTTTTTAATGATCATGGTTAGCATAAATAAAATGAAACACCTAAATAAAATCTTCCTTACTGCCATCGCAATCTTTGTGTTTGCGGGTTGTAAAAAACTGGATATTGCGCCAACCGACCGGTTTTCAGATTTAACCTTCTGGACGGTTGATGTAAACGTAAATAACGCCTTAAACAATAACTATAGTCTGCTGTACAACAGTTCATTATTCTTTGAGCCTGAAGCACTTTCAGACAATGCATATTCACCTTCTGGAGACCTGAATTTAATTGCCAGCGGTAATGCCACATCACTTACCGGGAAATTCCAGGGCGACTGGGCAAGTTATTACCGCACCATTAAATCGGTAAATATTTTTCTTGAAAATGTAGATCAGAATAAAACACTTCCGGCAGCTACCATTGCCAGGATGAAAGCAGAAAACCAGTTTATGAGAGCTTTTGCACTATTTAATTTAACCAAATGGTATGGCGATGTACCGCTTCCGGATCATGACCTGAGCCCTGAAGAAGCGCAGGTAATTCCACGTACATCCAAAGCTGCGGTAAATGCTTTTATCATCAGTCAGTTGGAAAGTGCTATACCTAATCTGCCAAGTAAAAACCAGCTTCCTGAAAGTGAAAATGGCAGAATTACTAAAGGTGCTGCACTTGCTTTGCAAATGAGAACTTTATTATATGAAGGAAATAAAACAGCAGAAGTGATTGCAGTTTGTGAAAAATTGATCAACAACCAGGCAACTTATGGAACCTACTCACTTGCGCCAAGCTATAGTGCATTGTTTAGCGATCCGACTACGAACAAAACCAATAATGAAAGTATTTTATCATTGCAATATGTGCCCACCATTAGAACCTGGCAAAATTTCTGGGATTTTGCGCCAAGAACAGTGGGCGGCCGGGTGAGCAACATGGCACCAACACAAGAGTTGGTAGACGATTATGTGATGCTTAATGGAAAAGGTATTAAAGAATCAGGATCTGGATATGTGGAAAGTAATCCATACATCAACCGTGATCCACGGCTTACGGCTACAGTTGTTTACGATCGATACAACTGGGTAAATCCGAACAACACGACCAAAACCATTTACATTAAACCAGGTACTGATCCGGTTCAACCCGGACTCGATGAATATTCGCCGGGTTCGCAAAGTGCATCCGCAACCGCATATTACTGGAGAAAATATTTTGATCCAAGTGCTTTATCAAGTTTCGTTTCTGGCAATAACCTGCATTTATTCAGATATGCTGAAGTGTTGCTTACCTATGCAGAAGCCAAAAATAGCTTAGGACAGATGGATGCTGCGGTTTGGGCAAAAACCATTGGTGCGCTCCGCTCTAGAGCAGGCTTTACGGATGCTGCCGCATTAAATTATCCTGGTGGCGATTTAACCAATGTGATCCGCAGGGAACGCCGGGCAGAAATGGCGATGGAAGGATTAAGGGTAGATGATTTAAGGCGATGGAAACTGGCTGAAACCACGATGAATGGTTTTGCTCACGGTGCCAAATTTGCTGCCGATCAGAATATTGATAATGGCTATATCCGCACGCAGCAGCGCAAGTTTAATCCGCAGAGAGATTATTTATGGGCAGTTCCATCGAGTGAGATTGGCCTGAACAAAAACTTAACTCAAAATCCTGGCTATTAAAATATCAAGCAATATGAAAAATCTAAAAACAACATTCGTTTTGCTGGCGCTATCGTTTATCGCCCTCAGCTCCTGCAAAAAGGAGGAGAAAGATTTAAATGAAAATCTAAGTCCCATCGGGAGTTTAACCTTGCCTCAAAATCAACAAAGTATTAAATTAACGCCTGCCAATGCCCAGGCCACCCAACAATTTAAATGGACGGCAGCCAGCGCTGAAGATGGTGGACTGATTTTATACGAAGTGGCTTTCGATAAAGAAAGTGGCGATTTCTCCAAACCGGTATATAAAGTGCTGTCAGATGCTGCGGGGGTGCAACCTCAGGTAACCATTACGCATAAAGACCTAACCAAAATTGCCGCATTGTGCGGGATCAATTCTTCCAGCACCGGAAATATTAAATGGACGGTAATTGCATCTAAAGCCACCAATAAAAAACCCGGGCAGGAAAGCAGAATCCTGCAGGTGGAGCGCCCGGCCGGCTTCGCGGAAGTACCCGCGAATTTGTATATCACGGGCTCTGCAACTGAAGCAGGCGATGATCTTACCAAGGCTGTTAAAATGAAAAAGCTGGACGAGGGAATTTTTGAAATTTATACCACGCTTAAACCAGGTACTTATCAACTGGTTGATCAAACTACCTCATCAGCCAGGAAATTCTTCACCGAAGGTACTTTAGTAAAGGAAGGTACAAATACCATTACCGTTACCGGAGTTGCTAAAGTATATTATTTAAAATACGATTTCAACGTGGCTACCGTAGCTGATGCTATTGAGGTACAAGGTTTAGGTTTATACATGTCAGCTTACGGCAATGAAATAGGTCAGCTAGCTTATACCTCAAACGGTATGTGGCAGTCTGGAAACATCCCAGTGGTGTTTTATCAGTTCTCCTGGGGGAGAGATGAGCGCTATAAATTTGCCATGCACACTTCAGCAGGTATTCGTTATCTGGGCAGCAGTAATGTAAATAATGTAAGTCCGGTGGGGCAGGGTGCTGCTTATTTTTACCTCAATGCAGTAAGCAATGATCAGTGGAATAACACCTATAAGTTTAATCCATCGGCTGATAATAAGAATGTTAAGGTAGTGCTAAGCCTTAACGCCGACGGACCTTATACTCATACGGTGACCACGCAATAACCTACCTTAAATCTCCATCGGTTTAGGCCGGTGGATTAAAAATCTACTTATGAAAAAGATATTTTTAAATACCCTGCTGATGTTGTCCATCTTGTTTTGGGCCGCCTGTAAAAAGGATTCGGCAGTTGCTCCGGTAACGCCACCGCCGGTTGTGCCACCTACTACAGGCCCGGGTGCATCGGTTGATTACCTTAAACTGGCGCAGGAAACACATACTTTTACCACCAATAATTTACTGACCGCCAGTTATGGCTACCGGGCAAATACTACCACGCACGCCAACAATTGTTATGAATGGTACAACGTGAGCCAGATTTATGCCGATGCCGCAATGGTGGGAATCGGCCAGACCAAACACCTGGCCTACATGAACAATACTTTCAAATTCATGGAAAACATGTGGGATAAAAAAGATTTGCGGGGTGGTTATTTTGCTTCCGTAAATTTGGATGGAAGCGGGGCTGGTGGCGATAAATATGTAGATGATAACGCCCTGAGTGGAATGGTCTACCTGGAAGCTTATGAGGTAACGACAGGTGCTGATAAACAAGCCTATCTGGCAAAGGCCAAAGCCTGCGGCGATTGGTTAATTAATTCTGGCTTGTGGGATAATGTGTATGGTGGCGGATTTTACTGGAATACCTTAAAACCGGAAAAACCTACCCAAACCAATGGGCTAACACTGCAGTTATTTTTAAAGCTTTATAGTTTAACAGGCGAAAGCATTTACCGCGATTGGGCCAAACAAGTGAATGATTGGCTAAATGCGAAAATGTTTGATCCGATCACGGGTTTGTACATCTGGAAAATTGATGGTGCTGGGGAAGGCAAAAGACATATGGATAAGTTCACTTATGATAATGCCATCATGGTAGAGGCTTTTATTTTGTACAGCAAAATTATGAACGATCCGGCTTATCTTACCCGGGCACAAAACATAGGGAAAGCCATGAATATTACCTTATGGAATGCTGCCTGGAAAGGCTATATTTTTAATACCAATGAAACCAGAATTAACCCGGCATGGTGTGCCTGGGGATCGCAGGCCATGATTCGGCTGTATGAAGCCGATAAAAATGAAAGCTGGCTGGTGTATGCGAAAGAAAATATCAACAGGTTAAACATCGCCAACCGGAATCAAACTACCTTCGGCTATTATTTCTTCGCAGGTTTTGACGGGCAAAACCGTTCGCTTGAAATTGAAACCGTAGATCAGGCATGGATGCAGCGGATTCAGGCACTCCTTTCTAAATATTAATTTTTTATACGATATAACCTTATGAAAACGGCCAATAAAACATTCCTTATTTTGATGCTCTCGCTCTTCGTGGTGCCGTGTGCTTTTGCACAGGATCTATTGAAGTATGTTAATCCCAATATCGGAACGGCGCACAGCAGGTGGTTTTTTTATACCCCTGCTGCCGTGCCTTACGGGATGGCTAAATTGGCGCCTTCTACTAATGGAAGTTATGGAAACCTGCAAGGCTGGGAAGCCGTAGGTTACGATACAAGGCACAACTCCATTGAAGGTTTTGTACATTTTCACGAATGGCAGGTAGGCGGCGTAAGCTTTATGCCTACGGCAGGTGAACTCAAAACGGTACCAGGTTTGCTCGATAAGGCTGGAAGTGGTTATCGGTCTGCTTTTGATCGTAAAAATGAAATTGCCCAGCCCGGCTATTATGCTGTATTGCTTGATGATTATAATATAAAAGCAGAACTTACCGCCACCAAAAGAGTGGGTTTCCACAGGTACACTTTTCCTAAAAATGATCACTCCAGAATCATCCTGTCTATCGGTAACGTTCAGGGAGAAAGCGGCCCGGTAACAGATGCCTCCATCAAAATGACAGATGATACGCATTTTGAAGGCTTTGTGATCACCTATCCAAAATATGTGAAAACTTATGATGAAGGCGGACGGGTAGCCATGTATTTTTATGGCGAGCTTAATAAAAAGCCAGTCAGTGTAGGTGCTTTCAACCAGGAAAAAACCAACGCCAATACAAAAATAGCTACTGGTATTGGAGCGGGATTATTCTTAGGTTATCCAACCAAAGAAAATGAAAGTGTAGAGATCAAAGTAGGCTTATCCTATACCTCAGTTGAAAATGCCAAACTCAATTTGCAGGCTGAAGCCGCTGATTTAAATTTTGATGGTGCTAAAAAAGCTGCCCAATCAGAATGGCAAAGCGAGTTGGGTAAAATGAAAGTTTCAGGTAAAAATCAAGCTGACTTGGTGAAATTCTATACCGGATTGTATCATGCCTTACTTGGTCGTGGAATTGCCAGCGACATCAATGGAAATTTTCCCCGGCACGATGGTACTATCGGACAATTACCCAAAGATCAAAACGGTAAATTCAGTTATAATTTTATGAATACAGATGCCATTTGGGGCGGTTTCTGGAACATTACCCAATTGTGGGCTTTGTCTTATCCTTCGCACTACAATGATTTTGTACACACGCAACTGGAGATTTATAAAGAACGCGGTTGGTTTGGTGACGGAATAGCCAATAGCAATTTCGTATCAGGAGTAGGAACTAATTTTGTAGGCCTGGCTATAGCGGGTGCTTATCAGGCCGGAATCCGGGATTACGATTTAAATTTAGCCTATAAAGCCGTATTGGGTAATGAACTGAATTATCAAAACAGGTTGGTAGGATCAGGGAAAACCGATACCAAAAGCTTTGTAAAAAATGGCTTTGTACCTTATTTGGATGCCGATAAAACGGATTCCACTGGTTCGCATTTTTCTGGTTCCCATACCATGGAGTACAGCTACAGTGCTTTTGCCACCGCTCAACTGGCCAGGCAAATGGGTAAAACGGCTGATTATAAAAAACTGATGGGTTTATCAAACGGCTGGCGGTTATTGTTTGATCAGGAATTAAAGCTGATCAGACCAAAGAACCAGAATGGAAAGTTTATTGATAATTTTAAGCCATTGGAAGCCTGGAGAGGTTTTCAGGAAGGCAATGCCACACAATATACTTTTTATGTTCCTCAAAACCCAAAAGGTTTAATTGCTGAAATAGGAACTAAAACTTTTAATGAACGTTTGAATAATATTTTCGAAACCTCGCAGAAAAATGCTTTCGGCGGAGGCAAAACCATTGATGCTTTTGCTGGGATCCAATCGCTTTATAATCATGGTAACCAGCCCAATTTGCATATCAGCTGGCTTTTTAATTATTCCTCTTCCCCGTGGCTCACTCAAAAATGGACCAGGGCGATCTGTGAGGAGTTTTATGGAACCGAAAGCATTCATGGTTACGGCTACGGGCAGGATGAAGATCAGGGACAGTTAGGTTCATGGTATGTAATGGCCTCCATTGGCTTGTTTGATGTGAAAGGATTAACCGATGCCCGGCCAACCCTTCAGATTGGAAGTCCGGTTTTTGATCAATCAGAAATCCGCCTGGGTAATGGGAAGAAACTCCTGATCAAAACCAGCAATAATTCGAAGCAAAACGTTTATGTACAGTCAGCAACGTGGAACGGTAAAGCGTTAAACAATGCATGGCTTTACCGGGATGAACTCATGAAAGGCGGAACACTGACTTTAAAAATGGGTGATCAACCCAATCAAAACTGGGGTGTGAAATTGTCTCCGCCATCAGCGCAATAAAGATCAGGCTTCAATAAGAGTATCTCATTTGCGAGGCACGAAGCAATCTTATAGCGACCGCATTAGGATTGCTTCGTGCCTCGCAATGACGACCGTTCATATTTAGGTTTTAATAAAAGAGTTTTCACCACTCATCGTCATTGCGAGGAAGCTTTTTCAGCGACGAAGCAATCTTTCTAATAAGTGAGATTGCTTCGTGCCTCGCAATGACGACCGTTCATATTTAGGCTTTAATAAAAGAGTCTTCACCGCTCATCGTCATTGCGAGGAAGCTTTTCAGCGACGAAGCAATCTTTCTTATAGATGAGATTGCTTCGTGCCTCGCAATGCCGAATTTGATCTACTTCATACTTATTAACTGGAATTCGATTAATAATATGCCTTAAAACACTCTTTAAATATTTAACCACCCCGCCCTTTGGGCACTCCTGCGAAGGAGGGGAATTACGAGCGCCATTCCCTCCGATGTACCGGATGGTGGTTGCAGACCAGGGTGTTAAAATCAATTAATAATTATCGGATTCATTTTCATAACCTAAATAAATACATAACATGGTAAAGCCATTCTTTTTACTCTTAAGCCTGTTTTTTTGCCTTAATGGGTTTAGCCAGGAAGTAAAACACAATGCCCTATACAAAGATAGGGCAGATGCCATGTTTCAAAAGATATGGCAGCATTACCGGGTGCAACAATATCCTGGTCTGTTCAGTGAGAATTATCCATCGGGAAAAAAGGTTTCGCTGGATTACTTTCAGGGTGCAAATGTAGATGCCAAAGCGGTTAGTTTCCTATGGCCATTTTCAGGGATGTTCTCCGCAGCAAATGTGTTGGTGCGATATCCGGATTTAAAGTCTAAATACAATCAATACCTCGATACACTAACCACTGGAGTTTCGGCCTATCGTGATACCACCAGATCTCCCGTAGGTTACCAGGCCTATCCGGCTACGCTGGAGAAATCAGATCGATATTATGATGATAATGCACTGGTTTGTATTGATTATCTGGAAGCATATTTAAATACAAAAGATCAAAAATATATCACCAAAGCAAAGGAGGTTTTTGATTTTATTTTAAGCGGATGGGATGATCAGTTAGGTGGTGGGGTGTATTGGCTTGAAGGTCACAAAGACCAGAAACCAGCTTGCAGCAATGGAATGTCTACACTGGCTGCATTGAAATTGTATCAATGTACAAATGATCCGGTTTACCTGAATTGGGGTAAGAAGTTTTACAACTGGATGCATGATACGCTTAGAAATCCGGATGGAATCTATTACAACGATGTTAAAATGGATGGTAAGCCGAATGGGGTTTATTATACTTACAACACAGGGTCTATGCTGGAAGCTTCCGTACTGCTTTATCAATTCACCAAAGAATCAAAATATTTAAAGGAAGCCGAGCTCGTAGCTGCAAATTCATATCGTTTCTTCTCCAATAAAAATAAAAGCCTGGACAGGAATTTTAATATCGATCTGCCCTGGTTTGTTACGGTTTTATTCCGCGGGTATGAAGCACTTTATCACATTAATCAAAATCCGGTTTACATCAATGCTGTAGCCTCAGATTTAGATAAGGCATGGAAAAAATCAGCTGATCAGTATGGGTTTCTAACGGCAAAATGGGCAACCGATGAAGCATCAAAAAAGAAACCCAAATGGTTGCTGGATCAGGCCTGTATCGCGGAGCTGTATGCCAGAATGAGTTTATTAAATATCAAAAATAAATAGACTTGCCCTGAAACAATAGTATATAGTTTAAGCGTTTCCTCATTTAGCAGTAGGGAAAAATAAAATCTAGTTATTAGTAATAAGTAAAAATAATACTAAATACTGGTTTCTGGCTTATATACAACATAACGTTTACCATCTTGTCAAATATGTGATGGATAAAGTTGATTGTTAAGATTTTATCCTTTGTTTGGTGATAACATTTTAATTTTTTGAAAGATTAATCAATAATTCATTAATGGCAGTACCAAGTCAAGCTTATTTAATATTTCGGGTGCTTAATAATTGGTTATAAAGATTTGGCATATATTTCATAAACCATTCAGGTAATTCTTCATCGCTTAATGGGGAGTAGCATTCGTTATCATAAATACTAAAAACCGGGAGTATATTAGCAGTGGTATCTAGAATTTCAATAGTATTAAACATGGGGTAATATTCATTAAACATTTCCATATTGCCGAAGAAATTATTTTCAATGTCAAGGGGACTGACATGGAAGCCGCCCTTTTTTACACGCATGTCTACCCGTTTAACAGATGTAGGTACATGATCAAGGCCGCAAAAAATTAAGTTTATTATAAAACCTGCATCCTTAAAACGCTGAGGCGTTTTCCAGGCACCATGTCCCGTAAAATGCCCTTCATAAGCAAAGTGTTTATTGTTTCGGATATGATCATCAACCAGCTGAAGGAAGTGTTCTTCAAGTGCTTCATTAGCGAGCTTTCTTGCCTCTTTGCTTACTCTATACTGCTTATAAAACTCAGTTTGTTTAGCTGAAAAAAAGATGTCCCCATCGAAAATTTCAAGTTGAGCAAATTTATCTGGTAACAATGCCTGTTTCAGCGTTTATTTTCCCGCGCCATTACTACCAGTAATAACAAAGAGTTGAGGTTTATTTAAGGAAAGCATGCTTTCTTTTAATAGCCTCGCTTTCGCGCCTATTAAGAACTTTGACTACGGTTCTTGGAACCTCAATATTCTTTAAATTAACTTGTTCGATCTTGATGTTTCCATCCGGATATAAATAATAAGCCTCATCCATTGAAAGTTCACGGTCTGTAACCATAAAACAGTGGCCTTGATTTAAGTCATCTTCCTTTAACTTTTGAATAACCGCTTCCATCGCACGAATTCTACTTCTTGAAAGGCTGTGAAAATAATTTCCACTATCCACGTGGCCTGGGGTAATATTATTAGTAGTTTGAAACAATTGTATCTGAGACCTTTCTTTAATCTTTCTCTTCGCCATATTGCAAATTATAGATTGATTGCTATTTATACAAAGTAACATTATTTTTTTAAATATGTTCTCCTGAATCACTTTCTTTAATATTATTATTTAATTATATGGTGTATTTTGTCACTTGGTTGGTATTATCGTAACTCAGGATAAATCTATTTTAAATCCAATACATATTTCCTATAAAATTAGACAGCTATTTATCTATCGGTTGATGTCTCACCGACAGAATTAATTCAATAAATTCTCGTCTGGATAAAACAGAAAGATTGTAGTTTAATTAGCGAACAAACTGATTTTGCGATGTGCTTTTAGCTTTGATAAATATGTTTTTCATCGCCCTTTCCCTTTCAGGGGAAAGGTGCCGACAGGCGGATAGGGGCTTAACCACCCCGCTTTCAGGCATTCCCTCCTTAAAAAAAGGAGGGAAGTTGTGATCAAGATAATCTATCGGTTGATGTCTCACAGACAGAATTTCAGCTATATTTGAAGGCACTCGGCTTAGCAATAAATATCAACTCTATTATTTCTACAATTAATACGATATATGAAATCCCACATTCGCCTTATTTCACTATTTGCTAACTTCTTATTATTAATGCTATTTGGCATATCTGCTGTAGCAGCCCAGCCCTCAGCTTTAAAATGCGAATACCTCATTAACCCGATCGGGATTGATAACGCTTCCCCACGGCTTTCTTGGCTGATGCTGGATAATAGAAAAGGCGCTTTCCAGCAGGCTTATAGAATTTTAATAGGAACTGATTCTATTCAGCTGATCAATAAAACCGGCATAGTTTGGGATTCGGGAAAGGTTTTGAGCTCTAATAGTTTAATCACTTATAAAGGTGCAGCACTTAAGCCATTTACTAAATATTACTGGCAATTGGCATTATGGGATCAAGATGGGAAGCCTGTGCAAACCACAATGGCTCACTTTGAGATGGGAATGATGGGTATGGAAAATTGGAAAGGCACCTGGATTAGTGATCGGAATGATGTGAACACAATGCCAGCTCCGTATTTTAGAAAAGTTTTTAGTCCGGTTAAGCAAATCAAATCTGCAAGGGCCTATATCGCTGCTGCAGGTTTATACGAACTTTATCTCAATGGAAAGAAAGTTGGCGATCATCTCCTTGATCCAATGTATACCCGTTTCGACAGGAGAAACCTATATGTAAGCTATGATGTAACCTTAAACCTAAAACAAGGCAATAATGCCATTGGCGTATTGTTAGGCAATGGTTGGTATAACCATCAATCATTAGCGGTATGGAATTTTGATAAAGCGCCATGGCGGGCCAGACCCACCTTCTGCCTTGATTTAAGAATTACCTATACAGATGGCACGGTAGAAGTAATCAAATCCGGTGATGATTGGAAAACAAGTTTAAGTCCGATCATTTCGAACAGCATTTATACCGCCGAACATTACGATGCAAGGTTAGAACAGAAAGGCTGGAATACAGCAAATTTTGATGACTCAAAATGGCATGGCATTACTTTAAGGGCCGCTCCCTCCAAAAATATTGTCTCGCAGGCGATGCATCCCATCAGAAACGTAGAGGAAATTGCTGTAAAAACCATGCATAAATTCAACGATACCACTTATGTATTTAATTTAGGTAGAAATATAGCAGGCGTAAGTAAAATAAAGGTGAAGGGTGAAAAAGGTACTGTAATCCGTTTAAGGCATGCCGAGCGTTTATATGCAAATGGCCATACCGATTTATCGAATATTGATGTTTATCACCGTCCGAAAGATCAATCAGATCCTTTTCAAACCGATGTTTTTATCCTCAACGGTGAAGGTGAAGAAACATTTATGCCACTTTTCAATTATAAAGGTTTTCAATATGTTGAGGTGATAAGTTCTAAGCCAATTGTATTAAGTAAAAATAGTTTGGTAGGTTATTTTATGCACAGCGATGTACCTGCCGTAGGTAGAATATCATCATCCAACAGCCTGGTGGATAAGTTATGGTGGGCCACAAATAATTCCTATTTATCAAATCTTTATGGTTTTCCAACTGATTGTCCGCAAAGGGAAAAAAATGGTTGGACGGGTGATGGACACTTTGCAGTTGAAACCGGTTTATACAATTTTGATGGTATCACCGTTTATGAAAAATGGATGGGTGATCACCGCGATGAGCAGCAACCAAATGGCGTTTTACCAGATATTATTCCAACAAGTGGATGGGGTTATGGAACGGCAAACGGCACGGACTGGACCAGTACGATAGCCATTATACCATGGAATATTTACCTGTTTTATGGCGATAGTAAACTCCTTGCTGATAATTATCAGAGCATTAAAAGTTATGTTAATTATGTAGAAGGCACGAGCAAGGGTTACCTGACAACATTTGGAAGGGGAGATTGGGTACCTGTTAAATCAACTTCTGATTTAGAATACACTTCTTCTATTTATTTTTATGTAGATGCTGATATTCTGGCAAAAGCAGCCAAACTTTTTGGTCATCAAAACGACTATTTGCAATACAGTGCGCTGGCAGAGAAGATTAAAAAGGCCATCAATACAAAGTTTTTTGATTCGGCCACAGGTATTTATGGCAAAGGTGTTCAAACAGAATTATCAATGGCTTTGCAATGGAATATTGTACCTGATGCATCACGACAAATGGTAGCAGATAACCTGGCTGCCCGGGTGAAAGCCGATGGCATGCACATTGATGTTGGCGTATTGGGTGCAAAGGTAGTTTTGAATGCACTGAGTGATAATGGACATAGTGATATTGCGTATCAGCTGGCATCACAAGATACGTATCCGGGATGGGGTTGGTGGATTGTTAATGGTGCCACCACCTTACATGAGAATTGGGACATGCAGGCCACCCGGGATATTTCTGATAATCACATGATGTTTGGTGAAATTGGAGGCTGGTTTTTTAAAGGAATTGGCGGAATTAAAATTGATGAAAAACAGCCCGGTTTTAAGAATATTTTATTGAAACCGCACTTTGCTACAGGTTTAAATCATTTTGAAGCCTCTCATACCGGGCCTTATGGCGCTATTCTATCTTCCTGGAAAAGAACTACTGCTAAAGGTGTGAAATATAATGTAGTGATTCCTGCAAATTCAACCGCCAGTGTAGAAATTCCTGTTATACCAGGTACAAAGGTTTATTTGGATGGAAAGCAAATTGGTAATACCATTAATATAAGTTCTGGCCAATATGTATTTGAACTAAAATAGCCGCTCAGTACCTGAATCTCACCGACAGAAATTAAATATCCATCTAGATAAAATAAAGAGATTGTGGTTGAATAGGAAACTAATTGATTTTACAATGTGGTTTAAGCTTCGATAAATATTTTTTATCGCCCTTTCTCTTTCAAAGGAAAATTGCCAATAGGCAGATAGGCGTTAAACTTATCCTTTAGCTGGTATGATCACCAACCAATAGAAATTTATTCTAAAACGTATCTCCTATAAAAATTCTCAATTTCCGAAATCACCAATTCAGGCTGATCTTGTGGTATGTTATGAGAACTTCTTTTGGCCAAGATCAGGCTTCCTTTTTTTTGCTTTTTGATAAACAGTCGTTGAGCCTCTTGAAATCGATCATTATCAACTTTGTTATCAAAAGGTCCTTTTTCAGCCATCACCACCAATACAGGTATATCGGATGGAATGATTTTCTTTCTCATAATATTACTATTCTGCTCCATTTGCGCAAGCACATAATATAAACCAAGGTCGTTTTTGCCAAAATTACTTCGGTTTAAAGTTTTAAATATCTTCCGGGCAAATCGCATATCAGCATAAGAAGGGATTCTGGGATCTAACATGATCATACCTTTAACGCAGATTGGGTTATTTGATGCGTACAAAGTAGAATAAAAAGCCCCTAATGAGTGAGAAACCAATAGTAAATCTTTTTGCGCATAGCCAAGTTTTTGAAGGGCAAATGTGAGGCCTTTAGCTTCATTTAGGATATTATATTCTGCGGTATCCAGCCCACTTAAGCCAAAGCCCTCACGATCATAAGTAATAATTGTTGCGTTTAGTTTTTGATGAAGTACCGTAGAAATAGAATCCCATTGGCTCGCATCAAGCCCACCGCCAGATTCAAACAATATCGGTGCTTCCTTTCCTTCCAGTATTTTAAAGTGCAGTTTATAGGTTCCAACGTTAATTAAGGTATCTATCTGGCCATAAGAGACAGCCGTGCCAACTAAAAGGAAAAAGAAACTGATGAGCCAAACTTTCATAATATTTCAAGGTATCAATTTAATACAAGGGTTAACCTTGGATTCCCAATTTATTGCAAGCCATAAACATTAACAATTAATAATTTCCTGTTAGGCTATAGGATGAAAAGTCGGATTAGTACAATAATTTGTCGCACTGATACAAAAAATATAAGCAGGGGAGCGTGTATATTTGTTTTTAATCATTTTCGCCAAATATATTATGAAGAGACGAACACTGCTCAGATACATTGCTGCTGGTATTCCCGGGCTTTATCTCACACAGGCCGCTAATGCATCATTGCTCCACCATATTTTAGATCATCCAGATATTGGCTCACCAAAAGGCTCCTTTCAGCCAACCTGGGCATCCTTAAAAAATTATCAGACACCTGAGTGGTTTCGAGATGCCAAATTTGGAATGTGGGCACACTGGGGGCCTCAATGTCAACCAGAAGCAGGCGACTGGTATGCCAGGCGTATGTATATGGAGGGTTCTAAGCAATACAAGTTTCACCTCGAAAAGTATGGTCATCCTTCCAAATTTGGTTTTAAAGATGTGATCAATACCTGGAAAGCGGATAAATGGGATCCTCAAGCCCTTGTAGATCTTTATCACCACACTGGCGCAAAGTATTTTATGGCTTTGGCAAACCATCACGATAATCTGGATTTATATGATAGTTCTTACCAAAAAAACTGGAATTCAACTAAAATCGGACCTAAGAAAGATATTGTTAAAGGCTGGGCTGATGCGGCCCGGAAAAGAGGATTACACTTTGGCGTAAGTGTTCATGCTGCGCATACCTGGAGCTGGTTGGAAACAGCACAGCGATCAGATAAATTGGGGCCACTGGCCGGTGTTCCGTATGATGGGAAGCTTACAAAAGCTGACGGTAAAGGCCAGTGGTGGGAGGGACTTGATCCTCAGGAACTTTATGCCCAAAACCATGCTTTAAGTAAAGATAGCCTGGACGACGGTGCCATAAATAGCCAATGGGATTGGGGAAAAGGGGTGAGCATACCCGATCAAAAATATATCGAAAAATTCTATAAACGGACTATTGAACTGATTGATAAATATGGGCCGGACATGGTTTATTTTGATGATTCTCAACTGCCGTTATGGCCAATTAGTGATGCAGGACTGAAGATTGCGTCTCATTTCTATAATAAAAGCATCAAGGAAAAAGGAAGCCTTCAGGCTGTAATTACAGGTAAAATTCTGGACATTGAACAGCGTAAGGCCATGGTATGGGATATTGAGCGCGGCCAAAGCAATGCCATTGAGCCGCTTCCATGGCAAACCGATACTTGTATCGGCGACTGGCACTATAACCGGGAAGTTTATGATCAGAAGCGGTATAAAACACCTCAGTCAATAATACACACGCTCATTGATGTGGTGAGTAAAAATGGAAATCTAATGTTAAACATACCCTTAAGAGGAGATGGAACAATGGATGAACTGGAAGCTAAAATAGTAGAGGAGATTGGGAAATGGATGCGGGAGAATGGTGAAAGTATTTACAAAACCCGCCCATGGAAGATTTTTGGCGAAGGCCCTGCACAACAGGCTACAGCTGCGCTTACGGCACAGGGTTTTAATGAAGGTAAAGGAAAATCCTTTAGTGTAGAAGATGTAAGGTTTGTAACAAAAGGAGATATTTTATTTGCAACATTAATGTCTGTGCCGCAACAAGGCTCAGTACTGATTAAAAGCCTGGCTGATAATAGCCCACATTATAAGCAGAAGATTAACAAAGTTGAATTGGTTGCAACGAGTGCGCCTTTGCAATTCTCCCGTACACCCGAAGGTTTGAAGGTGTTCTTCCCTGAAAATAGCAAATTGCCATCATTTGCTGTTCCAATGAAGATTAGTTAATTATCAAACTGCTACATACTTTATTTACAACTTACCAAAAAAGGCCGGAATTTTCCGGCCTTTTTTGGTGCTGATGGTCAGTAACCTTCGTAAATCTGTAGAATCTATTTTTGAAATGGTCTATAAATAATTATCAGAAATGTTTTTGATGCATTGGCAGCATTTGATATATTCATTGCGTACTAAATAATATCTGATAGGAAGGTAAGGAAGATTTAGCACGCAGTGGTACTTATGAAATTTATAAAAAACCATTTTCATCTTTTAAATGCTGATGCTGTAAGGTTAGGAAACAGCTGGAATTTTATAAATGTGATTAGCCCTTACTACAGGCTTTATTATATTGAAGATGGAACAGGCTATATTAATAGCCCAGCCGGACGCACTACCCTCACGGCAGGCAATCTGTTCCTAATTCCCAGTTTTACTCTTTGTGATCTACATTGTGATGGATATTTATCACAGTATTTTGTTCAGTTCTTTGAAGAGTCGCCCGATGGGATTTCTTTATTTGGACATTGCAGGGAGATTTTGAGTGTACCTGCATCTGGTATTGATATTGACAACTTTAAAAGGTTGCTTGAGATTAATCCGGGAAGAGGAATCAACCGGTCTGATAACCCAAAAGTATACGAAAAAGATGTTTACTATAAGGAGTATACCAAATTGAATGAACTCCAAACAGCTTCCACTCAATTTGAAACCCAGGGAATTATTTTGCAACTGCTATCCAGATTTATGAAATCAGAAAGGTTTGGGATCTCCAACCAGGAGGTTATACCCTCTGCAGTTCTGGCGGCAATCAGCTACATACAGATTAATATTGCAAAGCCTCTTAAGGTAAGTCAACTTGCTTCAAATGCAAATTTAAATACGGATTATTTCTCCCGTATCTTTCATCATTATGCTGGCAAAAGCCCTGTTAATTTTATACTGGAAAAGCGTATTGAAAGAGCACAATATCTGATAATTACTACCAATATACAATATGGAGAAATTGCCAGGTTAACAGGTTTTGAAAACCAGCAATACTTCTCCAGGATATTCAGAAAAATTACCGGACTGAGCCCGAAAGAATATCGGAACCAAAATCCGGGTTATTAGATAATTATTCATTTATCCTTTGGTTGGTGTTAACCTGCTGTTGGTTTTATAATTAATCAATAGAAATCCGTCATTGCGAACCGAAGGGTAGGGCTTATTGGTGGAGTGAAGCAATCTGATTCGCTAAAGAGATTGCTTTCCCGAAAGGTCGGGACAGGCTGTTGGCTGAAAAAGCCACCTCGCAATGACGAGGAGGCAAAGTGGCAACAAAAAATCCGTCATTGCGAACAGAAGGATAGAGTTTAGCGATGGAGTGAAGCAATCTGATTCGCTGGAATAGATTGCTTCGTTGGCTGAAAAAGCCACCTCACGATGACGAAAAGTCAAAGTCGCAATAAAAAATCCGTCATTGCAAACCGAAGGATAGGGCTTAGTGGTGGAGTAAAGCAATCTGATTCGCTGGAATAGATTGCGTCGTTGGCTGAAAAAGACACCTCGCAATGACGAAAAGTCAAAGTCGCAATAAAAAAACCGTCATTGCGAACCGAAGGATAGGGTTTAGCGATGGAGTGAAGCAATCTGATTCGCTAAAGAGATTGCTTCGTTGGCTGAAAAAGCCACCTCGCAATGACGAAAAGTCAAAGTCGCAATAAAAAAACCGTCATTGCGAACCTAAGGATAGGGTTAGCGATGGAGTGAAGCAATCTGATTTGCTATAAGAAATTGCGTCGTTGGCTTGAAAAAGCCACCTCGTAATGACGAAAAGTCAAAGTCGCAATAAAAAATCCGTCATTGCGAACAGAAGGATAGGGTTTAGCGATGGAGTGAAGCAATCTGAGTTGCTATAAGAGATTGCTTAGTTGGCTGAAAAAGCCACCTCGCAATGACGACATTTTGATTTGATCGTTTTAATATTTTCGTCATTTATTTCCTATTTGGTGTTATCACCAATCTGGAGAACGAAGTATTATGATTGGTCAATTAGAAAACTGCTAACTAAACTGGTATGAAAAGGTAAGTAATGCAAGTTATTTCTAACGGCTGTTATCGGGTTACAGTAAAAATAAGCACGGCTAAATTCACTACGACTAATAAGGGTTGTAAAATATTATTTAAACTTTGTAATTTATCACTCGTTGCCGCACTTTTAGTGGGTTGCAATACAATAATGTCATGATTCTGAAGGATTAATTTTTTACTGGCTAAACTATTTATATCGTTCAGGTTCACATAAATTAATTCTGGATTTGCACGGTCGCCACGAATAATTTTTAAGGTTTTTGGATCTGCTGTTTTGCTGATTCCACCTGCTTCACCAATGATATCAATCAAGGTGGTATTATCACGTTCAAGAAGAAAATTTCCTTGCTTGCCAAATTCACCAAGTAACGTTACTTTAAGATTAACTACGCTAAGTTCAATAATGGGTTCTTTTAATAGTTTATTTTTATAAATTTCTTGAATTTTAATGGCTGCTTCACGTCGGCTTAATCCGGCAACTTCAATCTTGCCAATAGCGGGTAAATTTACTTTACCATCTAAATCTACCGGATAGGAAAGCACATTCTGTATACCTCCTTGCGCGTTCTGGTTGTTATTGGCGCCACTATTTGCAGAACTACCAGTTGTTGCACCAAATTCAAAATTTTGGACATTTCGAATGGCCAACTGATCATTCACCTTTATTTTATAATAGGCATCGCTAATGCCCTGATCATTCACTACGTAAACCTGTTTAATAGTATCAGTAACAATGTCTGATGGGGCATTAAATAAGGTGCGTTCTTTACGAACACTACAACTGGCAAATGAGGCAATGATTATACTTATGAAAAGAAAATTGAAGCATGATTTTAGATATGGCATAATTCTGATGTGTAACGTTTTTTCATAAATATAAATGTAGAACAAAAGTACAATTTAAAATTTCTTTACTGCAAGAGAAGATTAGGTTATACTGTTATATCCATATGCCAGCTCATTTAAGAAACCCTTAAAGTGTGTTTCATCCAATTTTAAACAATTAATGAATATATCAATATTAACAAAGAAATATTTAATGTTCTAAAAGTTTGAAAAGGCATTGAAAGAGAGGTGCTTGGCTTCTTAAGTTTGTTAGTGAATAGTAATCTGTAGTTTTATCTATTGCAAAATATAAAGCTATTGATATATGTCAATACTTGAACTATTTGTATGATATATTAGTCTTTATTTCCTTTTCTTTACATTATTAAGTCTAAGTGAGAACTGCTCATTGAATCCTTAGTTTTTATTTCGTTATTAAGTTGTATTGGCAAAAGCTTTTTATAGCAATTGGTAATCAATGTTAGGAGATAAATACAGTTGATTGATGACACCTCATTTTTGAAATAACATTTTACTAAAGGCAGTATAGCATAACCGTTATATTTCCTTTTGTAATCATCCCTAATAAATACTTATTGTTTTAAGAAATCAATCTTTTTATAAGGCGATTTCAGCGTTCAATTGACTTTTGAATGGTATTTCATCAGTCTGATCTAATTGAGGCAAATAAGTAAACCCTGATTTATTTTTTTAAAGGATTCTTTGTGTGCTGCGCATCCGGCAGGTTATGCAATTAATCAGTTTACTAATGCGCTATGTTTTTACTAAGCCAAACAAAAAAACTAATTTTTAGCACACTTATGTGTTTGTGTGCACTTATGTTTATTAATCAAAAAGTGGTTGCTGCACCCGGATGCAGGTATCAGGGACGGATTTATTACAATAGAACTGCTTCACCACCAAATCCAATGTATGAATATTATACGAATGAAAGCTGGATTGAGTTTAGCTCGGCTACAACTTGTAACGCTCCGGGCAATGAAAGCACTATCTATGTTTTAAATAGTGAAACAACATCAAGATTACCCAAAGGTGGTTTTTGTTTGGTATATTATGGAAACACATACTTAATTGGTAAAGGTATTACTTTTCCAGAAACGCATCAATGCCCAATTGATGATTACGTTCCGTATCTGCTATTTGCATTGCTTCCTCTATCATTTTATTTTTCCAGAAAGCGAGTGCTATTCAGTTAATTCTTATGATTTATTTCAAATGATAAAGAAGAGCTTTAGCAAAGTGATCTTAAATAAATTTTATCAAAGTGATATTTACGGCAGCAATGCAGATATAAACTATCCTTTTTCCTGTCGTTTTAAATCTTGATAATTGCCGATGCAATTTACAGCTCTATATACAGCTTTCAGGCTGACCGAATATAGGTTGGTTTCTGGCTTACCAATAAAAGTTAGTGATGTAGAGAGTAAAAAAGGATTAAGCGTATATTTAAAAATATCGATTACCAGAATTTGATTAATGATAGGTATTAGTATACCATTTACTTGATTTTCAAAACCACCCCGCCCTTTGGCACCTTCTTGAAAATAGAACTTATTATTGCAATAATCACCATACCCCTACCGATATATTCTTCGCTTAATTATCAGCTTTCTATTGATAATAAATTAATGGCTATTAAAGCCATTTTCTATATCCTAATATTCAACAGATTTTGTGCTTTCGATTTCTTAATAATCATAATTTATTGCCAGATTTTATTTAATTAATGCAATCTAATTTAACGAAAAGTTAACGATGTGTTGTTGCGAATAAATGAACAAAAGCTAGAATTAAAATGGTTTGTAAAAATTATGTTATTGATATAGGTCAATGATTTTTGTGTTTGTTATAAACAGTTAAAAATTACATAAAACTTCATTTAAATCGAATGAAGCTAGTTTTTTTAAAAAAAAGTATCATGCCAGATTTTTGAATTATTTCATTTTTCAATGGTCTGGCAGCTTAGACATTTTGTTGATTTTCCTAATTTGAATACTTTTGTAAAATAAGTAATACAATATCTAATCGTTTTGAAGTTCTCAAATATTAACATTTCGCAACATCCAATATCAATTGGAAACCTATTTTATCAACTACCAAATCATTTCTATAAGTGGGTTATTTTAAAGCATAAATTAATTGGATTATTAATTATAATGCTATCTATAATCACGCTACATTCTAACGCTCAAATTAGCGGAAAGGGCTGTGATTTTGGAGGTCGAATTGCTACTCAATATTTAGGTACCGCAATATATTATGGCAATGCAAATGATATAGTTGAAGTATATTATACTTCATCAGCAGTTCCAATAAATAAAGGAAATGGTAGGGCGTATGATTGTAATGCGATAAATGATTATGATGAATTTCAAGTTTGGGATTCATCTATACCGCCGTATGGTGGACAGGTAACTGTTACTGCCAGTCATGATATTAGGCGGAATTCATCATCGCGACAACATGAATGTGTGGTGGCATCATCGCGTTATGCTACGCCTGATGGCGAGGGAACAATTGTTGGCTATACCTATAAAGATCCCAATAAATGCACCTCTGCACGGCCTAATAACCTTCCATTAGATGCTTATTTGCCTTTTTTAGTGCTGATAACCGGAGTGATCTCGTTACCAGTTATTCGCAAAAATACTAGCCAGATTTAAAATCCAACTTATAAATTTCTGTAACACTTCTGGCCTTTAAAACTTCGCAAATCTGACTTACGAAGTTTCGATGGGTGGTGCAAAGGAAAACTTCGTCAGTCTCACTAATTTTACTGTTCCTGAATGATTTCTTTTTAAACTGGCGAAGTTCTGCCACGCTTTTGGCCTTTGAAACTTCGCAAGTTTGTAAATCCGACTTACGAAGTTTCGATGGGTGGTGCAAAGGAAAACTTCGTCAGTCTCACTAATTTTACTGTTCCTGAATGATTTCTTTTTAAACTGGCGAAGTTCTGCCACGCTTTTGGCCTTTGAAACTTCGCA